>Ga0208968_1002077_pt1 | contig 10294 bp, 8 predicted proteins | sample RifOxyA3_FD_184031 | JGI IMG/M metagenome (GOLD analysis project Ga0208968, IMG submission 184031) | Groundwater microbial communities from Rifle, Colorado - Rifle Oxygen_injection A3 (SPAdes) | ecosystem: Environmental > Aquatic > Deep subsurface > Groundwater | place: Rifle, Colorado, United...
TTTTACTTGCTTTCAATGTTCCGGCTTCGGTTCCATCGTGGATGCTGATTGTTGGAGCGCTGGTTTCGATCGGAATTGCAAAAATGCCTTTTGGCGGCTTGGGAAACAACCCGTTTAATCCGGCTTTGGTTGGTCGTGTATTTATGCTGATATCATTTCCGGTGCAAATGACTTCATGGCCTGCAATTGGCGCATCCGGAGTGGATGCTGTAACTACCGCTACACCGCTTGCTATCCTGAAGGAAGGTATCAAAAACGGTCAGCCTGTGGTTGAAATTTTAAAAAATTTGCCAACCAATATGGACTTGTTTCTTGGAAATATGTCGGGCTCGCTGGGTGAAATTTCCGCGTTGGCACTTTTGTTGGGCGGAGTTTTCATGCTTGTCCGCAAAATTATCACCTGGCACATTCCCGTTTCTGTAATGGTTTCCGCAGCTCTTTTTTCCGGAATATTCTGGCTGATCGATCCAACCAAATTTGCTGATCCGGTTTTTCATCTCATCACAGGTGGCTTGGTTCTCGGGGCATTTTTTATGGCAACCGACATGGTCACTTCTCCGATGAATCCAAAAGCTCAATTGATATTCGGAGCAGGTATCGGGATTCTGACCATCCTTATCAGGTTTTGGGGAGCATACCCTGAAGGTGTTTCCTTTGCCATTCTGATCATGAATGCGTTGGTTCCGCTGCTCAACCGGTATGTTAAACCCAAACGATTCGGAGAAGTAAAAATTCAATCCACAAAAGGATAACTATGGCAAAGAAAGAATCAACATTTAAAAATATGACGATTGCACTATTCGTCATCACGGCTGTTGCAGGCTTGGCACTTTCGGCTGTTTATTCGGTTACCAAAGAGCCAATTGCAGCATCACAAAAGGCAAAAATAAACAATGCTATTAAAATGGTTATTCCTGAATTTGAAACTATTTTGGATACCGTTTTAATGCCGGATGAAGGAAAGGACAGCATCAGAATTCACCGGTTACTGAAAGGTAGCGAAAATTCAGGCATGGCAGTTCAAACATATACAGACAATGGGTTTAGCGGTCGTTTTACCCTAATGGTTGGTTTTATGCCTGATGGTTCCATCAGCAACATTGAAGTGCTGGAGCACAAGGAAACGCCGGGACTTGGAACAAAGATGGTTTTGCCTGCATTTAAGGATCAGTTCAAAGGAATTAAAATTGCCGAAATACCGGGGGAAAAACTTAAAGTTAAAAAGGATGGTGGAACTGTTGATGCAATAACCGCAGCAACCATCAGCAGCCGTGCTTTCTGCGATGCTGTAAACCGTGCCTATGCAACCAATAAAAAAGGAGAGAAACAATGAATCAGGTAAATAATTTCACCAAAGGGTTCTTCAGGGAAAATCCGATTTTAGTATTATTGTTGGGTACTTGTCCCACCCTAGCCGTTACTTCTTCAGCGATCAACGGGCTGGGAATGGGACTTGCAACCACATTTGTACTTTTCATGTCGAATGTTTTTATCTCAATGATTAAAGGTTTTGTGCCTGATAAAGTAAGGATTCCTGCATTTGTGGTTGTGATCGCAAGTTTTGTGACCGTTGTTGACTTGCTGATGCAGGCTTATACACCGGCACTTTCAAAACAGTTGGGAATTTTCATCCCATTGATTGTGGTTAACTGTATCGTACTTGGGCGTGCCGAAGCTTTCGCTGCAAAAAATAATATTTTGTCATCAGCAATCGACGGACTTGGAATGGGACTTGGCTTTGCAATGGCATTAGTAATTCTCGGAGGAATCCGTGAAATGCTGGGTGCAGGATCACTCTTCGGGTATAAATTTATTGCTGAAAGTGCCGACGGAATTCTGGTATTTATTCTTGCGCCGGGAGCCTTTATTACTTTGGGTTTCCTTATCGCAATTCTGCGAAAATTAAATAAAACCTCATAATCAGATACTCTCATGGAATATATCATTATCGTCATATCAGCCGTCTTTGTAAACAACATTGTATTGGCGCAATTCCTCGGTATTTGTCCGTTTCTGGGTGTAAGCAACAAAACTGAAACCGCATTTGGCATGGGTGCTTCTGTGCTTTTCGTAATGACTTTAGCTACCATTGTGACATATTTGGTGCAGGTATTTGTACTTGTCCCGCTCAATCTGGCTTTCCTGCAAACCATCAGTTTTATCCTGATCATTGCGGCACTGGTTCAAATGCTCGAAATTATCCTAAAAAAAGTCAGTCCGACCTTATACCAGGCTTTGGGCATATATTTACCATTGATTACAACCAATTGTGCGGTAATGGGAGTTGCCATTCTCGTTATTAAAAAGGATTTCAACCTGACTGAATCGGTGGTATTTGCCGTTGCCAATGCAATCGGTTTTGCGCTGGCACTTGTAATTTTCTCCGGAATACGCGAACAGCTTGCATTGGCCGATGTTCCGAAAGGAATGAAGGGAATCCCGATTGCATTGGTGACTGCCGGTATTCTGGCTTTGGCTTTTATGGGCTTTGCAGGCTTGGTGTAAGGAATGATGAGCACAGGAAAACGATTAGCCTATTGCGTTAAAATCTCACTTCCGCAGGGAACAAAAACGGCAATCTGGTTGCTGAAGTTGACCATTCCGGTTACGTTCGCCGTGTTTCTGCTCGATTTTTTCGGCATCCTGAATGTGATTGCCGGATGGGTTGCCCCCTTGTTTAAACTGATCGGATTGTCGGGACAGGTATCCATCGTGCTGATCACAAGCTTTTTTACCAATATTTATTCTGTAATTGCAGTTATGACTACGCTCGGAATCGGCCAGCGGGAAGGTGCGATTCTGGCGGTCATGTGCCTGATTTCTCATGCATTGATTGTGGAAACTGCCATACAGAAACGGACAGGATCAACACCATGGCGAATGGTTTTAACGCGCATATCAGCCAGTTTTATCGCAGCATGGGGTCTGAATTTATTGCTCCCGGGTGAAATGGATGTTGCGAATGATAATTTTATCAGGGAGACAAAATCTTTTTTACCGGCGCTGATAAATTGGTTGACAGATATGTCGATCACCACTGTCAAAATTATAGTCCTGGTAAATCTTCTGCTCATTGTCCAGCGAATACTGAATGAATTCGGACTGATTAAATGGATTCTGAAACCGTTTATTCCATTGTTGCGCATTATGGGATTGCCTGCCAATACCGGATTTTTGTGGATGATTGCCAATACTTTGGGCCTTTCGTACGGAGGCGCGATCATGATCAGTGAGTCGGAAGAAGGTAAACTTAGCAAAGAAGATGCTGATTTGCTGAACCACCACATTGCTGTTTCACACTCTCAACTTGAAGATCCGCTTCTGTTTGTGGCAGTGGGTTATCCAATGTTCATACTGATTTGGCCACGAGTGCTGCTTGCCATTGTTTTTGTTTGGATAAGGCGTTTTGAAATTTGGATCAAAACAAAAAGGGCATAAAAAAACAAGTTTCAGAAGGGAAGTAACCTTTTGAAACTTGTTTTGAGATTTTAGAATATTCGTTAACGATTATTGTCCCTGCATTCTTTTTGCCCGTTCTTCTGCTTGCTGTTTGCGGAATGCATCCAATTTTACGCCTTGCTCAGGTGTTAATACTTCCTTTAATTTCTTATCAGTCTCAGCCATCATTTTGGTTCGCTCTTCACGCATTTTATCACGATCCATTTCACCACCGGCTTCGCGCATTTTAGCCCATGCTTCCGATTGTTTTTTTTGCGCTTCGGTAACAATCGGTGTAATTTTAGCAACCTCTTCTTTTGATAAACCCAAGGCGGTTGTAAGACCTTCGATCTCTCTTTGTAGCCGTTCAGCAGGATCGCGTTGCTGGGCAAAACCGGAACTCATCACTAAAGTAACCACGAAAATAAACATCAATAGTTTTTTCATAATCATAGATTTAAGATTTTTTGGTTAGACTCTGCTCATTGTGATTGGTTTAACCTGATTGCCAATAAAAATCCCCTCCGAAAACCATTTTAGAAGGGGATCACACACAAACAAATCACTTAACCAACTTATTTTATTTCAAGTAATTTTCCTTTTAGATTTACTCTTCCGGTCACGGTTTCGGTTGTTTCTGCATTTGTCGAACCTGTAAATCCGGGTTGTTCGCCGCCCACTGCAATAGTAAACCAACCGGACTCAACTACCAGTTTGTCTTTGTCGTTAATCATCGAAAGCTGGCGTGGTTCAAGGGTGAATTGAACCGTTTGTGATTCACCTTTTTTTAGTGAAATTCGTTTGAAACCTTCCAGCTGGCGGATTGGACGAGGGCTTGAAGCTTTTTCGTCAGTAAGGTAAAGTTGCACCACTTCTTCACCATCGCGGTCACCGGTATTGGTAACTTTAACCGATACATTGATTTTTTCGCCCACTTTAGCTTCAGCAGGAAAACTTAAATCAGAATATTTGAAATTGGTATAACTTAATCCAAATCCAAAGGGATAAAGCGGTGTCTGGCGGAAATAGCGATAAGTGCGGCCTTCCATGTCGTAATTTTCGAAAGCAGGCAACTGTTCAACCGATTTGTAATAAGTCACAGGCAAACGTCCTGCCGGGTTGTAGTCGCCAAAAATAACATCGGCAACGGCATTTCCTCCCTGTTGTCCGGGATATCCGGCAGTCAGAATAGCATCCATATTTTCAGCAGCATAATTGATCGAAAGCGCGCTACCGTTAATCAATACCAAAACGATTGGTTTGCCGGTTGCTTTTAAGGCTTCCATCAGGTCGCTCTGAGTTTTTGGCAAGTTGAGGTGAGTTCGGTCGCCACCTTTAAAACCATCCACCTGAATGGGCATTTCTTCACCTTCAAGGCGTTGGTTCAAACCCAGTACAAGTACCACAACGTCCGACTTTTTGGCGGCTTCAACAGCTTGTGTCAGCATATTTGGTTGTGGAGTTGCCCACAACAAACGGGCATCGCCGTCGCCATGGTAATTGCGGTAATCGAAAACCAGTTTGTAGCGTTTCCCTGCTTCAAGTTTTAATTCTTTTGAACCATGAAAAGCATGATGCTCGCCACCGCCGGCTAAAAGTTCTTTTCCATCTAAATAAATTTTAAATGAAGGCATGCTCCAGCCACCAATTTCATAATCGCCTGTTTGCGGCACTTTCAGGAAGGTAGTCCAGCGAACACTAAAATTATCGACAGGCATACGCGGATCAGGCGAACCTGATTCCCAGTAAAAATCAATGTTGTCGTCGATACGGGTAAAAAGTGACTGACCTTCCAGTTTATTATTGGCAAAATATTCACCAAATGCACCCTGTTTTCCTTCTTCCGTTTCCAGATAAACGGATGGGATCGGAACCAGTTTCGAAATACCGTCGGCCAATTCGCTGCCTTGTGCATAAATCACCTCTGTTTGCGGCGCTACTTTGTTTTTGATGCCTTGCAGCACTGTGATTGGATTCGACGGAATTCCGTTGTAGTTGCCCCACAGCGATTCAACCTCATCGGCATTTGGGCCAACAACTGCAATGCGTGTCAGATTCTTTTTCAGTGGCAATGTTTTACTGGCGTTTTTCAGCAAAACAATACTTTTCTGAGCCGCCACACGCGCCAGGTGATCGTTTGCAGGGTTGTTGTTTACCGAAAACGGAATTTGCGCATAAGGATTTTTCTCGTCAGGATCAAACATTCCAAGTTTAAACCGGGCAGTCATCAAACGACCAACTGAAACATCGAGGTCTTTTTCAGTAAGCAGTCCGCGTTTTACCGCTTCAGGCAAAGCCTTGTAAGTATCACCACATTCAAGGTCCGTTCCGCGTTTTACAGCAAGGGCAGCAGCTTCAGCTTCATCTTTGGCAATTTTATGGTACTTCCAGATATCCGAAATCGCCCAACAGTCGCTTACAATGTAGCCCTGAAAACCCCATTCGTTGCGTAAAATTCCTGAAAGTTCGTTACTGGCGCAACATGCTTCACCACGAAAACGGTTGTACGCGCCCATAATGGAATATACATCGCCATCAACCACCAGTGTGCGGAACGCGGGCAAATAGGTTTCGCGAAAATCGCGTTCGCTGATGTTTGCATCAAATTCGTGGCGCAATGGTTCCGGGCCTGAATGTACCGCGAAATGTTTGGCAGTTGCCACTACTTTCAGGTAATTCGGATCGTCGCCCTGTAAACCTTTCACAAACTGAAGGCCCATTTGTCCGGTCAGGTATGGATCTTCGCCATAGGTTTCGTGCCCACGGCCCCAGCGGGGATCGCGGAAAATATTGATATTGGGCGACCAAAAAGTCAAACCCTGGTAAATTTTCCGAAGTCCTTGACGTGCAAATTCATGGTGTTTGGCGCGTGCTTCGTCTGAAATCGCATTGGCCACCTCGTGGATCAGATCAGTATCCCACGATGCTGCAATAGAGATCGACTGAGGAAATACAGTTGCATAACCGGCCCGTGCAACACCGTGTAAACATTCGTTCCACCAGTTGTATTCAGGTACCCCGAGCCGTTCGATGGCCGGCGATTGGTAGCGCATTTGCTCTATTTTTTCCTGAAGTGTCATTTCAGAAAGCAGGCTTTCAACCCGTTCCTGGGTGGATAAACTGGTGTTCTGAAATTGAAATTTGGTTTGCGAAACTGCCAGTATGGGCAGTGCAAGTAGTAGAATAATATACGATAGGTGTTTCATAATATGATATGATTTAATTGTACTGGTTTAAATTATCCCGTAATCTTCGCCGGAAGCCCTTTTACCAAAACTGGTTTTTCGTTGTGTTTCTTAGGCATGAACATGTCTTTGTAAGTCAACCCGAGTTTTTCCTTCATTTCGAAACAATAATCAATCGTTCCCAAATCGGCACCGGTGTTGTTGGTTCCAAAACTGAATTTAACCCCTGCCTCTTTGGCTTTCTTGAGTATTTTTTCTGTCGGAATTTTGTACCGTGCATTGATTTCCAGTGCGACACCATTGTCGGCCAAAACCTTCACAAAGCGGTCGATGCGGGCATCCGTCCATAGTTCATCGTATTTGGCAGCAATCACGGCAGGCAGGAAAGTCGGATTTACATGAATATCAACTGGTTCCTGCGAAATCACACTTTCTATTTTGCTGACCAGTTCGTCCATAAATTTTTGTTCATCATCAACAAAAACTTCTTCAGGCATCCAAAGTCGCATCCGGCGGCCTTTGTGGTCGGTCCACGTCATGCCGTCGGTAAATATGTAGTCGAATTTGGCAACAGCTTCAGGCGAAAATAAAGTTACCCACTCACGGCCTTCAGCCTGCATTCCCCTGAAAATTGGTTTCGACTGAACGGTGTCCATATATGCAGCCAGCGAAGCGTCGTCGGTTACCGGAAATTTCAATCCGCAATTGGGCGCAATGCCATAGTTAATGCCCAGTTTAACGGAGTTTTCACATGCTTGTTCAATCGTCAGTCCGCCTTTCAGGTGAACATGAAAATCGATCAGGGGGAAATTTTCGAGCATCAGTTTGGTCACTTTATCGTCCCATTCTTTCGATACCAACAGTTCAAATTTTTCGGCTTTTGGCAGCGGTTTAACCTGAATGCTTTTGAAATATACTTTGCTTTGTTCGTCGTGACATTGCAGTGCAATGCGTCCGTTACTGAAAATTTTCAGTTTGTCATTTTTAGGACGGTATGGATCGTCCGGCTGAATGTAATCAACCACTTTGGTTCCGTTTACAAAAACTTCGCAACGGTTTTCAACTACCTTAAAATACAGTTCGAACCACTCGCCATCTTTCACCGTTGGGTAATAAACATTGCGGATTCCATAAATACTGCCTGTTTTTTTCAATTCCTGAAAATCGCCCGGACGTTCGTATGAATTGTTTATCTGAACTTCATAGCCACGCAGCAACGGTCCGTAAGCTTGTTCCTGCGTATGAAAAACGATTCCTGAGTTACTACTGGCTTCAGTTCTAACCATTGCTTTTAACTCGAAATTGCGGAAAACGCCTTTCTTGAAATCTCCGGTATAAAACAGATGGCTGATTTGTCCATTAGCGACCAACAATCCATTTTCTACCTTAAATGACTCAGGATTCTCGTTGGCCGACCAACCTGACAGGTCTTTGCCGTTAAAGAGTTCAGTCCACTGAGGTTCTTTTTCCTGACATGCAGCAAGTAGCAGAACACTTAAAATGATGATCAGATTGAATTTGATTTTTTTCATGGTGGTTTGGTTTTTTTTTGAATGGTAACAAAGGTAAAAATCTAAATTGCAAACATGACGTCTTGGCGTTAAAGTTTTGATAGAGCAGGCACTGTCAATGGATTGCGATTTTAATTATCATGATAAATGCAACTAAATGCTTCTTGTATAATTGATTTTCATATATTTGTCAATACCATAACTGTTATTTATCTTCAAAACGGATCTGCCAACTGGCTGGTTCATAACACCTGATAGCCATGATAAAAGCAATTATCTTCGACATGGATGGAGTGCTGGTGGACAGCGAACCATTTCACTTTGAAATTGAAAAGCAACAATTTCTCCAGAGTAAGTTGTCTGTTTCTAACGAAGAACACCATCAATACATGGGAGTTGCGTCAGATGTGATGTGGAAGGAAATTGCAGAACATCACTCAATCAATGTCTCAGTCGAAGATTTAATTGAACAATTCAAGATCAAAAGTATCCAGTATTTTTCTGAATTGGATGAAATTCCAGTTATGCCCGGACTTGTTGACCTTCTGGAAAAACTTAGCCGTAAGAACTATCCAATGGCGGTCGCCTCTTCGTCTTATCCTGAAATCATTAAAATAATCCTTGAAAAGACTGGTCTTCGGAAGTATTTCGATGTGGTTGTCAGTAGTCAGGAAGCAGGGAAAAGCAAGCCAGAACCGGATGTATTTTTACTTGCCGCCTGGAAATTAGGAATACCTGCCAACGATTGTGTGGTTATTGAAGACTCTGCAAATGGCATCAAAGCTGCTCAGGCAGCCGGCATGAGTTGTGTTGCTTATCATGGCCCCGGCGCAAATCCACAGAGCCAAAAAGAGGCAGATGCCATTGTAAAAAGTTACGCCCAATTGGGGATGATGCTTTAATTTTCTCAATATCCCAAGTCTTTTCCTTTCCTGATTGCCGGTAATCCGTATTGCATCCACGGTGGCATTTGTTCGCCTTTCAGGTAATGATCGAAAAATTGTTTCATGCGAATTGTCAAATCCATTCTGTTGGCCCAACTTTCAGCTTTCAGGTTGTGTTCTTCGTTGTTGTATGTCAACATCCAAACTGGTTTGTTCAGGCGACGCATGGCTGTAAAAAGCTCGATTCCCTGATACCACGGAACTGCGCCGTCGTTGTCGTTGTGCATGATGAGCAGCGGCGTTTTTATTTTCGGTACATAAAACAATGGAGAATTTTCGATGTATTGAAGCGGTTTATCCCACAAAGTACCACCAATCCGGCTTTGATTGCGTTCATATTGAAACATTCGGTTTAATCCTGATTCCCAGCGGATTCCTCCATAGGCGCTGGTCATGTTACTAACCGGAGCACCTGCCATGGCTGCGGCAAACATGTTGGTTTGGGTTATGAGCCATGCCGCCTGATAGCCACCCCAGCTTTGGCCTTGAATACCAATTTTATTACGATCGATAAACGGAGACATACTTGCAACAAACTGGGTTCCGCTAACCACCGCATCAAAGGCTGACTGACCCGGATAACCTTCGTCGTATGTGATATCAGGAACAAAGACAATGTAATCGTTGCTGGCGTAATACGTCCGGTTGACGGTTGATCGGGTGGGCGAGGGAGCTGTATAAGTATGCAGGTTATCGGCATTCCGTTCGTAAAAATAAACTACCATCGGGTATTTCCTGTCAAGGTCAATGGTTTCGGGGAAATACAGCAATCCTTCAAGCGGTTTTCCGGAGAAGGAATCCCAGTGAACCAAACGGACAACCGGCCAAACGAACGATTTTTGCTGTGGATTGGAATCAGAAAGCCTGCGGCGATTTTCAAATAAATGGCTGCTGGTCCACACATCAGGCGATTCGCTGATATTTTCGCGGGACCAGATCAGCACCTCCGCATTTTTAGCTTTTGCCAGTTTTTCGAATTTGTAATCTTCCATCAGCATCATTCGGGGATCGGTGTAACTGCGGAAATCGGCACTGAAATAACCTCCCGATTTTGTGCGTTCGTCGAAAGCTGAAATAATGACTGGTTTATTTGTGTCAATAAATTCCTCTTCCGGATCGAGTTTCTGGTAGCGAAATCTCAGGAAATTTTTCCTTCCGTAGTTTCTGGTGGCACACATGGGTACTTTGGCGCCCTCCAGATCCACTCTCCAGATAT
>Ga0208968_1002093_pt1 | contig 10271 bp, 8 predicted proteins | sample RifOxyA3_FD_184031 | JGI IMG/M metagenome (GOLD analysis project Ga0208968, IMG submission 184031) | Groundwater microbial communities from Rifle, Colorado - Rifle Oxygen_injection A3 (SPAdes) | ecosystem: Environmental > Aquatic > Deep subsurface > Groundwater | place: Rifle, Colorado, United...
TACGTTGAAGGTGTCGTCAAGGATCAGGGCTGCATGGGAGCCCCGGGTGCGGGGATAAAAATTCTGCTTTTCGGATAGTTTTTTCAGGCATTCAAAAATTTTATGGATCTCCATTTCAAAGCCATGGTCCGCAGGTCTGAGCACTTGGTTCAGATCCTCCATCATCTTTTTCCCGCAGATGCCGCAACTGGTCTGGCTGACATAGGTTCTGCGCTTGAGAAGGTTCGGGATCAGTTTGCGGCGCTCCGGTGTCAGCCAGATATCAATGAGATTGGGATCAATATCCCGGTCATACCCGATGGTGGTGATATCCTCAAGGGAATCGACGAGCCCTTCTCCAAGACAGAGTCCCGCGGCATGGACCTCTTCTTCCCCCGGAGTCCGCATGACCACGGAATAGGGCTTGTCATCCACCCGGATCAAGAGGGGTTCCTCGCCTATCAGTTCCAGGGAGTCTCCTGTAAACTCTCCTTTTTCAAACCGGGTTACCGGATATGTTTTGGTATTCTGTCCTGGGCTCAATTGTTTCCTGATCCTTTACCCCCTGATTTTTTTAAAAACCAGCCCTGAAATGTGTCTCCCAAGCCTATTGCTTCACTGCCGGGTCAGGAAAGGAAAGCGCCTCGGTGAGGACGAACACGGCCTGGAGATAGGAGGTCGGGCACAGGGGGAAGCATTCCTTGCAGGCATGGCATTCCTTGGCTGCGATCTCCGGGATAAAGCTGATCTCCTTGTGGACGCCTCTGTCTACAAAGCCAAGGGCGTGCATTTGGGCCACTTCGGCGCAGTACCGCACGCAGAGCCCGCAATGGATGCAAAAGGACGGGTCCTTTTCGTAGCGGTCCGGGACAGCCCCGTATACGGCGGCCAGCTCCAGGAGCTGGGGGGCGTCCGGCGCATGGGCCATCAAAAGCTCTATGATGGTTTTGCGGATACGGTCCACTTTGGGGGACCGGGTCCGGACGATGATGTTTTTTTCGGCCGGGTACACGCAGGAGACCACAAGTTTTGTTGCGCCTCTCGCTTCCACTTCCACGATGCAGACCCGGCAGGCCCCGAAGGGTTCCAGTTTCTCGTGGTGGCAGAGGGTCGGGATGTAGATCCCTGCTTTTTGGGCTGTTTCAAGGACCGTCATGCCCGGGTCCGCCGATACTTTTTTCCCGTCTATCTCAAACTCAATCATTTTCTTTACTCTTTTTTTTAATCGTTCTTTGGTCTTCAGGAAAGGCTGCCGGTACAGGCACGCCCGAGAGCTTGGTCACGGCGCCGAATTTTGTGGGGCAGACCTCAAAGCAGGTGCCGCATTTGGTGCATTTGTCCTGGTCAATGATATGGATAATCTTTTTGTCGCCATTGATAGCGCCAGCCGGGCACTGTTTTCTGCAGGTGCCGCAGGCCCGGCATAATTCCGGATCAATGTAGAAATGGATGAGTTCCTTGCAGGACAGGGCCGGGCAGCGTTTTTCAGTAATATGGGCCTCGTATTCCTCACGAAAGTATTTCAGGGTGGAGAGGAAGGGGTTGGGGGCGCTTTTGCCCAGAGCGCACAGGGAGGCTTCCACTGCGGTTTCCGAGAGTTCCTCCAGAAGTTCGATGTCCCCTTCTTTGCCTTTGCCCTGGGTGATATTGGTCAGGATCCGGTGCATCTGCCGAAGCCCTTCCCGGCAGGGCACGCATTTGCCGCAGGACTCGTCCGTGAGAAAGGCGATAAAATACCTTGCCACATCCACCATGCAGGTGTCTTCATCCATGACGATCATACCGCCGGAGCCCATCATGGAACCGGCCTTTGTCAGTTCGTCAAACCCGACTTTCAGGTCCAAAAGGTGTTCCGGGATGCATCCGCCGGAGGGGCCGCCGGTCTGGACGGCTTTAAATTTTCTGTTGTTGGGGATGCCGCCGCCGATGGTGAAGATGATGTCCCTAAGGCTGGTTCCCATGGGCACTTCCACAAGCCCGGTATTGGTGATCTTGCCGACGAGAGAAAAGATCTTGGTGCCCTTGCTGGATTCGGTGCCGATGGAGGTGAACCAGTCCGATCCCCTGTTGATAATCATGGGCACATTGGCCCAGGTCTCGACGTTGTTGAGGACCGAGGGCCTTTCCCAGAGGCCTTTGACATTGGACCGGACGTATTTGGGCCGGGGTTCTCCGGCCTTTCCTTCCAATGAGGTCATGAGGGCTGTGGATTCTCCGCAGACAAAGGCGCCGGCCCCCTGGTGCACATGGACCTTAAAATTAAAGCCCGAGCCCAGGATGTTGTCTCCCAGAAGTCCGTACCGTGACGCTTCTTTGATGGCATGGTGGATATTGATGACGGCTAAAGGGTATTCCTGTCTGACATAAAAATAGCCTTCATGGGCCTTTACGGCATACCCGCCGATGATGAGGCCTTCCAGGATGCAGTGGGGGTTGCCTTCCAGAAGAGCCCGGTCCATATAGGCGCCGGGGTCTCCCTCGTCGGCATTGACAATGACGTATTTGATGGGTTCAGGGGCGTTCCTTGAGCCTTCCCATTTGACCCCGGCCGGGAACCCGGCCCCGCCTCTACCCCTTAGATTGGCTTTTTTGACTTCGCCCAAAACCTCCAGGTCCGTCATGGTGGTCAGGGCTTTTGAAAGGGCGGAGTATCCCCCGATGGCCAGATAGTCGTCTATGCTTTTGGGGTCGATGCTGCCGTTGGAACCGAATACCAGGCGTTCCTGGTTTTTATAGAACGGGATCTTGGATTCGTGGATGATCTTTTCATTGACTACAGGGTCATTATACAGGAGACGGTCAATGACCTTTTTGCCTTTGATGGTCTCGGTGATGATTTCGGCCACGTCATCGGGCCGGATCTGAAAATAGCAGATTTCATCCGGGTGGATGACGATGATGGGTCCCCGTTCGCAAAACCCGTGGCAGCCGGTCCTACGGATATCCACCTGATCGCTCAGGCCCTGGGTTTTGAGTTCTTCTTCCAGCCTTGCCGCCACTTCCGTGCTTCCCGAGGCATGGCAGGCCGACCCGGAGCAAAGGGTGATGCACGGTTTATTCGGGTCCCTATGGGATAAAAGGTCCTTTCGAAAGTCTTCCAACTGGGCAGGTGTTTTTAACATAATTTTACCCTATTCATAATTTTTGAGTATGCCGGCCGTCTGAGCAGGCGACATTTTACCATGGGTTTTGCCGTCGATCTCCATGACCGGGCCAAGGGCGCAGCAGCCCAGGCAGTTGACGGTCTCAACACTGAATTTCATGTCCATATCCGTTTCTCCGGGTTTGATGCCCGTGGCTTCTTCCACCGTGTCCAGGATGCGGGAGGCGCCCCTCACATGGCAGGCGGTTCCCACGCAGATGTGAACCTTGTGCCGTCCCTTGGGGACCAGGGAAAAGGCTTTGTAAAAGGTGGCAATATGCTGGATCCGGGTTAAGGGGACGTCCAGTCTTTCACTCACCCTTTTGAGCACTTCCTTGGGAAGCCAGCTGTTGCTGCTCTGAAGTTCCAGCATGATCTGCAAGAGATTGCCGTCTTCCGCCTTATGTTTGTCAATGATCTGATCTATTTTCTCAATTTCCATGAAACGCTTTCCTTTCTCATGCCTGAACCAGGGTATAGCATTTGCTGTCCGTATCGTACCGCACCATGCCGTGACGGCTGGAGGTAATCATGTGCCGGGATACATCCGAGGGGTTTAAGCCAAGCTGTTCAGAAATACTTCCCGTGGGCAGGGGGGTTTTCTTTAAGAGCAGCATGATCCTGCTGATGGCCAGCTTTTCGGAAAATATCCGGTCAAACAACTGGTTGTTTCCCTCATCTTCAAAAAAGTCTGTATAGGCTTTTTTGGATTTGACCGGCACTCGAAGCCTTTCTCTTTCCACCAGCCTCATAAATGGAACCAGTTTTCTAGCCGCCTCCAGGTTGAATTTCACCTCTTGTTTTTTCAGTCCTTCACTGGAGCCAAGGGGGCCGAGACTTTTGATCTGATGGGTAAATTCATCGGTCTTTTCGGCCAGCAGTTGTCCGTCAGCCCCGGACATGAATTCGATCCTGAGCCTATCCGGGTTGATACCCACATGCTTCAGTATTTTTTTGGTCAAATACGTATTGCTCAAGGCGTCATAATTCCCATGGGTGACATAATTGCATTCATCCAGTTTGCATCCTCCGATAAAAACTCCGTCCTGTCCGCCCGCAAAGGCCCTGAGGATAAACTCGATGTCCACTCTTCCGGAACACATGACCCGGATGAGTCTGATCTCGTTTGTGTATTGTAGTCTGGAAACTCCAGCCAGATCCGCAGCACCATATGCTCACCAATGGCATACAAAGCCGAGTATCTTTGGTTTAAATTCAAGAGCGGAGCTCATTTGTGCCTCCTTTGTTGATCAAATTCATATTATACCTCTTCCAGAACCGCATCCGGGACCTCTTCTGCTGTCATGGCCGCATCAATCTGATGCTGTAAGGCATCATTGGTAAAATGTTTCAGGATGATGGCATTGGTCGGGCATTTGGCGCTGCACAGGCCGTCGCCCTTGCACAGGATGGGATTGACCCAGGCTTTTTTGCCCTTGGGCGTGTCCACAAATTCAATGGCCTGGTAGGTGCAGGCCGTGATGCAGGCCCCGCAGGAGACGCAGTCCTGTTCCGTGACCTTGGCCACGGAGCCCGAGGCTGTTACCGTGTCCCTGGACAAAAGGGTGAGAACCCTTCCCGCGGCTCCATAGGCCTGGTTGATGGTTTCCGGGACATGTTTGGGATAATGGGCCGTGCCGCAGAGAAAGACTCCGTCCGTGGCAAATTCCACGGGTTTGAGTTTGACGTGGGCTTCCTTGAAATACCCGTCCGGGCTCAGGGTGACCTTGAAAAGACCCGCGATTTCCTTTGTGGAGGCAGAAGGGATGACGGCGGCGGCCAGGGAGATCACATCGGCGTCCAGTTCCAGGCGTTTGCCCAGGATATAATCGGGGACCGTGACGCGAAGAACGGTCTTTTTGCCTTCTTTGACTTCTTCCACCACGGGTTTGTCTTCGGGTTCATACCGGATGAACCTGACATCGTTTTCCGAGGCCTCACGGTAGGCATCTTCCCTGAACCCGTAAGTTCTCATATCCCGGAACAGGATATAGATCTTCATGTCGGGATTTTCTTGTTTGAGTTTGAGGGCGTTTTTCACGGCATGGCTGCAGCAGACCCTGGAGCAGTAGTTCCGGTCCTCGTTTCTGCAGCCCACGCACTGGATCATGACAAGGGTCTCGGCATTGAGCACGGTTTCATTACCTTTGGCAATCTCTTCCCCCAGTTCCATATGGGTGAAGACATTTTCATTTTGGCCGTAGAGGTATTCGTCGGGTTTGTATTCTTCGGCTCCTATGGCCAGGACCGAGGCCCCGTGTTGGATCTGTTTGACCCTGCCTTCGGTTTCGATGGTGGTGGTGAAATTGCCCAGATACCCTTCCACCTTTTTAATGGTCGCTTCATGGGATACGTGGATGAGGGGGTTTTGATAGATCTCTTGGATCAGGTTGTCGAGATAGGCCTGGACATCCAGGCCTTCCAGAGTGGTGTGAAGGCGTCTGGCCATGCCGCCCAGATCCTTTGCCTTTTCCACGATATGGACCTCATGGCCCTGTTTGGCAATGGAAAGCGCGCAGGTCATGCCGGCTATGCCGCCGCCCACGACCAGGGCGGTTTTATTGACGGGCAGATCAAATTCCTGGAGGGGTTCGAGCCGGGAGGCACGGGCAACAGACATCCTGACAATGTCCTGGGCTTTTTTGGTTGCTTCTTCCTTTTGTTTGGAATGGACCCAGGAGCAGTGTTCCCGGATATTGGCCATGTCCAGATAATACTGGTTGAGTCCGGCTTCTCGCAGGGTATCCCTAAACAGGGGTTCCAGGGTTCTGGGGGAGCAGGCCGCAATGACCACCCGGTTAAGGCCTTTTTCTTTGGCCAGGTCCGTGATCTCTTTGGCCGAGTTGGTGGCGCAGGAAAAGATCTGCTGTTTGGCATAAACCACGTTCGGCAGGGTCAGGGCGTATTCCACGGTGGCGGGTACATTGACGACGCTGGAGATATTGGCCCCGCAATGGCAGACAAAGACACCGATCCGGGGTTCTTCCTGGGACACGTCCCGTTCGTCCGGGTACACCCTCTGGGTGCTGAGTTTGCCCCTCCGGTAATCCAAGAGTTCCCCGGTCTGGGACCCGGCCCCGCAGGCCGTGAAGACCGATTCCGGGATGTCTGTCGGGCCCTGGAAGGCGCCGGAGACAAAGATGCCGGGCCGGTTGGTCTGGATGGGGTTGGAGGATTCTGTTTTGGCAAAGCCGTGGGCGTTTAAATCAATGCCGAATTTTTCCGAGATTTCTTTGTAGGCGGCCGGGGGGTTCAGGCCCACGGACAGAACCACCATGTCAAATTCTTTTTCCTTGACCCCGTCCTGGGGGGTGGCGTATCGGACCATGACGTTTTTGGAGCCCGGGATTTCTTTGGTGACCGATGCATAGGACCGGATGAATTCTACGCCCGGGTAAGCGGAAGCTCTCTGGAAATACCGTTCAAAGTCTTTGCCAAAGGATCTGATATCGTTGTGGAAGATGGTGCATTCGGCTTCCGGTTCATGGTCCTTGGTCAGGATGACCTGTTTCTGGGTATAGGTGCAGCAGGCCCCGGAGCAATAGCTGTTGTCGCCGGGGGTGACTCTTCTGGAGCCCACACACTGGATCCAGGCGATTTTCTTGGGATGTTTTTTATCGGTCTTTCTTAAAACCTTGCCCTCATAGGGGCCGGTGGAGGACAAAAGCCGTTCATAGTCCATGCTGGTGACGACGTTTTCATATTCTTTGTACCTGTATTCTTCTTTGACGGAGGGGTCAAAGGGGGTGATGCCGGAAGACAGGATAATGGCCCCCACGTTGATGTTGACCTTTTTTGCGGTCTGTTTGAAATCAATGGCGTCCATTTTGCACACGCCCCGGCAGATATCGCATTTGCCTTCTTTTAAAAAGAGGCAACTGTCGTCGATATAGGCCACCAGGGGGATGGCCTGGGAAAAATAGACATGGACGGCCTTGTTCATGGATATTTCCTGGTTGAATTTGTCCGGGTATTCCATGGGGCAGTATTTGACACAGGTGGCGCAGCCTGTGCACCGGTCCTCGATGATATACCTGGGTCTGGTTTTAAGGGTGACACTGAAATTTCCTTTTTCTCCTTCTACGCTCTCTACCTCTGTAAATGTCAAAACTTCGATGTTTGGATGCCGGCCGACCTCGACCAGTTTTGGAGAGAGAATTCACATGGAGCAGTCATTTGTCGGGAAAGTCTTGTCGAGCTGGGACATATGCCCGCCGATGCTGGGATTCTTTTCCACCAGGTATACCTTAAACCCGGCCATGGCAAGGTCCAGGGAGGCCTGGATGCCGCTGACGCCTCCGCCCACGATGAGGACGTCTCCAAAGTTTTTGTCACTAAGGCCGATTGCAAATTGCTGTATGATTTCTGTCGGCAATACTTCGTTTTCCACTGTTGTCTCCTCGATATGCTTTATGACCCGCATCAACCCACCAGGTCACTGATGATTTCGGTGATATCCTTGACCTCGATCATGTTTTCATAGGCAAGGTTCAGGCGGCTTTCTTCAAAATTGGTGATGCAGTACGGGCAGGAGGTGGCCAGGATTTCTGCTCCTGCTTCCCTGGCTTGTTGGAGCCGGATGTCGGAAAACCGCTCTTCCTTTGGGGTGTCCATCCAGATCCGGCCCCCGCCGCCGCCGCAGCACAGGCTGTTTTTGTGATGGTTTTCCATCTCCACCAGTTTCAGGCCGGATATGCTTTGCAGCACGTTCCTGGGTTCATCATAGACTCCGTTGTGCCGGCCCAGATAGCAGGGATCATGATAGGTGACGGTCTTGGGCAATTCGCCCTTGAGGGTCAGCCTTTTTTCCCGGATCAACTGGAACAGGAACTGGTTGATGTGGACCACGTCAAAATGGACCATGAATTCGGGATATTCGTTTTTAAAGGTATGGTAGCAGTGGGGGGATGAGACAATGATCTTTTTGACCCCGTGGTCGATGAAGGTTTTGATATTGTCACGGGCCAGCTTTTTAAAGGTCTCTTCGGCCCCGGTTTTTCTGATGCTTTCTCCGCAGCAGTTTTCTTTTTCTCCCAGGATTCCGAACTCCACCCCGGCTTTCTTTAAAATATGGGCCGTGGCCAGGGCCACTTTTTTCATCCTCGGGTCATAGCTTAAATAACAGCCCACAAAATACAGGGCTTCCATGCCTTCGCCATAGGGTTTGACCGACACGGCCTTGGCCCAGTCAGCCCTCTTGCTCCTGTCTCCCTGCAAGGGGTTGCCTTCGGATATCAGGCTGGATCTGGCCGTTCTGGCCGATTTGACCGAGGCCGGAAACAGCTCGTAAGATGCGGCCACCCGTCTCAAGGCCACGGCAATATCAATCTGTTTGACGCCTCTGGGGCACTGGGAGGGGCACATGCCGCAGGTGGTGCAGCGCCAGATGTCTTCTCCTTCAACCTCACTCAGGCCAAAGGCCGCTTCCCGGATGAGCTTTCTCATGCTGAAGCTCCTCACCCGGTTCCAGGGGCAGACCGAATCGCACAGTCCGCACTGAAAGCACATCTTGAAGATCTCTCCGCCGGACACTTTTATCTCATCTATGACTTCTATGAAGGGGGCTATGGTTTCCAATTTCTATCCTTATATAGTGGCCTTATCGTTTACCTGACCGTTCCAGTCTTCAGGTTTAGTCCTTTTTTGCCATCCGGGCAACGGCATCCATGATCTTGTCCATGCCGAATTTGGTTGCCAGGGATTCCAGGCCTGTTTCCAGGTCTTCCTGCTCTTCCTGCGCTTCCTGCGCTTCGACTTCCTCTTCCCTTTCTTCCAGAATCAATGCATCATACATACACCATTTGACACACAAGGGCTCTTCTTCTCCTTCACACATATCACATTTCAGAGGAAGGCCGGAATCCGGTTCCTTGAACTCGTCTCTGGAGGGACAGGACGCCCGGCAAAAAGAACATTCATCATATTCTTTACCGTCTATCATGTATTTATCCCGGCCGGCACATTCGGCCACCGTATACTCTCCTGCATAAACAGGAATATACAGATCCCTTAAGGGCTCACGGATGATGCGGATGCGGGATCTGGCCGGGTTATTGCTGCTGTATCGGGGTTCAGCGTGAAAGGCGGAGCAGATCATCTCACAGGCCCGGCAACCATTGCATTTATCCGCATCAATTCTTATTGTCTTAATTTTTTTTGTTTTCTTATTGCCATTCAAGGTTCAAGCCCTCCACTTCATGGATCTTTTTTTGCGCCAAAGTGTTTTCGACGGGTATGTTTTCATCCCCTGCCAGGATTCCTCTGTCAAGAAAGTCTTTTGCCACGTAATCCAGATCCAGGTTTTTTAAGGATTCAATGGTCGGAATACCGTCATTGTTCCATCCCTTGAATTTGTAATAGGTGTCTAAAAGTTCTTTTTCAAGTTCCGGAAATCGTTTTTTCCAATGGTTTTCAGGGGGCCTCTCGTCTTTTCGTCTCATGCCCCGCCGGATATTGATGGCCCTGACCAGGGTACGATACCGCTTGGCAGCCTTGGATAGTTTTTCTTCATCCATTTCAATCCCGGTGCCGGCTGAAATAAATTTCGGATAATTGTGGATATGATAGGGCGGTTTCAGGGGAAAAGCCGACAGACCGGCGCATTGACCCAGGGCATCATCGATATAATGCATCCGCTCCTGCCAATCCACAATATCACAACACATGGCCACGGTCGGATAAAAAGGCATTGAGTTTTCTCCGCGGATTTCCCAGTCCAGGAAATATTGCTTGAACTTTTCATCCGGGACCTGGAACCAGTCCTTTACAAATTCTTCTCTTTCCTCCCGTGTGGCAAAAGGGGCCTGGGGGAACTGGCCTTCAATCTGGGTAATATTGATTTTTTCTCCGGTACAATACATGAGATAATAAATGGGATTGAGCATTGACAATTTGAGGGGAAGCTGTTCGTGTTTCTTGATATTGTTGTGGACATAGGCATCTGCGCCCTTGCCGATTTCTTTGGCCGCCCAATGGGTCCCGTTGGCCAGAATATTCCCGATGCCTTCCCGGCGGACGATTCTGTCCAGGAGCCAGTAGAATCTGCCTTCATTGTCTTCGGGCATTCCCGGGAAATCATCCTTTGTCAGAATCCCGTTTTCCAGGAGTTCCAGGGCAAAGGCCATGACCTGGGGGGCGGAAAAGCCGTCCA
>Ga0208968_1002094_pt1 | contig 10271 bp, 7 predicted proteins | sample RifOxyA3_FD_184031 | JGI IMG/M metagenome (GOLD analysis project Ga0208968, IMG submission 184031) | Groundwater microbial communities from Rifle, Colorado - Rifle Oxygen_injection A3 (SPAdes) | ecosystem: Environmental > Aquatic > Deep subsurface > Groundwater | place: Rifle, Colorado, United...
AAAACTAATATAAAGGATAGTAGATTACCAGATGTTGTAATTAAATTGTTGACTGAAGGTTTTTGGTCAGCAAAATATACGATGGATATTAGTTGAAATACAAACCGTATAAGAAAAAAAGAACCAACAATAGATGTTAGAATATACAGCTCATTTTTTGCAATGCTGTCAGTGTTTAATATCGAATTCCAGTTTAAAAAGAAGTTGCCAAGGTGAAAAACAAAAAGAATAAAGCTGAATATGCAAATTAATATTGCATAAGTTGTACTTATATACTTTTTGCCTAAAGTGTAATTTTCTGCGGCAAAAGCTTGCGTAAGTTTGTTTCGTAATCCATTGCCAAGGCCGACATCGAAAAAACTGAACCACCCAAGGATAGAGGTCAATGTCAACCAAATGCCATATTTTTCCTGCGTTAGGTAGTTTAATAATAGTGGCACATACAATAACCCAATTACGATGCTTAAGCCCTTTAGTAAGAAAGAATAAAAAATTTGCTTTACCGCCTTTGTCGTTCTTGATGATTTTATTAAGAAATTATCTGTTGCAAAATTTATTATTCTCATTTTTAGCAAAATATTAATGACAGTTGTAATTTTTTATTTTTTTTGCCACCAGGGTAATTTGCTGGTAGTGGTTACGTCTTCTTCCGGACATATCATTTTAAATATCTCGCCCCAGGCAGGGATTCCTCCGATATTTCGGTCATCGATGTATATATCTGCAAGTATTTTTCGGCTATCATTTTCATTCCATATTTCTTCAGGGTAATTTTTGTTAACTGCATAGAATTCAATGCCATGAGAACGGCAAAACTTCACGGCTTCATCTAATTTCTTGTCGGCACGATGACTCCATAGGATTAACCGGTGACCTTTTACCTGAAGTGCCTCGAGTGTTTCAAAAGCAAAAGGGCGAATCTTTCCAATGAAAGGATAACGGTGTTCAACGATGGTGCCATCAAAATCGATAGCAATAACTAAAGAAGGTTTGAATAAAGATTTAAATTCCATAGTAAGAGTTTCTGCCAAATAATTAAAGGAACAAGAGTCTAAGTGACTGATTATCTTAGTTAAATGATAATAGATTTATTGTTATTGCATTTGGAAATAGTGATGTGTACTAATTATCTTAGGTCGTTGATTTTGGTCAATCCTCTTAAGAAACATTTGGCAGATTTTAGTTGCTGAGACTATCTTTTGAAGTATTTTGTTGTTTTTTTCATATGACCCTCAAACTTTTAATTCTCAGATTGTAATTTTTGTCTGATTCTAAGATAAGATTCCGTTTGTGGTTATATGTGATTGATTAATAATTCTTTAAAAAGAGTCAATTTTTGGGAGCTTTCATAAAATAGAATCTGCAATAATCTAATTCTTTTATTGACTAGAATCATTCATGATGCTTTTTTTTTATTTTTTATACTATCCTTTTCTTCGGCATAATAAGATTTCTGATATGATTCAAAATGGTAATATTTGTAATAAGAATGTCCAAATGCATTTATTTTGATATCGTTAACCAATATGGCAACATGATCCATTGTTTTCTGATCAACATACTGATTTATTATCTCGATCTGATGTTTATGTGAAACTCCATATCGAAGTACAAAAATATTAAGGTCAGAAAGTTGACATAGGATTTGTCCATCGGTTACCAGTGACGTTGGTGCATTATCAATTATAATGTAATCGAATTGGGTTCGAACAACATCAAGTAGTACCTTCATTTCGGGCTTACCAAGAATCTCTGCCGGATTTGGAGGAATTGGACCTGATGCTAAAAATGAAAGGTTCTCTACCATTGTTGGAACAATAACCTGATCGATTGAATTGTTTCCGATAAGGTAGGTACTTAGCCCTTTTTCGTTATGTAGTCCAAATGCTTTATGTAATCTGGGTTTTCTAAGATCTGCACCGATCAGTAGTACTTTTTTATTATTCACAGCCAAAATACTTGCAAGATTAATTGCCGAGAAAGATTTTCCCTCACCGGGATTAGTTGAGTGAATAGATATTACTTTTCCCCCCGATCCGCTAAGCATATACTGCAAGTTGGTACGTAACGCTCTAAACGATTCAGCAATATTTGATTTTGGGTTTTCGTGTACAATTAAATCAGATTTTGAAGGGTTATGTATGATATTACCCAAGATAGGAACATTGTTGTTTTTCTCAAGATCTGTCTGCGTACGTATTCGATTGTCAAAGAAGTCAATGAGCAGAATATATGCCAATGGTATAGAAAATCCTAGCATTAATCCCATAATCAGAACTGTTATTCTTCCAACTCCAACAATTGAAACTGTTTCGGGTCTTGCGATGTCAATTACCTGAACATCAGGAATACTGGCAGCCAATGTAATATTCGTTTCTGCACGTTTTTGCAACAGAAAGGTATATAACTCGTTGGTGAGGTTGAACTGCCTTTGAATGTTAACCATTTTTTGCTCTTTTTGTGGTAGTTTATTCAACTGGACACTTATTCTGTCCTGCCTTTCTTTCTGGCTGTTTATATTTCTGGTGGCATTATCAATCAGATTTCGAAGATTTTCATTTAACTGATTTCGTATTTGATTCAGTTCCTTATCAATATTTATCAATGTGGGATTGTTTTCTTTGGCACTAAACGAAAGTACCTGGCGACGGTTATATAGTTCGCCTAATTTTAAAACCAACGCATTGAGTGAAGCATCCTGAATGCCAACAACTGATGGAGCCACTAATTGTTTGAGGTCATTTGCATTATTAAGGTAATTGAGAAGATCTTGGAAATAATCCAGCTGCATCTGACTTTTGGCTCTTTCTGATTCAATTTCTGTAAGATTATCCATTACGAGTTTGCCTTGAGCTCCCAAATCGATAATGTTATTTTGGGAGCGAAAGTTTGAAAACTTTGTACTTGCCGTATTTAACGAATCAGAAATACCAGCTAGTTGGTCGTTTATAAAATTAAGTGATCGACGATCGGCTTCGTTTTTAAAGTCCATTTTCCCTTCGGTGTAAACTCTGATCAGTTCATTCATAAATTCAACGTCTCTATCTGGTTCTTCGCTTTGAATGGAACACTCAATGATATCGCCCTTTTTATCTTTCACAATGACATTTAATCTTTGCATGTAAGAGATTACAACATCATTTAAATCGTTGAATACAAAATAATAATTATTGCTTCGTGCTTCAACGTTGTTTACTTTTTTAAGAAGTGTAAAATTGAAATATTTATTTATAAAAGGTCTATCAAAAGTTCCTGAAGCCTCAAATTTCACATCTGTTTTTACACCATTCTGAAAGATTTTACCATTCACTTTTATTGTGTAATTATCTCCGGACTTTGGTGTTATGTAGATAATAACACCTTTGGCATTAATGAAATTTGGAGTTTCCTGCACGTCAAAAGGTTCCTGTTTATAAATTCCTCTCCAGATAAACATATCTTTTTCGTACCAGCTTGTACGCCAGTTTAGGTTTAAAAGGGTCTGATTTATCGTGTAGTAAGATTTTATTAATTCAATCTGATTGTAGATGTTATTATTCGTCATCCCCCCAATGCCGTTAAATAGGTCTTTCATATCCAAACTTTTTGATTTTTCTGGTACCAAAACAGTTGTGCTTGTCAGATAGATGGGTTTGGTTAGTTTAGTGTAGCCGAAAGCTCCAATTAAACCAATAGCACCAAAAAGTACGAGCCAATACCACTGCCGGAACAAGAGGTAAATAATTTTTTTAAAGTCAACTTGCTCTTCCGGTTGATTGTTTACCATCCCGATATTGTTTGTATTTTTCATGTTGTTGATATTTTATTTTTGAATAACCCATTTATCTTAATATGAATCCCAGAACTGCAAGGAGTATTGACATCGAAGAAAAAACGAGTGAGTATGCCTGACTGTTTAACTGGAAGTTTTTGTACTTATCCGGTTGTACGATTACATAATCATTTGGTTGCAGATAAAATGCCTCGGATAAATAAATGTTTTTGGTGCTTAAATCTAATAGATATGTTTTATTACCATTCATGAATGGTCTTACCACCATCACTGTTTTTATGGAAGCAAAGTCTGTATTTCCATTGGCCAGAGCCAACGCTTCGATAACTGTAATGGAGTTGTTGTAATTGTAATATGTTCCAGGACTTCTGACTTCACCTGTAACAGTAATTTTAAAATTTAAAAGTTTAACTTTTACAATGGCATCTTTAAGGAATTCGTCTGTCTTTTTTTGAACGACGGATTCTATTTGTGAAAGGGAAATACCTGATACGTTTATTTTCCCCAGCATGGGAAGTTTAATGTTTCCATCAGCATCAATTTCAAATCCATAAAGGTAAGCACCACTGGGTGTAGTGTACTTTTGATAACCTAGTCCCGTATTTGATTCCATATTTGATTCCGGATTGAATAGCAGGTTTACTTCCGGGCTAATGGATTTGATGCTAATATAAAGAATATCGCCAGTTTTCAATACATATTCGGTTGGTAATCCTTTGATTATTTCATTGTTTGCTGCATCTTTCAAATAAATCAGTTCCTGACTACTTCTGCAAGAGAAAATCCCTGTAAGAAGAAATATCAATAAGCTAGGGACTATAATGTTTTTCATATATTGTAATGTATAAAATTGAATGTTGAAAATATAAAGTTGAAAGTCAAATTATTGGCCATCTCCGGTAAATACAACCTTAATGGTTTTTAGAAGAATAATGAAATCTAGTTTTAACGACCAGGAATCAATGTATTGCATGTCCAGTTTCATCCATTGTTCGAAAGGAATGTTGTTTCTTCCTGAAACCTGCCAAATACAGGTAATTCCCGGTTTCATGCTCAATCGGCGGGTTTGCCAGCGTTTGTATAGTTTTACTTCCGATGGAATTGGGGGACGTGGACCAACTATTGACATATTGCCTTGCAGCACATTAAAAAATTGAGGCAATTCATCCAATGAAGTTTTTCTAAGGACCCTTCCAATTTTTGTAATCCGAGGGTCTTTTTTTATTTTGAAAACTGGACCTTCCTGTTCGTTTTGGCTCATCAATGATGCCTGCATTCTTTCAGCATCAACAACCATTGTCCTGAATTTAATACATGCAAAGCGACGGCCATTTAAACCCATCCGTTTTTGCAGGAAAAATACGGGCCCGCCATCCATCTTTATCAACATGGCAATAACAAAAAAAACAGGAGATAAAAATATCACTACCAAAAGAGAGAGTATATAATCAATAAACGTTTTTACCTTGAGCGCCAAATAATTATCAGGGGTGTTTCTGAAAGTGAGAAATGGCATTTGGTTTAAAAATGAAAGTGTTGACTGCATTTTTACACAATTCAATAGCTGTGATTGCATTCTAAAGACGACGCCAATTTCAGCACAAGAATAGATGTAATTTTGAATTTCATTTTGATCGAAGAAGCTTTTGCAATAGATAACCTCGTCAATTGGTTTACTGTCAATTAAATTGGAAATATCATGTTCATGTGACAATATGGTATGTTCATTGTTATATCTTGACTTTATAAACGGATCGTCGGACATGATAGCCCAAATTCTATAACCCCAGTCAGTTGTTTCTTTTAAACGGTCGATAAAATAAGTTGAATCTTTATCCGCAATAATTAAAATCAAACGGTAATTCATACCTTTTCGCCTTATCGATTTCATAAAGGCAGATAAAAAATATTTAAAAGAATATAATGTTATAAGATTCAGTATAGCAAATATTGCTAAAACCAGCCTTGATATTTCATCCAAGTCTAATATTACGATAGCTGAAAAAAGCAGGATGTTTCCAACGAAAATAGCTGTAAAGTATTCAATAAAAATGATTGAATACATTTTCAACCTTAATCCACCCCCTAAATTAAACTGATCCAATATTAGCGTCCATAAGAGTACAATTAGAAACAAAATGATATTGTACTGCATAGAATCACCATGAATAGGATGGAAAAATTCATTTGCAATCCATTTTGCTCCAATAAAACAGAATATTGTTAATATCACCTGAAAAACAATACTTAGTTTTTCAAGTATTGGCTCACGTTCCTTAAGCATAATATTAGATTTGAAGATTGATTAAAATTAAGAATCGTTTAGATTCATTCGATCTTTTTATAGAACCTGGTATTTAATTGATTTAAACGATTGATTAATATCTATCATTTAACTCAATTAAATACCAAAGGGGAAAGATCGGGTTCTTGTAAAACAGGAAATTTAGAGTTGTCTCTTTCGGGTAAAGAGAATTATCAATAGCAAGGAATATTTCTATTAATTTTTGTAATATAATTATATCAAAGGTGATTTATTGTGCCAATGCAAATGATTTTTGTATTGGTTTCTCTTCTATCATTTTAACTTCTTCTCTGGTAATATTTGCATAAAGGTTGCAATTCATTGAATCAATACGAATTAAAAGTCGGCTCTGTCCACAAATGTTTATAACCTCTCCTTTAATACCTTGAAGCGAACCATACAATACTTCTACGAGAGCACCTTTCTGGATTCGTTCATAAGATAAAGTAACTTCATGATCAACTTGCGAAAGAAAAGTTTTTATATTTGAAATTTGTACTGCCGGAATAGGTTGGGCTTTACCGCCAAAACTAACATAACAAACAGACCCAGGAGTATTTAGCACATTGAAAAACTCCTTATAACTTACTTTTACGAAAACATAGCAACGAAACAATGGTTCTTCCACCCATTTTTTGCGATCGCTCCATATCTTTAAAACCTTTCTCATTGGCAAATAGCATTCTATATTTTTTTCCAACAAATAGGATAAAAGTTTCTTTTCTCCATTTGCTCTGGTATATATTGCATACCATTGGTAGTTTGGTTTTTCAAGGTACATAATTGTGTTATTTAATTTGTTTTAAATCGCTTGAATTTTTAACTGAAATTCTAATTTTATTTTTAGAAATTATTTTTTAATCTTAGAATTTCTTATCTGAAGTAAAAATACAGTGATTTAAAAACAAAAAAAATAGGTGTTTTCCGCCCCCTGAGAAAATAACTTTATTATTACCCGAATTATAGTTTATCTTTCTCAAGCCTGCTTTTCAAAGTCATATTTTCAAGACTTAGGTCGGCAAACATGCGCTTTAGCCTGTCATTTTCTTCCTGTAATTCATTTATTCTACGCATTTCAGTAATATTCATGCCGCCGTATTTAATTTTCCAATTATAAATGGTTGCCTGACTCACACCATATTTTTTAATAAGATCCTGAATTGGAACTCCAGCTTCATTTTCCTGAAGGATACGATAAATTTGTGATTCTGCAAATCTTTTTTTAGCCATGGCTTGCTGAATTGTTGGATTGTGTTAATTAGGTGAATAGCACTCGTGGTAGAAAAATTACATCATTTTTTAATATTATCAACACTTTGAATGTAGTTTAAGTGGGTGATAATTACTAAATTATAATTTATTAGATAGGAAATTAGAATTAAATTCTAATTTATAGGATTAGTATTCTATATTTAAAATTTAGGAAGAATATTGTGAATTTGGAACCCTATCAAATTAATCTGTCAGGTAAAGTAAATTATTTTGTGTGGAATTACCTGATTTCGATAAATTAATTGATTTTTGAATAAAGGAAATCCTACTGTTACCCACATTTTATTGTGATTTAACATCAAATTTAGAATATTTTGAAGACATTGACTGAATTCTAAAAATAATAATTTTAATATTCTAATCTTATTCTTCGCAATTAGAATTATTTCTAATTCTGAATTGATAAAACAAATTTAAAACAAAAAATATTTAAAACCAATTTTATTTATTGCGTATTGATTAATTTTTTTGAAGCAAAATGTATTGGTTGCTAAACACAGGTGTTAATTACTTGTATTTCAATTGTACATGGAGGATTTATCGGAGGATTTTTAAGACAAAAAAAAATGGCTACTTGTTAAATTTAACTATTTGGTTACAGACTGGAGAGTTAAATCCATTAAAAGTAGAAGGACATTACTGAAAAGTAGAAGGGAGCCGACTGGCGGCTCCCTATAAATCTACATTATTGCGATTCGTGAAAAAGGGTCTTTCTTTCCCTGACCAAAAGACATTTCTGATGTTTTTTTACCAAAGTTTTTTTTTCTGTCTCTGTCAGTACATTAATATATGTTATCCTTTCTTTTAAGGGTAACCGTCTAATCTTTTTGTATTCGCAATCTAATGACTCGAAGCCTATCGGACAATTAAACATAAGACCGTAATAATCTGAATAACGATTTCCCATATTCCAAAGTTTCAATAGCAATTAAACCATTTACTTGTTAATTCCCAAAAATGGGAAAAGGTAACCCTCAAAAACTGATTTTTATAATTTTTTCTGTTTGAAGAGCCCTTTGCCATATTTTTATAATTTTGCAAAAATCATTTACCCAATATAAATTGCCTGAAAAGATATGTTTGAGAATCTGAATGAAAAGCTGGAACGGTCGTTCAAACTCCTGAAAGGTCAGGGAAAGATTACCGAAATCAATATTGCTGAAACCCTGAAAGAGGTTCGTCGTGCGTTGCTTGATGCCGACGTTAATTTTAAGATAGCAAAAACATTTACCGAGAGTGTAAGGAAAAAAGCACTTGGGATGGATGTTCTCAATGCTCTCAAGCCTGGTCAGTTAATGGTTAAAATAGTTCACGATGAGCTGGCGGAGTTGATGGGTGGAAAATTTGTAGATATCAATCTCAAAGGAAATCCGGCTGTAATTTTAATTGCAGGTCTTCAGGGATCAGGTAAAACTACTTTTGCTGGTAAACTGGCGAAAATGCTGAAGAGCAAGAAGGGCAAAAATCCCTTATTAGTTGCCTGTGATGTTTATCGGCCGGCAGCTATCGAACAACTAAAGGTGCTCGGGGGTCAAATAAATGTGTCGGTTTATACTGAAGATGGCAATCTTAATCCGGTTAAGATCGCAATGGAGGCCATTCGTCATGCAAAAATGCAGGGGAATGATGTTGTGATAATAGATACCGCAGGGCGTTTGGCAATCGATCAACAAATGATGAACGAGATCAGCGCAGTTAAAGATGCGGTGAAGCCCCATGAGATTTTGTTTGTTGTTGATTCAATGACCGGGCAAGATGCTGTGAACACAGCCAAGGAATTTAATGACCGGCTTGATTTTGATGGAGTAGTATTAACAAAACTGGATGGTGATACCCGTGGGGGTGCTGCTCTATCAATCCGTTCTGTGGTTGATAAACCAATAAAGTTTGTCGGAACCGGTGAGAAACTGGAAGCTCTGGATAATTTTCATCCGGAACGTATGGCCGACCGTATCCTCGGAATGGGCGACATCGTTTCTCTGGTCGAAAAGGCACAGGAACAATTTGATGAAGAAGAAGCAAAGAAACTTCAGCAAAAACTGGCCAAAAATCAGTTTAGTTTTACCGATTTTCTGAAACAGATCCAACAGATAAAAAAAATGGGAAATCTTAAAGATCTTGCCGCAATGATTCCGGGAATGGGAAAGGCATTGAAAGATGTTCAGATTGAAGATGATGCATTTAAACACATTGAAGCAATTATTTATTCAATGACTGTTGAAGAAAGGGAAAATCCAAGTGTTTTGAACGGTTCACGCCGCAAACGTATTGCTGACGGTTCGGGTACAGATGTTCAGGAAGTAAACCGGCTGATAAAACAGTTTTCTGAAACCCGAAAGATGATGCAGGTTGTATCGCAGGGTAAAAACATGAAAAAGATGGTGGGTAATGCTGGCCCAAGACGATAAATAGAAAATACAGATAAAAATGATTTTAATTGACGGAAAAAAGACAGCAGAAGATATTAAAAGGGAGATTGCTGAAGAAGTAAAACAGATTGTTGCCGAAGGAAAGAGGGCTCCTCACCTCGCCGCGGTTTTGGTTGGACACGATGGGGGAAGTGAAACCTACGTAGCCTTTAAAATAAAAGATTGCGAAGAAGTTGGCTTTCGCTCTTCTCTGATTCGTTTTGAAGACAATGTGACAGAAGAAGAATTAATTGCAAAAGTTCATGAATTAAATTCTGATCCGGATTTGGATGGATTTATCGTGCAATTACCTTTGCCAAAACATATTTCAGAGAAAAAAATAATTGAAGCAATTGATCCGCGCAAAGATGTTGATGGATTTCATCCAGTAAATGTGGGAAGATTAGTTCTTGGAATTCCGACTTTTTTATCGGCAACCCCCTTTGGGATTGTGGAGTTACTGAAGAGATATCATATACCGACTTCTGGTAAAAACTGTGTGATTGTTGGCAGG
>Ga0208968_1002097_pt1 | contig 10268 bp, 9 predicted proteins | sample RifOxyA3_FD_184031 | JGI IMG/M metagenome (GOLD analysis project Ga0208968, IMG submission 184031) | Groundwater microbial communities from Rifle, Colorado - Rifle Oxygen_injection A3 (SPAdes) | ecosystem: Environmental > Aquatic > Deep subsurface > Groundwater | place: Rifle, Colorado, United...
GACAAAATGTGTCATGTCAATTTTGACAGTTTTTAAAAAAATACAAAAAACAACAGAAACGTGTCATGTCAATTCTGACAGTTTTCTAGAAAATAAAAAATTACCAGAAACGTCAAAGGTCAATTTTGAGAGTTTTCTAGAAAATAAAAAAAACATGCAAATTTAATTTTGACATTTTTCTAATAAACAAAAAAATACCAGAAACATCTAAAATCAATTTTGACATTTTTGAAAGATTTTAAAATTAAAACAGTTATGCTAAATATTAGATGATTTGCACTTAATTTTTAATTACTCATATGATGATTATGTATTGCAAATATGTTATACTAGAAAGAAGACAAGTGGGATGGATTGCAAAAAATACTATATTTAAGAAGAAGAAAAATAACAGAAAGCAATATTATTAAAAAGTTTTACTTTACAGAAATAAATGGCCAGAAATTCAGCAAATTTATCAAGTGCTTTTGCTAATACTTTACAACGATGGGATTTTAAAATGGAAAAAACGCAAACCGATTTAATAAAGGTACTAGAAGAATTTAAACCGAAATTGAGAAATCAATTAAAGAATATTAAACAACAATTCAGAGCGATAAAAACAACATTTATTGTTACTGTGGAATACAGGAGCAAAAAATATCAAACAAATGAACCATTCTATATGTACTTGAGAACATCAATGGTACTCATATATCAAGATTCCGAAATTGAGCAGGCGATAAATGACATGTACAAAGAAATAATGGCTCGAAATGAAAATGCAATCAGAAATGAAAGTAATTTAGAAATCGTAAATATTTTCTATTTGACAATTATGGTATCTCGATTCGAGCCATTATGTGCTTCTCACTTTCATGAATTACCGCCATTTTTAGAATCCAAACGAGCAATTGTGAATGTTAAAAATCGAGATCAAAAATGTTTTGCATATGCAATTTTATCAGCGTTACATCCTAGAGAGGCAAATCCACAACGAACAAGGAAATATCAAGATTTTTTTGAAACTGAAGAACTAAATCAATTGCAATATCCAGTAGCACCGGATCAAATGCCAGAAATCGAAGAGCAGTTGAATCTTAAAATAAACATTTTCAGTTTTTTCGATGATGAAGGAAAAGGTCGTTATCCACTGTACATATCACGTCGTGAACATTATAGACAAGAAATCGATTTATTATACTGGGATGAGCATTATGCATGGATTAAAAATTTTCAATCATTTATTTACGATATAAGTCCATCACATCGTGCAAAAGTATTTTGTAAGCGTTGTTTTGGTGTGTTTCTAAGTCCAGAAACATATCAGCAACATACCGAACTATGTTCCCGGCCCGATTTTGATTCTATTATTTATCGTTTTCCACCCCCAGAAACAATTATAAAATTTTCAAATATAAAATATCAACTACAAGCACCGTTTGTGATTTATGCGGATTTCGAATGTCTACTTGAAAAAGGTGCAGTAGACCCACAAAATGGTAAACGACAGAGAACAACACTTTATCAAAAACATATTCCATGCTCCGCTGGCATATTCATAACTTGTGCGCAAGAAGAAGTATTCAAGCCAAGATATGAAACATATACAGGCAGAAATGTATGCAAATGGCTTCTCGAAAGATTATTTTCTTTATCAGAAGAATTAATGAATATTTTAGAAGACGGAAAACGAATTCAAATGACAGAAGACGATACCATAGCATATAATCAAGCCAATTTTTGTTGGATCTGCAATCGCCCTTTTGATCAAACATTGAAGCCCTTTGAAAAAGTTAGAGATCATGATCATTTAACTGGAAAATTTAGAGGTGCAGCACATTCAAAATGCAATTTGAAATTGCAACAAAATAAAAAGATCCCAGTATTTCTTCATAATTTCCGTGGATATGATGCACATTTAATAGCACTAGCCACCGAATTCTATCCGGATGTAAAATTAAAAATCATTGGCCAAAGTTATGAAAAATATTTAATTTTAGGTTTTGGTCCATTTATTGTATTTAAAGATTCTTATCAATTCCTCGCATATTCCCTTGAGCAATTAGCGAATGAATTGCGAAAAGCTGGTGCAGAAAAATTTAGCAATTTACATAAAGAATTCCCAAACACTGATAAAGAGAAAATTCAGCTGTTACTAAGAAAAGGAGTTTATCCATATGAATATATGGATGAATGGGCAAAACTTGAAAAAAATTCACTTCCAACAAGAGAAGAATTCTATAATTCACTAAAACAAGAGGAATGCACACCCGAAGAATATGCACATGCAAAAAATGTATGGGAAAAATTTGAATGTAAAACAATGCAAGATTATCAAGATCTCTATTTGAAAACAGATGTTCTGATATTGGCCGATGTATTCGAAAACTTCCGAAATTTTAGTATTAAGCACTATAAGCTGGATCCAGCCCATTATGTCAGTTCACCTCAATTATCTTGGGATGCAATGTTGCTTTTCACCGAATGTAAACTGGAAATGATATCAGATCCAGAGATTTTTGTTTTAGTTGACAAAGGGATTCGAGGAGGTGTAGCCATGATATCACAGCGGTATGCAAAGGCAAACAATCCAGAGATGGGAATCGAATATGATATGTTTCAAGATATATCATATATTGTTTACCTTGATGCCAATAATTTATATGGATGGGCAATGAGTGAACCGATGCCAATTTCAGATTTCAAATGGCTATCGCCGAAAGATTTTCATTTGATTGATTGGAAAAACCTACCAGATGAGAGCGATGTTGGATACATTATAGAATGTGATTTAGAGTATCCAAACTACCTGCATGATCTCCATAATGATTATCCATTAGCACCAGAAAGAATCCTAATGCAATATGAAATGCTTAATGAATATCAATTAAAGATTTTGAAACATTATGCAGTGCCCAAAAGCAGCCTTAAAGTACAGAAACTGGTACCTCATCTAATGGCCAGACAAAATTATGTAATACATTATCGAAATTTAAAATTTTATCTCGAAGAAGGAATGCAAATAAAAAATATACATAAAGTGTTACAGTTCAAACAGTCAAGATGGCTCTCGCCTTACATTAAGAAAAATCAAGATCTCAGGGCTGCTGCCACAAGCGAATTCGAAAAGAATCAACCGAAATTATACAACAACGCAATTTATGGAAAAACATGTGAAAATCAAAAGAAACGCTCAGATATCAAATTAGTAAATACAAAGGAAGCATGTAAAAGGCTATTAGAAAAACCACAGTTAAAAGGATTCAAAATTTTTTCAGATAACCTGGCCGCTATTGATCTCAGAAAAGTTCAAGCAAAGATAGATAAGCCATTTTATGTTGGATTTACTGTGCTCGAATTAAGTAAATTGCACATGTACAAATTTCATTATCGCTATATCAAGAAAAAATTCGGCGCGAAAGCTCAACTATTATTTACAGATACAGACTCGTTAATGTATCATATAAGCGGATGCAACCCCTACGATCAATTTTATCATGACAGAGCCGAATATTTTGATTTTGCATCATTTCCAGCAAACCATCGATATTACGATAAACAAAATAATAAAGTAATTGGGAAATTCAAAGATGAAGCTAATGGAAATCAAATTTATGAATTCGTGGGTCTTAGGCCGAAAATGTATAGTTTTTTGATGGCCAATGAGCAAACACTGGAAGTTCAAGAAAAACATCGGGCAAAAGGGATTCAATATGCGGCAGCAAAAAAGCTAAGACACTCAGATTTTCTCGAGCAACTAAATAATCCACATGAAAACCATATAATGAATAGAAGGATTGGATCCAAGTTACATCAACTTTACTCCATGCGGACTGACAAACGGGGTCTATGTGCATTCGACGACAAACGAGTTTTACTTGAAGACGGTATAACAACTTTAGCATATGGGCACTATAAAGTCACTGCCGAAGAAGTCGATATTGGCTTACCAGAAAACGAGTTGCCTCGCTGCCAAACAATGAGAGCAGAAAGAAATGCAGCGATGGAAGAGCGCCTGTTACAATCAATGCCAGCGAATTTCAAAATGCCAGATGCGCTTGAAGAAAGTGCTGATGATGAAACTGAATTTATAAGTGATTGCTTAGGTGAATGGGACATTGCTTAATATAAAAACTAGAAATTCTAATAATTTCTTTAATTTTAATTGTGCACATTTCATTAATTATGCCTATTCCGTTTTTGCATCCTGCATCCATTATGATTACTGGGCCATCAGGCTCAGGCAAAACTGTATTCATTCGTCGTCTTATTACTGAAAACATGATTTATCCTAATCCTGAGAGAATTGTAATTGTTTATGGTGAATGGCAAAAAGAATATGAAAAACTCGCGCAGTTTGATTCCAATATAGAGTTCATCAAGGGCCCAATGTCTTTAGATTTATATAATTCGTTTTCCCCGGAGAAAAGAAATCTCTTAATTCTAGACGACCAGCTGATTGAAGCGGCAAAATCAGATCAAGTTGAAAAATATTTTGTTCAAGGGTCGCATCATCGTAATTTAACAATAGCTTTAATAACACAAAATATATTTGAAAAGGGGAAGGCAATGAGAACGAGTAATCTAAACACGCAATATCTTGTAGTTTACAAGAACCCGCGGGACAAGGGCCAAGCGTCATTTCTTGGCCGGCAAATGTTTCCATCGAAATGGAAAAATTTTTTAGGCGCATTAGAAGATGCAACCAAGGAGCCATATTCCTATTTGATTGTCGATCTAAAACCTGATACCCCAGAAGAATTCAGACTACGAAGTAATATCTTTCCGGTATGTGAAAAGGATGAAGCGATAGGAACAAATGTCTATATAATCCCGTGAATTTAAAATTAATCACAAAAAGTAAATTGAGTTTTAAAATTAAATTATGCCAAATAATAATCATCGACCAAGAAATCATCGGCTGTTTGCACTTCGTTTGCTTTTACGTGAACTTACTGGAATAATTTTTCAAGCACTCATCGAAGTCTATCTAAGAGAGGCTGATCGCGCAGCCTACACAGATCAACTTTTAGTGAATCAAAATAGACGCCAGTACGCCACCGAAGAGGAATTGACAGAGAGTGAGCCTGAAAATTAAACTATGGGCCCAGTATACAAAATCAGCAAATTCAGGCCAGGACAGGAAATCAAACGAACGGTAAAATTTATGGGAGTTTGCCGTGATCCAAGGGTGCAGCGCAATATTTTACAAAAGGCACCTGATGCAGTATATAAATCCGTGTGCAATGCGTTTTACAATGTTGCGGAAAATCCAGAAATTAATTTAAAAAAGCTAGACAGAAAGACGCTTGCTAGGTACCAGCCCATTATTCGAAAAATTGTTGCGCCTACAGTGAAGATCAGACAGAAACGAAAAATTATTCAACGAGGTGGAGGATTCTTTTTGGCAGCGGTTCTACCAGCAGTCATCTCAACAGCCCTTGAATTTTTAGGCTCTGCTTTTATTAAAAAGGAATGAGTGCATCTTCAGCAATTTTTAAACGGCTCAAACTTCTCGATGAACAAGAATTAGACAGGCTGATTGAAAAGCAAATTCGGCAATATGACCCCAATCTTCGTGGCATGGTGGCTATGCGAAAAGAAATGGATGAGGTTATGTGCCGAGAAGATCTTAATCCTGAAGAGCGAATTGCTCTGTACAAGTCTGCACAGCAACGCTTTTTAAAATTGAGGCCAACATGCACAACCGACACTACAATTATAGCCGCACAACCAGCACCGCTCATGCCCGCCCTCCCAGCATCACCCGCACATGGGCCTACAGCCCAGAAGGCAGTCGAAAAGCCAATGGAAAATGCTAGAATCAGCCTGGCTAGCAGTAGTACATCGAATCCAAATCAAGAGCTGAATGCACAGCCTGAAGGCAAAGTGAAAATTCCAACCAGATCCAAGCAAAAATATGATAATTTGTGTTCTCTTATTAAAGGAAATACTGATTTAATCTCACTTAATTCTTCTACGAATGAACTCGTTTTAGATGGGCAAACTATACCTAAATCTAATTTTCATAATCTAATTTCATCATTGTATTCATCTGACCCGAAGTTAAATTTAGAAGGAGAGGAGGTTTTTCATAAGGCTCTATCAAAACTCATTTATCGGCGAGGCAAGGGGGATCCTGAGGAATTTGTAAGCCGAACTTCGAAGGTTAATCAAATTGCCAAACTCAAGGGAGACGAATCAGACTCCGTAAAGGGTATGGATACTGGGACAGTTAAGCAAAAAGGGCAGGGGTTAAAAAGGAAGAATCAGTTTTTGAATCTTCACTCATCACCTCCACCCCCTGGTAAATCGGTTAAGGTTCTTTATCTCTACTAAGCATTCATAATCATTTTAATCGTCATTCATAATTTTTCTTTTCATTATTCACAATACGAGACGTGAAAATAAATTCTTTATTGTCAATGCTTAGTATTAATGATATGGAGAAGAAAATGTTAATTAGCGCAGCTCATGAGGAAGCAAGTAGAGCCTTGAGAGAATGCACTAGTCTCTTGGAGATGGGTAGCAGGTCGGTAACTAGGAATTCGATACGAGAGTGCAGAAGCAGGAAGAAAACTACGAGAATGAACTAAATGATTAACAAGAAAACGAATTTTAAAATCTCGTGCTTGTTTAGAAGGAGCGAGTTTAGATAATGCAGAAACAGTAGAGTTAAAAGCAGATGGAGACGATGAAAGCATAGCATGAAAGTAACAGAAAAGAATGCAATATTGACCGCAAACAGTAGTTGATAAGCTTTGTAAGGGTATAGCATTATAAGCTAATTGAGGCTTTGGATGAGAAGAGTCAGGCAATTTAATATTAAAGTTGAAAAAAGAAGGTGGGTTCCCATAAGAATCGAAAAACTCGAGAGAATTTAATACCGAGTCGAAAAAGAAGGCTACCCAGTGGCTTCCTGGTTTAGTGGATGGGTCGATATTAACAATGCAACAACAAGAAGAGGTCTCATAACGAAAAAGAGAAGGTAAATGATCAAAAGAGAAAACGCCAAGGAACTTGCAAGTTAGAGGTTTTTGTGAAGAGTCAAAGAGGCGAAACATCAGCGTTTCAATCTCAGGAGTTGTCATACCAGCCATTGATTCAGCCATTAAGACAGTGTCAGGTTTCGGTATTGATCGATTTCAGCAATTGCAGGACTTTCAGCAAACAGCATAGCAGTTATAACCGATGGAGTCGGTTTACGGAACTTCAACGACAAGCGAGCTGAGCCAACAACAGGCACAGACGGCAGTCCCGCAGGATTAATGCGAAAGATAAAAAGCGGTAGCAAATTCGCCCAATCGCTTGGGGTAAGATTGATTGCTTTGTTACCGGTATCTAAGCCAAGGCCTTCGAGCAGACCAAAATACTCCCTTAAATAGTCTCCAGTATCAAAGTTTGGTTCATAGGCAGTTCGTGGATATTGTCTCCCATTGACTAGCAAACAAAGACTGGACAAGTCAAAATGCTGGAATTTGAATGGATTTTGATTCGCATGCCCGCTCACTCGCGAATCGGTAACCATACCAAAAACTAAACGTTCAGGTATAGGGCCACGAAACAAATTATCCAAGTCGATAGAGTTTACCCCATTAGGTATAGTAATAGTTTTCATATCTACGAGGCTAAATGGGATCCGGATGTTATTTTGTCTAAGCATGGTTTCTTGTGCCATCAGAAAGCTATTAGAAACCATTTTAGTTCGAAACCAAAGTTTTGCGCTTTCAATATGAATTTTATAATTATCACCATTAGCTCCAGGTTTCTTTAAAATAAAATCTCGTTCAGAAGGAACAAACCGCATGCGAATATCGCACCCCGGAGGAATATCTAAATTCTGATGCCAGAGATCCAAGTGAGGACGACCGTATAAGGTGACAGCCCTAGAGCCTCTAAAAGGGGCTTGTCGTGCCTTGAAACCAACGTTCTCACCGGCATCCTCAACACGAAAATCATCAAATTTGCCAACAGTGTCTGTGATCCAACCTTCGGCGAGTAATCGAGTTTTACTTACGTCCTTTGCATAAGATAGCGCAGTTTCCATGTAAGCACGATACGGGTAAAGTGCATTCTGACTAGTTATTTTTTGATCACATAGAGTCATCTCAATATTAGAAAACAGCGAATGCAGAGTCAAATTAGCGGGCCCGACAGCGGCATCGTTGGCAATACGTGTGCCATCGGCATTGAGAATTTGACATTTCACCTCAAGTTTACTGTTGTTTAAATCAACATAGAGGTTTCCAGCTCCTTTGAGCTCAAAATCTAAAGGTGACCCGTCTTGCAACGTAGAAGGCAAAGCATATCGATCAAATTCTTCGAGAATACAGGCCTGAATTGGTTTCGATTCGAAATAATCGAATTCAGTAGGAAGAGTTTCCATTATCTCGGTAGACTGAGCCATAATCCAAAAAGTGAATTAAAAATTGAGAAATTTAATGCGTTTCGATTGAGAATGTTTTTTGCCGCTGCTTTTGCGCCTTTTATAGCCCTGACGATGCGATCCTGAACCACATTGAGATTGATCGGAATTACGAAGATTATATTTCTTGCGCCGACGGCGGCGACCACTGCCGCTTTGTGGCGGATTCGGGTTAGGCGGAGGGGCTGAGAGCATTGGTACAGCCTGCGGCTGTGTGGTTGGTATTGAGGCGGAGGCCGTTGAGGCAGAAGCAATTTTCTCGATTACCGAGGCTCCAACATTTCGTGCCATAGGTGCAATGGCTGATTTTGCCGCTGCAGCCCAATCACTGCCAGAGTCTTTGGCACGAAGCGTTTCACTCAAGAATGTACTAGCACCACGGGCGGCAATCGGGAAAATAGTGCGCCATATACCTTTTAAAATGTCTCCAAGGCCGGCACCATACTGTCCGCGCCGTGCGCCATTAAATGTTGGCAATTGACCGCCTGCTTGAGCAGAGTAATACCGTAAATAGAGATTTGTTTGAGGATCCATAATTCAATCAGTACAATTGATTTGATTAGAGAAACGGTTCAGGTGTGTGGGATAAATGCTTAATATGCCAATATCACCGGCTATTTATAGTAGGATCCGAGGGCCTGTGGGTGATTTACGCTTGCGAAAGTGGAGCCGACAGCAAACCCGATTGTTCGGGTCATCTGAAAAGGGGAATGGTGCGCCCCAATCGGTATTCAACTGGACCTCGATGGTCTTGAAACGGGATATTTTAAGAGGTATGTAGTAAGGAGGATTAAATGAATAAAATTGCTGATCATCAGGATGCCAATCCTGCTCAGCAGAACTTGCCGATGCTTTAGAAGCAGATGTAAGCAAAGGTTGGATAGGCACAATTCCCAATAGGGGTGCAACGGTATCGCCAACGATCTGATATTCTGCCAGACTAGAGTAAACGTACATTGATGAGAGAAGCTCGAGAGCAGAATGTCGTGAACTTTGGAGGGGGAGCCGATACGAAATGAGGGATGGATAAGCGGTGTCATTGTTTTGGCGCAAATGACTTTCAGGAAAAGCAAATATAGTCTCGAGAAGATAGCGATTAGTAACAGAAAGATGAATGCGGCCAGGGCCGATAGGTGCAAACTGAGACAGCCCTGTAGAGCGATCGAATGAATACTCAATTGCGAACCGCTTGCCCGTAACTTCTTCTAGTTCGGGTTGCATGAGATCGCGAAAGAGGTTTTCAATCATTTTGCCCACCTCTTGAATAGAGCGATAATGGCCAGAAGGAATGCTAGTCTGTCGTTTGTAATTCCAGCCGAAATAAGGATCATAGCTTGTGCCACCAATTAAAGCGCCTTCGAACATGCTCATATCAATGTTGATTCCAATTGGTGAAAAATTCTTATCTTTCGAGCGCAGTGATGGGTCAGGTTCAACAATAAAGGCTAAATCAGTTGACTCCATCAGGTTAGGCCAATGAATGGGATATTGTATATCAACAAGCGCCATTTCCCATTCACCAGTTGGTAAATCAAGTTCATTGCAAAGCTGAGTTTTGTATGAATTAGGGCGATTACGCGGGTAAAGTTTACTGCAGCTGTTGCTGGGGAGTGTAATTTGAAAAGAATCTTCGTTAGGATTTGTCATTATCGACGGGTGTTGCTGTGTTCGCTTTGTCAATCTCACCTAAGCGCTGTAAATCTGAAATAGGCACCCAAGTGTTAAATTTTGTAGGCCAGCCGCGCCACTTGACAAGAGCTTCTTCTATGCTAGTGCTATTTGCTAGACCACGACGGCGAATAATTCGTTCGACAAGATAACGGTTTTGGCTAATCGGTTCAAGTTCTTCTGGATACCAGCT
>Ga0208968_1002103_pt1 | contig 10235 bp, 6 predicted proteins | sample RifOxyA3_FD_184031 | JGI IMG/M metagenome (GOLD analysis project Ga0208968, IMG submission 184031) | Groundwater microbial communities from Rifle, Colorado - Rifle Oxygen_injection A3 (SPAdes) | ecosystem: Environmental > Aquatic > Deep subsurface > Groundwater | place: Rifle, Colorado, United...
CACTCGGGAAAGGGAAATATTCCTTTTATGCCCAATTGCCCGATCATACCGGAAATGTTGGTCAATTTTCGATGGCCAACGAACCATCTCTGCACATTCCGTATTTGTACAATTATGCTGGTCAGCCATGGAAAACCCAGAAACGTATCCGGACTTTGCTTGACCAGTGGTTCCGCAACGATTTGATGGGTGTGCCGGGCGATGAGGATGGCGGCGGAATGACTTCGTTCGTTGTATTTTCATATATGGGATTTTACCCGGTAACTCCAGGTATGCCTTTTTACAATATTGGAAGCCCGGTATTCAAAAATGTAAAGGTTCAGCTTGAAAACGGTAAATTTTTTGAGATCGAAGCCCGAAATGCTTCCGCTGAAAACAAATATATACAGTCGGCAACGCTAAACGGAAAGCCCTGGAACAAACCATGGTTTAGCCATGAAGATCTGATAAATGGAGGCAAACTGGTTATTGAAATGGGATCAAAAGCCAACTATAGCTGGGGAAGTTCGTTGAATGATGCACCACCTTCAGGTACTGACTCAAATTAAAAACCTTTTATTTGCATAACCATCAGTGAAGTTTTTCAACCATTCACCGAAGTGCTGTTATTTTTGATTTTAAATATTCATCTAAACCAATATAAAATGAAGACTATACTTCTCAGCTTAATGCTATGTTTTTCGTTGCATTCTTTTTCCCAGCAATTATCCCCGGTCGATTATGTCAATCCGTTGATGGGCTCCGATTCCAATCATTCATTGTCAAGCGGAAATACCTATCCTGCTATTGCTATGCCCTGGGGCATGAATTTCTGGACCCCACAAACTGCCAAAATGGGCGACGGCTGGGTGTATGCCTACGATGTGAACAAGATTCAAGGTTTCAAACAAACACATCAGCCAAGTCCATGGATCAACGATTATGGCCAGTTTTCGCTTTTCCCGTTGACCGGCGACCTGAAAATTGCAGGCGAAGAACGTGCAAGCTGGTTTTCGCACAAAGCAGAAACCGTAAAACCACATTATTACAGCGTTTACCTGGCCGATTACGATGTGACCACCGAAATTACCCCAACAGAACGGGCAGCCATGTTCCGTTTTACTTTTCCTGAAAACGAAAAATCATGGGTCGTAATTGATGCTTTTGACAAAGGATCGTACATCAAAATAATTCCTTCAGAAAATAAAATTATCGGTTACACAACCCGCAACAGTGGCGGAGTTCCGGAGAATTTCAAAAACTACTTTGTAATCAGATTCGACAAGTCTTTTGCTGAAAATCAGGTTTGGAGCGGTAAGGAAATCGTTTCAGGAAAAACTGAACTTCAGGATAAGCATGTAGGCGCTGCCATTCGGTTTGTCACCAGAAAAGGTGAAAAGGTTCATGCCCGGGTAGCTTCGTCGTTTATCAGTTTCGATCAGGCTGAACTGAACCTGAAAGAACTGGGTGCCGATAATTTTGATCAAGTTTGCCAGAAAGGGAAAGACATCTGGAACAAAGAATTATCGCGTATTGCAGTTGAAGGTGGAACGACTGATCAAATCCGGACTTTCTATTCATGTCTGTACCGAACCATGTTATTCCCCCGCAAATTTTTCGAGTTCGATAAAGACGGAAAGATGGTTCATTACAGTCCCTACAACGGGCAGGTTTTACCGGGAGCAATGTTTACCGACAATGGTTTTTGGGATACATTCCGTGCAGTTTTCCCATTTTTTAACCTGATGTATCCAAGCCTGAATGCTCAAATTCAGGAAGGTTTGGTAAATACTTACAAGGAAAGCGGCTTTCTTCCGGAATGGGCAAGTCCGGGGCACCGTGATTGTATGATAGGATCCAACTCTGCCACTATTATTGCCGATGCTTACCTGAAAGGTGCCCGCGGTTACGACATCAATATGTTATACGAAGCCGCTCTGAAAAATACAAAGAACGAAGGTCCGCTTACCTCTGTTGGCCGCGAAGGTGTTGATTATTATAATAAACTGGGTTACGTTCCATACGATGTGAAAATCAATGAAAACACTGCCCGTACCCTTGAATATGCTTTTGCCGACTGGACGATTTATCAGCTGGCCAAAGAGCTGAAACGCCCTCAGTCTGAAATTGATTTGTTTGCCAAACGCAGCCAGAATTACCGCAATGTATTTGATCCGGAAACCAAGCTGATGCGTGGAAAAAACCAGGACGGATCGTTCCAGAAACCGTTCAACCCATTTAAATGGGGCGATGCTTTTACTGAAGGAAACAGCTGGCATTACACATGGTCGGTTTTCCATGATGTTCAGGGTTTGATTGATCTGATGGGCGGGAAAAAAGAATTCACAGGAATGCTCGATTCTGTTTTTGTGGTACCGCCAATTTTTGATGATTCGTACTACGGACAGGTGATTCACGAAATCCGTGAGATGCAGATCATGAATATGGGCAATTATGCGCATGGCAACCAACCCATCCAGCACATGATTTACCTGTACAATTATGCCGGTCAGCCATGGAAAACCCAAAAATGGGTACGTGAAGTGATGGACCGAATGTATTTGCCAACACCCGATGGTTACTGCGGCGACGAAGACAATGGGCAAACTTCGGCCTGGTATGTATTTTCGGCCATGGGCTTCTATCCGGTAACTCCCGGAAGCGACGAGTACGTTTTAGGCGCACCTTTGTTCAAAAAAATTACGGTGAAACTCGAAAACGGGAAGGAAGTAATCCTGAACGCCCCTGAAAACAGTTCTGAAAATAAATACATTCAATCGGTGACTTTTGATGGAAAACCATACAGCAAAAACTGGCTTAGCCACCGTGAACTGATGAAAGGTGCAACCATTAATTTTAAAATGACTGCAATTCCCAACCTGAAAAGAGGTATTAATGAGGTCGATTTCCCATATTCGTTTTCGAATGAGAAGAGATGATCTTATTTATTTGGCTCTGCACCCATCGTAAATTCGAGTGTTCCGCCATCCATAATTTCCTGATGGGTAATAAATGAACGATCCAGTTTCTGTCCGTTTAGTTTTACTTCCTGAATGTATTTATTCGCTACCGATGCCAGCGGGGCTTTCATTGTGAAGAATTTTCCCGGAGCTGTTTCAATTTTTGCTTCCTGAACCAGCGGTGAGCCAAACTGATATTTCAATTCTGCCGGATTCACCGGATAAAATCCCATTGTACTGAAAACGTACCAGGCCGACATTTGTCCGCAATCTTCATTTCCGCAAATGCCTTCAGGAGCATTGGTGTACATTTCGGTTTGAATCTGGCGGTTCAGTTCCTGCGTGCGATATGCCCTTCCGGCGTAATTAAACAGAAAAGTGGTGTGATGCCCTGGCTCGTTTCCATGTGCATAAGCGCCAATTAATCCTGAAATATCTGATGAGGCCTCTTCGCCTTTTACGCCTTCTTCAACTTTAAACAACTGGTCGAGTTTGTCCGCAAAAGGTTCTTTGCCTCCAAGCAGTTCAATCAAACCTTCCACATTTTGCGGAACCAGCCACAAGTATTGCCATGCATTTCCTTCGGTATAATCGCTTCCTTCGTGTTTCGAGAATGCCGGATCAAATGGAGTTGTCCACTCTCCGCTGCTCAGTTTTCCGCGCATAAAACCGGTTTCCTTATCGAAATATTGTTTGAAACTTTCGGCACGTTTGCTGAAATAAGCAGCATCTTCGGTTTTACCCAGTTTATGCGCAACAGCAGCCACGCACCAGTCGTCGATAGCCACTTCCAGCGATTTGGCAACCGATTGCTGCATTTTATCGGCTGGTATGTAGCCCAATTTATCGTACAATCCCATTCCGTCGCGATCGTGCATCGAAGTAGCTTTCATCGCTTCAAAAGCAAGTTCGTGATCAAAATCGCCAATCCCTTTCAGGATAGCCTCAGCAATAACCGGGATGGAATGATTGCCAACCATGCAGAATGTTTCGTTTCCTTCAAGTTCCCAAACGGGCAAAATACCGGTTTGTTTATACTGATCGAGCATGGTTTTTACCATGTCGTTCACCCTTGGCTGTTGAGTCAGCGTAAACAGAGGATGCAAAGCGCGGTAGGTATCCCACAATGAGAAAACTGTATATCGGTTGTACCCGGCTGCTTTTTGAACATCGCCTTTCATTCCCTTATATTCACTGTTTGTGTCTGAAAATAAGGCCGGCGCAACCATTGTGTGATACAACGAAGTATAAAAGATGGTTTTCTGAACCGAATCGTTCGACTGAATCTTAATTTTCGAAAGCTCTTTTTCCCATGCATCAGAAGCAGCTTGAGCAGTGGCTTCAAAATCCCATCCGGGCAATGACGAATCAAGGTTGGCCAGTGCATTTTCGATACTGACTGACGAAACACCAACTTTGGCCATCACCTGTTTTTCATTGAATTTCAGCAAGCCAACAGTGCGGCCTTCGCCACCAACATCGGTAATTTCTGATTTTGAAATGGGTTTCGAAAAACGAACGGCAAAAAAGACATGCTGATCAGCCGCCCAGCCTTTCGATAACCGTGAACCGGTAACCAGCAAACTATCAACAATATTCAAGGTTGTTTGATAAGGTTTGTCCCAGTTAATTGCAAATCCAAGATTGATCAGCAGATTGTTTTCGCCTCCTTCAGGAAAAGAATAACGGTGCATGCCCGCTCTTTCTGTAACTGTAAATTCAGCTTTTATATCATTGTTTTTTAAGGACATTGAATAGTAACCTGGTTTGGCAATTTCCTGATCGTGGGTGTATTTTCCAGCGTAACGGGCAACAAAGTCTGCATTCTTTTCGCCTTCCTGAAAAGTGACTTCAGAAGTTACAGGTAAAAACGAAATATCGGCCAAATCGCCAATTCCGGTTCCGCTCAAATGAAGGTGACTGAACCCGGAAACAATACTGTCGGAATAGTGATAACCCGAGCACCAGTCCCAGCCCTGGGTGCCGTTGTCAGGACTCAATTGAATTTGCCCGAAAGGAAAAGCAGCTCCGGGATAAGTATGCCCGTGATAGCCGGTTCCGATAAACGGATCGACAAAATCTGTCAAACGATCTTCCTGAATTGCTTTGGGCGAAGTTCCGGTACAGGCTGTCAGAAGCAGTAATACTCCGGAAAGTATGGAAATAAATTTATTCATTTGGTTGGTTTTTTAATAATGTTGCAAAAGTAATCAAATACGGTTAAATCAGCTTTAACCGGCAATGATTGCAAAGATGATGGCTTTTCTGGTCAATGTCCTCCACATAAGTGCTCGACCTCATCACGCAATCGGGATTCTGGCAATGTATCAATCCAAAAGTGTGTCCAAGTTCGTGAATAACTTCTTTGCGGATGCGGTCTGCAAAAACTTTTTCGTCTGATTTTATTCCGTAGCGCTCATTTCTTAAACGGTAAATCGATGCAATGCCTGCTCGACCGTTTAAAAATGCCTGTCCAAAAATATAGGTTAGAATGGGAATAAAGAGATCAACATTAAAGATTCCGAGTGTTTTAATGGTGTCGTCGCTATATCCGAAATCAATTTCCTTAAGCAACCTGTTCCCGTCGTATTGTCTTCTGGAAGGGTCATAAAATTCGCTTAAATCCATGTGGCCTTCCTGCGTTTTCACCGGAAGCAAAAATTCTCGTTCCACATCATTCACCACCATTTCAAGAAGTCCTTTCTCGAAATAGCCAAATGAAATTAACGTGATATTTTCCAGATTCATTCACAAACGGATTAATAGGAATCAGATAGAGTCCTGATTATTTGGCCGGTTTTAAATCGTATTTCTTTATTTTGTTGTAGAGCGTTACCCTGTCAACTTTCAGGGCTTTGGCCGAAACAGAAATGTTCCAGCTGTATTTACTGAGAATTTGAGAAATGTGGTTCTTTTCAAGGTCATCAAGGCTTTCAAAAGTGGTATTGACAACCGTTTTCCCCAATGGTAAATCTTTGAGGGTAATTTTCTTACCATTCCCGACTACGATTGCGCGTTCTATCATATTTTCCAGTTCGCGTATATTGCCGGGAAAAGGGAATTCTTCCAGTCGTTTCAGGGCGGAGGAATCTATTGTAATAAGCGGTCTGTTCATTGACAAACAGTACTTTTTTATAAAATAATCAACAAGCAGCGGAATGTCTTCGATCCTTTCGCGCAAAGGCGGAACATTGATATTCACCACGTTCAGCCTGTAAAAAAGGTCTTCGCGGAAAATCCCTTTTTCGACCATGCTTTTCAAATCACGGTTGGTGGCACAAATCACCCTGAAATCGGACGTGATTTCCTTGTTTCCACCCACGCGGACAAAGCTCTTGCTTTCGAGTACACGCAGCAATTCAACCTGCATTTTTGGTGAAATGGTCGCAATTTCATCGAGGAAAATGGTGCCACTGTCGGCCATCTCGAACCGGCCTTTGCGATTGTAAACCGCCCCGGTAAAAGCGCCTTTCTCGTGACCGAACAATTCGCTTTCCAGTAAACTTTCGCTCAGCGCGCCGCAATGCACACTCACCATCGGGAAGAATTTTCGCGGTGAATTTGCATGTATTGCCCGGGCAACCAATTCTTTTCCTGTTCCGCTTTCTCCGGTGATTATTACTGAAGCATTTGACTGGGCAACACTTTCAATTTCCTTCAGCACATTTTGCATGGCTTCACTGTTGCCAATCAGGTCTTCCACGTTTTCCAGCGAAACCACTTTTTCTTTCAGAATTTCATTTTCTTCAAGCAAAGAAATTTGTTTGGATGCATTTCGGATGAGATGAGAGAGGTCGTCGGGATCGAAAGGTTTTGTCACATAATCGAAGGCGCCGTCTTTCAATGCCTGAACCGCTGTATCCACCGTGGCAAATGCTGTCATGATGATTACAATGGATTCTTTCCGCAGAGATTTTATTCGCTTGAGCATTTCCAAACCATCCATCCCGGGCATTTTGATATCTGCAAGTACGATATTATAAATGTCAGATTCAAGCATCGTCAATGCTTTCTTCGCATTTTCAGCACATTCAACGCGATATCCGTCTTCGATAAACCAGTTGTAAAGCGAATCTCTTACCGATTCTTCATCGTCAACGATTAATATGGAAATCTTTTTTGCCATAATATGTTTTCCTTAAGTCCGTAGCAAGGGTAAAGTTATTGAAATTGTTGTTTCTTTTCCGCGTATCGATTTCACATCAGTTCTCCCTTTGTGACTTTGAACAATACCATGAACAATGGCCAAACCCAGTCCTATTCCGCTTTCCTTCTCCTTGGTCGAAAAGAACGGTTCAAAAATGTGGGGGATGTCTTCTTCCGAAATTCCAACTCCGTTATCAGCTATTTCTATTCTGATATGTTCAGGATCAGGGTTCAGGGTTCTAATAAGCACTTCCCCGTTTTCAGAAACTGCTTCAGAAGCATTCACAAGTATGGCCACACAAATTTGTTTGATTTGGTTCGGGCTGCAAAAGATCAGGTCAGTTTTGGCGCCAAAATCAGACAAAAAGTTAACATTTGCCACTTTCATCGGATGGGACATTAATTCGAAGGTATCCATTAGTATTTCATGAAGGTGCTTTGGTTCGAAATTATCCTGATCTTTTCTGGAGAAATCCAACAAGCCTTTGACGATATCACCGCAGCGTTTCGTCTCATTTTCAATCAGCTTTAAATGTTTCAGCATCGACTCCTTTTTCGCCGGATCCAATTGCTGATTGGTTAGTTGCTTGTAAATCAATTTTGTATAAATCAGAATTCCGGACAATGGATTATTGATTTCGTGTGCTACCGACAGCGATAATTTACCCAGAGAGGCGATTCGTTCAATATTAATCAGTTCGTTTTGTGCCTGTCCCAATTCTTCCGACTTTTTCTGAACTTTATATTCGAGCTGCTGCGACCAGTTTTGAAGTTCGTTGGTAGCAGTTTGCAGATTGTCAAGCATTTCGTTAAACGCAAACGAAACCATTCGCATATCAGAAAGCTGATGGGGTTTTATTTCCAGACGGGTACTTTTGTCGCCTTTTGCAACTGCTTCGCTGGCCTTAATTATTTCATTTAAAGGATTTTTGATTTTTTTATTGGTGAAAAATATTAGAAATATCAGGAGTAAAAAAGTCATTAAGGCGGCCAGTAGCGTGTAATCTTTGGTAGATTTTTCGAGCGCCGAATCAAGTCCTTCAAGCGGCATTTTGATTATGAGCGAACCAAGCACCACATCTTCAGGACTGTGGGCATGGCACGAACTTGTTGAGCAGGATTTGTTGTTCAGAATGGGCGATTTTATCATTAAATGCCTGCTGTTTTTGTTGTTACTCGGATTCATAATGCATTCGCTGTCGGCATCAATAATCCGGTGCGATTTCTCTTCAGCAGAAAACATGGACGCAAAATCCTTGTGACAACTTTTACAGTCAGGGTCACTATGATTGGTTGGTTCGTTTGAAATGGAGGTATAAACGAGATTGTTGTCTTTGTCGTACATGTTCACATCATCAATTCCCGACATGGTGTTGATGACATCGAGCGTACTCTGCAACGAAGTTCGGTCGTTTTCGAGCATGGACCGGTACAATGCCCCTTCAACAAGAAACCCGATATTGTTTCCGTTTTCACTGATAACAGATTTCATGTATTCTTCGTTTACAGATCTGAAAATGACGCCGAATGAAACGAAAAGAAAAACCGCTGAAATTGTAATTATGAATACCACCCTTCCGTAAATAGAAGACCGGAATTTCACATACCCTTTAATGATAGGACTTCCAACGCTATTTTTACTGGTTATTTTTTTGAACCAACTCATGGTACTTTTCTTTGGTCAATAACTGAATGCTAAATTAGTCTCAAAATTTTAAAACAGATTCAACTATTCGATTTTGTTTTACAATTACTGATAAAAAGTATTTTGAAATTGAATAATGCCTTTAAGCAACCAAAGCGATGTGACATGCACACCGCTTTGCTTGTAAAGGAAATAGTTCTTTTATCCTGAAATTATTCCGATTCCCGGGACCAATTATTCCTCCGGCATAAGACTTTTTTACTCAAAAAATCCTGTTGAAACTCTTGCCATACTTCATCCGGAAGTTCAGAAAGCGGATTGTCAATTAATTCACCTCCATCCTGCAATACTACGTTCGAGGGCATGGGTGAATATTTTCCAACTGAGGTTGCCAGAAAATCCTTGAATCTTTCCAGTTCCTGCATCGCGTAAGCTGTTGCATCCTCGGCCAGAAAGTACGAATGGGTATCTGTCACCCAACTCGAAGGTTTTACTTTGTACATCCATCCTTTCTGGTATGGATCTTCATTCAATAATTCTGGACTGTTGGTAAGTTCAGAATTTGCCTCCACAATTTCTCCGGAAATGGGAGAGAATATCTTGAGAACCTTTCCTTTCTGATCAATTTTAGCCAATAGATCTCCTTTTTTTACTCTTTCGCCTGATTTAATATACGGGCTGAATTTTACTTCACCTGTAATATGAAGCAATAAATCATCCAGTCCAACTTTTGCCACTCCTGACTTTTCCAGATGGGTCCAGGTATGAAACCTACTGAAAAATAATCCATGAGGAACTCTTAACGTATTGGCTGTAAGAATGCCCAAGGTATTTTGAATTTGTTTTTTCAATTTTACCTGTCGGTTCAATAATACCCAAAAAGGAATAAGGATGGCAAAAAATGCAATGATTGCCAAATATTCGATCCCTTTCGTTTCGAAAATGTTGTTGTAAGTAAATCCGTCCATTGTATTTATTTTTATGCTGTCAATACATTTGATACGACAGCCGGTTAATAATTATTTTTCTTCTTTCACCCACGAAGGTGATTCTCTAAGCACTGGCATACGGTTGATGACCCATCTGAAAATCCAGATTTCGGTAAAAATAACTGCCAGTGTAACCACTATTTCCATCCACGACGGAACGTACTGTATCGCTGCATCCCACCTGAAACCAATCACTGTAACATTCAACCTGTTCAGGATAATCCCTAACATCGTCAATATTGCGGCAACCCTGATCATAAAAATGTTGTTGGTACGATAGCTGTAAAAGAACAGCATCATCGGGATGAGCACAAAACCGATCATTTCAAGCAGAAACCAATAGCCCATCGGTGTATTCAGGTAGCTCCAATTCTTGCCATGAATAAACACAAGCAATTGCAGAAAAAAGTAGGCAAACATGGCGCCGGCACAAATCTTCGATAATCCGTGAAGTATCCCCTTCTCTGCTTTGTGGTTTTTCTCACTGATTTGGCTCGAAAACACTTTGTGGCTGAT
>Ga0208968_1002105_pt1 | contig 10235 bp, 12 predicted proteins | sample RifOxyA3_FD_184031 | JGI IMG/M metagenome (GOLD analysis project Ga0208968, IMG submission 184031) | Groundwater microbial communities from Rifle, Colorado - Rifle Oxygen_injection A3 (SPAdes) | ecosystem: Environmental > Aquatic > Deep subsurface > Groundwater | place: Rifle, Colorado, United...
CGGAGGGCCGGATTTCAGGCTGCCATATTATTGTGTTCAAGCATTCCAATGTCGGATTTGCAGTAGATCAGATCGGGGATGTGTTCAGTATTGACAGGGAAAGGATTGAATCCGTTCCGACCAATATCAACCCCGGGATTCAAAAATATGCAGATACCATTATCAACCTTCCGGAGGGTGTCATGATCCTGCTCAATGCCGGGAAAATCTTCTCCTGCATCCGGACCGAAGTCCGTTCTTCAAAGGAAGACCTATGACCAGTGACGGGCATGATCCCCTGGATGCAATGTCGTTGGAATTTATCGCAGAGATAAAGGATGACCTTGCCGGTCTTGAATCCGCCCTCCCGGCCATGGAGCAAAAGGGTGCGTGTACGGATGATGACCTGATCAACCATGCCTTCCGCTCCATTCACAGTATTAAAGGCGGGGCCGGGTTTATCGATTTTAAAGAACTTGCCGGCCTGAGCCACGCCATGGAAAACGTATTGATGCGGGTCAGAGAGAAAACCCTTGTCATTACTTCGGAGGTGGCGGATGCCCTCCTCATCGGATTTGATAGAATGAAGCTCATGGTGGAGCAGATGGGTAAAGGTGAGGCCTGTGATTATGAAAAAGAAAAGGCGGCTCTCCAGAACATCCTGAATCCGGAGAAAGGACTGCTTGAGTCCGGGGAAAGAGTGGGCCCTGAATTGACGGAAAAACAGAACGGCAACCCCGGGGAAAGTGTAAAACCGTTAACTCAAAGGCGGAAGAAAAAAAAGCAGGAGGATTCAGAAAAGCTCCCGGTGGGGGCATGTCAGGTTCTGAAACCGCTGGGGGCAAGTCCTGTTTTTCAGGGACAGGAATTTTTGGTGGATAAGAAACGGCTCGACCATGCCCTTACCGGCCAGAAATTCATTTATGCCGTCTATGTCCGGTTCAAGGCCGATCTCAAGGCCAGGAACAAGGATGAAAACGCCATTGTTGAGGATATTAAAAGCATCGGGGATATCTTGTTCTCAGATCTTGAAGAGAGCCGGGGCAAAAAGGAAAGGGACGGCTTTTTCTGTGTGATTTCAACCATTCTCGATCTGCCGCTGATGTCCCAGGTCCTGGAGGTTCCCAAAACCCAGATGACCCTGGTAGACCGGCAGTTTACCGATTATGAAACCCTGATGAAGGGGGGTTCGTCACGGGCAGCCAAGGCCGGGCCGGACCCGGCGGTAATCCTTCCGAACTCTATGGAATCAACCCTTTTTGCATCTGATGAGGCCTATATCCAGGGTTTGCCGGACTCCCTTTTGTCCTCTCCTTCATCCGGCCGGACCCTCAGAATTAATGTGGATCTCATTTCAAGGCTGATGAACCGGGCCGGTGAACTTGTCCTGGCCAGAAATCAACTGAGGCTTTTTTTTGCTTCCTATGCAAGGGAAGACAATTTTGCCGCTGGCGTTCTGCAGAACCTTGATATGGTCACCACCGATATCCAGGAAGCCATTATGCAGATGAGAATGCAGCCTGTCCTTGATCTCATGGGAAAATACAAGCGGGTGGTGCGGGATATTGCCCGGAGAATCTCTAAAAAGGTGGATTTCATCCTTGAAGGGGCCGATGTGGAGGTGGACCGGACCGTTCTTGAAAAACTCGCCAACCCGGTGGCCCATCTCATCCGGAACTGCATTGACCACGGCATTGAACCCCCGGACGAGCGCGTGAGAAGAGGAAAGCCCGAGACCGGAACCATCCGGGTCAAAGCCTTTCACCAGGGCGGGCAGGTTCACATCACCATCTCCGATGACGGGGCCGGGATCGATCCCCAGCTTATCTTGTCGAAAGCCTTTGAAAAAGGGCTTGTTCCCGAAGACCGGCTGGATAAAATGACGGATAAAGAGAAGATTGACCTGATCTTCCTTCCGGGCTTTACCACCTCTGAAGCCATTACGGATATCTCGGGCCGCGGAGTCGGCATGGATGTGGTCAGAACCAATATGGAAAGCTTAAGGGGCCATATCGAGATTGATACGGTAAAAGGAGAAGGAACCCGGGTTCATCTTATCATTCCTTTAACGCTGGCCATTGTCCCTTCTCTGATTGTCGTCACCGGCGGATTCAAATTCGCCATCCCCCAGGGAAATATCAAGGAAGTCCTTTATCTTGAAAAGGGAACCGTGCAGAGCCAGGTGGAAAACCTGGGCGGCTCCGAAGTCCTGAGACTGAGGGGGCGCATTTTCCCCATCATCCGGCTTCGCACCCTTTTAGGCATCATAACCTATATCGAAGCCCCTTTGACAGGGGAAAAAGAAGAAGAAAAAAGAAAGGCCATTGCAGACCGGAGGCAAAAAGAAGAGGGGGACAAGGATTCAAAGAAAAGGATGCAGAAAAAAGACCGCAGAAAGCATGCCTGGGATACCGCCTATGTCATTGTCCTGAAACTCGGGGAAAACCTTTTCGGCCTTTGTGTGGATGAACTTTACGATATTGAGGAAGCTGTCGTTGAACCCTTGTCCGAATATATCAGTCATCTGAAATGTTTTGCCGGGACCACCATTCTGGGGACCGGGGACGTGATTATGGTCCTTGACATCCAGGGCATTGCCGCTTTCTCCTCCCTTAAATTCGATTCCATCAAGACCGAGGAAGCAAGGCGCAAGGAGGCAGAGGAGAAAGAGGCAGCGGCGGGAAGGGAAAAGCGGAATCTGATTATTTTTTCCAGCGGAAAAAAAGAATATTTTGCCCTGGAACTCAAACAGGTTTCCAGGCTTGAACCTGTAAACCCGGAGGATATCCATTATACCGGTCATTTGAAACATATTCAATATTAGGGTCAGGCGGTTTTACTGTTTTCAATGGATGAATTTTTCCCGGCCAGCCAATGCAATTTCACAGCCGGGGAGATTTTCGCTGTTTTCCCAAAGCAGGTGTCTGCAAGGGTGGGGATTATAACTTCCGGCATCATTGATACCATTGAGACGGATAAACCCCTGAACAAGGATGCTACCTGCCCCGGGCCGGTCCTGGGAAAACTGTTTATCGATGATATGATGGTGCAGGTGCTGGACCCGGATCTTTTTGCAGATCTGATTGAGCAAAAACTGATGATGGCAAAAGGAGCCGGAGCCTTACGTGAAAATACTGATCGTTGACGATAAGGCCTCCATCCGGGCTGCAATGAAAATCATCCTGGTTCAGTTAGGGTTTTTTGATATCACTGAAGCGGTGGATAGCAAGGATGCCTGGTACAGGATCAATGAAGCGGTAAGACAAGGCCGGGAACATGTTTTTGACCTGATTGTGTCGGATATGGAAATGCCCGGCATGACCGGGCTTGAACTCCTGAGAGCCGTCCGGACCAGCCCTGAAGTCCGGAAAACGCGTTTTATCATGGCCACCACGGTTACGGCCAGACAGATTATTCTGGAAACCATGCGGCTCGGCATCCAGGCGTATATTATCAAACCTTTTGATGCAGACATGGTTGAACTTAAATTAAAGCAGGCAGGAATTCTATAGAAAGCGGATGGCTGACAGGCTGAATATACTCATAGCAGATGGAGATCCGGGTTTTGCATCCCTTTTAAAAGAGATGTGCGCCTTCATCGACGGCGTTCATATCCTTGGGATCGCCCGGTCCCGGGATATGCTGACGGCCAAGATCAACACGGCGGTTCCGGATCTTATCCTCCTGGACCCGGCCTTGGGTCTGGGGGGATTAGAAACCGTTGAGGCCTTAAAAAAAACAGGCCTTGACCTGAAATCATTACATATCATCCGGATCACGCTGATTCGGATATCCTGATCAATGCCCTTGAAATGGGGGTGTATGAATGCCTTGAAAAGCCTTTGGATATCAAATCCCGGCAGTATAGTGAATTTAGGCTTCATCTTCTGACCATTACAGGGTTTTTGCGGAGCCGGAAACGATTTTCAACCCGACCCCTGGTCCGTGAATACCATAACCGGTTTTTCATGCCCCAGAGAACCCCAGGCCTTCCCCTGAAAAAAAAACAGGCGCTTCTTTTGAGAAAGCAGAGATTGTTGTCATGGCGTCCTCAACCGGCGGCCCTGAGATCCTGAGCCGGATTTTTTCAATCCTGCCCGGCGCCCTTAAGGCCCCCATCCTTTTAGTCCAGCATATCCCGGAAACCATGACCGGGTATTTTGCCAAAAGCCTGAATCAGAAATCAGAACTGGATATTTCTGAGGCGGTTCAGGGGGATAAAATTTTTTCGGGAAAAGTGTATATTGCGCCCGGCGGGCAGTATATGACCGTATCAAAGCCGGATGATCAAGGCGGACGAACGATTCTGTTAAACAAAAGACCCTTGGTGAACAGCGTCCGGCCCTCAGCCGATGTGCTGTTTGAGTCTGTTGCCGAGTCTTACAAGGGCCGGATACTTGCCGTCATCCTGACCGGCATGGGTGAAGACGGCAAAAAAGGCGTGGCTGCCCTGAAATCCCATAATTGCTACTGCATTTCCCAGACTTCGGAAACCTTTGTGGTCTACGGGATGCCAAGGGCCGTGGATGAGGCTGGCCTGTCCGACGAAAGCCTTGACCCTTTGGACATCACCCAGAAGATCGTCCTGACGGCGCAATAGATCATTCCTGATAATATGTGTTTTACGTTTTACAGGTTTTTACCTTGCCGATTCTGGTCTGCGACCTTCATGTCCAGGGCTCTGATCAACAGGGCGAGCCGGGCAGCGCCGGGTTTTTGAGTGCAAACTTTCAAAAGCGCCCAAACCCTCCCGCAGATTCCATGAACTCATCAATTCCCTGAAACCTGAGTCAGCCTGGGTGATCGCCCCTGTGGACGAACCCTATGAGATAGGGAAAGGGGGCTTTGTCTGTCCTCCGGGACAGTTGAATCTGAAATAAGGGCCTTGGGGCGGCAGCCCGGTTAAGGCCCAAGATCAATCAAATACATGCCCACCCCAGGCGACTGGTCCTGGCGGGATTTCAGGCTCAAAGGGCTTTCCTGCCTGAACCCGAGATCAAGGTACATCCGGCCCAGCTTCTGGTTGTTGGTGAGGGAAACCACTTGAGAAAATCCGTCGGCCTTCATCTGGTTCAGAAAGGATCGGATGAGCAGAAGCCCGATCTGCTGGTTCCGGAACCGGCTTGAAATGGCAAGGGCGCCGAGTTCTGCTGTTTTTGCATCCAGGTGGATTTTTTCCGCACAGCCCACCACAATACCGTCGATCCGGACAATGAAAAAATGATCCCGCCGGGCCCGGATGTATTCACGGGATCTTGTCTTCAGATACCCCTGTTTTTTATAGATCTGGAGGATGCCGTCGATGATCTCAACATCATCATCGGAAGAGACACAAGTGAAGGTCTCAAAAAAATTGTTGGCAATGAGGGTGCCGGAGCCTTCAATGGTAAAGAGTTCGTTTTTGACGGCCTGTTTTGCGGCGGACAGGATATGAACCCGCCCGATTTTTCCCTGTTCGATTTTCCGGCAGATCTGGTCCAGATTCCGTTTAAAATTGATATTGGCCGTCAGGGTTTCAAAAGTGATGTCCTTTTCCCTTGCCTTTGCGGTTGAAATGGCATTGATCCGGTTGCCCTGGGGGTCCACCAGGAATTTTCGTTCCAGGAAAAGGATCTTTTCTACCCCGGTCTCATGGTTCAGGACGGCATCGTAAAAATCATGGTCACCGGGCACCCGGACAATTTCAGAGCCGGGCAGTTTTGCAGCCAGCTCTTTGAAATGCCTGTGATTGGCAAACCGGTTGGACATATTATGGAACAGGACCGGCCGGATGCCCTGTTTTTCAAGGAATTTGAGATCCGCCACAATCTCTTCGAAATGATCCCGCAGAATCCCTTCCCGGCAAGCCACGAATATTCTTTTCCCGGAAAGCAGTTTTCTGTATTCTTCAAGGTAGAGTTTGGGCATGGGGGGTCATTTTTCAAGTATTTGATGGGCCTTATCGAACAGGGATAGGTTTTTTATCAACCGTAAAAAACTTCATTTGAAAGCAGGGCCGGTCTTGTTCCTTCAGGAATAACGGGTCGTAGGTCTTGAATTCATTTCTTTTTTCTTAATGCCATTGCCTTTTGGCTGATTTCTTCAATAGAAAGTTCGCCATCTAAGTCTTGGCGCCATTTAGTATAATCAAATGGTTCTCTTTGAATAAGTGCAACAAATCTCTCAGCTTCAACGTCCCCCATTTGAGCTGTAAGAACCTGGAATCCCTTTAATCTTATTTCTGTATCAGTCATCATAGCAGGGCCTCTTTAATAAATCCTATCGGGTCGGTAATTTTAATATCAGTTATCTTGCTTGATTTGTTCAGTATTTTATCGTCTGTGGTTAAATAGTAATCACATGCAGCGACAATTGCGCAAGCTATATGCAATGAATCAATTTTTTTAAAACCAAACTGATTAAGGAAATTAGCTCGTTCTAATAGTGGATTGCTTTCTTCTATGTCGGCGATTGCATATTTTTTCCACCTGACTATTTGCGTTTTTCGTTCCGAATATGGATTCTTATTGTTCTCATAATCAAGGAGATACGACCAAACCAAATGAAACTTTCCAGCCCTGATATTTTCTTGAATGTTTAATTTTGCCTCTGTTTCAATCCTGATTCTGATTTGAGATTGATCGTCAAATGGTCGGTTGAAACAACAGTTATCAAGGTATATCTTCATCTTTGGGCTTCTCTTTTTATTATGCAGCGATCTTGGACCGAACGCCGTCTTAACCAGCGCGTGGCACTAACGCCAAATTTTGCGCCGCTGTCACGCCGCATCCGGTTGAAGGCATCGTTATGTATCGTTTGGCTTTTCAATTTTTCTTTCCATCAAGACCCTCCCGCCTTTTCGTGTGGGGTCTATGGACTGGAAGTAGCCATCAAAGGCGGTTGGTGTTTGTTCCCAAATTCTATTCAGTAACGCATCCAGTTTATTCCAGTCATCCGATCCAACCTCGACTCCTTTCTTAGGATTCGGGTAGCGCAACTCGCCATACTTGTCAGCGATTTCCAGCGCTTCAGTCTCTTCTTTCAAGAGATTTAGCTTTTGGCCTTTCTTTTGGCCTTTCTTTTGCAGTTGTTGAGCGAGATCTTGTAGTGAATGAATGCCGCAGAATTCCCCGAACGCTTCTAAATGCCATGCTTTCAGTATCAACTCAAAACCCATATGTACAAGATATCCAGCCGAATCGAAGAAGCTTGGGCTGGCCTTGAACAGGCTTTCCGCCGCATTCACGTGGTCTATGCCGGAGTGGATGAAGTCTTCCGGCTCGAATCCGTCTGTACGCTTAAAAACATGGGGCGGCATGAATTGGTCTCACGATACATAACCATTTATTATCAGGTCAATTTCCCAGATGATCGAAGGCCACACGTATGTTTGAAAAAGGGCCTATATCAGGGTAATTCATACTAAAAATTTTCATCCCTCTGGGAGTTCAGTTTTCCTATCCCTTTTAGTATTTTTTTCTTTGGAAATCAATCAGTAAAAAAAACACTCAGGCCTTATGGTTCCTCCAGGCTCTGAAGTATGGCTTCCTGTTCGTCCAGGATTTCATCCAGGATCCGGCTCGTGGTCATGGGGTTCATCATGACGGATCGGAGGACCAAGACATTGTGGGGATCATCCGGGAGATTCCGGAGCCGGGTCCGGGAGACAAAGCTTTTCCCGGCTTCCCTCTGGATTCTCTGGATTTTGATATTGATTTCATCCAGGATGGCGTCCAGTTCCTGCCGTTCTTCGATATCAGCGGTTTCCAGTTTTTTCCGTATATCCAGGGGAATCATTCTATAGGTCAGGATGTTCAGTTTGGGTTCGGTGACGAGCTGGAAAAGGGGTCGTTTCTTGATTTTTTTGGCAAAGAGCTTGGCTGTTTCAATGCCGTGCTCGATCATCAGAGCATAGCCCTTTGAGCCCATGATCTTGAGGGCGCTGTCCAGGATCAGGGAATTGGCTTCCCTGGACCCTTCCAGGGTTTTGATGCCCAGGTCCACGCTGCCGGGCCGGATCACGTACCGGGCATGGTAGACAATGGTGTCCAGGGCTCTGGGGTCCTTGAAATAGACCATGCCCGAACTCATGGGCATGTAAAACTGCTTGTGGCAGTCAATGGTCACGGAATCGGCCCGCTCAATGCCTTTTAAAAGCGGGCTGTATTTTTCCGACAAGAGCACGGGCCCGCCCCAGGCCGCATCCACATGAAAATGGATCTTGTGCTGTTGGCAGATATCGGCCAGTTTCGAAAGGGGATCAATGATGCCGGTTTCCGTGGCCCCGGCAATGCCGATGAGGGCCATGACCCTGGTTTTTTTATCAGCGGTCAGATCTTTTATGGCGGCTTTCAGCTTTTTTAGATCAATGCTCCGCTTTGAATCCACATCAATGGGGATGACGTTCTGGTTGCCGAGGCCCAGGATACCCGCCGCCTTTCTCAGGGAATAATGGCCCCGCTTGGAGACCAGGATGACGAGCCGGTCAAGGCTGTGGGCCGTCATGGCAGCATGGAACCCGTTTTTTTCGATGCTTTCAAAATCGCCTTTGGGCGGGAAACAAAGGTTTCTGGCCACCCAGAGGGCCGTGAGGTTGGCCGTGGTGCCGCCGGAGGTGAAAACACCCAGAGAGGTGTCCGTGTTCTGGACATGTTCGAGATAAAAGGATTCTTCAAAATTGAAAATCATCCTGTGGATTTTGGCCAGGATCTGTTTTTCAAGGACGGACAGGACCTTGGAGGTTTCCAGCTTGATGACGTTCTGGTTCAGAGCCGCAGTAATGGCCTTGAGATGGACCATGAAAAAGGGGATGGCCGAGGTCATATGACCGATAAAATAGGGGGAGGCCACATTGACGGCCCTTGGGGCAATCTCGTCGATGATGTCCTTGATCACGTCGGCCAGCTTTTTCAGAGGTTCTGCATTGATTTTGGTATCCGTGTATTCTTCGGCCAGCTTGATAAGGCTGATTTCCTCGGTAACGCCTACGTGCTTGTTTAGAAAATCATGGAGCCCGAACAGGATCTGTTCCATGTATTTGACAAGGGTATTTCTGCTTTTCTCGTCTTCGGGCCGGATAAACACCCGGTGAAGGGTGTTCCAGTCGGCCACAAGAGATGAAGGTCTGTCTTCCGTTCCGGTCATGATGTCTATGAATGGCCTCCCCTGGCTTTTTCGGTCAACACAATTCCCATGTCCTTTATCACAAGAAAGAAGAGGGATACACTCTTTTTTTTGATGGACCGGGGAAATTTATCTTTTAAAAGCGGATGAAAGCCTGTACATATTCATAAAACATGCAAAGGAGAATAGGCGTATGGATCTTCATCAGACCGATATCCTGACAAAGATATCCCGGTACAACCTGATCCGGAACGGGAGAATGATTTATATTGATGTGCACCAGAAAATCCAGGGGAATCTGGCAGGTAAATTCATTGCCGTGCCCAATCTGGTCAATATCGTGGCCAAACCCGAACACCAGGGGGCAGGGGAGGATGAGCAGAAGGCCCTGGAAGACTGCCTGAAAAAAATAAAAGGCCTGAACCTGGAAGACATTTTCCCTGTATCCCCTCCCAAACGGAATACCCTGAAGGACAATTAATTGTCACGGCCTGTTGCAGCAAAGCTGCAACAGGCCGTGACAAGGCTAAACCGGTTTTCTACCGTCTTTCTTTTTCTCCCATTTCAAACCCCAGGTCCAGGGCCTTTTTGTTCATGTCCATGAAATCCTCGGGAATGGTGGTTTCCAGAACCTTGAGGATGGATTCGGGTTTGATGAGGTGTGACACCCCGATGAGGGCCCCCAGAACGCAGATATTGAAGACAATGGGCTTTCCGATTTTCTTCATGACCGTGTCATACATGGGAAGGGTGATATGCCGGGCATCCACCTTGGTCTCCACTTTGACATATTTTGAATCCACCAGGAGAAGGCCGCCGGGCCGGATAATGGCGGCGAATTTGTGATAGCTATCCTGGGTGAGGCTGATGAGGATATTGGGCTGGACCACCTTGGGGAAAAAGATTTCCGTGTCATCGATGATGACATCGCTCCGGGTGGAGCCGCCCCTTGCCGCCGCCCCATAGCTCTGGGACTGGATAGCGTTTTTGTTTTCATAAATCACCGCAGCTTCTGCAAGGATGATGGACGCTGTGATAACGCCCTGTCCTCCCGAGCCTGAAAAAACCAATCGTGAACGTTCCATCATGCTTTTCCTTTCATTGCGGTTTGGATGATCCGGTCATAGGCTTCGCAGTATTCCGGGACATCGGTT
>Ga0208968_1002114_pt1 | contig 10207 bp, 13 predicted proteins | sample RifOxyA3_FD_184031 | JGI IMG/M metagenome (GOLD analysis project Ga0208968, IMG submission 184031) | Groundwater microbial communities from Rifle, Colorado - Rifle Oxygen_injection A3 (SPAdes) | ecosystem: Environmental > Aquatic > Deep subsurface > Groundwater | place: Rifle, Colorado, United...
CCGGCAGTGGGTGTAACGCCGAGTCGCTGGAATTGCTCAACCAGATCCCGTGCGATCGCCTTCCCGCCACCGGCTGCGCGCTTTATTGCTTGCCCGGCCACGATTCCACCCATCTGCCCTACAGCGCCGAACGCAAAGTCGATTGTCGCGTCCAACACGTGCTCTGCCCCCGTGCGGGTGTCCTGACGATCTGTCCCCAACGTGAGAACAGTATCAAACAGTGCCCCCGCGAGAGCATTCCCGACCCCCGCGCTCATAACGGCTCCCTTCGTTCCGGTTAGAAGGGCGCCCGGCCCTGTCGGCGCGCCCAAGGTTGCGCCGAAGAGGGCACCAGCCGTCGCTCCCAGGCCGGAGCCAACCATCTGGACGCCTTCTCGCGCCACCCCGGCAACATCTCCAAGGTCAAGACCGGACGGGTTGAACAGCGTTGGCCGTCCTGTTTGCGGGTTTGTGAAAACGAATTTCTCTACCTTCTGACCCCGCATTGCCAGAGAGGTCAAGGTGATCTTGCTGTCCCAGTCCGCACGCCTACCTTCCAGTCTCTGGATGAGCATTGCCCGACTATCTGCGGAGCCTTGATGGGATTCGATTATTTGCCTTTGAAGGTCGAACATCTGGCCTCTTAGTTGTGCCGGACCATCCTTCGTTTCCAACGCCCCCGACGCTTGGGCATCTGTGTATGCCTGCAACACTTGTTCTTCATACTGGCTATAATCCTGCACACGCGCGACAGCGTCCTCGCGCGCCTGCACATGTAGTGCAGCCTGCTGCCATCTATCCGACATGGCGGTCAACTGTTCGCCGCCCTGGGTGATGGCCCGTGCGGGAGCGCCCAGGTCTGGGGCCTGCACGGTGGGAAAGTTCACCCGAGTCGCGACGTTCGGGAGAGGCTGTTGCTGAACTTGGGGGCTACTGTAGACCGGAACGCGGGGCATGGTCGGTTAGCACTCCGAGTCCGCGGGGCTGGCATGCTCCATCTTCAGCCGCCGTTCTGTGTCTTCGTCCATCATGATCGCTCCTCTCTGAAGTTTTTCCGATGATGCCTGCTTATCTTCTCCACGACCTCGGGATCAGGTTCCTGGGCGGCCCGATGGGGGGCTGCACAGTGGGCGTCTTCTTGGACAATACGTCATCCTTATTATACAGGTACCACTTGCTGGCCAGGTCGCCAGCGCCACTGAGCAGACTCGTGCCGGCCCCAAAGGTGCCCGTCCAGGCCGCCTGCTTACCCTGGGAACGGCCCATCTGGTAGGCCGCATCACCACCGGACCGGTACATGCTAGCCTGATACCCTGCCAGATTGCGATCAGCGGTGTGTCCCCATGCCTCGCGGGCCGCATTGCTGCGGATGGTCGTGGCGTCCATGGCACCCATGGCCTGGGTATCGCGCTGAATATCCAGGGCTGATCCGTCATCGACGGCCACGCCGTTGGCCGCCAGGGCGGCTCGTTGCTCGCCCAGGAACTGCCCGATATCTGTCCAGTGACGTTTTTCGTCCTGAATGCCACGGGCCGTAGAATCTTCTGCTCGATATTTTGCCATCATGGCTTCATAATCAGCCATCTGAGCCTGGGCCTGGGCGTTCTGCCTAGCCATCTGGGCTTGATAGTTAGCTTGAACTTTGGCGGTCTGGCCTCCATAATAACTGCCGTAGGCTGTCATAGCGGTTCCTGCGCCAGAGACAGCTAGTGCTGCGGTTGCAAGAGTGGTCGGCTCACACATGGTTACATCCTGAAAGAAAAAAGGGGATGGAGGAAGATGAAAAACATTTACAAGTTTCTAATTGTTGTTCTTCTGACCACATCCATCTCTCTTGCGGATACAAAACCCGCCGCAGCAATGTCATGGGGTGATTGGCTTATTATTGTTGGTATTAGTCTGTTGGCATTTGGAGGAGGAGGCCGCATAAACCGGAGCATGAACCAGCGGTTCCTGTAACCGTAGTGGATCTTGCGTTGCTTCTTGCAGTGCCTACGTTGGAGATAACGAGTGATGCGATTGCAAGTGTCGCTGGCCCACATATGAATTAGCCCTGACTAGAAGAGAAATGAGGAATGAGTAAACTGATGGTTAGAAGTCTTATGCTGGCATTTGCGGTCTGTGCTCTAACAGCCGGGGCTGTATCCGCGAGGGGAAGTCATACCCCCATGATACAACCCGATACAGAGGTTGGTCTCCTTGGGAATTGGTCCATCAACTTTGGGAAGTTTTGTTGGTTCTATCCCTTCTGTGGGACATAAGATGACAGTCTTCCCCGTTTTTTAGCTCGAAGAGTCTGAACGGCCGGCCTTCAACACCCCATGGCTTGGGTTCAGCAAGTATGAATCCAAGCCATGCCAGCCAGTGCTTCGCCACGGTATGGCGGTCATCAACATAATTGCGTAGAGTGGGATAGACTCTAAACAGGGTATGGAACCGGCGGCGGCAGTAGCGGAGAAAGGTCATTGGGTGGCGATCAACCGTGTCGGTAGACTGCAGCCACGGCGCCCCTACGCCGGTCAGCAGGTTGATGGGTGCGACCCCCCACATAGCGAGAGGTTCGCCGTCAATAAAGGCAGTCCAGGCGTGGGTGGAGAACTGCAGCGAGCGCCGGAGGGCCTCCTCCGGTGTCATGTGGGCTGAAGCCCACACCTCCTCCCGGTCGGCTGGCCGCATTCGGGGTGCAATAAGGGGAATATGAGATGCCGCCGCAGGGACAATCTCAAGGTTTGAGAGCATCTGCCAACTCACTGGTAATGGCACGGATCTCTGCATTCACAGCGGTGATCTCGCCCGATGTTCTCAGAATCTCTTTTATCCCTCTGTTCGTGGAGAGCGCGATCCCCTCACTTGCGGCAAGCGTGTGCTGGGTGTCGGTCCAGGCTCGCAAGTCCTTGAGCTGCTGAGTGAGCGCTTCGCGCTGGGCCTTTAAGGCTCCACTCCTCGCAACCAGATCCGGACGGCGCGCCTGAATGTCCACCTGCAGGGCGCCTTGCGCCTGTTCGATTTCTTCCTCGTTTTTCATGAGAGAGTCATCTCCGGAGTCAGAGTGAGAATGGTCATGGGCAGCGGATCACGCTGCTGAACTAACGCTGTGGTTTCTGGCCCCCAGGAACCATCGATGGGATGCGACATGATGCCCGTAGCCTGGCGAACCGGCTCGCCCCAGTCTTCCGTAGATCGTTGTTTGTACTCGTAAAGACGATCTGCGTCTGACCCGGCCCACAGCCCCCGGGTATCTTTCACTTTCAGGGTCACATGAATAATCTGTTTCGGCTTGCGAGGTCCCACGCCGCCGGACGTTTGGGCGCCGAAGGACAACGGCAGGGTCTCGATCTCTGCCGTGTAGGGCAGGCCGATGTGGATAACGCCAGCGGGCCGCGGCAGTTTGACCTGGCCCTCCTTGACCGTCAGGCCACGCACGACGTTGCCATCGGCCAGGGCTATGACTTCTTTTCCTTCCAGGTGATGCAGGTTGCCCACAAGGCGAGTCTTCTCTCCCCTGTAACTCAAACCGCAGTCAACAAAGAAACCCTCGTTCCCGAGTTGGCGGGAAGCCAGCTTCTCTACAAACCGGACTTCCTGCTCCATAACTCTTCGACGCACGACAAAGTAGACTGCCGTTTCATTATCTTCCGTTACAGCCGCGACCGACTCGAATTTTCCGTCCGTGTCATGCCGGCACCAGGCGACGACCTGGTGTTCGGGCAGGTAGGTCAAGGACAACAGGATGCCGTCATCGCGCACCGCCCACACCACGCCGTACGGTATTTTGGCATAGGCCCAGTCCACAATGTGGCGACCGTTCTCAAACAGGTGGGCCGCCAGCAGAGATAGAGATTCGCTCGTGTACGTGAGCCTGTTCGTGCCATCCGAGCCGGGAACCATGTTGCGCACCTCGTTCCCTAGCGCACTGATGAACAACACTTGATTGTTGAGGATCAGTGGAGGAACGTTGCTGCATCCGTTCTCGCTCATCTTCACAGGATTGACAGTCATTGGTGTTATTGGGCTGGATATCTTCCATTCCGCTGCTGATGTCAGCACGAGCAGATTCTCCATGCCGACCAGGTGGCGAATGTCCTGCAGCTCACTGGAAGCCAACGTACAGGTGACCGCTTCGTCAGCTTTGGCGGGCGTGCTGACGTTGAAATTGCAAATGTTCGCTATCCCACTGGCCCAAATCGTCTGGGGTTTATTGTCTGATCGAGCAAGCACCAACCGCTGCCCGAAGAAAGTGACTGCGCTGGGATTGTTCCCTTTGCCGGAAAATGGATTGCGGGAGCTTGGCGGAGTGATCATCATCTCTGGCAGGATATTATTGTCGTTCAGGCTAGTAGCATCGGTTGCACCGATGGCCCCAAATGTTCCAGCCTGTTGCCTATAAATCCGATACCGGACTGCCCCTGACACTGATTTCCAACTGATTGTATTGTAATTTGGGCTTTTACCTGCCTCATGGAAGGCCAAATCATTGGTGCATTTGGCGGTAACTGACGGCAATCCTTCCTCACCGTCTTCCGACAAGGCCGTCACTTGGTAAGCATACTCGATTCCGTTCTCCTTTCCCCCAACCGCTCCCCCGACCGCAACGCCCTTTACAGACGAAGGGACCCCGAGCCGCGGGGCGACCTTCAGTGATTCCAGTCCCCAGTCTGCATGCTTCCGACGCAACAGTTTCTGCGGTTCGTGCGCCGAATGGACAAGGAGCATCGTATCGAAAGATTGGGCATACGTCAGGTCGAAAAGCTCCTCACCGGTATAGGGTACTGACAGAGTGTAAACACGGGCCACGCTCGCGTCGCCCTTCCAGGGGGCCGCGGAAACATGTGAAAGCGCTTTTCCATCCAGGTCCAATGGGACGAAGGCATCGGTGCTGGCGCGGCTTACTAGACAATTACGACCATGGAGCATGGACGCAGGGTAGTGCAGATAAACTTCATCGTCATTCGCAAACCCGTGTTTTAGCGCTACGACCTGGGTAGACGACATGGAGGTAACAGGCCTGGGATCCTCCAGCACAAAACCACCGTTTGTGATGAAACGAAGCTTCTTGTGGAAGAACACCAGAATGTAGGTCTGCGTACGGCTGAATCTGAAGTCAATTAGACGAGGGCGGTCAGGAATACGGCCCACATAGCGGGTACCAGGACGATTGGACAGACCACCATAACCATGCACGAAAACATTCCGCGCCCCCTTCAGGCCGGACTGGTATTTTTCCAGGTCTCCTCGGCCATGCAGGGCCGGAGCCAGCTCGCCGGCGGCAAAGCTGAACTGAGTCTGCGACAAGAGAGGCATGGGTCACCGTCCAAAGCGCGCTGCAATCCACGGGGGGAGTGGCTTGGAGCGAGGGCGTCCTTGATTGGCCTGAATGGTCCGTGCCTCTTGAGTCACTGCCCCATACATCTGCAAGCACAGCTTGGTTTTTGCCTCATCCCCTGTCAGGGGAATAGCCAATTTACCCGCCAGATACCACAACAGCGCCTGCACAAACTGGGCAGAGAACAGTGTCGAGTCGTCAATCGATCGCACATAGAGCAGTACTGCCCCAGCCTGTTCTGTCAGAATCTTATTCCCCTCTACCGCGAAGAGGACAGGCGTGTCTGGCCTTGTCGGGATGATCTCCTCTGCCCGCAGACAATCCACTGGCTTCTGGTAAGCGTGAGACCACGGGTCTGGGGCTGGTTCAGCTAGAAGGGCCAGCGTCTGGCGCTGGAGGGCAAATGACCACGGGAAGCTCTCCAGCACGGCGTCGCGGCTCGGCGCATAAAGCCTGTTGCACAGGTATGCCGCCTTTGACTTTTCGTTCAGGTTGGTGATTGGCCTTCCGCCGATCTGCAGCAGAGCAAGATTGCAGATCTCAATTTTGCTGGTCATCGCGGTAGATAGACCGGAATGATGTCCAGCGTGCCGCTCGCACTCCCGTCGTCCGTCTCGATCTGCGCACGGAGATACCGCTTTACAGTGCTTTTCAGTGGGAAACGGTCCAGCTCTACGCCCTTCTTCAGCAAGCCACTACCACTACTGGCCGTCAGGGTGTAAAGCGTCCCCAGAACGTTCCAGTCTGCATCCTTCCCCGTGTCGCTATGTTCTAGCGTAATCGTGAGCTTCCTGCCGTCCGCAATGGTCACATCCGCGTTTGCGCGGGCAAGGATCTCCAGGCTACCGTTGATCCCGTCCACCTCAATTGGGCCTTTATTCCCTTTTTCCTTTTTACTCTGTGGGAGGCTCTGTTTGAGGGCCAGGTCCTGGCCATAGACCCGCTGATAAAAAGGCAACCCATCGTCAAGTTTGTACATGATTTTGCTCCATCAACGCGGCAGATAGGTCAGGAGAACGTCGATAGCTCCGGCGCAATGCGAATCATCTGTTGAAATATTTGCTTTCAGAAAGCGTTTTACTTTACTTGACAGGGGAAGGCGCCCAAATTCCGTACCAGCACTTATCTTCGTTGGAGAGCTCAGTGTGTATATTTTGTTTTGCCAATCTATCCAACTCTTAGTTTTGTCCTCCTTAGTCTCTTCTCTCTGCAAGGCCATGATTATCTTGCCTTCGCCAGAGACAGAGAGATCATGTGTTACCACATAGAGCAATACGGCGATGCCTCCATTAGCGTTATTCACAAAATGCTCTTCATCCCCAGAGAAGGTGTTTGCTCCATCAGGGAAGCCCCTCAGGTTGATAATGTTGCCAAGGTTATTATCGTACCATGCCTGTATCTGGCCACCAAATTTGATGTCGGTTGTTACTTGGAGTTTTGTTTTACTAGATACAGGCGGGAGACGGAGTTGCCAGATTATCGTCTCTCCGGGTTTTGTAAGTGTTGTTGCTTCCGTCTTGAAACTAATTTTGCCCAGAGTATCCCACGTCGTACTATCGTCCGAGTGCTGAAGAATTACCTTGATGCCTTTGCTCTTGTCTAGCGTGACGTCAGTGTGTGCACGCGCGATGACTTCGAGGCCACCATTGATTCCGTCCACCTCAATTGGGCCAAGGTTCCCACTCGCTTCGACATTCTGTGGCAGATCCTGGTTAAGAGCGAGATCCTGCTTGTAGACCTTCAGGTAGTATGGAAGACCATCATTCAGCTTGTACATGCCACCCTCTCACACGCTGATCTTCGCTTCGTCGCCATCCTTCATGTTGTAAGTCGTCACGAACGGCACCTCGTCCCATGACATCAGCTTTCGGTTGATCACTTTGTCCTCAGGCCGCATCCAAACCCGTGAGTCCTTGAACTCGCGCACCAGCATGCTCCTGACGCGTGGATGCATCACAAGCATAGTACGTCCCGAGCTGGTGGCCCGGATGTCGGCCAGCATGTCATCGATCATCATCGCCGTCGGGACCGCCTTCTGTTTCTTGTCTGCCCCCACCGATGGATCAATGTTGACAATTGCCGAGATGTTGCGGTCCCCGGTCATCATGATGCCCAGGTCGCATTTGAGCCGCACACCATAGCCGAGCACACCTTCCGAGGTAATCTTGTACAGGTCGCCGCCATTTATCGGTAGGGTGTCGAACATGACTCCCTTGCCAAATCCTTTGGGATTGTACAACCCCTGACAAACGCCTTCTTCGAACCGCACGGCAACGATGCTGTAGTTCTTGGCTCCTATTCCACCAGCATCATAGACATTCCGCATTGTCTGATAGTGGTCCAGTACATACTGGCGTAGATTATTGTGAATGATGGTCGCCTCGGTCTTCATGCCAGTCACTTTCAGGACTGGCCCCGTCTTTCGGGCAAAGTATTTGGCCGTCCCTCCCAATTGGCGGGCCTTATCTTCTCCCACCTCAATGGTGCCGCTCATATCGAACTTGATCAGACGCGTCCGGCTATTAATGCTGGGCAACGGTTCGTCCATTGCGACGAAACCCATGGCATCGGCTGATTGCAGTTCCTCCGCGCTGTGCCAGAGGTCATGCGTCGACGCCCCGAACGGCATCAGATCCAGGAGTGGCGTTTCTTCAGTCAGATGGTCGATCTGTTTGGGCTGCACCTTGCTGAACTGCAGGGCGATTTCGCGAAGAGTCTCAAGAGCCATTGAAGAAATCCTTATGAATGGTTGGGAAGCATACTGGCAAAATAGTCTTCTTCGGACATTGCTTCGTTACTCCTACCGCCGGCAGCACTACCCAATAGCGGGGTATCATCCGCGAGCAGGCGGCCTAGGTTGTAGAAATGATGGATCATAGCTGGATGGCTACTAAATCCCAGTCCCCCAGGATTGCTGGGAGTCGCTTCATCCAGCATCTGCCTCAGTTCGATTGGCACCAGTTCAAAACCAAACTTCTCCCGCATCTTCACGTCGTCGAACGGCAGGCGAGCGATCGCCATATTTTTCTCGAACGCAGCTCCTCCGAATACGGGGTGATTGGGCAGCGCCTGGACCCAGTTCCCGATGGTCGTCTCCCACGCCTGGACTTGGGCCTGCTGCATCTTCCGTGTGAGCCTGACCCCCAGGTCGGCCAATCTCTGCGCTTCCTCTGGGGGGAGCTTGTGGGTACCGGCAAAGAGTTTCAGTTCCTTGAGCAGTTCAGCATCGGGCGTGAAGTCTTCTGGAAACGCAAAGTCGTACTCGGCCTGGTCCCCGGACTTTTCCTCTGTTGCTCCTTCTGCCGTCTCGGACGTCTTCTCACCAGTTTGTTGGTCGGCATGACCCTTCGGTAGCACCCCACGGTTCTTCGCCTGTGTTTCGCTGGCTTGCTTTGCGGAGGGGGCCTGTTCTCTGGTGGTCGTCTTCTTCTCGGTAAGCGTCTGCTTTGCGTCAGCGGACGTTTTCTGCGCAGGAGGTGTCTCCTTTTCGGCGGGCGGAGATCCCGTGCTGCCAGACGCTGCTGGTTCAATCGTCGCGGGGTTGGTGGGGGTTGTCGTTTCGGGTGTCATTTCAGTCATAGCCATTTCCTATAAGTTCAGAAAGCAATCGTTGATAGGCTGCCGGGTCTACCGCCAGACACAGTGCCTGGATCGACAATGCGATCTGCCGTCGGCCTTCCAGAATCGGCAGCTGCTCCATTCCAAGATCCAGGCTGCTTCGGAACAAGCCGCAATAGTCGAGCAAGGCCCGTAGCACCATGCGTCCATCCGGGTCGTTCAGTGTTCTTCGATGGGCCTCCTGGCGCTGCTGCTGCTTCTGCTGCTCATGCTGCTCCTGCTTCCGTTGGTATGGTGTCATTTTCGCTCCATCATCATCTGTAGAGCATTCTGGCCGCCGCCCACGTCGGTCTTGCTCAACAACTCGGCCCCCTTCACACCGGCCATTCCCATTTGCGCCATCTGCTGCATCTGCTGCTGTTGCGCTGCCGCTGCCTGTTCGGCAGCAAGTTCTTCGTCCGACCGCAGTATTTTGGACGTGACACCCAGCATTGTCGTGTATTCTTCCCCCATCTTTTGCCACTTGATTTTGCGTGCCGCAGCTGGGTCTATTCCAGCGATGTTCCCCATGAATGCGGCTACCCGCTCGATCGCCGTCGTCCCAACGGCTCTCTGCGCCTGGGCCAGGGGCGAAATGAAATCCACATGCAGCTCTATGCCTTCCAACTCTGGCGGTGGGGGGGCGGAATCACTGCTCGTCCGCCGGTGCGCCACCCGACGAGGGAGTGCTGTACCATTTGGTCTATGGTGATGTTGATAACTGGCGACAGTTGTTCGTGGTGTAGGCGCTCAAGAACTGGTCCCAGGGCAATCAGCTTCTCCTCCTGCCGCACGTCGATTTCGCGTGCGGTAATTTCGCGGCGGTCCAGGGAGGTGATAGCTAGGAACAGATTGGCGTGGAAACCGGACTGGATCCGGCGCCTGATCTCCTCAATCTTCAGTGCAAACGAGGCAATGTCCGGCTTGACCTGATAGAGAGGTTGCACGCCTGGAGTCATGACCGAAAGAAAATTGATGGCCGCCCCGGCATCGTAGAAATAGAACGCCCAGCCTTTACAAGCTCGCTAGGAGCCATCATTGGCGGCTTGAGCTCTTTCTCCAGCGCCTCGTGGAGAGTAAGTTCCATATTCTGCAATTGCCAAATGTCCGGCAATGCCCGCATTGCCGGGCTGTGACCATAAACATCATACAGCAGGGCGTTCCATCGTGGTGCCGTCACCGGGAAAGAGTCTCTTCCTCGGACCGTCAGCAGCTTGTCTTTGGTCTCGGCCTCCTCCCAATAGACTGACAGCCAGCGCTTACCCTCGGTTCCCAGACGATGCGGCTTCCAATCGACGTTCGGTTCCA
>Ga0208968_1002117_pt1 | contig 10200 bp, 3 predicted proteins | sample RifOxyA3_FD_184031 | JGI IMG/M metagenome (GOLD analysis project Ga0208968, IMG submission 184031) | Groundwater microbial communities from Rifle, Colorado - Rifle Oxygen_injection A3 (SPAdes) | ecosystem: Environmental > Aquatic > Deep subsurface > Groundwater | place: Rifle, Colorado, United...
GAGGATCGAGGCCACCTCGGGGACCGCCGCCCAACGCCGAGCTACTTCCCACAGCAGGGCCACAGGACGGAGGTGACTGAGGTCGCTGAGCCCGGTCATCAACCGTACCATCGAAACCTCAACTCCCTGCGCAACCAACCGGTCGAGCAGGACCTTCACCTCAAGCTTGGCATTGGAATTATTGTAGATGGTCAAGAAGTAGGCGCTCTCGGTGGGGTAATACAACTCTTCGAGCAACCTTTTCAGTCTCTCGCCCAACACCGAAAGGTCCCCCGGAGCAGCAATCTCTCGACGCCACTCGGTCTCCCGGGCATCAAAATATTCCAACCATCGTCGGTCCTCAGCCAAGCGGGTCCGGTAGGAACGCAACAGCGCGAAAAGCGTGGGCAAGGCCCTCAGGACCCCTGCGAGTGTGAACGGGGTAACTCTCGCTCCGTGTTGGTACTCTGCATCGATACCCAGATCCCTGTCGAAGCTGCGCTCGTCGAAACCCGGGACGCGGAGCATACATTCCTTCACCGCTCCGCAATTCCAGTACAGACGGCCGTAGTACTGACGCATCCAGGGAGGATCCTCGGGCCCAAGCAGGTGCAGACTGCGGAGATACCTCGACATGGTATCTCCAAAAACCCACTTGTAGAGCGAGGCCATCATGGGCGTCACTACATCCGAGGAGACTCCTCCATCTTTCAGGTCACTCGTGGTCCAGACCCAGCGCTCGTCGCGGGTGTGCAGCGTGGTGATGGCCCGAGTCTGGAGCAGGATGGGCCGTCCCTCGCAAAGCGCCCATTCGATATCCTGCGGCGCACCGTAGTGTTCTTGGACCTTCAATCCCAAGGCTATGATGCCGGCCACGGCATCATCCTCGAGTGTAGGAGCGGAAGCGCGGTCCGGAGCAAGGGTATGTTCCACAACCCGCGTCCCCTCAACCACATGAGCAAGGGTCTTTTCGGCAATATGCCGTTCGAGTACTCGTCCTTCCATCCAGTCGAACACATAACGATCTGGGTTGACCCGCCCGGAAACCAGGGTTTCGCCCAACCCCCAAGTTGCCTCGAGCAGCATCCGGCCATCATGACCATCCCTGGGATCGACCGTGAACAATACCCCCGAAACCTCGGCTGGGATCAATTCCTGGATCAGCACGGCCATGTTCACCGCCGCGTGATCAAAGCCCTTTCGGCTGCAATACTCGAGGACCTGCGGGTTGAAGACCGAGGCCCAAACCAGTCGGATCGCCCGGAACAAGGCCTCGGGACCATGGACACCCAACTCAGTATGGTAGAGCCCGGCGAAGGAACTCCCGGCAAGATCTTCAAAAGTGGCAGAGGAACGCACTGCCAAAAGGGTTTCAGGGGGAATACGCTCTCTCAATGCTTCTTCGAACCGAGGGGCGAACGGATGCTCGAGGCAGACAAGTCGCATGTCCTCGATAGCGCGAGCAGAGGTCTCGCCATGCTTCCAGGTCCTCTCCCTCGAGGTGCTGCCGAAACCCGCCCCTTCGAGGTGCTGTCGGAAAGCCTCGGCGCTCAGTACCCAACTCTTCGGTAGGGGCACGTCGAGCGTCTGCAACTGCAGGAGGTTCGAGGCCTTGTAGCCACAAATACCAAAATCTCGTGGCGAGTGCTCGTCCAGAGAGAAGATCAGGGTCATCGTCGTCCCCAAGACCTCTGGGACCGATCCCCAACCACCAGGACTATCATTCTACCTTGACGACTTCGGCTCCGGCCTTGAGGCGGGTGAGGTCGGAGATAACGATTTCCTCGCCTTCCTCCAGGCCGCTGCGCACCAGGACCTCGTCCTTGAACCACCGTTTAACATCGAGCTTGCGGGCGGAGAGCTTATCTTTGTTGAACACATAGACCTGGCCTTCTCCCTTGACGGTGAAGACCGCCTTCCGAGGTACAATTAAAAGTTTGTCCCGTTCTTCAGCAGTGGTTATCTTGGCCTTCATCCCAGGTTTATAGAGTTTATCCCGATTGGAGACCTGGAGGACCACGAGGTACTTCCCGTCATCCTGTTTCTGGAGGGACTCGAACGCGGCCTTGGCTTTACCCTTCATACCCTCGAACTCCAACTCGAAGCTGTCGGTCTGATCGATCATTTTCACCGTGTCTTCGTCGAGCTTGGTTTCGAGATAGACATTGTCATAATCAACTAGAATCATGAGAGGTTTTCCTGGTTCTAAGGCCGTTCCTCCAGCTTCGATATTCTTGGCTGTGATAGTTCCTGCGAAAGGGGCTTTGATATCTGCTTCCTTGCGCAATTTTGCCAATTTGGTCACGCGGATCATCAGGTCTTTTACCTGCTCGGCGAACTCGCCCTTGTCCATGGCTTCTTTCTTCGCCTCGAGGTCTTTTTTTGCATTAAATAGATCATTGATTTTTAATTGTATATCATCTTTGTTCAATTCGAGGACCACCTCGCCCTTCTCGACATAATCATTCTGGACCTTGGGAAACTTGGCCACGAGACAATCGATTTCGCAGGCATAACTGAATTCTCGATAGCTCTTGACTTCGCCGGTGAACTCCGCGCGCTGGTCGATCATACCCCTGGTTACGGCCAGGACCTTGACCTCGGGCTTGGTGGTGGAGAGGATCAAACGATAGACGACAAACCCGACGGCAGCCAGGAAGCAACATCCTAGGACAACGATGGCGACCTTGAGGAGATGCTTCGGCCGTAGGCTGACTTTTTCCTTGAGCGGCTTCTTCCGCTTCATTTTCTGGGGCAACTTCTTGAGCAACTGCAATTCAAAATCGCTGATGACGATCTTATCCTGATTCTGGAGTTGCACCTTCTCGCCCGCTTCGAGCATACGATCATTGACCAAGGTACCGTTGGAACTGCCCAGGTCCGAAATGAACAGATCATTGCCGATCTTGGTAATCTTGGCGTGTTTTTTCGAGACCGACTCGTCGTCGATACAAATATTACACGAATTCATCCGTCCAATGGTGTTGATGCCGTCATCAACCTCGTAGGTTTCATCGGTCAGCAGGTTGTGCAGATAAATTTTCACCTTGCGCGCGGGCATGACCATGGTCTTGTTCGCGTCCATTCCCGAAAAACCGGAATTGTCGTCTTCTCCTTCTTCCTCTTCCTCTGCATCGAAGGCCAATTGTTTGGCCTTGGGTTTTTCCTTCTTCATGGTCCGTTCGCGCGGCTCTTCCTCTTCCTCGATTTCTCCATCCTCTCCCCGCGGCTTCGGTCGGCGCTCCAATTTGCCCTTCTCGGCTCGCTCCTCATCGGCTTCTCTTCTCACCCCGACTGTAGGCTTACGTTTTGCGGGCGCAGGAACAGCGTCCTCCTCCTCATCCTCATCAACTTGTTTCCGCTGAGAAGCCTTGACCACCGGTGGTGGCAAAGGAGAAACTTCGGCCTCCTCGTCCTCCTCGCCAAGTGGAGTTGGGCGCTTCTGCGTGTTCCCCAGCGAGCGTTTCTGCGGAGCAGGAGGTGGTGTACCCTCTGCATCTTGAAGTCCCTCTGGAATTCCCTTCTCGGTACCTTCCATGGCGAAGAGATCCTCGACCCGAACGGACGAGGCCGGTCCCCTGTTTTTGTCGAGCTTTGCGAGCACCGCGGTAGCATCCTCGACAAAATCCCCGATGTTGACCTTGCTCAGGGGTTCTTTGAGGTCTTTGATTTTCAAGCCGCTCTCCTTGAGCCAGGAGAACAGGTCGTAATAACCGGCCATGAACTTCTTACCCGGAGAGGTCAGCTTGTCGAATTTCACGATCACGCCTTGCTCCGCAGGCATCGCGGTACCTGCCCCCTTGAGCACGGTCTGGTCCCCCTCGAAGTGCAGGTTCACATAGACACTGCCCGCTCCCCCGTTGTACTCGGGGAGGTTGATCGCAATCTGGTACTTACCACGCAGCTTAAACCGATTGAGGAACTCATAGAGGGACATCGTTTCCGAGATCGTGCGCTTGATCTGGAGGTCGTACTTGTCCTTGGAGAGTGACTTCGAACGCTCGCCCATGCCTTCACCCATGTTGTCGTCCGGTCATAACCGTCAATGCCGATGCAATCATAGAGAGTCGGGGTTCAAAGGTCAAACCCCGTGAAAAGGAATATCAAGCAGTAGCCATGTCTCCTCATTGCCTTCCTGTCCTCCGGGTGTTAGGATACTGCGAACGTTTTCGGACACCGCATAACGGATGAAGACCTGCCCACATTGTGATCGACAGATCAAGGACGACAGCTTCAGGGTTTGTCCTTATTGCAAGAATCCCCTTGCCCTCGAAGCGCTCGATTCCTTCTCCCTGGATGATTTTTCCCTCGAGGATAACCCCACCACCAGCAGCGCCAAGGGAACATCCACGGGTGATGCCTCTGCCGATGAATCGGTATCCTTGGACTGGGCTGCTCTTGCCATACCCCTGAACGAGGTCGAAGAAAGTCCTGTTAGAGCGTCCAACCTCGATACTGACGAAGACGCAGCAGATCTCGATGCCCTCTTCGCCCAGGTCGAGAAGACCGAGATACCTGCAAATCCTGGCTTTGCCGAGCGAACAAACATCCAAGGGCTCGACCTCGCCCCGGAGGCCTACGATTCCCTCGCAGAACCCATCGAGAACACGAACCTCAGTTCTTTCTTGGACTTCGAGAACCCTCAACCCAATGACCTGCAACCTTCTCTCGATGCCCTCGACCATCCTACCTCCGATGAACTTGCCTCGGTGACGCGCATCCAGTCGGGATCGAAGGACACCAACCCCACCAATCAGCTCGAGCAGACCACCATCGATGTGACTATCGGTGACTCTTCCTCCCCCATGCAATCGGACAAGACGATCCTACCGTTCGACCTACCGGTCTTCGCTGACAAGCCCTCGGAACAGGAGGCGATGGCCTGGGACATGGACTTCAATGACATGCTCCCCTCGGCTCCGGATCTCTCCCAAACCACCGATGGGCTCCCCATCGAGGCCTTCGGTGCTGCTCAACACACCACCGTGCAAGCCCCTCTCGGGAAAGGACTCCAAAACGACGATTTCGCTCTCGACCTCGATGGCCCCCTGCCGGACGGAGGCTCACCTGAGGTCGGTTCGCGCAAAACCGAGATAGCCTTTGTTCAGGAAGTAGACGTTCCCCTGCACGACGACTCAGCGGCCACGGGGTTCCTCGACATTAACGAACTCGCCGACGGGAGCATTTTCCAGGAGGGAGTCGTCAATCCGCCAGCCTCTCCCTCCAATACCAGCTCCAAAGGCTTCAGCCAGCATCAACCCCCGACCGAAGAAGAGTTGCTCTCGGGACACCAAGAGATTTCCCTCGAGAACCTCTTCGAAATCGATGAGCCCGCCGCCGAACAGCCCCCACCACCTCCTCCTTCGGCGCCAGCCACGGCGAAGAAATCCTCCCCCATCGAGCTCGAGCTCGGAGAAGAAGCACGCCATAGTGCCGAACGTCCTGCACCACAGCATGTTCCCAAGTTCGAGGAAGCAGACGAGTCCGATGAACTCGACCTCGATGTTCCCGAAGAAGTCCAAGCCAGGAAACAATCCAAGAAGAAAGCCAAGGATCAGGACGAGGCCATCGAGGACAAGGCTTTCGACACCTCTGCTTACGTCACTGAGGATCCGACCCGACATTTCAAACTCCCTCTCGTCGGCATCACCCTCAGTCTCCAACAACTCTTGATAGGGAGCCTCCTCCTCATTCTCCTGATCGCGGCAAACGGCACCCTGTTCGTCTTTTTCAAACTTCGCAGCAACGATGGTTTCATGGGCAAGGTCTACACGGGTGGAAAAATCCGTCTACTTTCGGAACTGCGAGAAGAGCGGATGACCAGTGAATTCGATGCGGTCGTCGATACTACCCAGAAAAACCTGACCACGTGGAGTTACTCGGAACTCGACCGCAGGGTGAAAAAATTCTCCACCATGCTCAAAGATCTTCCAAAACACCGTAAACTCAACACCTTGCAGAAGGAACTGGAATTTCTCATGTGCGTCATCGCACCTTCTGAGAACCAGGGCCGTAAACAGGGACTCGTCACCTTTTCCGAACAGGCTGCAGGCACACTCGGTATTAGTCAGGTCACGCGAAAGAAGTTCGAAGCGTACGTGCATTTCTTGGATGGTCGCTTCGGCGAGGCAAGGGACCGGCTCAAAGAATACTTTCAAGAGGTCCATAACGACTTCACGGCCAGGTACTACTTAGGCATCGCCTTCCTGAAGAACAAAGAGGCAGAGGAGGCCCTGAACGTCTTCTCGGCACTGCGCGCGGAGTTCCCGAGCCGCTACCAATCCTTCCTCGGATTAGCCCTCGCCAATGAAACCAAAGGCATGTTCGACAAGGCGCAGAATTACTATTACAAGGCCTACGAGTTGGGCCGCGGTGACATTCAGACCGTCCTCCACCTCGGGCGCTTCTTCGAGGGCCGCAAAGATCTTGATAAAGCACTGAATTATTTCAGTATTGCAACCGAGGGGTATCTCGAACACAGCAGCAAGGTGGAACTGGGCATTGCTTACTCGGGCAAAGCGGAACTCCTCGTCAGGCTCAATCGCATCGATGACGCGGTCAAGGAACTGAAAAAGGCCGTCAACATATGTACCTCCAACCCGGCCTACCCCTATCGCCTTGGTCAGATCCTCAGCGACGCTTTCAAACCGAAAGATGCCGTGGAATACTTCAAAACCGCCTATGACATCGACCCCCAATCCCTCCCCCACGCCAAGGCCCTGATCAAGGCCTACATCGAAGGAAGCGAATACGTCGAAAGCGATAAACTCTTGAAGATCCTCATGCCTCTCAATCCCGAAGACCCCGATCTGTGGTACTTCCGAGGACTCAATTTCCTCGAACTCGATGAACTGGATAAGGCCCGGCAAGACCTGGAGAAAGCTCTCTCCCTCGACCCACGGCACTCCCTCAGCGAATTAGCCTTGGCCAACTACTACGACGATCTCGGTGAAACCGAGAAGGCTGTGCAATTCTACACCAGCGCGTTGGGGCACAGTCCCGAGGACTATCGTATCCATTATTACTATGGCCGTTTCCTGTTCCAGACTCAGAGAGATGCTGTTGGTGGGCGCCAACATCTCGAGCAAGCCATCAAACTACGCTCGACCTTCAGTCCTGCCTACAACTTGCTCGGCGAGATCTTCTATTCTCTAAAAGATTACGAGAAGGCTTTTCCCAACTTCAAGGCCGCGGTGGAATACAATCCGGGAAATACCCGCGCCATGGTCAACGTGGCGATGATCCACAAGAAGGAACACAACTACGACAAGGCTGCCAAACAACTCGACGCAGTCCTCACCCTGGATCCCGAGAACTCCCAAGCAAAAGCCTTGTACGCAGAAGTGTTGCTCATTACCGAGAAGGACGAAGAACGGTTCCCCCATTACCACACCTTGATCGACGAAGCCATCGTCCTCGATCCCGAGAACGACTACGCCTATTTCCTCAAGGGATATCTCTTCGAACTCAAGAAGAACTATCGCGAGGCGATCAATCAATACAACATCGCGATTAAATTGCAGCCCGCTGATGTCAACTACCGCAGCCGGTTGGCGCAGATCTACCTCCTGCTCGGCCATTTCGACAAGGCCCTGAGCGAGGTCAACGAGGTGCTCAAGATAACGCCGAACAATGCCCGAGTACTCGACATCAAGGGGAAAATATATTTACAGAACAATCAGCTCAAAGCTGCTGCCGCGATCTACGAGAACGTGATCAAGCTCGATCCCTTCGACTACGAAGCCTATCTCGCCCTGGGAAACATCCTGAAGACCATGGGCCAGGACAGCGCGACGTTCAAACATCTCAAGAAAGGCATCACCCTCTTCAGACGGAAATATGGGAGTTTCAACGATCTCTCCCAAGACGTGCGCCAACCGGTGTGCAAAGCCTCGCTCCAGGTCGGCAACATCCTGCATTCCATGCGGCCGAAAGATGCTCTGACCTGGTACGCTCAGGCCATCGAAATCTGCCCGGAATGGCCGACACCTCACAAACACCTCGGTTATTACTGGAAACGCAATCAGAACTATGCCCGCGCTCTCATGCACTTCGAACGCTACCTGGAAAGTCAACCAGCGGACTCTACACAGATCCGCGATGAAATCTTCTTTCTCAAACGCGGCCACTGATCACCTGTTCCCGGGAGAACGCTATGCCCAAATGCCTTTTCTGTTCCATCTCTTCAGGTGAGATCCCGGCCACCATCGTCTACCAGGACACCGATCTGCTCGCCTTTGAAGACATCGCTCCGCAGGCCCCCGTCCATCTGCTGATCATTCCCCGCAAACACCTGCCGACCCTCAACGAGCTCACCTCTGCCGACCATCTCTTGGTCGGGAAGATGCTCAGCCTTGCCAAGGATCTTGCTGCGAAGAACGGGCTGGCAGAACGTGGCTATCGAGCCGTCTTCAACTGCAACCGCGACGCCTGCCAATCGGTGTTCCATATCCACCTGCACCTGCTCGGTGGACGGACCTTCGGCTGGCCGCCGGGCTGAGCCTATCCCACCCCTTCAATGAGTCCCCCCCCGCTGAGCCTGTCCAGCCGAACCAGAGCAATCTTCGCTCGTCTCTGCTGCTTCGTGATCCTTGGCGTTGGGGGTTGCGATGCTCCCACCGATGGACCTGTGCTCGGCTCGCCCTCCACAAGTGACCTGACGCTGGGAGAAGGCTCAGAACTCGTACGTTCCCTACTCGACGTAGGTGAGGAATACCTCAACTATGAGCTCACCCTGCCAGCCGTGCAGTTCGAACGCACAGCCTCCGGGGACTATATCCTACGTTCCTCGGCACTTGGGCGCTGTGGGGGGCTCGGCCTCGCCCCCCTCCTGCCCTGTCTGATCCAAGTCCTCCCGGGCGTTGGGCAAGCGGAGCCGGAGGTCGTGGTGGAACGCTTCGATCCTAGTATCGCCGAGGGGGTGGTACTCACCGAACCGGTCCCGAGCTTTGATGGTAGCCCTCATCTTCGCGAGAACGTTGTTCCGCCGTTCTCCGCCATACCCAACGCCGGGTGGCAATGGGCAGGTCAGCGCCGCTTCTCAGAGCAGGACTTGAACTTCCTGGAGCTCTACCCGCTTGTCATGGAGAACGGTCGCCCCGTCCTCTACACCCGGTTCCGGCTCTCGCTGACCTGGCCGAGCAACCCCCGTCCTCCTGCCCCTTCGGCCGAGCACTTGGTACCTCTCCTGGGAAAGGACTTGCTGACTTGGCTGGACCGTGCCCCCGGCAGCTCTCGAGTACCCGGTCCCGTATTCCTGCTCGCCTCGAAGACCCAGGCCCAATCCGCGCAGCTCATCGCAAGACGGCACGCCACGGCCGGGCACCACGTCGAGCTCCTCGAGGTCGAGTCGACCTGGGACTCGGCTCGCACCTCGACCAAACTACGAGCTCTCCTCGAACGTACTGGCTCCCCCGAGACTGTCTTCCTTCTCGGAACTCCCAGCCAACTCCCCACCGGAGAAGTGTCCAGCGACGAAGAGAGCGAGGTCGGACCCCACTCAGACCTCGCTTTGCTCACTTCCCTTGCGAGCGAGCTGCCCCAGGCGTCCGTCTGCCGGTTACCCCTCACCGACACGACCGAAATCCTGCGGTACTATGCGAAACTTGATCGCCATGCGGCTTCCGAGGACCAAGCATACCTCGGAAGAACCCTCCTCGTCGGTTCCTTCGTGGATCTCGACCGGGACGGTCGAGATGAGCGGCCCTACCTCCACCACCTGGAAATCCTGCGGCTACGTCTTGAGGAAACCGGCACCACGGTAGCAACCGCCTACCTCGCCCCTCCGGGAACCACTCCGCTCTTGACAGCAGGTGGAAAAAGCCTGAGCGAACTCTCTGGCCGCGGCTTCATTGCAGACTCCCTCACCGTGCGCCGAGAACTCGAGCGAGGAGCCCAACTCCTGGTCTACCGTGGACCGGCCTCATCCGGCGGCTGGATTTCCCCGGCCTTCTCGGCCGACGATGTCCGACAACTCGCCGAGAACGATCGGGCAGCCTTGGTTCTTTCCTTCGGCGCCCAGACCGGTCTCCTTCCCACACCGACCAGCTCCTTCATCGGTCAAGCCGTGGGACTCGCCGGGAAGTGGCTCCAACCGGAACACGCGGGAGCGCTGGCCTTCGTCGCACCGAGCACAGCCCAGGACGAAGAGCTCGCCGGAGAGCTGCTGCTCGAACTTGGAGAAGCCCTGGTCGTCCGCGAGCACACTCTGGGGCTTGCCCT
>Ga0208968_1002118_pt1 | contig 10195 bp, 10 predicted proteins | sample RifOxyA3_FD_184031 | JGI IMG/M metagenome (GOLD analysis project Ga0208968, IMG submission 184031) | Groundwater microbial communities from Rifle, Colorado - Rifle Oxygen_injection A3 (SPAdes) | ecosystem: Environmental > Aquatic > Deep subsurface > Groundwater | place: Rifle, Colorado, United...
CCTTATGATATCAGAAGGGGGCGGCGGCCAGGAAGGGGGACATCCGGCCTCTCACGATGTAACACTTCCATTTACACGGTGCCTCGCAGGTGCTTTTGACTATACGCCTTCGCTGTACACAAAAGGAAAGAGCCATGCCCACATGCTGGCATTCTTTGTGGTCTATTATGGTCCTGCCCAGACTGTCAGGGGTGGTCTCAAGCCATGGAGTGGCAAAGGGATTGGCGGGGCTGAAATTGAGTTTGTGAGACGGGTTCCCGTTACGTGGGATGATACCAGGGTGCTGGATGCTAAAATTGGGCGGAGGATTGTTACAGCGCGGAGGAACGGTGAAACGTGGTTTATTGGCGGGATGACCGGGAGCGACGCGCAGGATGTAGATATTTCTTTGGATTTTCTTGAATCTGGAAAATCCTATACGGCCAGGATTTACTCGGATGACTCCGCCGCTGCAAAAGACGGATGGTGTCCGGCAAAGATGGAGACGAGAACGGTCAAGAAAGGGGACCGGGTTCCACTCAAAATGGAAAAGGCCGGTGGGTGTGTTATGATACTTGAGCCGACCGGCATATGGAAATTGCAGCAGAGATGAGGGCCGACCGGCTCTTGTATAATTTAATCATCAGGACAATGGAGGTAAAAAATGAAATATCTATTATTAATTATTCTGGCAGTTTTTGCTGATTCTTCATGCGTGCCGGTCCTTGCAGATATGAAAGCTGATTCGCCTGTTACGTTTCCTGAGAAAGGATGTCTTCCTCCGAAATATCGCCCGGATGTATCAACCAGGAATGAATCTCCGGAAAAAGACTATTCTTTGTTTGGTTCACCGCAAAGATCAGTTGAGCAGGTAAATAAAATTCAGGCGGAAATGCCAAGGGGTGAGTTTGTTCTTGCTCCCAACAACTGGGACAATCTGGCCAAAACAAGAAAGATCCTGGTCGAAGGTGGCGAATTACATGTGCTGGGTCTTGGTGATAGTATTGTCAATGATACCATGCGGTCTGGTTGGCTCGCAAAGTTGCAGGAGATGTATCCAAAGGCAAAGATAAGGGGAACTGTTTATGTGCGCGGTGGTGGCGGGTGTCAGCATTACAGAGAAGCAAACAGAGTGGATCGGAATATTATTCCACGCAAACCCGACCTTGTTTTCATAGGTGGAATCAGCCAGAAAGATGTACAGAGTATAACTGATGTAATCCGGCAGATTCGTTCAGGACTACCTGAGATGGAAATACTCCTGGCAAGCGGTGCGTTCGGTACTGCCGATCCACGTGATCAGGCGGCACTCTCCACGGCCGCGCATTCAGGTACAGGTGAATGGGGAACACAACTAAAGGCCCTTGCTGTAGAGGAAAAGTGTGCATACTTGGATATGACCACGCCCTGGGCCGGGTATATAGTTTCCTCAAAGCTTCATCCGCATATTTTTTATCGTGATGTTGTACATGCCAATGAGTTTGGCGAGCAGATACTTTGTAAGATTCTGATTTCTTTCTTCCAGTCCAGATAGAGGGAGTAAATCATATTTGTGGGTGGAGTCTTCATTTTTTTTCGCGTCTGCGTGGAATGGAAACCGCAGGTAGCCGAAGCTTCGGCTCGAATGGGCCGTAGAAACGGCATTTGAAAGAATACGCTGATGACAGCGTACGCTACAGATCGGAACTATGCGTTGTGGACAAAGCACGCTTCTTGTAGAGTCGGCTGCCTGCCCGCCGAAGCTTCTCAGCAAAGGCTGGGTCCACAGTCGAAATAGATCGAGGCCGCTCGTTGTGAATCCTCGCGATGAACCGGTTTATCCACAAAATACCGACTGTTTCCTCGTCCGCCCACAAATATGATTTACTCCCAATTACACCCCCGGATAGATGATGAAATTGACTGCATTTTAGAATTAGAATCTGATATAACTGTGATAATTGTGGGAGGGCGCTGGTGAAGCTACATTACGACTATCAAAAGGAAGATCGGCTCGGGGTTTTCCGTTTGTCCGGAGAGAAAAGCCTTGAAGATGCCCTTGAGGCCTGGGGAAAGATAGGCTCGAGTATTCTGAACGATGGCCTGAAAAGTATTCTTATGTTCGATGATTCGGTAAGCCATCTTAAGCCTCACGAAGTGCTTGAGGTGGTGAAGCATTTTAAGAAAATCAAGTTTCCGTATAATGTTAAAGTTGCGATCGTCGATCCAAGGCCGTCTTCAAGAAGTAATAATTCCTTCGGGGAAACTGTTGCGCACAATCGCATGTGGGATTTGATATCTGTCTTCAAGGATGAAGTGAGCGCCCGTACCTGGCTTGGCGAGTGACATCATTCTTGTGTTGCCTTTTATTCCTTCAGGCCGAGGCGGCATAATCTGCATATTTCCCGGAGCGTGAATAAAAGTCCAGGTGGCACTGGACTTCTTCAATGCTGACCGGCTTAGTGAGGTAACCGGTGATGCCCAGTTTGAACATCTCGAAAAGAACATGCTTGTTGAGATTGCCGGTAAAAAGGAGAGCATTTGTGTTCCTTGGAAGATGAGCGTTTCTCATGAACCAGAGCCCGTCATGTTCGGGCATATCATAGTCTACAAATACGATATCGAACTCGTTTTGTTTGAGTATTTCCAGCGCTGATTTGGCGTTGGTTGCACCTTTCACGGCATGCTCGTTCTGAAGCATTTCAGTCAGCATCTTGATGATGCTTTCATCGTCGTCGATCACCAGGATTCTCACGGTACTGCTCCATTCAGCTGATATTTGATTCAGGTTCATCGCCTTCTTCCGGCGGTTTTGTCAGGGCTATGTATCCGCAACTGGGACAAACATACTGGTGGAAATAAACGTATTTTGCCTTTTCAGGATTATGGTCAATTTCTGCAACCAACCTGAGATTCTGTTCCTGAATGAGTTTGTCCTTTTTGCATAATGGACAATCGAAACTTCTCATAATTTCTCCTTTTCCTTTTTGAATAAGGAGCATTGCCTGTGCCAAACGGAACTGTGCCGAGGTGCTGGAACTGCGTAAAAATGCCCAGATTATAAAGTTTTCTGGTGCAGGAAATATTTTAATGTTTTTTTACGAGATCAGTTTTGTCGCAGATTTGACAAAAGCTACATCTTTCTGCTGTCATATGCCCAGTGGAGTACGGCCTGTCTGTGTTTTCTTCGGCAATTCAGGTCAAATTTTCGGCAGTTAGCCTTGATCTGGGAAGTGTGCCTGACAATGGCTTTCCATCGCTTTATCTGACGCAAATCATCATCGCATCTTCTTCCCATGTAGTACCTGCTGTACCATTGGAACCAGCCTCTTGGATCATCGGGATGTATCCAGCCCTTTTTCTGCCAGAAGGACAAGGAGTTGGAGGCATTGACACCGAAGAAGTTCAGTGCCGGATTATGAGATTCATGGCTAATCTTTGCTTTTCGGAACCAGTCTTTTGGAAACTCGTCTTTACAGTCTGTCATGTACTTGCCGCCAAAGACGTCGAGTTCCAGCATTTGTTTTGGAGTTAACTCAGGATTGAAGTCATGATGAAAATTCTGTCCGGCAGGTTCCGTCAGGAAATAACGGTAGTTCTTCTGCATCAGGTCATTGACAACAACCGGTTTTTTTCTCATCTCGTTTCTCCGTGACGGTTTCAGAATAAGGGCGATATGTAATGTCCGTCAACATGATTGGAGACATTGAGATGAACTTTTATTTGTTCAAGCATGGCGGCTTTATGCTATGAAGCCGCAGGAATGTACGGGTTTCCAAAACATCCCGAGGTTGTGAGTGAATCTAAAATGGATTGCGGGCTGGGTGATTCTTTCTTTGACTTGCAAAGAGACTGCCCGAATTTTGCGAGCAGCTTTTACATCGTTCCGACAGGGATGAATTCAAAGGTTCTGGTAAAAGGAGGAAATATGAAGGACAGGTACATACTTTGTGTCTTTGCGATTATGGTTTTAACAATGCCGGTGATGAATGCTGTTGAAGAGAGGACGACTGTCAGCCGGCTGCCGATACAGCAGGAAAGAATTATTCCTGTGGCGATGGTTGAGAAAGCGCCCGGCTGTTATTTCTTTGATTTCGGGAAGGCCGACTTCGGCGGGCTTGAAATTGAGATCAAGAAGCCGGAACCGGGCAGGAATCTGATTGTTCATATGGGCGAGGCAGTATCGGAACCCGGGGTGGTACACAGGAAGCCCGGCGTTAATATCCGTTACTGGACAACGAATGTCACGCTGCAGGCTGATAAAAAGGTTTACGTGGTTCCGCTGAGAGCTGCAGACGGCCGGTTGATGTCGAAAGAGATCGGACCTGTCATGCCTTTTCGATACGTAGAGATAGATAATGCGCCCAGACTGGAGAAAGAAGATGTCAGGCAGATTTCAGCGTTTTATCCCTTCAACAAGAATGCGGCTGCTTTCAAATGCGCGAATGCGAAACTCAATGCAATCTGGGAAATGTGCAAGCACACGATGAAGGTCACCAGCTTTGGAGGAGTTTTCATTGATGGTGATCGTGAGCGCCTGCCCTATGAGGCGGACGCTTATATCAATCAGCTTGGCTGGTACTGCTGCACGGATGACCTGACTTTGGCACGATACAGCCATGAGCATCTTATTTTAAAGCCTACCTGGCCGACAGAGTGGATAATGTTTTCTGTGCTTATGGCGTGGGAGGATTATCGTTATACAGGAGACACTGCCAGCTTGAAGGAGTTCTACAGTGACCTCAAGGCAAAGACGCTTATGGCTCTTGAACGTGCGGACGGCCTTATAAGCACGGTCGAGCCGCCATTTCCGAAGGAGGTTGGCGAGGCTATACATATCAAAAAAATCAAAGATATTGTTGATTGGCCGGCAGTCGAGAGGGATGGCTGTGAAATGAAGCCAATCAATACCGTGGTAAATGTGTTTCATTGTCGCGCTCTTCAGTTAATGGCGAATCTTGCCGATGTCATGCAGAACAAAGATGATGAGAAAATGTTCAGGGAAGCAGCTGCAAAGGTGCTGAGAAGCATCAATGAGAAATTGATCGATCAAACAACTGGTTTGTATGTGGATGGTGAAGGCGGCAAGCACAGTTCACTGCACGCGAACATGTTTCCGCTGGCTTTCGGGCTGGTGCCGGCCGACCGGAAAGAAAAGGTGGTGACATTTGTAAAGGGGCGAGGAATGGCCTGCAGTGTCTACGGCGCGCAATTTCTGATGGACGCCCTTTTTGACAATGGGCTGGAAGATCATGCCATCGGGTTGATGACGGCAGACAATGACCGGAGCTGGACGCACATGATCGAACGGGTGGGAACAACTGTTGCGCTGGAGGCGTGGGACATGAAGTATAAGCCTAACCTTGACTGGAACCATGCATGGGGTGCGGCTCCGGCAAATATCCTGCCGCGCAAGGTGCTGGGTATCGAACCGCTTGAACCCGGATTCTCGAGAATATTGATCCAGCCTAGGCCGGGCAAACTCCAATGGGCCGAAGGATATGTTCCCACAAAAGCCGGTAAAGTATCGGTCAGGTTTGAACAGGATGAAAAAACATTCAGGCTGAGAGTGAGCATTCCGTTGAAGTCGCAGGCCAGGGTGGGTGTTCCGAAAATTTGCGGCAAGAAGCTGGTTTTTGACGGCGAGCCAGTTAAGTCGAGTGAATCTGAGGGATTTCTTTTTATTGACGACGTTGGTTCTGGAGAACATGAGATCATTCTGCAATAGTTGATCAGTTTAAATTTAACATAAGAGAGAGCAAATCCCTAACAAAGGAAAAAACATTGCATAATAAAAATTACCTGCGTTTTCGTATTATCTTCATTCTGCTGCTGTTTCCGTTCGTGAACTTTACCCTGGCTGGAACCGACTGGCCTGAATTTCGGGGGCCGTTGGGTAATGGTTATGTTTCAGCGGAAGGCGATGTAAGGCCGCTGGGACTTCCGCTCAAGTGGGGTGAGGGTGAGAATATAAAGTGGAAGACGGAGATTCATGATGCCGGCTGGTCCACGCCGGTAGTAATGGGCGGACAATTGTGGCTTACCACGTCAACTACCAACGGATATGATTTCTATGCGATGTGTGTTGATGCCGAAACCGGAAAAATTCTCTTCAATGAACAGCTCTTCCATTGTGACAAGCCGGAGCCGCTCGGGCAGAATGTGAATTGCTATGCGTCGCCGTCACCAGTGATTGAAAATGGCAGGGTGTATATCAGTTTTGGGAGTTACGGTACTGCCTGTCTTGATACGTCGACGTTCAAGACAATATGGGAACGCACTGACATTTCGTGCCGTCATTATCGCGGACCCGGATCATCTCCAATTCTTTTTGAAGACCTGCTGATCCTGACGATGGATGGTGCAGATCTGCAGTATTTGACTGCGCTGGACAAGAAAACGGGCAAGACGGTTTGGAAGACGGATCGGTCGGTTAAGTGGGACGATCTTGGTGCTGATGGAAAGCCGAAGATAGAGGGGGATTACCGGAAAGCATTCAGCACGCCGTTTATTGTTGATGTTAAAGGTAAGAAGCAGCTGATTTGTCCAGGCTCAAAAGCGGCGTATAGTTATGATCCTTGTACGGGTAAAGAACTTTGGATATGCACGGAGCTGGCGGACTACTCGGTTGCAGCCCGTCCTGTTTACGGGAACGGGATGGTTTATGTAATGACAGGACAGGGCAAGGCAGGTATTAAGGCGATCAGGATTGATGGTCAGGGTGAAGTGAGCGGAACGCATGTGGCGTGGAAGGTGGAACGAGGAGGCCCAAAACTGCCATCGCCTCTGCTGATTGACGGTTTCCTGTATTTTACTTCGGCGGATGGTTTTGCCACCTGCCTGGATGCTTCGACAGGTGCTTTGGTCTGGAAAGAAAGGCTGGGCGGCACTTATGCGGCGTCGCCGGTATATGGTGATGGCAGGATGTATTTCTTCAACCAGCAGGGAGCTTCTACAGTTCTCAAGCCCGGTCGAACTTACGAAGTACTTGCAACAAACAGACTTGATGTCGGCTGTATGGCCTCGCCGGCTGTTTCCGGAAAAGCGTTGTTTGTAAGGACCAAGACACATCTCTATAGAATAGAAGAGAAATAAAGATGACGCATCCTTCATGTAATTGATGAATGCGTCATCTTGAATTCGGGTTATATCTTAGTGCTTTATCTTGACTACTACCACTGGAGGCTTCGGCGGCTTTTTGGCTTCAGTCCTGGTGATTGGCGTTACCGGACAGCAGCAACAGCAGTCCAGGGTTTCTGCGGATGAACTTGTTCTTGGGGGCGGGGGTGGAAGCTGACGATCAGATGGAGGTGGCACAAAACCTGTCTCGTCAGAACCATCTCCGGCGAGCACTGTTCCTGCGCAAAGCGTTACTGCCAGCAATGGGTAGGCCACATATTTCATATCTTTCTTCTTCATGACAAGTTTCCTGTTTCTTTTGTTATTCCCTGATTTCGTCCAGGTTCTACGCTCCGGCAATCCCTCTTCAAACATATAATGTTCCTTGAGACGTAAATGTTACATTGTGCTTTAGAAAAACAGGTAGATTCTTGCCTGGATGGTTCCAGAGGACTTGTGGCAGTATCAGGACATGTTGTTGTTTTGAATAGGAATATGCGCTGTAGACAGCGCACCCTACAGAAGATCAAGATAGGATTGGTTGTATATTCTGTAACGTCGGCTGTCACCAGCCGAAGATAATATTTTGAAGAAAGGATGGATGAGCTAATGATTAAGATAATCAGATTGGTGATCCTGCTGGCAACGTTAACGATTTCTAAACTAGCATTGGCTCAGTCTGATCTTGATCTTAACGCCATGATAAAACCGGTTCCCGCAAGCGCGGTATTCCGTGATCCTGACTTTGATATCTGGTGCGGCTCGGCGGTGAAAGGTGATGACGGCAAGTGTCATCTTTTCTATTCCCGCTGGCCTCGCAAGCTGGGGCACAAGGCCTGGGTGACTCACTCGGAGGTTGCACATGCAGTGGCGGACAGCCCGTTTGGTCCTTACAAACATGTGGATGTAATACTTCCCGCCAGGGGAAAGGAATTCTGGGATGGCATGTGCACGCATAATCCGACAGTGCTGCGTGCAAAGGACGGCAAGTTCTACCTTTATTACATGGGAAATACTGGTGACGGCGTGGTCATGCAACCCTTGAACTGGATACATCGCAATAACCAGCGAATTGGAGTGGCGGTGGCTGACAAGCCTGAGGGTCCCTGGCAGCGGTTTGACAAGCCGGTTCTGGATGTGAGCAGTGAACCTGATGCATACGATGCATTGATGGTTTCAAATCCGTCGGTGGCCGAAAGACCTGAAGGCGGCTTCCTCATGGTGTACAAGGGGGTGGCTAAAAAGAACAAGCCTCCGTTCGGTGGTCCTGTCTACCATCTCGTCGCCACGAGTGACCATGCGACAGGGCCTTTCAAGAAATATCCCAAGCCGATTTTCGGGAAAGAGGGCGTGGCATTTGCTGCGGAGGACCCGTTCATCTGGAGCGAAGCCGGCAGATACATGGCGGTCGTGAAGGACAATGAAGGCAACTTTACTGGTAAAGGCTACTCGCTTGCTTTGTTTGAATCTCCTGATGGTATTGACTGGAAGCAGGCGAAACATGTTTTTGTGACGCCGCCGGAGATAAGGTGGGCTAATGGCAGGCTGCAGAAACTCAACGCATTGGAACGGCCACAGCTTTACCGTGAGAACGGCAAACCTGTGGCACTTTTCTGCGCCGGCGCGGAAGGCAAGGACCGTGATGGTTCCTTCAATGTTCAAATACCGCTGGTTGCGCCGTGAGAGATCCATAAAGCTGGCATATATATGCATTTTGGTGTTATATACCGGGACGAAACATTCAGTAGTTTTCTGGATCAGGTGCTGGCGATATGTCTTACAGTGAGCGAGTTGTTCGCAGCGCATGTTGCGAATCACGGGAAATTGTCCTGGTGAATGAATCCGGGTCCGGGAAATGATCTTCCGACAAACGAGAGACTGGTGGCGTATAGAGAAATAAAATAATAGGATGCTAATGATGAAATACAGATTGCTTGGCAAGACGGGATTAAGCGTTTCTGAGATTGGAGTTGGTGCCTGGCAGCTTGGCGGGCCGCTCGTGCTGGATGGAAAGGCGGACGGGCATCCGGAGCTTGGTCGCGATTTCTGCATTAATTTGATCAGGCAGTGCGGTGATCTGGGGATTAATTTTATTGATACGGCGGAGCAGTACGGAAACGGTGAGAGCGAAAAGCGGGTGGGAGAAGCGCTTAAGGGACATCGGGACAAATGGGTGATCAGTACCAAGTTTGGCGCCCAGGTTGGTCTGCACGGAGAGAGGTTACAGGATGCTTCACCTGCCAGAGTTCCAGTTTCTCTTGAAGGTTCCCTGAAACGTCTGCAGACCGACTATGTTGACGTTTACCTGTACCATGTTGCTCCAAAACCGGGTGAAGCCGAGGAGGTGGCTGATTTTCTTCTACAGGCAAAGAAGAAAGGACAGGTTTGCGCCGTAGGGATTTCAACAAGTGATTTCAAGCAGGTTCAATATCTCCATTCTCTTGGATGTCTTGACGTTATTCAGTTTCCGCACAACATTGTCAGTGCACAGAAGGAAATAAGAATTTTCGTGGATGAGCATAATCTTGGCGGAATTGTGCGTGGAGCGTTTGCCGGCGGGCGTCTCAGCGGAAAATATTTTCATCAACCGCCTGATTTCAGTCCTGATGACATACGTTCGGGGCGGATTGATCCTGCAAAGGCCGCTGCAGATTACGCGAGGTTTTCGATATTCGAGGAACTTCTCACACCTGAGCGCAGCATGGTTGATCTTGCTCTCCGTTATATCCTGGATGAATTCAGTACCAGCGTGATAATCCCCGGCGGAAAGAGCATTGAAGATTACCGGAAGGCTGTACACGCAGCGGAGATTCCCTCCCTTTTGCCGGAAGAAAGAGACCGGGTTAAAGAATTGGTAAAGAAGTTATAGCTGCCTTTGTGTTATCTTGAGGTTTGCGGTTTTGTTCAGGAAAACAAGCCAAGCATGAACCACGCGGACGTAGCTGCTCGTGAAACCTGCATGTTTTAAAAGTATAAACGGTAGCGCTTTATTTTCCTTCCAGTTTGGCTGCCGCGAAATTCCAGTTAACGAGCTTGTCCAGGAAGGCGATTGCAAAATCTTTCCGCCGGTTCTGGTAGTCCAGGTAATAGGCATGTTCCCATACGTCCAGGCAGATTA
>Ga0208968_1002124_pt1 | contig 10184 bp, 8 predicted proteins | sample RifOxyA3_FD_184031 | JGI IMG/M metagenome (GOLD analysis project Ga0208968, IMG submission 184031) | Groundwater microbial communities from Rifle, Colorado - Rifle Oxygen_injection A3 (SPAdes) | ecosystem: Environmental > Aquatic > Deep subsurface > Groundwater | place: Rifle, Colorado, United...
TGAGCAACCAAACGACAAGCGCAATCACAACCACGATGTTGAAGATTTGTTTGATAGTACGATCCATGGGTATGAACGAATTGATCAGCCATAGAACAACACCAATAATGATTATAATAAGTAAAACAGTTAAAAGTGGCATATAAATTAATTTAGAAGTTTAATACTAAGATATTCTTACTTTTTCTTATCAACAGCAACAACAACAATACCTCCTACAATAAGCACTAAACCAACAATTGGTGACCATTGTACCGGGTGGTTCTTGTCTGCGTTAATCTGAATAGGTCCTAAATCAACCACCTTCTCTTTAGTTACATAATTAAATCCGGTATAAATCATCATGATTATACCAAGTCCGATAAGGACAATTCCTATTGTTTTCATTGTTGTTTTTTATAGTATCCTTCTTCCCTGAATAACTCTGAGGATTATGGCAATTATTGCAATAACCAGCAGAACGTGTATGATACCTCCACTATAACCAACTCCAACAAATCCGATGAGCCATAAAATGATTAATATGACTGCGATGATATAAAGTAAATTTCCCATGATATATTAGAGTAAAAGGATTAATAATAATACGATAAGAATTGCAGCACCAACCGAAATATAAACTCCACCTCCATTGTCGATTGCTTTCATGTCGCTTTTTATGGTGCGAACTTCTTTCCGCAGTTCTTTCTTTTCCGATGAATTCATTGTTTTCATATCCATCGCTTTGATTTCAGTTAACCTGAGTTCCATTTTAGCGGCCTCTGCTGATGTAACAGTTGCAGTTACCGTAGTTGCAGCAGTTGTGGTTTCAGTTTCTGCTTTCAATAAAGTTGGACTGCACAATAACAACATGCATCCAGCCATTAAGCCAAGAGTTAATTTTTTCATTTTAGATAAATTTTATTTGTGAATTTGTTTTCACTTAACAAAGATCAGCATTACTAACATGATAAGCGTTACACAATTCCGGCGAAAAGTTACAATATTCACACCTTGTGAGATTTTAATTCTGGCTAAGTATTATATGGAATGGTAAAATAAATGGTGGTGCCTTTTCCATCCCGGTTGCTATCGATTGCCTCCGGAGCCGGAGCCTTTTCAATCCAGATTTTCCCGCCCAGCATCTCAACATAAGCCTTCGATATTGATAATCCAAGGCCAGCACCTTCATATTTTTTGTTCAGCGATTCACTGCCTTGCCTGAACCTTTCAAAAATCATTTCGAACTTTTCAGGGGGGATCCCGATGCCTGTATCTTTCACGTAAAATTCCAGTTCGACAGGCTCACTGACCGAACCGGATGGTGAGTCTGTCGAACCATATCCAAATTCTATCGAGCCTTTGTTGGTGAATTTAATGGCATTTTTAATCAGGTTGGTTAAAATCGCATAAACTTTATCCCGGTCAGTTTTAACGATGGTTTCTTCTGAGTCCAGGTTATTTTTCAGGAAAATCTGTAATCCTTTCTGTTCAGCTTCAGGTTTGAAAAAAGTATGTAATTCTTCCATTTGTTCGTTTATGTTCATTTCTGAAATGGAAATTCCAATGTGTCCCGATTCAATTTTCGAGATGCTCATGATATCGCTGATGATATTTAGTAAGCGCTCACCGCTCTTTTCCAGTATGCTGAGGTAATACAATTTCTGTTCATCTTCAAGCTCAGGTTCTTTAAGCAACTCGGCAAAACCCAGGATCCCGTTAAGTGGTGTTCTTATTTCATGGCTCATATTGGCCAGAAACGCCGATTTAAGGCGGTCGCTCTCTTCTGCTTTATCTTTGGCAATAATTAATTCATCCGCCCGTTTTTCTTTCTCCCTGTTTTGGTAAGCAAGTTCCTTGTTCGCAACAATTAGCTCAGCGGCCCGATTTTCTTTCTCTTCATTCTGAAACAGAAGTTCTTTGTTGGCAATGATCAGCTCATCAGCCCGCTTTTCTTTTTCCCTGTTCTGGAATGCAAGTTCCTTGTTCGCAATGTTTAATTCTGCAGCCCTGTTTTCTTTTTCTTTGTTTTGAAACAGAAGTTCCTTGTTGGCAATGATTAACTCCGCTGCACGTTTTTCTTTTTCTTCGTTCTGAAAAACAAGTTTTTTGTTCACAATGATAAATTCAGCTGCCCGTTTCCTTTTTTCTTCATTTTGAAATATCAGCTCTTTATAAGCAATGATTGCCTCTTCTGCCCGGTTTTCTTTTTCATTATTTTGAAATGCAAGTTCCTTATTGGAAACGATTAATTCTGCTGCCCTTTTTTCTCTCTTTTCATTTTGCTGCAAATTTTTGCCAGTCACAATTAATAATAGTATTGTAATCACGGAAATTAGAACAAACATAATTCGCGAGATCCAGTTGAATGCGGTCATGCTATACTCGTTTGCCTGCTGAAGTTGTTTGAGATTCGTGTCCTCTTGTTGCTCAATTTCAGCGATGATCTGGCGCAAATTGTCGGAATAATACAAACCCCGATTGGTTGAAGCATAAGCAATTGCAGCCAATAGGCCCTGATTGCTCCTTAATTCGGCCTGCTGCAACGAAAAAGCCAGACGCTTTTGCATGTAATAATGAATTGAATCAACACGCTGTTGCTGGGCAGTATTATCCTGAAATTGTTGTCTGAGTTGTCCGATGTTGTTGAAAATGATTTTTTCTGCAGTAAATAAAGGTTCAAGAAATGCACTGTCGTTTGTGATAATAAAACCCCGTGAAGCTGATTCTATGTCTTTTCCAAGTAAAAGTATATTGCCCAGATTGGAAATAATATCCTCTGTATGTTGCACCAATTGTTCCGATTTAATACGTTTTTGGTTGGTGATATATACAGCAAAACCTATAAACAGATTACCTGCCAGAATTATAAAGGCGAAGATTATAAGCTTCTGACGGATACTCGTTTTCATCTTTAGGTTTTCTAAATTTTTAAAGAAAATAGGGGGTATTACATCCGTTCCATGTACCAGTTTAATTGCTTTTCCATTTTTTGGAACTTGAAAATGGAAGTGATAATTTTTTGTACCCGAATGAACGCTGTTTCACTCTTCATCACATAATCATGGGCTTTATGGTGCATACAACTTACGGCTACGTCGATACTGTCCTGACTGGATAGCATGATCACAGCAATTTCAGGATTGACCGACTTTATTATATCCAATGTATTGATTCCGTTCATCGCGTTTTTATCAATGCCGTCGAGATAATAATCCAATATAATAATATCAGGGTTGTGATGTAGGTTTGCTATACAAAGTTCACCTGTAGCATAGGTTTCAATTTCAAAATCGCCATGCTCAAGAAATTCAATTTCCAGTAATTTTAAATACAGGGCATCATCATCGACCAGAAATATTTTAATTTTTTCGTTGTTCATTGGTTTGTGTTTTTAATCCGGTTAAATTCTTCCTCCAATTCTGTGCATGCCTGCGAACATATTTTCTCAAGCTGAAATACCAGCGCTGGTATTCCTTCTGAATCTTTTTGATTGATTGCATATTCCTGAACTTTTCTTGCCATGTTTTCAAAATCAACATTAATGCCCATTATCGAAAACGACGGGATCATTTTGTGTGCCGAAGCATACAGTAAATCCCAATCCTTGTCGATCAGGCTTTGTTTCATTGTTGAAATTAATGGAGGGGTTTGTTGCAGGTAAGCAGTAATCATTTCCATCATTAGTTTAGGATGCGATTTTGTGCGAAGGTTTAAATAGTTCAGGTTAATGCACTTATCCTGAATCGTTTCTTCTGTTTCAGCTATTTCAACGGCATTGGCTCTCTTAATCAGTCCAACTATTTTACTGTACAAAATGCGCTCGTCAACTGGTTTTGCGATGTAATCGTTCATGCCAATTGATTTGCACCTTGCCAGGTCAACCGTGGTAACATCAGCAGTTAATGCGATAATCGGGATTTTCGAGTTCATGGTATTACGGATGTAATCTGTGGCTTCAAACCCGTTCATTTCGGGCATTTGCAAGTCCATTAAAATCACGTCATAAGTTTTGTTCCGCATCATTTCGATGGCAATTTTCCCATTATCGGCAACATCGCGTTCAAACCCAAAATCATCCAGCAGGGTTTTCATAAGCAACTGGTTGAGGATGATGTCTTCAACAACCAAAACTTTAATATCTTTCATATTGCTTTTTAATTGAATATTTTCAGGTTCGGGTTCGGCATCTTCTGTGGTTTTCTGAAAACTTAGCACAAAGCTGAATGTTGAGCCTTCGTTAATTACACTCTGTACATCAATGGTTCCTTCCTGCGATTCGACCAATTGTTTTGCGATGGCAAGTCCTAATCCGGTTCCTCCGTATAAGCGCGAAGTGCCGCTCGATGCCTGCTGAAAGTTCTCGAAAATGCTTTCGATTTTATTTTCAGGAATTCCAATTCCGGTATCAGAAACTGAAAATTGAATGGTTGCTTTCTTTTCATCTTCGCTCAGCAAATTTACCCTGATTGTAATTTTCCCTTTGCTCGTAAATTTTACCGCGTTGCTCACCAGGTTTAAAATAATCTGGTGCAAGCGTACCGGGTCGCCAACCAAAACTTTCGGAATATTTTTATCGTATTCCTTCACTAATTTTAAATTTTTTTCCTGAATTTTTGTTTCGAACAGATGAAGCATGGCTGAAATGGATAAGGCCATTTTGAATGGGGTATGTTCGAAACTCATTTTGCCCGCATCAACTTTTGCCAGATCGAGTATGTCGTTAATTAGCACAATAAGCGAATCGCCACTCATTTTTATGGCCTGTAAATATTCCTTTTGTTTTGCCGACAATTCGGTTTTCAGTAAGACCTTTGTAAATCCAATAATTGCATTCATTGGAGTGCGAATTTCATGGCTCATGTTCGACAAAAACTGCTGTTTGGCTTTCATCGCATTTTCGGCTCTCAGGGTAGCATTTTCTGCCTTTTCTTTTGCCTGTTCAGCTATTCCGACCGCCATTTCGGCAAACACGATGGCTTCGGTTAATTCGGTTGCTATTCTTTTTTGTTCGGTCACATCGCGGGCAACAAATACCACGCCCGACACATTTCCACTGTCGTTTGTGTAAACCGACCCGTTAAACAATACATCGGTAAGTTTGCCATTTGCATGGCGAAGTGTCAGCGGCGAATCGGCGACCGATTCTTTTGCAAACACTTCCTTATAAACTTTACGTGCTTTTTGTGGTTCGGTAAAATAATCCAGGAAGTCGGTTCCTTTTAGTTCCCCGCGCGATATTCCGGTAATTTTTACCAGTGCTTCATTCATATCGGTGATTTTTCCGGCAGGGCTGATAACAACCAACGGATCGCGACTCGCTTCAATAAGGCTGAGCGAATATTGAGAAGCCAGTTTTAAAGTATTTCTTGATGCTTTAAGTTTTTTATTCGCAATGGCATGTTTTTCCTTTTCTTTGGTTTGAAAGGCAAGTTCTTTGCTGGCAATGATTAATTCATTGGCTTGCTTTTCCTTTTCATCAATTTTAAAGGCAGGTTCATTACCGGCGATAATTTGGTCGTCCGATTTTTTCCCTTTTATCCGTTTATCCATTTTTTTAGGTCGATTTTCCGATTCATATGTTTCTTTTGAAGATAATATTACACTTCCTGTAAACTCTTATGAAAGGGGCATTATATGTATATAATTTTACGTTATAAAGGTGCAACCCTTTGCATGGTATATCATTACATAATTTCATTATTTTTTTACATTATTCCCACATTTGGTTTTGCAAACCTTCTTTCCATCACTTAAATGTAAAGAGGCGAACCAACAGGATCGCCTCTTTACATTTTTTGATTTAAGTATAATTTATTCAGGCTGTGAAACAGCATTCATTTGCAGCGTTACAGCATTTTGCGCCAACATTCTTCCGTTTATTGATGCGCCTGTCTTCAGATTAATACCTGTCTGACTCATTATGATACCTTCAAAATGGCTGGTAGTACCAACAGTAACAGCTCCTGAAGATACCCAGAAAATGTTTTTGGCAAGTGCCCCACCTTCGAGGATCATGTTTACAGCCGAACTCATATTCAACGTACCGGCAACCTGGAAAATCCAAACATCAGTCGGGCTACCCGAAATAGTAATATCTGTTGGGATAACAAGTGCACTTGTCCATTTGTACAGACCAGGTGTAAGTGTTTTGCCGCCAATATTTCCGGCGCCTAAATTCAGAAAATCAGGGTTTACACGTCCGGCGGCATCAGAGTATGCAGCCTGCATATTAAGCACAGCAGTACCTAATCTTGTTGCATTTGTAACCCTGCATGGCAGTGGTCCTGCTGCATCGACGGTATAAATTGTACCTACTACTTCTGCACAACTTACAAGAACTGCTGCTCCAGTGATCGGACTTGATCCTACATCTCCGACAACAGATGATTTATAAACATTGGTAACTCCGGTTTTAGACAAAATTGCAAATTCGCCTGCAATTCCAAGATCTACTCCTTTTAAAGTCCCTTCTTGTGGCAAAATTGCAGCTGACTTCAAATCTGAAGAATTTTCACTGATTATGGCTCTATTATCGTAGTTTTAAACATAAAAAAGGAGCGTTGTTTGTCAATCATTTGACAAACAACGCTCCTTTTTCTTCCGTAGAAATTTACTGTTAATAATGGCAATTAAAATCAGTGCTTACATCCTTTCCATGTACCAGCTTAGTTGCTTTTCCATTTTTTTAAAGCGGAAAATTACCGGGATTATTTTGTTCAATCGTAAGAAAGCAGTTTCACTTTTAACAACATAGTCAAAAGCTTTGTGGTGCATACAGTTTACTGCCACCTCTATTTTGTCCTGCGATGATAGCATTATCACCGGAATTTCAGGATCATAGGCTTTTATTTTGTCCAAAACATCTATTCCGTTCATGGCAGTTTTATCAATTCCGTCGAGCTGATAATCCAAAATGATTACATCAGGATTATGGGATAAGTTGGCCAGGCAAAGTTCGCCTGTCGAAAATGTTTCAATGCTAAATTCTGGATGGTCCATGAATTCAATTTCCAGCGATTTTAAATACACCGAATCGTCATCGACCAGAAAAAGTTTTATCTTTTGTTTGTTCATTAGTTAGTGTTTTTAATTGTATTAAATTCTATTGCCAATTCTTCACAGGCTTGTTCGCAGATGTTTCCAAGCTGAAGAACCATATCTGATATTCCATCGGTCTGTTTCTGGGTGCTTGCATATTCCTGAATTTTTTTTGCCATATTTTCAAAATCAATGCTAATACCCATGATCGAAAATGACGGGATCATTTTATGCACTGCCGAATACAATAAATCCCAATTCTCATCCTGAAAACTTTGTTTCATGGCACTAACCAATGGCGGGGTTTGTTCCAGGTAAGCCGAAATCATTTCCATCATCAGTTTAGGACTTGATTTTGTACGCTGCATCAGGTATTCCAGATCAATGCATTTTTTAATTTCACTTTCAACCTCAATGATATCTTCTATGCTGTTCTTTTTAGAACGTGATGTTTTTTTGACTGAAGCGATTATTTTACTATACAATAATCTTTCGTCAACAGGCTTCGGAATGTAATCATCAATCCCAACGTATTTGCATTTTGCCAAATCAACCGTGGTTACATCGGCGGTCAGGGCAATGATCGGAATGTCACAATTCATTTCATGTCTGATATATTCTGTAGCTTCAAACCCGTTCATCTCGGGCATCTGCAAGTCCATTAAAATAATATCGTACTTATTGGCCTTTAGTTTTTCGACAGCTATTTTTCCGTTCGCGGCAATGTCACAATCAAACCCAAAATCGTCCAATAGCGTTCTCATTAGTAATTGATTGAGGGCAATGTCCTCAGCCACCAATACTTTTATGTTGCTAATTTTCTTGTCCAATTCAGCAATTTCTGGTTCAGACTCAAACATTTCATTTGTTTTCTGAAATTTTAATACTAAACTAAAAGTTGAACCCTCGTTCACTTTGCTATTTACCTGAATCTTTCCTCCCTGCGATTCTACCAATTGTTTAACAATTGCGAGTCCAAGTCCGGTTCCGCCATATATGCGCGATGTGCCGCTTGTTGCCTGCTGGAAATTTTCAAAAATATTGTCTATTTTATCGGCAGGTATTCCAATTCCGGTATCAGTTACTGCAAATTCGATGGTAACCTTTTCTTCATCTTCTGTAAGCAAACGAATACTGACAGTGATTTTTCCCTTGTTCGTAAATTTTACCGCGTTGCTCACCAAATTCAGGATAATCTGGTGCAAGCGCACCGGGTCGCCAACCAGCACTTCCGGAATTCTTCTGTCGTATTCTTTAACCAGCACTAAATTCTTTTCCCAGATTTTTGTCTCAAACAAGTGCAGCATGGCTGCTAAAGATAAGGAAAGTTTAAACGGGGTTTGTTCAAATGTCATTTTGCCTGCATCTACTTTTGCCAAATCCAGAATGTCGTTAATCAGCACGATCAAAGCATCGCCACTCATTTTGATGGCCTGTAAATATTCTTTTTGTTTTGAAGTCAATTCTGTCTTCAGCATCACCTTTGTAAATCCGATAATCGCATTCATTGGGGTGCGGATTTCATGGCTCATGTTCGACAAAAACTGCTGTTTTGCTTTTACAGCATTCTCGGCCAGTAATGTTGCTTTTTCAGCTTTAAATTTTGCTTCTTCAGCGATATTGACTGCCAACTCGGCAAATACAATCGCTTCGGTTAATTCTGTCGAAATTCTTTTCTGTTCGGTAACATCCCTGGCGACAATCACAATGCCCAATACATTTCCACGGTCGTCTTTATAAACCGATCCGTTAAACAATACATCGGTCAGCTTGCCATCCTTGTGGCGAAGGATAAGCGGTGAATTGGCAACAGATCCTTTTGCGAACACTTCCTGATATACTTCACGTGCTTTTTGCGGTTCGGTGAAATAGTCAAGAAAGTCGGTACCGGTTATTTCTTCCCGGGTCATACCTGTAATGTTCACCAACGCCTCGTTCATGTCGGTTATCTTACCTTCATTGCTGATGGTTATCAAAGGGTCAAGGCTCGCTTCAATAAGGCTCAGCGAATATTTTGAAAGTAATTTCTGGGCGGTAACGTCCCTGGCGACAATCACTACTCCAAGAACATTTCCTTTGTCGTCTTTGTAAACCGATCCGTTAAACAATACATCGGTAAGTTTCCCATTTACATGGCGAAGCGTCAGCGGCGAATCGGCACCCGATCCATTTGCAAATACTTCCTGGTAAACTTTACGTGCTTTTTGCGGTTCGGTAAAATAATCGAGGAAATCGGTATCAATCAATTCCTCGCGCGAAACACCGGTAATTTTCACCAATGCTTCGTTCATATCGGTTATTTTTCCTGTGGTGCTGATAACAACCAACGGATCGCGGCTCGCCTCAATAAGGCTAAGCGAATACTGAGAAGCTAATTTTAAAGAATAGCTGGATGCTTCAAGTTCTTTATTTTCAACAGTACGCTTTTCTTTTTCTTCGTTTTGAAAGACTAATTCTATGTCAGCTATGACTAATTCAGCTGCACGCTTTTCTTTCTCTTCATTTTGAAAGATTAGTTCTTTATCAGCAATGATCAATTCAGCTGCACGTTTCTCCTTCTCTTCATTTTGAAAGATTAGTTCTTTGTCAGCAATGATCAATTCCGCTGCACGTTTCTCCTTCTCCTCATTTTGAAAGACAAGTTCGTTGTTGGCAAGGATTAATTCTGCTGCGCGTTTTTCTTTCTCTTCATTCTGAAAAACAAGTTCTTCGTTCGCAATGCTCAGTTCATCAGCGCGTTTTCCTTTTTCATCGTTCTGAAAAGCCAGTTCTTTGTTGGCAATGATCAATTCTGCCGCTCTCTTTTCTTTTTCTTTGTTCTGAAAGGCAAGCTCTTCGTTGGCAATTATCAGCTCATTGGCCCGCTTCTCCTTTTCATTATTTTGAAAGGCAAGTTCTTCGTTCGCAATACTCAGCTCATCAGCGCGTTTTCCTTTTTCGTCGTTCTGAAAAGCCAGTTCCTTATTGGCAATGATCAATTCTGCCGCTCTCTTTTCTTTTTCCTTGTTCTGAAAGGCAAGTTCTTCGTTCGCAATACTCAGCTCATCAGCGCGTTTTCCTTTTTCGTCGTTCTGAAAAGCAAGTTCCTTGTTGGCAATGATCAATTCTGCCGCTCTCTTTTCTTTTTCCTTGTTCTGAAAGGCAAGCTCTTTGTTGGCAATTAT
>Ga0208968_1002130_pt1 | contig 10160 bp, 7 predicted proteins | sample RifOxyA3_FD_184031 | JGI IMG/M metagenome (GOLD analysis project Ga0208968, IMG submission 184031) | Groundwater microbial communities from Rifle, Colorado - Rifle Oxygen_injection A3 (SPAdes) | ecosystem: Environmental > Aquatic > Deep subsurface > Groundwater | place: Rifle, Colorado, United...
ACCGCAGATGGGACTTGTGGGGTTCGGATTTTGAATTTGTTGGACCGGCGCCCTACCCCATCAAGACTTATGACTATTTTGAAGAGTCGATAACGGGTGAGATGAACGATCCGATGGCGGCCATTACGGAGGTCCTGGGAACGCTGGGACCGGGTCAGCATATCTGGCTGCAATATGTGTTGCAGCCGTTGTCGGAGAAGTGGAACATTGACAAAGCCCAAAAAGCGGTCGTGGACAAACTGACCGGCCGGACGACCGGAGCGGTTTTGGGACCATTGGATCATCTGCTGGATGTTTTTTCCAATCTGTGGGCGGGACTTTTCGCTCCGGTGGAATTCAAGACGACCGCCAAAAAAGAAGAAGCGCCTTTGGAATTTCGCCTTTCACCCATTGAAAAAGAGCGTTTAAAAGCGGTGGAAGAAAATTTAGGAAAAAGCTCTTTTAAAACCAAGATGCGAATGATTGTTTTGGGAAAGAAAGAAGTTTTCGACCGGGCGAAAATCGGCGCGTTTATCGGAGCAATTAAACAATTCAACGATATCAATTTTAATAGTTTTAAACCTAATGACATCAGCAAGACCTACGCCAATTTCGTTTTGAAAAAAGAACGGCTGGCTTTCCGGCAGAGGAAAATATACAATCGCTACAGAAACAGGAATATGGACGGAGCGCTGATGGTTTTTTCCACTAAAGAGTTGGCGACTTTGTATCATTTTCCGGATATGGGCGTGAAGTCGCCGGCCATCATTCGAACGGAATCCAAATTGGGAGCCGCGCCGGCAAATCTACCGGTTGGCGAATGAAGTTACAAATGCAGACTAATGATTACAAATAATAATATAGGGATAGACGAAAAACTGATATATCCGGAATTAAGCTATAAGATAGTGGGTATTTTATTTAAGATCCATGGTGAATTAGGGAATAAATATCAAGAAAAGTATTACCAGCGGGCGATTGCAATTGAATTGCGAAGAAAGAATATCGAGTTTGAAAAAGAGTTGATGGTGGATTTGGTTTATGAGGGAGAAAAAATAGGGAAGTATTTTATTGATTTTTTGATTGAAAATAAGATAGTTCTAGAAATAAAAGCAACTGACAGATTTAGAATATCAGATTTTAAGCAAGTGGAAGGATATTTGAAAAGTAAGGACATTAAGCTTGGAATCTTGGCCAATTTCAGAACGCAGCGGCTTACGCATACCAGAGTGCTGAATCCAAATCTTATTCGTAAAAATTAGTTTTAATTTGTAATTTCATTCGCATTTCGATGATCAACTTTTTTGCTAAAACTAATTTCCGGAATCAAGAGCGGGTGTTTGGGATTAAGAAAGACGACCGCCGCCGCCATATGTACGTGATCGGAAAGACTGGCATGGGCAAATCCAATATGCTGGAGAATATGGCCATCCAGGATATCCGGGCGGGATACGGCGTCTGTTTTGTCGATCCGCACGGCGAAGGAGCGGAAAAATTGCTTCGCGCCGTCCCGGCCAACCGCGTCAACGACGTCGTCTATTTCAATCCGGCCGACAAGGAGTTTCCGGTGGCTTTCAATATTTTGGAATCGGTGGATGAGGACAAAAAAAATCTGGTGGCTTCCGGCATGATGGGGGTTTTCAAAAAAATCTGGCCGGACGTGTGGAGCCCGCGAATGGAATATATTTTGAACAACACCATTTTGGCGCTACTGGATTATCCGGGCTCGACGATGTTGGGAGTGAACCGGATGATGAGCGACAAAGATTTTCGGAAACGTATCTATCCCAAAATCAAAGACCCGGTAGTTAAGTCTTTTTGGATCAATGAGTTTGACCAATGGGAGGATAAATTCAGGAAAGAAGCGGTGGCGGCTATCCAGAACAAAGTCGGGCAGTTCTTGTCTTCTTTCGTTATCCGTCATATCGTCGGCCAACCCAAATCCACCATTGATATGCGAGACATCATGGATAACCAAAAAATCCTGATTGTCAATCTTTCCAAGGGACGGATTGGAGAAGACGCCATGCACCTTTTGGGCGGAATGATAGTGACCAAGATCCAGCTGGCGGCGATGGGGCGGGTGGATATACCGGAAGCGGAGCGGAAAGACTTTTATCTTTACGTGGATGAATTCCAAAACTTTGCCACGGAATCTTTCGCCAACATTTTGTCGGAAGCCAGAAAATACCGATTGTGTCTCACTTTGGCCCATCAATATATCAACCAGCTGATTTTTGACGGCAACTCGACGGTACGCGACGCGATTTTCGGCAACGTCGGGACGATAGTTTCCTTCCGGGTGGGCGCGGAGGACGCCGAGCATTTGGAAAAAGAGTATGAGCCGGTGTTTGTCATGAATGACATTGTGAATTTGTCCAAATATAATATGTATTTAAAGCTGATGATAGACGGCATTGCCGGGGACGCTTTTTCCGCCACGGCTCTTCCGCCGGTCGATATATCCGACACGGCGGAAAACGAAGAAAAGGCCATTCGGGTTTCCCGCGAGCGCTATGGAAAATCGCGCGCGGAAGTGGAAGACCGGATTGCCCGCTGGAGCGGAATGTTTGATTTCGAAGAAGCGCCGGATCGCGGGGCGGCGAATGTTTCCTCCAATACCGTAAAAAGTAACAGCGCGCGGGGAACTTTCGCCAGTCGAGAAGACAAAGAGAATAGTTTAGTGAAGCCTGCCATTAAAGAAATTAAAAACAATAACCGGAATATTATAAATCAGAGGGTTATTTTACCCAAGGCAAGTTCCGTTCCCAGTTACCAAAAACCTGTCGGAAATTTTTCTGTAACGGCGCAAAAAACTGAGAAAGCTCCGCTTAACTTGTTGAAAAATAATTCTGTCCCAAGCGGCGCGAAGGAGAATGATAAAAATAACGAAAGCGAAAAGAAAATGTTTGAAGCGGTTTGCGACACTTGCGAGGAGAAAATCTTTATCCCTTTCAAGCCCGATCCGAACCGCCCGACTTTTTGTCGGGAGTGTTTGAAAGACTATCAGAGAGCGAGAGCCAGGGCGCAGCAAAATGATAGCGTGGCGCGCGGTTCCGTCGGGACAAGCGTTCCGTCCAATGGCAAAGAATATACTCGCGGCGTGGACGCGTCGGATAGCCGGAAAGAGAATTTAGAAGAAACAAAAGAATATAAATCGCCGGCTTTTGTTTCGCCGGAAAGACCGATAACATTTTCTCAAATAAAACATATGTCGCCGCAAAAATTCAAACCGCAAAAAAGGAATGTTAAAATAAATTTAGAGGAAGTGAGAAAACTAATTTCCAATAGCAAAAATAATGGGTAACTTTAACTTTAATTTTGATCAGAAAGTTTCTTCACAGCTGGCGTTTATCCTGGTTATCCTTCTGGGGTTTTTGACGGCTTGGTACTCGGTAAGCGCCGGGCAAAAAATTATTGAGAATACCAAGGACTTGAAAACCTTCAGTGCCAAGAGGAATGCGGAAATCGACAGGACTATAAAAAGCGAGAAATGAAAAGGAAAGTTTTAGTCGGGATGTCGGGAGGGGTGGATTCGTCCGTGGCGGCGGCGATGCTCAAAAAGCAAGGTTATGACGTAACCGGTGTTTTTCTATTAACACAAAATAGCACAGAAACGAAACAGAACGACACGGAAGACGTGAAAATAGTTTGTAAAAAGCTTGATATTCCGCTTAAGATTGTCGATGCGCGAAAAAGATTCAGTGATTCGGTGGTAAAATATTTTTTAGACGAATATGAAAAAGGCCGGACGCCCAATCCGTGTGTTTTTTGCAATGAGAATTTTAAGTTTAAGCTGCTTTTTGAAATAGCGGATAAGATTGGGGCGGAGTACGTGGCGACGGGACATTACGCAAAAATAACCAAGATACAAGATACAAGATACAAACAAATCCCAAATTTCAAATCCCAAACAGCTTTCAGGTTGTTTGAAGCAAAGGATAAAAATAAGGATCAGAGTTATTTTTTATATCGCCCAAAGCAAGACCGGCTTTCGCGGATGGTTTTTCCGCTGGGGGATTATGAAAAAACGGAAGTGAGGAAAATGGCGAAAGAATTTAGGTTGCCGGTAAGCGAAAAAAAGGAATCGCAAGATGTTTGTTTTATAAAAGATAATGATACGAGAAAATTTCTTGAGGGTAACTTAAAATTGAAGAAAGGTGAGATTGTCGATACGGATGGCAATATTTTAGGCAAACACCGGGGATTGCCGCTTTATACCACCGGTCAGCGTAAAGGAATTGAGATCGGCGGCACCGGTCCGTACTACGTTGTCGCCAGGGATTTCAAAAAAAATATCTTGGTTGTTAGCAATAAAAAGGCGGAGGTTGCGCTTTATTCAAAAAAAGCTAAAATAGAAAATGTCAGCTGGGTCGCGGCGGAGCCGGAGTTGCCTCTGCGGGTATTGGCGATGACTAGATATAGAAATCCGCTGGTTTATGCTACAATTGAATCGCGAATGGACGCGAATAAAACACAAGCGAATAGGCGCGAATATATTGTAAAATTTGAAAAGGCGGAGAGGGCGGTGACGGCGGGGCAGTCGGTGGTATTCTATAATAAAAGAGGAGAGGTGCTTGGCGGAGGAATTGTAAAATAAATAAAATGTATAACGATGATTCGCAAAATTTAAGCGTGGAAGAAAAGAGAAGAAAGCGGCATGATTTGGAAATGCAGATTGTCATTTTGGAGTCGGATGGGCGGAAATTCGTCGCGGAAAAAGACGCGCTGGAGGCGGAAATCCGCAAGACAAAGTACGATATGGAACGTTTACGGGTGGAACTGGATCAGAAAGCGGAAAATTTTGAGAAAGTGAAATACAAAATCGCGCAAAGCGAGGAAGAAGTGAAAAGACTGAAGAAAAAAATGAACTTGTTGTAGCCTTTACGAATTACTAATTTCGTACGAATATACGAATTGTTAATTTCTTAACTTTAAAAATATGAAAGACAGTTTGCCGATTATTGGGAAAAGAATAGCTGCTGAAAGAAAAATGGACTGGCATAGCGGATTTGAGAAGAAATTATGGAATATTGAGAATAGTTGTAAAGATAGAAAGATGACAAGGGAAGAGGCCTTGAGACATGCTGCGAGAGAATTGAAAATAGACAAGTCCTATGATCCGCATTACAAAAGTTTGAACGAATATCTAAAAAGATACGAATAATTTTATGACTGCGAAAGATCTGCGGCAAAAATATTTGGATTTTTTCAAAAGCAAGGGGCACGCCATTATCCCGTCGGCTTCGGTCGTGCCGGAAAACGATCCGACGGTTCTCTTCACGACTGCCGGAATGCATCCGTTGGTGCCCTATCTTATGGGCGAAAAGCACCCTTTGGGAAAGCGTCTGGCAAATTCCCAAAAATGCATCCGGACGGGGGATATTGATGACGTGGGGGACAACCGCCACCTGACTTTTTTCGAGATGCTGGGCAATTGGTCGCTCGGAGACTATTTTAAGCGCGAAGCTATCGAGTGGAGTTGGGAATTTATGACTGATCCGAAATGGCTTGGGCTTGATCCAAAAAGAATATACACCACGGTTTTCGCGGGAGATGAAAAAGCCGGAGTGGACGGGGACGGCGATTCAATTGAGATTTGGAAGGAGCAATATCGAAAAGTCGGGATTGAGGCGGGCGTGTGCGAACTTGACCAAAAAGCGGAGAAAAATAGCCGTATATTTTTACTTGGAAAAGAAGATAATTTCTGGGGACCGGCGGGTGAGACTGGACCATGCGGACCATGCACAGAGATGTTTTACGATGTGCGGTCGGAAGAAGGCGAACTTGCCGGGACGCATGATGAGATGGTAAAATCATTTCGGCTGATGGAGATATGGAATGATGTTTTTATGGAGTTCAACAAAACCGCCGCCGGCAGTTATGAAAAAATGGCACAGCAAAATGTGGATACGGGAATGGGGCTGGAAAGGACTATCACGGTTATGTCCGGCGAGGAGAATGTTTTTGATACGGATTTGTTCTTGCCGATAATCAAAAAGATTGAAGAATTATCCGGAAAGAAATACGCGGACGAGGAAAACAAAAAGTCGATGCGGATTATCGCCGATCACATAAAAGCCGCGGTTTTTATTATTGCTGATGGCGTGGAACCATCTAATGTGCAGAGAGGGTATGTTTTGCGGAGGTTAATTAGGCGAGCTGTGCGGCAAGGGCATCTGCTTGGGATAAATAATAATTTTACAATTGAAATCGCGAAAGTCGTTCAGGAAATGTACGGAGAAGTTTATCCGGAAATTGCAGATGATAAAAATTTGCGTATTTTAGAGGAAGAGGAAAATAAATTTAGAAAGACTTTAGAAAAGGGATACAAGAGAATTGAAAGGATTATTATTAGGTTGTCTCAAGGAGAATTATATGAAGATGACGGTAGCTCTCTTTATGAAAAGATACCCTTGATTAGAATGATTGATGGTAAGGAATTATTTTCTGGCGAAATAGCATTTGATCTTTATCAATCACACGGAGTTCCATCGGAATTAACAATAGAAGAAATAAAGAAATATCATCCAAATATAGAAGTTGACTTGAATAAGTTTAATGAAAAATTAAAGGAGCACCAAGAACTTTCAAGAACGGCTTCGGCGGGAATGTTTAAGGGCGGTTTGGCGGATGCGAAGGAGAAAACTACCCAGTTGCATACCGCGGCGCATTTGATGCTGGCGGGACTCAGAAAAGTTCTTGGCGATCATATTCATCAAAAAGGATCCAATATCAACGGCGAAAGAATCCGTTTTGATTTTTCCCATCCGGACAAAATGACGGACGAGCAAAAAAAAGCGGTGGAGGAATTTGTCAATTCCGCCATTCAGGCGAACGTCGACGTGACTATGGAAGAAATGACGCCGGAAGAAGCGCGCGAGCAAGGAGCAGAAGGAGCTTTTGAACACAAATACGGCGACAGGGTGAAAGTTTATGAGATTCCCGGGTTTTCCAAGGAAATTTGCGGCGGTCCGCACGTCAAGAATACGGCGGAAATAAAAGGCGTTTTCAAAATTACCAAAGAAGAAAGCTCCAGCGCGGGGGTACGGAGAGTGAAGGCAACAGTTGTCTGAACCACTGATTAGCACTGATTATCCTGATTACACTGATCATTAACTTACTATTATAAATTTTATGGCGAAAGCTATTACCGATGAAAAGTTAATAGACGAAGTTTTGGAGCGAGGGGTAGAGCAAGTTTTTCCAGATAAAAAATTGTTCAAAGAAAAACTTTTAAGCGGAGAAAGGATTAGACTTTATTGCGGGTATGACCCCAGCGCACCGGCGCTTCATATCGGAAACGCGGTTACACTCAATAAACTTTCCCAATTTCAAAAACTCGGACACGAAGTAATTTTTTTGGTGGGTGATTTCACGGGAATGATCGGCGACCCGACGGACAAGGAAGCGACCAGAAAAAAATTGACTCGCGAGGAAGTTTTGAAAAACGCTGAAGATTATCAAAGACAAGCTAGCGGATATTTGAAATTTGACGGAGAGAATCCTGCTAAGATTATGTATAATAGCGAGTGGTCCGACAAACTGACTTTTAAGGAGGTGATTGAAATCGCTTCGAACTTTACGGTTGGGCAGATGATCCAACGGGATATGTTTCAAAAACGGATGGAAAGCAGCAAACCCATTTATCTTCACGAATTTTTATACCCGCTGGCGCAAGGATATGACAGCGTGGCGATGGATGTGGACGCGGAAATTGGCGGCAATGATCAGATGTTTAATATGCTGGCCGGGCGTACTTTGCAAAAAAATATCAATAACAAGGAAAAGTTTGTCATGACTCTGAAACTTCTGGCGGATGAAACCGGGAAAAAGATGGGGAAAACCGAAGGCAACGCTGTTTTTCTCAATCAAGCCCCTGAAGATATGTTTGGTGCGGTAATGAGTTGGACGGACGGGATAATCGCGGTCGGTTTTGAAATGGTCACGGACATTCCCATAGACGAAATTGAGGAAATAAAGGAAGCTCTCCGGGATGAAAAAAATAACCCGCGGGATTTAAAGATGAAATTGGCGTATGAAATGGTGAAAATAAGTCATAACGAAAAAGCGGCCAAAAAAGCCCGGGAGAATTTCGAGAAAGTTTTTTCGCGCAAAGAATTGCCGGATGAAATCAGGGAAGTTGAAGTTGAAAACGGATTGGACAGCGTAAGACTTGTTGAATTTATGGTTCTTTCCGGTTTGGCGAAAAGCAACGGCGACGCCCGGAGGAAAATCGAACAAGGCGGTGTTTCCATAAACGGGGAAAAAGAAACGGACAAAAACAGGATACTAAGTAAAGACAAGGACGGCGCCGCCGTCATCAAGGCGGGAAAACTGCTTTTCGCGAGAGTTGTTTTCAGCGCGGGGAAATAAAAAATAAAAAAACCTTTCTTCCGTAAAGTTTTTTACGGGGGAGGAGGAAAACAAAAAATTATGTGTGACTATTTAGCTTGCCCTAGCAGTATATCAATTATTGCATTTCTTTTAACGCTGTTGGGTATTGCCTCTATAATAATCTTCTGGAAAACTAAGAAAATTTTCATTAGTATCTTTATTTTTTCTTTTTTGTCAAATATTATTCTGTACGAAATTATCAATTACAGATTCACCGTTCTTTATGGGGGTGTATGGATATTTAAATTTACTCGATATATTTGGCCTTGGCTCAATCTTTTACTGTTCATTTTACTGATAATCAACTTTCTCAAAAACAAATATGCGAAAACAAAAAACAATTGAAAAAGCAGTCGCTTTTTTCTTGATAGTTGCTTTTATACTGTCTCCGATCAGGTTTGATGTATTGACCTCGCAAAACGCCCGAGCGGCGGAAATACCGGAGGATGAAAGATGGTGGGATTATGACGACTATATTGTAATCGATGAAGATACCATGTGGAGCGGAACAAAGGTTTTTGACAACCCGGACAAGCCCGTCATTATCGTCAACGGAGCGACTCTCACCATAGAAAAAGGAACGCGCGTGGAAATTCTGACCTTGGAAGTCTATATGGGAAGAATCATTGCCGAAGGCGACGAGAATGACAAGATTGTTTTTACCAAAGCTGTTCCGGACTATTCGGGCTATGCGGAAAGCACGAAACCTCAGTGTATGTCGGGCGAAAGAGGCCTCATACATTTTTCCGACCAAGCGTGGATCAATGGATACGGCACGGAGCCTTCGCTTTTTCGCTACGTGGAGTTCGATGATATGGGTTCCTATGATTATTTCGACGAGGAAGAATGTGCTTGCCCGGATTGCGTGGGATTCGGGAACCGGATTTTCAATGGCATTTTTCATACCGCTCACGCCGAAGAACCCGCGGAGCCGGACAGAATGAATCCGTCTATCCTATTTGAATCCGGACGTCTTCATATCGAAAATTCAACTTTCAAAAATAACTCTTACACGGATGTGAAAGTGGATATCGGGTATTACGACGGCGATCCGGCAAGCTATTTGAAAATAGCCAACTCCAATTTTTCCGGCAATAAGCAGGGAACCGCTTTGATTTCCAGCGCCAAGCGATATAATGAAGACGATGATTTCGTTTTAGCGAAAGACAGGGTTGTCCTCAAGAACAATTGGTACGGAGATTCAATCGGTCCAAGAACCGGTCCAAACTATATAATCGGCGGAGAGATTGTCAGCGGAGATTATACCCTCGATGATTGGAGAATCACTGATTTGATTGCCGATCCGGTGCTCATTATTCCCGGGATTATGGGGTCGGCTGAAGTTACTAACGCGCTAATGAGCAAAGAGCTGGTGCTTGATCCTATTCTTCATACCTATGATAATTTGGTAGCGTCTTTCGAAGAAAACGGATACGAAAAAAACAAAAATCTTTTCGAATTTCCCTATGAGTGGAGAGACAGCAACATCACGACAGCCGATATCTTGAAAAATAAAATTCAAAGCGTGAAAAGCAATACCGGAGTTTCCCGGGTTGATCTGGCGGCTCATTCGATGGGAGGATTGGTCGCCCGCTACTATATTGAAAGCCCGGCTTATCAAAATGATGTTGATCAATTGGTAACATTGGGAACTCCGCACAAAGGGTCGCCGGAAGCGTATTTGAAATGGGAGGCGGCAGAAGGATTTGAAGATCCTTTAGATAAAGTCGCGAAAAAGATTTTCCAGCTCGAAGCGCTTCACTCGGGATTTCTTGATCTCAAAG
>Ga0208968_1002134_pt1 | contig 10152 bp, 8 predicted proteins | sample RifOxyA3_FD_184031 | JGI IMG/M metagenome (GOLD analysis project Ga0208968, IMG submission 184031) | Groundwater microbial communities from Rifle, Colorado - Rifle Oxygen_injection A3 (SPAdes) | ecosystem: Environmental > Aquatic > Deep subsurface > Groundwater | place: Rifle, Colorado, United...
ACATCCGAACTGGATACTCGCTTAAAAAGGTTGGAGGAAAGGTTAAGCAATACCGGTGTATCCAAAGAGCTTGAACCGACAAGTTCTGCAAGGGAAATTCACAGCGAGAGCAAAATAAAAAACAAGCTTATTATCCTGCGCGAATTGGTAGACGACGGCGTTATTTCAGAAGAAGATTACGATTACAAAAAGGCCAAAATGCTCAGAGAGGGCATGAGCGATATGAGCATAAAGGAGCAACTGCGTGAGATAAAAGACCTCCAATCCGAAGGTTTGATCACAGAAGATGATTACAACGAGAAGAAAAAGGAGTTGTTAGACCAGTTTTAGCAGCAGAAATTACCAATATCTTATGTGAAGGTTAAATATGATAAAGACTAAAGAGCTTTTTGACGAAGCAGTTTCACTACCCGTTGAGATAAGGACGCAGCTTGTAGATAAACTTCTACGAAGCCTTCATCCCACACGGAAAGAAATAGACGAATTGTGGGCGGAGGAGGCAGAAAAAAGGGTTGAAGAAATAAAAAGCGGTAAAATAAAGATGATACCAGGCAAGAAAGTATTCAAGAAAATACTCGGCAGGTAAAGAACCTGCCGCTGTACCACACCTTCCCTGCTGACCCGATGGTTCTCTGCCACGCGCCAATAACAGTGCGTTTTTCTATCCTTCGTCCGTGACTTTTCCCGTAATAATATGAAGACATTTTCCCAGTTTTTATCGGAAGCGTCAATAGGGTAGGTCGGCACTACAGCCCATTTTGAAAATTCACACCTTTAAAATCAAGGGTTACAGGGCGATTCATGCCTAAAAATGACTATTTTTCTGCACGAATTGCGAAAGTCGGGTTAGGGGGCTATCAATTAAGTCGTTTTCTTTAGATAACTCTTTACTATTTTGGGAAATTCTCTGGTATTTATTGGTTTTGAAATGTATCCCGTACAGCCCGCTTTTAATATTTTTTCTTCATCCCCCTTCATTGCATGAGCTGTAAGCGCAACGATAGGAATATCGGCTGTAATTATGTCTTCTTTCAATATTCTTGTGGCATCAATTCCGTCTATCCCCGGCAGTTGAATATCCATAAGGATCAAGTCTGGTTTCTCCGTTTGTGCGAGTTCCATCCCCGTTTTGGAGTCTTTTGCTTTTATTACGAGAAATCCATGTAATTCCAGGAGGTCAGATACAAGTTCCAGATTCATCGGGTTATCATCTATTATAAGAATTTTTTCTTCGGACATTTATTTTCCCTTTTTATATTTTTTCCCTCTCTTTTGTCTTTTCTGCCTGCATGTTTTTGATTTTTTCAATATGCGTTAACAATTCTTCTTTAGAAAATTTACCCTTTTGCGCAATGAGTTCTACCCTTTGCCTCAATCTGAAATAATCCTCCTCTATAAGGTCTTTAGCCGTAAAAATGACAATAGGTACATTCTTCGATATGTCATGTTTTTTTAGTTCATCAACGACATCAAAGCCGTCTATCTCCGGCATTATGAGGTCGAGAATGATCAGGTCGAATTTTTTCTTAACGGCGAGGCAAATCCCTTCGTGCCCGCCATAAGCCTTGCCAACGCGATAACCCCGGCTTTCCAAAATGTTGGACACCATCTCTACCGTTTCGCGCTCATCGTCAATAACCAAGATATCCATTAGCCCGCCTTCTGGTTTTACCGTTAAACCGTAGTATTCTAATTTCATGAGAAGTTCTTCTTTATTGACCGGCTTCATAAGATAATCAAGGGCTCCAAGACTAAACCCATGTTTCTTTTCGTCAATAATTGAAATGACAATAACCGGTATGTTTTGAGTTTCCGGTATTTTTTTTAATTCCTTTAAAACGTCCCAGCCGCTCTTGAAAGGAAGGACAATATCCAGAGTTATTGCCAAGGGTTTTAGTTCTTTTGCTTTTGTAATTGCCTCATCTCCATTAAAAGCCGTTGCAACTTTGTAGCCTTTCTGAGTAAGAAAGATTTTTAATAATTCACTGGATTTTGGGTCGTCTTCCACCACTAAAATGAGAGCATTTTCCCCCTCTTGTTCTCGTTCTTTTACTAGGGTTATTTCTTCGGCGGGTGTCTTGCTTATGAGTTTCAAAGGGATGGTAAAGGTAAATGTACTTCCTTTTCCGTATTCGCTTTCTACCCATATTTTCCCGCCGTGCATTTCCACAAACTTCCTGGATAGCGCAAGTCCCAGTCCTGTTCCACCATACTCGCGGGCTGTTTTACTATCAATCTGCTGAAATTTTTCAAAGATGCGCCCTATGTTTTCTTGTTTTATTCCGATGCCCGTATCGGAAACCGATATTTGCGTACATCCATTCACACTCTGTACACTCACAGTAATTTTGCCGCCTTTGGGGGTAAATTTTACCGCATTGCTCAGGAGGTTAAGCATAATTTGTTTGAATTTCTGCTTGTCAGCGCCAATCGAAATTACCCGTTCATCTGTTTCTATGCCAAAGAGAATATTCTTTTTGTCTGCTTGCGTCTTTATAAGGGACTTGATGTCGTGTAATATCTCAGGCAGAGAAAATTCCTCATACTGCAATTGTATTTTTCCAGCTTCAACCTTGGATAAATCAAGGATGTCGTTAATCAACTGTAAGAGATGCATTCCGCTGGTATGAATATTTTGAACATATTTCTTCTGTTTTTCGTTTAGCGTGCCAAACGACTGGTCCTCAAGCACTTCAGAAAAACCAATTATGGAATTGAGCGGTGTTCTCAGCTCATGGGACATATTTGCGAGAAAGTCCGATTTCGCCCGATTTGCCATATCGACTTCCCGGTTCTTTTCTTCAAGCGCCACCTGCTGCACCCGCAATTCTTCAGCCTGACTGTGCAACTCTTCATTTTGTGAAGCCAACTCTTCGTTCTTTTGCTGAAGTTCTTCCGTCTGTCTTTGGATAAGCTGATATGCCTGTAAATTACTTACGGCTACCGCCAATTGCTGACTTACGGTATTTACAAATTCAATCATCTCATCAGGGTAATCTTTTAGGCTCGCTAATACCAGAACCCCCAGTAACCTTTCCTGAAGAACGATAGGGAAGCAGCCTATGCTGCGTGGTAAAGCGTCTCCTATGCCGCTTCTTATTTTAAAGAGGGTATCTGCAGGAATATCCCTGATCAGCAGATACTTCTTTTCCTGCGCAACCTGTCCGGGGATGCCTACGCCCAGACCAAACATTTTTGATGTAATATCGTTATCATAAACCGAGTAGCCGGCGCTCATTTTGAGCATACGTTCTTTCTCATCGTATAGGTAGATAATCCCTGTCTGCGAATCGCTAAAGGAGGATATCTTATTCAGACTCTCTGACAACAATTTCTCTGTTCCCATTGAGGCATTAATTATCGTCACAATCTCATTATACGCCAGTTCAAATTCCTGCTGCTTTTTCAAATCCTTATTAGCCGCCTCCAGCGCATAGGTGCGATCTTCTACCTTTTTCTCCAGGCTCGCATATAATTCCCGGAGTTTCACCGTCATCACAGAAAAAGACCTCGATAAAATGCCTATTTCATCACGGGTATTTACGACGTCCAATTTTACCTTCAGATCGCCCTCGCTTATCTTTTCAGAAGCAAGGGCAAGTTTCACGAGTGGCCTTGTAATTTTGACACCACTGAAATAGGCAATTGCCGCAACGATAAGTATCGTTGAGATGCCTAAGTACCATACCCGGTTTCTTAGAGCGGTGAGTGGTAAAAATGCCTCACTGGCATCAATCTTGGAAACCAAACCCCACTTGCCAGCGGCAATGTGGCGATATGCCGATAGTGCCGCTACTCCACGGTAGTCAGTTGTTTCCATAATGCCCTCCTGCCCGCTTGCGCCTAGAATTATTGGCAACCCGTGTTCAGCATGTATTGATAGTTTACGCTTGAGCGCCGCATCTGGCTCAAACCTTGGATTATTTAAAAATACTACCTCATCACCGAATTTCTTTACCAAAAGTATCTCGCCTGTTTTGCCTAATCCTGAATAATCAGTTAAAACCCCAGTAATGACGTGTCCCTTTATTGTAGAAATCACTACCCCTTGTGGTTTATTATTTGTCGCGTCAACTATGGGCGCTGCAATCGTATATACAGGCATCTTTTCTTTTATATACGGTTCAAAATGAAAATCTTTCAGGTAAATGCCTTTCATCCCATGTATGAAGACGTCGTTTTTAGAAACATCTCTCCCTAAATCCTTAGTATGGGTTGATGCAACTATTTTTCCGTTTGCATCGGCAATGGAGATTTTATAAAAAGATTCAACGATTTCCGATTGATGTTTTAAGGCATTTTTCATATCTGCTTTAAGTTGATATGCATCGGGGTGTTTCTGATTTATTTTCTCCAAAGCCGTGATGTAGAGATGATTACGGGCAATCAACAGTAGCTGTTCCTGGCGTAGTTTTAAGAGTTGTGTGATATGATCTTTTTTGGCGGTGGCGATTGCAGTAAGCTCATTGTAAATCTTCCGCTGCAGGTCTATTTTGGCTGAACGATAAGTCAAATAACTGATAATGCCAACAGGTACTATTGAAATGGTCAAAAATAGCATCATCAGTTTCTTCCACAGAGCGCCACCTACCAATTCTTTCGTGTTCATGGCAGATATTCCTTACATTTTTGTTTCTTATAGCTTTTTATAATTTTTGATAAATCTTGCACATGCCATCTTTGCAGATAAAATCTTTTTGCATATCCATGGGTAATGTTTCGGCTTCTCCCAGCACCAGATAACCTCTTTTATTGAGCGCGGCTTCAAGATTGCTGAGTACCTTTCTCTGAAGTTCTCTGGTAAAATAGATAAGCACATTTCTGCATAAAATAAGATCAAAATTAGCAAAGACGCTTCTTGGCGGGGCTATAAACTTTTCAGACGCCAGATCGTGAAAACTAAAATCAACCAATTCTTTAATAGATTCCTTGATCTTGTAACTTCTGTTATGAGAGAAATATTTGTCCAGGAAACCTTTCTTTACCTCTAAAACGCCGGACTCCTGGTATTCCCCAATCTTTGCCTTATCGAGTGCATTACGATCAATGTCGGTTGCAAATATGGTTACATGATAATCGTTTAATTGCTCTCCCAGTAGTTCGGTCAGCAGAATGGCAATGGAGTAAGGTTCCTCGCCCTGGGCGCATCCGGCGCTCCACGTCCTTATATACGTATCCCCGTGTTGCGCTTTATAGGCGATCATTTCAGGCAAAACAACCTTATAAAGGAGTTCAAAGACTAAAGGATCTCTGAAAAAATGGCTTACATTTATGGTAAGGTCATCGAAGAGTTTCTCGTATTCATTCAAATCAACATCCAGTATTCTTGCATACTCCTGATATGTTTTAGCCCCAGTCGTGGACAATCTCCTTGCCAATCTGCGACTCAGCATATCGGTGTTATACTGTCTGAAATCAAACCCCCTTTCTTCATATATTTTCGACAGGAGCATCCTTAATCCATCGTCGTTACTTTTCATATCACCTAATGGTTTTTGTCTCAGAAATGATCTGCCGCAGAAATTCCGGGTACTCAGGAGAGAACCTCTCGTTTTCTTTAAGAGGGACACCTGTTTTAAATTTTTTCTGTATTGCAAAGACCTCGTCAAGGTTATTGAAAAATATGCTGATAAGGTTGGGATCAAAATGTTTGCCACTTCCTTCCTTCATAATTTCCAGGGATTTTTCATTCGAAAATGCCTCTTTGTATGGACGTTTACTTGTCAACGCATCATAGACGTCGGTTACGGCGCAAATGCGTCCCAGAAGTGGAATATTTTCTCCTGACAGCCCTTTCGGATACCCACTGCCGTCCCATTTTTCATGGTGTGACAGGGCAATAATTTCTCCTGACTGCAGTAATTCAGAGGGAGAGTTGTCAAGAATATAGCCTCCAATAGTGGTATGCTGCTTCATTATTTCCCACTCCTCAGGGTTGTGCTTGCCGGGTTTCAGAAGGATGTGATCCGGAATACCTATCTTGCCGACGTCATGCATGGAACTGGCATAATAAAGGACCTCGATCTCCTGTGGGGTTAGTTTGAGCGCCTTTGCCAGGAGTGCACAATAATTGCTCATACGCTTAATGTGGTCAGCGGTATCCTCGTCCTTGTATTCAGCGGCTATTACAAGCCGATTGATTGTATCCAAATGTGCCTGATAGATTCTCCGGTGAGCCTCTATTTTTTCGGAAAGGACAGTGCGTAAATCTGCAGTTCTTTTTTCAACCTTGTCTTCCAATTCTTTCTGATACTGTTTTATTGTATCCTGGTGTTCCTTCATTTTGAGAAGTGATACCGTGCGCACCGTGAGCTCTGTTTTATCAATGGGTTTTGAAATGAAATCATTGGCGCCAACTTCAACGGCTCTTATCCGGTCTTCTTTGCTCGTCAGAGCGGTCACCATAACGACTGGTAAATCGCTATAAGGGGGGGTGCTGCGAATTTTGCGTGTTACTTCAAATCCGTCCATACCTGGCATCATTACGTCCAATAACACCAAGTCGATATCCAAACTCAGTTTGCCCAACGCATCAAACCCATCTATGGCAAATTCGGTTTCGTAACCCAAGGCTTCCAGCATTGCCACCAACAGTTCCCGGTTTTGCTCATCATCATCCACAACAAGAATTCGTTTTGGTTTGACCATTTCTGATCCTCCTGAACGTTTTCCGTCGTAACAGCAGATTCTGACGGGTGAAATTTATGATGTGTTAACTATGCCAAGTATTAGCAGAAACAATACCTTTTTTGGTCAGATAAATCAACCATATTTTAATTCCATTTATGCCTCACGCTCTTTGAGTTTGCGACAGATGCCGTCGCAGAATGGCGGATTTTTTGTTAAATAGCAATTACAAATCAGATATTTCCTTTTCAGCACAATTTTAAACGGGTGAGGTTTTTTATCCGTTCCCTTATGTGAACCGTCGCAGAACGGCTCATTTTTCGTATTCCCGCACGCACACCAGCGATACGCGCCGGGTTCCAGTTCAATGGTAAGAGGCATCTTCTTCATCGATTCTTTTTCCCCTCTTATCTTTGGATGTGATTGACATAGTGTGAATAACGACAAAGAGTATACTGATAATGTACCAGAGGAATAATGCGTCGGGTTTTTTCCAGAAACTGTCCGTAAATCCGTGCGAAAAGATGGCAATAAGACTCGCCGTGATTCCCAGCAAAAGCATCTTTTCGTGTCCTCCGCTTGAAAACCGCCATGATTTTATTGCTGCATAAAATACCGTTGCAAACAGCCACAAGAAGGACAACAGGCCGATAATGCCTGTTTCCGCCCATATATGCAAGAAGATATTGTGTGCATGGGATAGTTTTTCAATCCCCTTGGTTACAGTCTTTTTTTTGTCTTGCGTTTCTGTGCGTTTTACGGAAACAGCTTTTTTTTGTGATGGTTCTTTGGTTTTTATTTTTTCTCTATATCGTTGATAGGCATCTCGAAAATTTCTTTTCCCAGGCCCAATTCCCAGCAAAGGATGATCCTGGATTATGGCAATGGATGCCTTCCAGCATAACAACCGTTCTCCAAGTATCTTTTTAGAAGTAAACAATTTATTAACCTGTGTGATTGTTGTAGCGTGGGTAATAAATTTAGAAGGCAAGATGAAAATAAGCAATCCACACACGCCGATAAATACTGCCATTAATAATTTCTTTTGAGTGGCAAAACCGATAAAAATCATTGCAATGAAAATAGCCACCCAGCTGGTTCTGCTCATGGTTAAAATCAGGGAAAAGCTGCACAAGATGACAAAGAGAGAAAGGGATAGACGAGACAATTTGTCTTTGTACCAGAAAAACAGACATACGGCGATGGGCAGTAATAATGATATGTATTTTGCGATGCGGGAATGATATTCAAAGGTGGCCACAAGTCTTTCATCACGTATTGCAATCCCCGTATAATATCCATATACTCCATATGCGCATACCAATCCACACGTAATAAGCATGGCTTTTACTACCCGATTGATTTGTTCCTGGCTGCGAATAGTATTAATCATGCAAAAAAAGATAATGAAATAGGTGAGATAATCATGCAATACGGTTTCAAGACTGTTTTTGATATGGGCTGAATAAAATGAAGCTGCCAATGAGCACAAAAGGAATGAAAAGATAGGTATATTAATTGATGTTTTGGTAAACAGCATTTTCTTTTCAGATAGCATCATTATCGTCCAGCTACCTATGATGGTTAAAAAACACAGTAATTTAATGATATCTGCGCTGTAAGGGAAAAAAGAGAGGATAAAAAAGTAGGCAATAAAGGCGCATTCTGAAATTCGACTTGTATAGGCTGTAATTTTTATATTCACGATTTTTTTCCCGGTTTTAAACCCATCCAATTGGGGCATAATAAAAGATGCCACCCTAAAAGCATGGCATATATGGATAACCGATAACGCAACTTTCGATTTTGAAATAATACGAATACATTGCTGATAAAGTTTGCGATAAAGTTTATCAGAATTTTTACCAAATAAAATGTCCTGAATACTCTATATGACACAATGGTTCTATTTTTTTTAAAGAAGATGTAGAGTGAACGACAATACTCTATCTGTGATTGCCAGGGCGCCATTTTCTTGCTTTGCCCGCCGAGGTGAATGACCCTGGCTTCGGGTAGATGATACACCTTCCAGCCCGCCTTTTGCATGCGGTAGCACCAGTCGGTTTCCTCGAGGAAAAAGAAATAATCTTCATCTAATTTCCCGACATTTTTAATAGCCTCGTTTCTTATCATCATACACGCCCCGATAACTGATTCAACTTCCATAGGTTGTACGATGGATTGTTTCTTGCCTGGATATTTATAAGGGAAGAGCCATTGCAATAAACTTTTGTTAAAAAGCTCCGTTGCCAAAGTCGGATAATTGTCATAACTGTGTTGCCTTGTACCATCCGGCTTTTCAAGTTGAGCTCCGACAATCCCTGCGTCTTTGTGCTGCTCCATGAATGAATGTATTGCACGAATAGCATTTTTATGCAACAGGGTATCCGTATTGATTAATACGCTGTAGGTTGCTGCATTTTTTCCCAGGGCTTGATTCACAGCAGCGGCAAATCCCTTATTTTCCTGATTCTCAATGACAATAACCTGCGGGAATCGTTCGCGAACCGCCTTCACACTATCATCTTTAGAACCATTGTCCACAACATGTATTTGGTAACTGAGATTAGTAACCGTTGTACCGATTGAATTAATGCAATCGAGCAATAATTGCCTTGTATTCCAGTTCACTATGATAAAACACAGATCAATCATTTTAGGTAATTGGTATCCAACTATTTTGATTTATGAAAGAATGTGCATAAGTAGTATCTTAGCGATCTGAAATTTAAAGGAGCATTTTTTAAGGATAAACCGAAATTTTCATTCGCACGATTTTTATCCCCTATTCTTAAATAGTATCGACCGGCTTTTGCATAATGTGAAGCTAACCGCTTTTTATACAGTTTCTCATGAATGCCATTTTCTGTGTCCTTAAACTTATTATATATTTTATCGATGATTATTTTTTGGTATTTTAAAACATTATTCCTGTTCTTACTTAAAGAATGGGGATTGTGCCTGTATTTTACGAGTGGTTTATTAATCCCTGCAACTTTAAAGTGGAATGCAATCCGTAACCACATATCCCAGTCCTGACAGTTAAAAAGCTGTTCGTCGAATAAGCCCGTTGTTTCAAATACCTCTTTTCGCACAACCACGGATGAGGTAATTATAAAATTCTGTTCAGAAAATAATTGTATAAAAACATTGCCGGACGGCAATTGTCTCTTCGCACTTCCATTAACCACGCAACCCTTTTCGTCTATATTTATATGCTTTGAATATACCATACTAACCTCCGGGTGTGTTTCAAAATATTCAACATCAGTCTGTAATTTTTCAGGTAACCAGAGGTCATCCGCATCAATAAATGCTATATATTTTCCTTGAGCCGATCGGATGCCGATATTTCTTGCCGTGGGCAGCCCTTTGTTTTGTTCTAATCGAATGTATTTAATCCTTTGCATAAACGGATATAAGACTTCTTTTGTGTTATCGGTGGATCCATCATCTATTACAATGATCTCATAAGAATTGTAGGTCTGTGATAAAATTGTTCCTATTGAATGCGGCAAAAAAGAA
>Ga0208968_1002141_pt1 | contig 10139 bp, 9 predicted proteins | sample RifOxyA3_FD_184031 | JGI IMG/M metagenome (GOLD analysis project Ga0208968, IMG submission 184031) | Groundwater microbial communities from Rifle, Colorado - Rifle Oxygen_injection A3 (SPAdes) | ecosystem: Environmental > Aquatic > Deep subsurface > Groundwater | place: Rifle, Colorado, United...
AGTTTTTCAGCATATTTTTGGGCTTCCGCATACAGGCCTACGTTATTGAAACTATCCCATAAACTAATTAAATTATTACGCTTGTCAATCGAATTGCTTTCAAGTTTAATTGCCTTTAACTTGTACATAATTGCCTTGTACGAATCGCCCCTGTTGTAATACATATCCGCCAAAAAATCATAAGCCGGAGAGCAATTCGGATTAAATCGTATAGCCAGATTTAAAGCTTCTTCTGCTTCTTTTTTCATGACTTTCTGTGAAAATAACCATCCTCTTAAACTATATGCATTTGAATTTTTAGGATCAAAATACAAAGCTTTGTCTGTATAGAAAAAAGCGGAGTCTAATTCATCGTAAGAACAGCAAATCCACCCAAGTTGCACATAAGGTTCCGCATACGTAGAATCGAGCTGAATTGCCCTTTGGAAGTAGTCTTTAGCCTGTCGGTCATTTTCAATGTTATTTTCCAAATCTGCAATATTGCGCAATTCAAGTCCCCTGGAATACATTTCCCAGGCAGCCACACTGGTTGTGGGAGGTTTTTCGATTAATTCTTTCTCTTCCGGTGTAATAACCGATTTAATTTCGGAAGCAACTTTTAAAGCTACCTCGCTCTGAAGGTTAAAGATGTCTTCCAACTTTAAATTATATCGGTTCGATAACAGGTGTTTGTCTGAACTGGTTTCAATAAGTTGGATGTAGAGACTAATCTGGTCGCCAACTTTCTGCCCGCTCCCTTCAATAATGTAATTTACCCCCAGTTCGCGGGCTATTTGGGGTATCGTTTTAGTCACATTGTTTCGGTACTGTTCGACTGATGTCCTTGGCCGGACTTCCAGATCTTTGATTTTAGAAAGGTTATCGAGGATGGCTTCCATTACCCCATTGATAAAATAGACATTATCAGGGTCATGACTGTCGTTAATAAAAGGCAAAACTGCAATTGATCTGGCCTGATTTTTCAACCGATTGTTGGAACCAAAATTTAAATTATCAAAGGTTTTAGGATTGAAAAAATAAATGATAACCATGAAAAACAAAATGCTGAAGATAGCAAATGCAACAACCCACCGGACTTGTTTTTTCCTCTCCGGAGGCTTTGTTTCAGTTTTCACCGATTCCTGTTTGGCGGAATCTGGCTTCACTGAATATTCTTCCCCGTTTTCTTCAGGACTGATTAAAGCTCTCTTTTTAACCTCACCAGGTGGATAGCCGAAATATTCCGAAAAACAGGTACTAAAATAGGCCGGACTGCTAAATCCTACCTTAAAGGCAACTTCGGAAGCAGTTAACGATTCCTTTCGGAGTATTTCCATCGCCCGTTCAAGCCTGACTTCGCGGATAAACTGGTTGATTGTTTTGTGGCAAATGGAATGGAGCTTCCGGTTTAAGTTGAACCTACTTATACCCGTTTCACGGGTCAATTCTTTTACCCCAAAATTCTCATTTTCCAGGTTTGCGCGAATAATTTCGATCAGCTTTCTGGTAAATGCATGATCTATGGAATTTTGATCGTTCATGCACGAATAATTAATCAGTTTGTTCTAAATATAACCTATTTTCATGAAAAAACAATTGTTTAAAACACAGTAATTTAAGCCTATGCCGCTCAAAGCCTTGGCTTCACCTATTTTATCCTTATTTTTTTTTGTGATTGCAGCAATAGTTATTGAGCATATTGCATATCTAATAATGGATTCGTCTCTGCAATAGACAAACCCATTATTAAATCAATGCGCGTAATAAAAAACCAAAGAGGATTAATATTATTTTTATATTCATTTCTTTAATTATTGTTGCACCTTTATCTGGATTAAGGTTTTTATTTTACAACTATATTCTCAATCGGTGGTAATGATCTTAAATAATTATAAATAGCTACTAAATCAACCGTGTCCATCTTTGCATACATTGTCCATGGCATTATAGTGTTAGCAGCCCCTTTATCAATATTTGCTGGCACGTAGGTTGCTAAATCATAACTTTTAAAAATACTGATAAACATTTCTCTGTCCATTTCACCAATCCCAGTCTTTTTGTCGAAGGTAATATTCGTTGAAACTGAGGTTCCACCTCCTTCCATTGGAAATTCACTTCCCCCTGAAAACGCTTTTTCCATTACCAAATCTCCTTTGTCTGTTATTGGGGTGTGACAATCGATACATCCCGCAGCGGTTGTAATATACCTACCATAGTTTAAAGAATCTTGCATGGAAGGCCTTTTGGAAGGATGTCCTTCTTTTGCCATGGTATTAATTAAAAAGTTTACAGGAAAATCTGATTTAGATATAGGTACATCATTTTTAACCGGAGTCATTGATCGCAAGTAGGCAATTACACAGTAAATGTCTTCATCATCAAGGGTTCCGTAAGCCCCACATGGCATAATAGGGAAAATCGTATTATTTCTTTTCCCGACCCCTGAAGTAATTGCACGGTAAATTTCCCCATCGCTCCAGTTTGCCAGATTATATGGGGTGATATTCGATGCAATGTATTTGCCCGGCAATCCCATTTTTTGGTCAAAGACCTCACCGCCCATCCCCTCAGTTCCAGGTACTATTGGTCCGGAATATTTTGTCCAATCTCTTTTCGAATGGCAATGAATGCAAACCAGCACATGATTGGCAAGGTATTTCCCTCTTCCAACATGCTCAGGCGTAACTTTCACTTCCAGGTCTTTTACTTTGATGTTTGGCAGAAACCATTTCAGGTAAATTCCGCCTGCGATAATGAGGATTGCAACAACGGAAAAAATACCAATTAAAATTTTCAAAAGCTTACTCTTTTTCATAATTCGTAATTTTTATTTTTCCTACTCATAAGGCTTTTCGGTGTGGCCCCGTTTTATTAAGTGGTCGCTGGATTCCACTTTGTTCACTTCTGTTTATTTCAATTCAGATTAGAGATGTCCAAATATTATTCTATTGATTCACTTGTCTGTTTTATCATTGATTTTCGTTTTTTAAAATTCCCCACAACATTGTATAAAAGCCGTTTCAATGGCTTTTATACAATTGGCGGTAGTTCAAATATTATTGCAATACTTTCCTGAGTATCTTGTAAAACTCATCTGGGTGTTCAAGATCTGGTAAATGCCCACACCTTTCTATTGTTATGATTTCTGTTTGTGGCAGCAATTCTTTTATTTGACAAATCACCTCTGCTGGATTTATATCCTGCCTTCCTCGAATTATTATACAATGATTCTTATAGTTACTGAGTTTTGAGTTTAAATTGTAATTAAGATTAAGATCTTTCAACATCAGATTATTCATTCTTTCATTGAAAGGGCTTGAATTTATCAATTGAGGCAATTGCTTCAGACCTATTTCATGGTCATAGAAATACGGTAAGACAAAGAAAAGGGTACGCTTAAATAAAGATATTTCGCTATCTGGTTGATTATTCCAGTACTCCAATGAGTCTTTTTCTGCTGGATATCTTCTCATTGGTATATTATCATTGAAAAAGACTTGCCAAAAACTCATATCTGGTCCGCCTGGATTTATCAGGACAATCTTTTCTGTATTATCAGGAAAAGTGGATGCGTATGCCTGGGCTAACATTCCTCCCCAGGAAGGACCACAGATTGTTAATTTTTCCTGTCCAAGATTCTTACGAAGATCATCTAAATCCTGAACGGCTCTTTCAAGATTTATTGTCGAGCTGTCCAGTTTAACATTGCTTGAAAGCCCAGTTCCCCTTTGATGAAATAAAATGCATTCAAAATCTCCCGATAATGAATCTGCCCAAGGCTTCATTCCATCTGCTCCATAACCTGGCCCTCCCGATAAAAGAATGAACCTGGGACCTTTACCAATCGTTCTAAAGTATAATGTTTCACCATCTTTGGTAGTGAATGAATTTACTTGCTGTCCCTGAGTAAAAGAACTCAAAAGTGTTATACAAATTAGTAATAGAATAAGTTTTTTCATAAGATATTGATTTAAATGAATTACCAACAACGTCCGCCTATCAACCGAAAACAAATGTAATTAATAACGCTAAAACCCTCAACCCACTTAATCCCTCATTGGATATGAGTCGTTATTGGTGGCTGCCGCTTTTTGTCGTTCGTTGACTTGTCCCTATTAATTTCGATATTTTGGTCAGACTATTTAATCTTTAATTCCGAGAAAACTTTTCGCATTTTTATAAAGTATCATTTCCTTTTCTTCTTTACTTAAAAAGTCCAGAGCATTTAAGAACTCAATGGAACTTGTGATTGCCTCAGGCCAAATCATTTGGTCAGAACCGAACATTACTCTATCAATTAATCCATATTCTTTTGCTGATTTTAAAAATTTTACGGCAAAATCTTTCGTCATTGGATTCATCCACATTAAAACACCTAAATCTGCATAAAGATTTTGATAACCATCCATCATTCTAAGTGTGTTTTCATAGAAACTTTCTCCTGCGTGCATCAGGTATAATTTCAATTTTGGATACTTCACTAAAACATCCTCAATCAAGAACGGGTTTCCTAACGATATTCTGTATTTCGGCAAGTCCATTTTTTGTGCGTCTCGAAAGCTTCCTCCCGAATGATATGCTACAGGAATGCCATATTTTTCGCAGATTGACAAATAGGGTTGATACATTGAATCTGTAAGTGTTCGTCCTTTATAAACGGCCATCACCTCACCAAAAACTTTTATTCTCCCTGATTGTACATATTCCTCAAATTGTTTAACTGGAATAAGAGTATCTTGAGAGTCTTGATAGCCTGGAATAAACCTTATGTCAGCCTTCGTATATCTTTCAGTACTTTCAATTGTCCCACAAATTACAGCATATTCGATTTTATTTTTATCCATTTCTTTAATAGTCTGTTCAAGATGTTCCATGGCTGACTTGCTGGACTCAAGACCATTAAGTGCCTTAGGCACCCAGAAATCTTTCTCTGTATAGCTGTGCAGATGCACATCAATTACCTGGCCTGAAGTTACTTTACAGACAACAGTAATTAGTGTCAAAAGGAATATTATTTTTCTCATAGTATATTTATTAAATGTTAATGATTTTCCTACTCTTTTAAAGGATTTTCGGATTCCTCCTAAAAAAATTATTTACAAAAAAGTATAGTGTAGTAAATTGGATATAGGTTTTTAGCTCTGAATTTGTTATTTTAGCTTAAAAGGCGCCAAACCCGAATAGCTATACAATTAAAAGAGACTATCCCGACCTGTTGAGACAGTCTCATTTTAAAATTGAATTAGATCAAAATTTTAATGCAACACCCAGATTAAGGTAAGCAATCCCTGAACCTAATTCTACCATACCAGCCAGATTGTCGGAGAAGAAATAGCGGGCGCCAATAAAACCTGAAAAGATCAAACCACCCTTTGATGCATTATAGTTATATCCAGGTACTGAATTTCCTGTTTCTTTTGAACTAAGAATGTTGTATCCGAGCATAGCTCCGGCATAAGTATCAAGGTTATCCATCAAATTATAATGTAAATATCCTCTGGGGCCAATAATGATATTGGTGTATTTCCATCCCCATCCGGAATATTCCCATTTATAGGCAGCATAACCAAGGTATCCGCCAACGCCTATAGCCCCTTTCCCATCAAATAGATCATCCTTTATTACAACTTCCAAAGATCCGGATATTGGAGGAACGCTACTTGTGTATCCAACACCGCTATACAGTGCAGATCCAAGACCGACTCCGAGGTTCAGCACTTTGTCGCCTTTTGCAACAACCTGAGCATTTGCAAATAAAAAACCACACAAAAAAAATGTTGCGAGTAATAAACTTTTGAATTTCATAGTTAATAGTTTTTTAAGTTAAACATTTGGATATAACAAAATCACCTGAATAAACATTTCAATATTGATCGCACTTAGCAAAGACACTATGAATGGGATTGGTGTTTGTCTTACTGACAGCAAGCAAAATTATTCTGATAGCATTTTCCATAATTTACGGGATTACCATTTAATTTCAAATAATCTAGTAATCTGCATAGCGACTGTGCTACTATTTTACTGTAACTGAAGCGCATCCACAGGTATATGCTGAACTTCGAATTGATTATCATATTCACCTGATTGGCAGGCAAATTTCACCACCAAAAGACCCGTAGCACCTGCTACCAAAACTGTTGAAGTTTCCATTTTGCATGCATTTAAATTTAGAAAATGACATTGAGAATATCAGAATCTATCTGAATTCGTAATTGGGGTTAAGTAGAGAATATGATGTATAGCAAAGAGCTACTGACTATTTTTGAATTAACTGAAATTCAAATTATAAAAATAACGAGTATTATAATTCACCTTATCTGCACTGGCAAAATCACATATTAACAAATATATACAAAAAAAAAACAATTATTTTCAATAATTGTCGTATAAAATTCAGAAATTCATGCAGTTAACTTTAAACAGACACTATACATAACACAACAATCGTCAAATCACTAGTCAGATAAGATGTTTCGATTAAAAGAGTATTTTGTCTTAATTAATCGAAAATGTGACAGTGTTAATCATTTTCGATTTTCCAGAGTAAAATGTCATTTTTAAAAGAATTATTTTTGAAAAAATCCATATATCATGACCAATAATTCAGTTGAAAGTACTACTCCTGTCTATACCCTGAGTATAACTTCCACTCTTTCAGGAATACCGGTTCATTCCATAAGGCAATACATTGATAAGGGATTGATTATTCCATTCAGGAAAGAATCCAACCGGAATTTGTTTTCTCAGGTAGATATTCTGCGTTTAAAATATATTCATAAGTTACTCAATGAAGATGGATTGAATATTGCAGGAATCAGATCTATCCTGGCGCTTATTCCTTGTTGGGCAATTCGGGAATGCTCGGCCAGAGAGCGTGAAAAATGCCACGCTTTTCATAGTGATGCTTATCCTTGCTGGGAAGCATCTGAAAAGGGGATACTATGTAAGAATACAAATTGCAGGGAATGTGAAGTTTATCGAATAGTTGAAAACTACCCTGATGTTAAATCATACCTGAAGACACTTATACCATAGAAGCCAAATCTCTAAAATTTTATTCCTTGAAGGGTTCGTCTGTATTTGGCTGGTCATAAGGTCTCATAATGCATTTCAAGCTTAAAGAAGAATTGAATCTTACCCATAAAATAGTTTTTTTAACCAATGGATTAAAATGATTATTTTTAGACTCATAACCAATCCTTAATACCATGAAACGAGCCATGAGAGATAATCTCACACAGACACATGATTATCGATGGCGAGTTCCATCTGGCAATTAAAAAACAAATTATAAACAGATGAAATTCAGGTTCATTTTGACTTTTCTGATTCTTTCAGGTTCATTCGTTTCCGCTCAGGACATCAAAGAAATTGTCCGGAAATCGGACGAGAAATTTCGGGGTTCATCGAGCTCCGGAAGTTTTTCTATGACCATCGAAAGGCCCACCTGGTCGCGAACTATTTCTATGAAAAGCTGGGCGCTCGGAACCGATTATTCCCTGATTTATGTGACTGCACCTGCCAAGGAAAAAGGCCAGGTTTTCCTGAAGCGTAAAAACGAAATGTGGAACTGGGTGCCTTCGATCGAACGTATGGTGAAGATTCCGCCATCTATGATGATGCAGTCGTGGATGGGGTCTGACTTTACCAACGACGACCTGGTTCGCGAATCTTCCATCGTGAAAGATTATACCCATAAACTGCTCGGAGAGGAAACCGTTGCTGATTATCTGTGTTACAAAGTAGAACTCATTCCGCTTGAGGATGCTCCGGTAGTTTGGGGGAAAGTATTAATGTGGGTCAGCAAAAAAGACTACCTGTGGCTAAAAGCTGAGTTTTACGATGAAGATGGAATTCTTGTAAATACCGAAATTCTGAACGACATCAAAAAGATGGACGACAGAATCATTCCCTGCCGTATGGAAATGATTCCGGCAGATAAAAAAGGACACAAAACAATCATGATTTTCGAAAACACCGACTTTGATGTTCCGCTGAAGGAAGATTTTTTTTCGATTCAGAATATGAAGAAGGTGAAATAAGGATTGATTATGACTGCAAACATCAAACTTGCCTGGCGAAACATCTGGCGGAACAAGCGCCGGACGCTGATTACGGTAGCTTCCATCTTTTTCGGGGTATTGCTGTCCGCTTACATGACTTCGATGCAGGAAGGATCGTATGACAAAATGGTGGAGATCGTCGTGAAATTTTATTCCGGATACATGCAGGTTCACCACGAAGACTATTGGGAAAACAAGAGCATAAACAATGTGTTCGATTACGATCAGGCAATGGTCGATCAGCTAAAAGCAAATACTGAAGTGGATTACGTCATTCCACGCCTCGAAACGTTCGGATTGGCTTCATCTGAAGAATTAACCCGTGGGGCTGCTATTTTTGGCATTGTACCGGAAATTGAAAACCAGCTCACCGGAATCGCTGATAAAATCATTTCAGGAAAATACCTGCAACCGAATGACGACGGTGTGGTAATAGGTGACGGACTGGCAAAATTTCTAAAACTTCAGTTAAACGACACGCTCGTAATCATCACTCAGGGTTACCACGGAATTAGCGCGGCAGGCAAGTTCCCGGTGAGGGGAATAATCAAACATGTTTCGCCGGAATTAAATAAATCCATCATTTACATGGAACTAAAAACCTGTCAGAATTTTCTGGGGGCCGAAAACAAGCTGACTTCATTGGTCGTGAATGTTGCCGACAACGAGGTGATGTCAAAAACTCTAAAAAAGCTAAAATCTGAAATCCAATCGCCCTTTTCGGTGATGAGCTGGGAGGAAATGCAACCTGAAATTGTTCAGCAAATCGGGAGCGACCGCGCAGGTGGTGTAATAATGAAAGCCATTCTGTACATCGTGATAGCCTTCGGAATATTGGGAACTATCATGATGATGATTGCCGAACGGAGTCGCGAATTCGGGGTGATGATCTCCATTGGTATGCAAAAAACAAAGCTGGCAACCGTACTTTTCATCGAAACCTTGTTCATCGGACTGCTTGGAATCATCTCCGGAATAGCTGTAAGTCTCCCGCTAATCCTCATTCAGGCGCAAAATCCGATTCCCTTAACGGGCGAAACGGCAAAATTAATGGAAGACTTCGGGTTCGAGCCATACATGTTTTTCTCTACAGCTCCTGAAGTCTTTTGGCAGCAAGCCATAAGTATATTCATCATCTCGGTGCTGATCGGAATTTATCCGATTGTATCTACACTAAAGATCAGAGCAATCAAAGCGTTGCATGGATATGAAAAGATCTAAGATTATAAGTAAGTGAAACATTTTTTGTCGCATTTAACAATTAACTCACCCCGAAGTCCGCAAGCGGCCTTCCCCCTCTCTTTTGAAAGAGAGGGGAAAAGCATCGAAGATGCGATAGGGTGAGTTAAAATATTTGAACAATTAGAAATACGACAATTATTCATTCTTGAAACTCAGATGCACGATTTGACGAATATTCAATGTTCAATATCGAATATCCAATAAGAAATAAGAAATGAGAAAGTCAACCAATACCGATTCTTTATCCCCCTCTTTCGGAGGGGGTCGGGGGGAGGCTCCTGAAAAGTCAACAGGTGCCGATTCTTTAAGCCCCCTCTTGCGGAGGGGGTTTGGGGGAGGCTTGATCACCTCAATTGCATGGAAAAATATCTGGAGAAGCCGGGTCCGGTCGGGAGTAATTATCGCAGCCATCACCATCGGGATGTTTGCCGGAGTGTTTACCACGACCTTTTACAAAGGATGGATGAACCAACGACTGGAGGCGGGCGTTGAAACGGAAGTGTCGCACATCCAGATACATCAGCCGGAATTCAGCGAAAACTTTGAACTTAAAAGTTATCTTCCTGACGGTGCAAAAACCGGTGAAGAAATAGCGCAAATGGATTTTGTAAACGGAGTCAGTCCAAGGTTGGTCGTTCAGGCAATGATTGCTTCTTCGGAAACCGGAACAGGGGTGAAAATCCTCGGGATCGATCCTGAAAAGGAAAAAACAGTGACCAATCTATTCACCAAAGTATCTGAAGGTAATTACTTTGAAGGGGTAAAACGCAATCCTATACTGATCGGCCAGAAGCTCGCCAAAACATTGAAAGTCAAGCTCCATTCAAAGCTGGTGGTCACGCTTCAGGATTC
>Ga0208968_1002145_pt1 | contig 10120 bp, 9 predicted proteins | sample RifOxyA3_FD_184031 | JGI IMG/M metagenome (GOLD analysis project Ga0208968, IMG submission 184031) | Groundwater microbial communities from Rifle, Colorado - Rifle Oxygen_injection A3 (SPAdes) | ecosystem: Environmental > Aquatic > Deep subsurface > Groundwater | place: Rifle, Colorado, United...
TTTAAACTCAAGCATCTCAACATGACTGAAAAAGACAAATTAACCGAACAATCTTCATCTGGCTCAACCTTTATGATGCCAAAGGAAGAAATGCTTGAAATACGCAGAAAAGGAAAAAAAATACGGATCGGAATTCCTTCGGATAAAGACAAAGTTGAGTACCGTGTTCCGCTGACCCCGCAGGCCGTTGAGTTGCTGGTTTCGTACGGACATGAAATACTAATTGAAAAGGAAGCTGGCAAAGCCGCCAGTTATACCGATGAGGAATACCGCAACGCAGGGGCTTTGGTAATGGACGACCGGAAAGATATTTTTGAATGTGATATTATTTTACGTGTCGCTCCTTTTGACGAAGCCGAAATTGACCAGCTCAAAGGACATCAGGCGCTGATTTCAGATCTGCAGATCAATGCACATTGTCCTGCATCTATTGCAAAGCTCATGCAGAAGAAGGTTATCAATATTGCCTATGAATACCTTGAAGACGAGGATGGAAGCAAGCCTGTTGTGCAGTTGATGAGTCAGATTTCGGGCAGTACTTCCATCATTCTGGCCAACGAGTACATGAGTAAATCGCGCGATGGGAAAGGTGTTTTGCTTGGCAGTGTGACCGGCATTTCGCCTGCAGAACTGGTTATTCTGGGATCGGGAACTGCTGCCGAGTATGCTGCACGCGCTGCGTTGGGGCTGGGAGCCATTGTAAAGGTCTTCGACGACAACATCAGTTCATTGCGAAAGCTGGAAGATAAACTTCCGCAGCGAATTTTTACATCGGTATTTTATCCGAAGGTGATGAAAAAGGCGCTCAAATCGGCTGATGCCGTGCTTGGTGCAATGCCAGTCGGTATGCCGCCATCGTTCCGTATTTCGGAAGATATGGTAAAGAAAATGAAACCGGGATCGGTAATTATTGATCTAAACGTGAGTCAGGGAGGTTGTTTCGAAACTTCGCATTGTACCGACCTGAACAATCCTTCATTTGTAGAACATGGAGTGGTGCATTATTGTGTTCCGAATGTACCGGCCATTGTTGCCCGGACCGCTTCCATCGCACTGAGCAACATTCTGATTCCGATTTTTATTGCAATTGGCGAAATTGGCGGAATTGACAATTACATTAAAAATTCAAAAAACTTCCGGAAAGGGGTTTACATTTACAATGGTCTCCTGACAAATTCAGCTTTGGCCGAAAAATTCAATCTGCCCTACAAAGATCTTGATCTTTTGCTGGCTGTTTATTAACAAGAAGCTAGTCTTCCACCAGAATCATCATCGAAATTCCCGGAACTTCGATTTCTTTTCCTTCCGGATAAATTGTACTTTCCTCGTCGATTGTGTTGTCCTTGCAGACAAGCCTCCAACTGATGTGTTTCTTTTTAGGAAACTGAATACTTTTATTATTTCCGTTAAAAACGATCAGAATGGTTCTCCATTCATCGCCGTTGGCATGGTTTACCAACACGTAAGATGCAACTCCGGGCATGTAATCTTCCGAAAAAATGAGGTGTTCCCTGATCTGATGCGAACTTATCATTCTGAATGCCGGATGGTTTTTCCTCAGCTGGATCAGGTCTCGGTAATATTTATAAACTTCCGAAAACGTTTGCTTCCGGGTCCAGTCAATTTGATTAATCTTATCGGGCGATTTGTACGAATTGTGGTCGCCCAGTTTGGTGCGGGCCATCTCAACACCGGCATGAAGGAACGGAATACCCTGCGAAGTGATTACCAACGCGCCCGCCATCATTACCATGCGGTTGATTTCTTCGTCGCTTGCTACCGCGCTGCTCATTACCAGCTTGTCGTACAAAGTAAAATTGTCGTGGCACGAGGCATAATTGACACATTGCCAGGGTTCTTTTGCCCATGGCGATTTTGAACGATCGACATATCCGTAAACAATCTGCGGATGGAAACAGGCCGCGGTAATGCCAAATTTAATGGTTTCTTCCTGAACAGTTTGTCCGCTAACAAAACCGGTGCTGCGCGGATTGAAGTTATTGCCCTTGATCCCATCGCGAAAATCGTCGTTAAAAACAGCAATCCGGTCAAGTCTGGGAACATTGGTTTTAATTGCTCGCTGAGTTTCGTCAAAAGGACTCGAGTCGGCCGCCCATCCTTCGCCGTACAATAAAATTTCAGGAGAAATGGCATCCATTTTTGCCCTGATCAGGTTCATGGTTTCTATGTCATAAATACCCATCAGGTCAAACCTCACGCCGTCGATATGAAATTCTGTCACCCAATAGCAAAGAGAATCGAGAATGTATTTCCGCACCATCGCCCGCTCGCTGGCAATTTCGTTTCCGCAGCCGCTCGCATTTGAAAAAGTTCCATCCGGTTTTTGCCGGTAATAATACCCCGGAACAGTTTGATTAAAACAAGATCGGCGGGCCAGCGCAGTGTGATTGTAAACGACATCGAGCACAACACCAATTCCGGCCTGGTGAAGCGATTGAACCAGCATTTTAAATTCAGTAATTCGCGAAGTAGTCCCTGGATCGGTCGAGTAACTTCCCTCGGGAGCGTTGAAGTTTTGCGGATCGTAGCCCCAGTTATATGATTCATCGGGAGCATTTTCATCAACAGTCGAAAAATCATTCACCGGAAGCAAATGCACATGGGTAATCCCGAGTTCCTTTAAATGATCAATTCCAGTTACTAAGCCTTGCGGCGAAAGTGTTCCCTGTTCGGTAAATGCCAGGTATTTGCCTTTGTTTGTTATTCCTGAAGAAGGTGAAACGGAGAAATCGCGGACATGAACTTCATAAATAATTGCATCCACAGGATTACTGCATCTGACGCGTTTATCTTCCAGCCAACCTTCCGGATTGGTTTCCTCCGGATCAAATATCAGTCCGCGATGGCCGTTGGTTCCAACAGCACGGGCATCCACGCCGGGGGTCTCGTTCAGCCATTCGCCGTCGTTTACACGGATGGTATAGTAAAATCCTTTTAAATCGCCTTTTATTGCAATGATCCAGGTTCCGTATTCGAACTTTATAAACTGATCGATGCGGATGGCTTCCCCTTCGGTGCTATGTTTGTAAATGCGTAGTTCAACCTCTTTCGCCGTGGGCGCCCAAACACGTATATTCGTTTTTTCTTTTGAATAGGAAACACCCAAATCGTTTCCGCCATAATACGGAAAAGTCGAAAAATCAACGCCATTAAATTTCCAATCTCTCATCCAGGTTCTGCTTTTTATTTTTTTCTTCGGAAAGTTTAAGTATCTGTTGAGCGTTTCACCTAAGTTACAAGGCTCTTCCGGAGTTTTACACTGTTCGATTTCCATTTTCGGCCATCGATATCCGAAACGTGGATTCGCGCCCAGTAAAAACTTTTGATTTCCCGGTCATACAGGTGAAATGTGGCAGTTTCGATTCGCATTTGGTGGGTTATTCCGGGATTCAGGAAAAGCGGAAAAACCTGCTGTCCTTTGATGCCGTTTAGTTTGAACTTTCTTTTCGTCCATATTTTGCGGAATTCGAGTACCGGTGCGTCAAGGTCTGCCTCGTGTTTTCCGATATTCCGAATGGTAATTGTCAGTACATTCGGCCGGAAAAGCCGGTCTTTATCAAGATGGACGTCGATCTTCACTTTTTTCAGAAACCTAAAAAAGCGACCAAAATTTCTTTTTTTCTGAAAATACTTAAAGGCTTCCCAGCCAATGATCAGAATCAGAATAACCGACAAAACTGCAATAATCCGGATAAGTAAAAGCTTTTCAGGATCAATTCCATTGCCAGAAAACAAAGCAAGCGGATCGAATAAAAACATGTTAAAATACCAACTATCCATACCATTACCAGATTGACTGGCAAAAATAGAAAAACTCCCGCGATAATTGCAGTACTTTTTCCAATCCGGGGATTTCGTGCCGTTTTTCCATTCAATATGAATGATGGTTGTACTGAAAGGGTTCGCAGTTTGAAAAATTAATCAGGGAAAACTAAATTGCCCCGGGACGGTCGTATTATGCCCGGGGCGATGATTTTTGCTCCCGGGGCGGCTTCCCAACGCCCGGGACGGCGAAAAATCGCCCGGGGTCAGTAGCAGCGCGGCTTTTAGAAAAAATACTGAAAAAAATGATGATCACGATGATCTATAAACATAACTTCTTACTTTTAACACATCAAAACAAGGCTTCAGGGAAGTACGATAAGGTTATCTATATTTTCTAGTTATGGGCAACCCAAGGGCTGCGCAAATGGAGACATTTATAGGACGAATTCGCATTCGACTCGACAAAATATTAACGATGAAAGATTTAATAACAGGACAAACAGTGACTGAAAGGAATTGAATCATGAAACTAATTGACAATATTTTTTCGTCAATATATCTGTTCTATGAGGCAATTGACGATGGAAGACCTGGAAATAAAGGAACATCAATAATTGGGACAATTTTTGTCATGACAATTCTTTTAACTCTCAATGTACTCTCGTTTTTTCCGGCAATTAGCTTGAGAGAACTTAAATGGCTTTATTACTTAGTTGTCCTTATTGCTTGTAGCATAATGACACTAAACTTTTACTGGAGAGGTCGTTATCATAGAGTTGTCAAACAATTTTTACTCGAAAAACGAAAAGGTAATTATTTTCTAATAACGGTAGTTTACATCGTTTTGTCAATTGCTGTTTTTGCTTTTACACGGTAATTCTATGACAGACAAGTCCTTTAGTATTGAGAAAAAGACAAGGCGCTGTATCGAAAATAAAATGAATGAAAAAAATCAAAAAAAGCCCATAACATTTAGCTGAATAGCCGAAATCCCGAGCATAAAGAATCCAATTACCGGAAAAGGATAATGGGATTTTGGTCTATTCTCTGTTCAACAGCAAACTCCCAGGCAAAGCGGATTTTGTCGCTTTGTTGGCAGAAAAGTAATAAATTGAAAAGCAGTACTTTGCAGGAAGTTCATCGGTTAAATCCTTCCCTGCGTTTAGCTTCCAACCTTGTGCATCATGCCAGATGCGACGTACGAGCGTAAAGGTTACACCGGAGTATTGTATGAGTGTAAATTTTCGCTAATTTTACCCTTGTTTGTTTGACAAGTGTAAAATTTACCTTTGAGTCATGACTAATTTAAAAAAAGAAATTCCCTTCAATGATCTGCCTTTACTTCCTCCAAAAGTGGAATTAGAGACAAAAAAAGTTTTGCTAAAAACAATCTCTGCCAGTAGAGCATTGGCTCAATTAAATGGAGCAATGATAAACCTGCCAAATCCAAGGCTATTCCTTGACACTATACATTTGCAGGAGGCAAAAGCAAGCTCGGAAATTGAGAATATAATAACCAGTAATGACGATTTATATAAATCGGTGGTTGCAGACAAAAAGTATGAAAATCCAGCAACCAAAGAAGTTTTAAGTTATAAAGATGCGCTTTGGCTGGGACTTGAAAAATTAGAATCACGACCTTTTATTACAACGAACCTTTGTATCGAGATTGTTCAATGTATAAAACAGAATTCTGCTGGGATCAGAGTTACGCCTGGAACAACTCTTGCCAATACCAAAGGAGAAGTCATATATACACCTCCTTCCGGGGAAAATACAATTCGTGAAAAACTTGCAAATCTCGAGAAATTCATCAATCAAGATAACACATTAGACCCATTGATTAAGATGGCATTGATGCATTATCAATTTGAAGCAATTCATCCATTTGCAGACGGCAACGGTAGAACCGGAAGAATCCTATTGCTTTTATACCTAAAAATGGTACGACTGTTAGATATTCCTGCAATTTACCTCAGTGAATACATCATCAAAAATAAAATAGAGTATTATCAGAAACTTAGGAATGTGACAGAAAAAGAGGATTGGGAAAGTTATATCCTTTACATGCTTGATATGATTGAAACCACCGCAAAGAAAGGTTTAATCAGATTAGAAAAGGTGATTTCACTAATGGAAAGGATGGCCGAAGAGATTAAAACGGAACTTCCAAAAGTTTATTCAAAAGACATTATTGAAATAATTTTCAAACTTCCATATACCAAAAGACAATTTCTAATTGACTCAGGATTAGGAACTCCCAAGACTGTTGGCAATTATCTAATTTCATTGGAAGAAAAAGGATATCTAAGATCTGTTAAGGTAGGAAAAGAAAAATTATATCTGAATCACAAACTAATGGAAATACTGGAAAACGACTGAAAGCACAAACGCACAACAGCGAAATACCCGCAAGCTGGGTTTCAGTGCCTTGTTGACAGAAAATTAGCCCCATTATTCGGGATGAAATGCAGCATCGGTTAATACAGACAGACGTAGTAGCGGTAGTAGCATATTTCAGGCGGTAAAGAACCGACCCAAAGTTCCCGGATATTTGAGTGCAAGTCGCAGCCCAGCCAACAGGCGACAATCTCCTTTAAAAATGCAATACTTCCTTGATTTTTTTATAGCCGGTTTTGCTGACTTTTAGCTTGGTTTTGTCCTTGTCCTTCAGGATCACCACGTACGATTCTTTTTCGTACTGCTGAATTTCAGCGATGTTGTCAACCTGAACAATGAACGAACGATGGATGCGGATGAAGTTTTTCGGGTCGAGATAAGTTTCGAAATACTTCATGGTTTTCTGTTTCATGTGGCGGCCATCGTGCGTGTAAATCATCACATAATCGTCGAGCGATTCGATGTAGCGGATTTTATCGACGGTGATGATGTGAATTTTGTGCCGGTCTTTCACCACCACCCGGTCGATGTATTCTTCTCCGGGGCGGAAGTTTGACAATTCCTCCAGCTTTTCGATGTTGTTTTCGTTGTGCTGAATATGGTGAACCACCTTTTCGATGGCCTTTTGCATCCGTTCTTTCGAAAATGGTTTCAGCAGGTAATCCACCGCGTTAAGTTCGAAAGCCTTCAGTGCATATTGGTCGTAAGCGGTTGTGAAAATAATCTGAGGTTTGTGATCAAGCAGCTCAATCATTTCGAAACCGGTGATTTTTGGCATCTGAATGTCGAGAAAAACCAGATCGGGTTTTTTCTCGTTGATGGCTTTTACGCCGTCGAAACCATTTTCACATTCGCCGATAATTTCAATGTCGGGCTGGTCTTTTAAATACGAGCGTAAAAGGTTGCGGGCCAGTTCTTCGTCTTCAATAATAAGGGTTTGTAATTTTTCGCTCATGACACTGCTTGTTTTTGTGGTATGATTAATTGTACTTCAAATTTGGTTTTGTGATCGGTAATTTTGATCAGATCGGGTTGATTGTAAAGAATCTGCATTCGCTGCCGGATGTTTCTCAGGCCAATTCCTTCGCCTTTGCGTTTGATCGTATCTGCATCGTAATCGTTCACGATTGTTATTTTCAACAGGTTGCCCTCGCAAACACAAGAGGTATTGATGGTGACCTGTTCGGTGGTTTCGTAAACTCCGTATTTTATGGCATTCTCGAACAAAGGTTGCAAAATCATGTTGGGAATTTCAGCTTCCAGACAATGCGAATCAATTTCAAATTCGGCATTCAGTTTTTTCCCGAAGCGCACTTTTTCGATGCTCAGGTAAAGTTTGATATTTTCGAGTTCCCGCGAAAAAGGCACCATTTCCTTCTCGTTGTGCATCAGCGAATACCGCATAAAAGTGGAAAGGTTGATCACCATTTCCTGCGCCTTTTCAGGATTACTGACCGTTAAAGATGAAATGGAATTCAGGCTGTTGAACAGGAAATGCGGGTTGATCTGCGATTTCAGCGCCTGCAATTCGGCCTCGCGCAGCAAGGTTTTGTATTCAACTTCTTTCTTGATTTTTTCTTTCAGGCTCTGGTAATAATTAACGGCGTAGAAAAAAACGAGGTAAATGGCGTACATCAGATAACCCGCAAATATTTTCGATGGAAGTCCATTTTCCAGGAAGCTATTATCTTCAGTAATAAATGGCTTAAAAATGGCAAAACTGATGTAAACCCAAATGGCGCAAAGAATGGAAGCTGCAATGAAATGGAACAACAGCAAACGCCCGACCGAAACCTCTTCGAGACTGTTGTACCGGATACTGTACCAGATGCTCGATCCCATTAGCGGGTATAAAACGTAGTTTGTGCCTGTGTCGAGCAGCGAATAAGTCAACGGCACATTGTACCAAAATACCTGAAGAATGATGTTGATAGCAGATATTACACCCCAAAACAAAACATAATAGAGTAAAAGCTTATAGTTATTTGTTAGTGGGTGTTTCATCCTTAAAAGTGTTTCACTTCAATGCCTCCAAAAATGGAAATTCCTTTAATTACAATGGTTTTGGAAGGATCGTAATAACGTTCGTTGAAGGTATCGCCGCGTTTGTCGGTAAAGGCACCGAAAATGGTGGTCACTTCGTTGCGCACATTCCAGTCCATCGGAATTTTGAATCCGCATCCGCCGAAAACGCTTACGCAATCGATGACCGCACCTCCGGGAACCATACTGGCTTTGCGCATGTCGAATTCCATTCCGCCAAATATCGAGGTGGCTTTTCCTCCTTTGAATGCCTGTGAATTGATAAATATTTCGCGTCCACCGAAAATGACAAAATCATCGAAACTGTCGGCTGAATTGTCATTCGGCACATTCAATACCATATCGTCTGATTTTGGGTTTCGCAGACTGTCGCGGTGACGCAATAGCAAGGCTACTCCAATGGCTACCAATATCAAAGGCCAGTATATTTTCCTGATTTCATGCGGAACCGTAATCAGTTCGGGGACCATAAAAAATGCACCAATCACAATTAAAATTGTTCCTCCGGTGCGGTTTCCGCCAATCAGCGACAAAACACCAATCCCAACCAGCAGCATTTGCCATGAAATGAGCAAATCAGAAACCGATTCAGGAATCAGGTTTAATTTTTCAAGAATCATAATGCATCCAACCACAATCAGGATGATGCCAAAATAAAATCGTTTATTGCTACTTCCTCGTTCCATGTCTAAACGTTTTTTTGTTACAAATGTAATTACTATCAGTTGCCGGCTAATCACAGATCGGTAAAACGACTGTTCTTATCGGTTAAGCCCGGATTCTCTGATCCTTCAGAATAATTTTGTGAGAATAATGATGCCGACAATAATTAAAACTACCGGCAGGAAGATAATCATTAATATTCCGGGAAGAATCAGAAAATGCGGAATGAAAATCAGTATGAGCAAAACAAGCAGCAATGCACCGAAGAAACGTCGCCCGGCAATCAGCACAATTCCGGCAAGAATAATAAGTAATGGAAACGTCGCCCAAACAGTCCAATGCGCCAGATTGCTGAAAAAATGACCGATTCCGGCAAACAGTTCTCCAACTCCGGGAAGGTTAATGTCCCATCCGCTTTTGCTCAAAATCCAAAGAATACCAAAAATGATCAGCACATAAGCCCAAAATGTGCCTGAATTGCTTCTGCGTTCACAATGCTTTTCCATTGCCTGAATTTTTAAATCTGAAGTAAAAGTAAGATGCCGTCACTCCTGAAAACATCTCTGATCGGTCAGTAAAAGTTTAAAATCGGTGAATGGAAAGAAAGACAGGGAAAGACGGAAGGCGGGAGTAAGGAGTCCGAAGGCCGGAGACGGAAGTCAGGAGAGGGGGCGACGGGGAGGAGGGGAGACTTGGCGACGGGGCGAAGATTTGGAGATGAGAAAAACGCCTTTAGGTGCGGAATATTTGTAGCATAGGGTTAAAGAAGCTGTCCGCGCAAAAATGTTTTTCAAGGGAAAGGCCATCTTTCGGACGGAATGGCAATTCGACAATTTAAAAATGAAGAAAATTACTGTATTGTAGATTACAATATCATTTGCTCCCGATGAAAATCAGGACAGACAGTTTTGCTTTAGCCAACGGGTAGGAAAATATGAAATGAATGTTTTATGCCGTTTTCCGGTACCTCCACACCGCCAAACTCAAAAAAGTGAATCCCAAAATACATAGCGCCATAAACTCGTGAATCAAATCACCAAAGTTTGATCCTTTAAGTACAACCATTCGCATCACTTTCATAAAGTGGAAAACCGGATTCGCTTCGTTAACCAGTTGAGCCCAATGCGGCATACTGTCAACCGGAGTAAAAATACCACCCATCAGAATAAAAATCATCATAAAAAAATAAGTGACAAACATAACCTGCTGCTGGGTGTCGGCAACTGTT
>Ga0208968_1002146_pt1 | contig 10115 bp, 8 predicted proteins | sample RifOxyA3_FD_184031 | JGI IMG/M metagenome (GOLD analysis project Ga0208968, IMG submission 184031) | Groundwater microbial communities from Rifle, Colorado - Rifle Oxygen_injection A3 (SPAdes) | ecosystem: Environmental > Aquatic > Deep subsurface > Groundwater | place: Rifle, Colorado, United...
AGGATGAGCAGCAAGCATGGGTTCGTAGTTGAAACGCTGGTCTTGCTCCGTCAGTTTGGTCTGCGAATCAAGCGCCAGTTTGATGTGTTCGAGTTTTCGGTCGGAAGCCATTTCGAATTATTTCAAGATATTTCGAGAAATTACCATTCGCAGAATTTCTGAAGTTCCCTCACCAATTTGGAGCAAACGCTGGTCGCGGTAAAAGCGTTCTATGGGCCATTCACGGTTTTTAAACAATCCGGCTCCACCTAAAATCTGAACAGCTTCGTCTGCTACTTCACGGGCAATTTCGGAACAATACAATTTCGACATGGCTGCTTGTTGCGCGTAAGAATGTCCGTTGTCCTTCAGCCAGCAGGCATTGTACAAAGAGTTTCGTGCATTTTCAATTTTCAAGGCCATATCTGCCAGCTTGAAGGCGATGACCTGAAATTCGCTCAACGATTTTCCAAACTGTTTGCGTTGTTTAGAATAAGCTTTTGCCATTTCAAAGGCTCCCTGTGCAAGTCCGAGGCCAATGGCTGCAATCGACAACCGGCCCGAATCAAGCGTTTTCAGCATGATTTTAAAACCATAACCGCGCTCGCCCAACTGGTTTTCGAGCGGAACCCTGCAATCGTTGAAATAAAGCATTCCATTATCCGCAGCACGCCAAACCAATTTGTTTTTCATGGTTTCGCGGATGAAACCTTCGCGTTCTTTTTCAATCAGGATGGCGGTAAATTCTTTTCGCCCGTCTTTTTCTCCGGTAATTGCAAGAGTCGTCATTCCTGCTGAAATTTCCGAAGTTCCGTTGGTAATGTACTTTTTAGAGCCATTCACGATAAATTCATTTCCTGAAATTTCTGCGGTGGTTTCAACGCCTTGGGCATCAGAGCCTGCATTCTCTTCTGTCAGTCCGAAAGCCCAAAGTTTTTCACCGGTGCAAAAAGCCGGTAAAAAGGTTTCCTTTTGGTGTTGAGAACCGAATTCCACGATTGGCCCAACGCCAAGCGAATTATGAGCGGCCAGTGTCGCAGCCATTGAGCTGTCAACGCGTGCAACCTCTTCAATCGCAATAATGTACGACAAATAGTCGCTGCCCTGTCCACCAAATTCAACTGGAGCAGTCATTCCAAGAATGCCAGTCTTGCCCATTTCGCGCACCAGTTCAACCGGAAAAATTTCTTTTTCATCAAAATCGTCGATCACCGGTTTTATGAAAGTTTCGGCAAAATACCTGACTTTCTCCCTGATCTGATGATGCTTCTCTTGTAATAATGCATTCATATATTGGTTCAAAGTTTTAAGTTCAAAGTTTTTTTAGTATCGATCGTTTGCCATTATTCTGAAAACTGATTACTGCGGCTGAACGCTATTTTCCTCCAGTTCAACAAGTAATTGCCGTTCAACCACTGTACTTCCTTCTTTAATATGTATCTTTTTAACCTGTGCATCAACGGCACAAAGTATGTGAATTTCGGTTTTCATCGATTCCAGAGTAAGTAAGGTTTGTCCCGAAGTGACTGCATCTCCTTCGCCTACATTTATTTTCAATACCCTACCAAACAAATCGGCACTAATAAGGTTCTCAAAAATCTTTATGGTTTCCTGATTCTTTCGGTCAACTTTGGCCTGATTCAATAAACAGTTGCTTTGCAGCTCAAATGTAAAACCTTTCGTTCCAATCAATGTTTCCCCAACTCCTTCAATTATCAGAAACGTTTCGGCTTGCTGATCAATGTGAATCACAAGTTTTTTGCCTGTCAGTTTCCAGCTGTCTACCTGATATTCCTGGTGATTGACTCTGAAAATCTTTCCATTCTCAATTCCACATTTGTATTTTCCTCCTTCAATCGAGACCTCCAATTGGGGCATCATTCTCCAGAAACCGATCTGATTCCAAACAGAATTTACGGTGTGATTTTTTTGCTGAAAATGAAAAATAAGGTAGGCAATAACCAGTTTGTGCTTGTTCAGATTATCTCTTTTCTCCTGAACCTGCTGGTTGATCAACTCCAGATTCTCATCAATGTATCGTGTGAAAATTTTATTTTCCTGAAATGCATTGCTTTCGACCAATCCAGCTAAAAACGAAAGGTTGGTGTGAATTCCTGAAATACAGGTTTCTGACAATAGTTGCTGCATTTTGCCTGTTGCCAATTCACGGGTTTCGCCGCGGATGATTATTTTTGCCAGCAACGAATCGTAATTGGACGAAACTGTTATTCCTTCTGAAACAAAAGTTTCAAGCCGAATATTCTGCTCTTCCGGAAAATCCCAAACAGTGAGTTTCCCAGCCGATGGGAGAAAATTGCGGCTGGCATCTTCTGCGCAAAGCCGCACTTCGATAGCATGTCCCGAAATCTGAATGTCTTCCTGATTCATTGGCAATGGATTTCCTGCAGCCACCAGCAATTGGAGCGAAACCAGATCCGAACTGGTAATCATCTCGGTTACCGGATGCTCCACCTGAATGCGGGTGTTCATTTCCAGAAAATAAAAATGGCCGGTTTCGTCAAGCAAAAACTCGATGGTGCCGGCATTCCGGTAATTCATGGATTGGGCAATTTTTACCGCGGCGGAAGTCATCTGATTGCGGAGCTCCTCGCTGATGGAAGGTGATGGCGCTTCTTCGATAATCTTCTGAAAGTTGCGCTGTACGGAGCATTCGCGCTCGAAAAAGTGCAGCACATTTCCATGGTGGTCAGCCATAAGTTGCACTTCAAGGTGGCGTGCTCTTGGCAAATATTTCTCAACGAACAACTCTCCGTTTCCGAAGTAACTGAGCGCCTGACGTTCGGCTTTTTCGAGTGCGGGAAGCAATTCTTCCGGCGATTCGCAAATCACCATCCCTTTTCCACCGCCGCCGCCGGAAGCTTTTACCATCACCGGAAATTCCATTTCAGAAGTGTGCTGAACCAATTCTTCAACGGTTCCGCGAAACGAAGGTAAAACAGCTATTCCCAGTGATTCAACATATTTGAAAGCCTGATTTTTTTCGCCCATCAGGCGGATATTTTCAGGAGTAGGACCAATAAAAACAAGTCCTGAATCGGCCACCTTTTGAGCAAAACCGGCATTCTCAGAAAGAAATCCATAGCCGGGATGAATCGCTTCAACACCAGTTTTCAAAGCAATTTGAATGATTTTATCCTGATTCAGGTACGTTTCATTCAAGGTTTTCCCTGAAAGCAAAACCGCTTCGTCAGCCAGCGAAACATGCAAAGATGCAGCATCATCAGCGGCATAAACTGCCACAGTACGAATGCCGTTCTTTTGTGCCGCCCGGATAATCCGAACTGCAATTTCACCCCGGTTGGCTATGAGAATTTTTTTCAAAGACTTCACGCTTATGTATTGTTTTTTTTGCCAGCAGCAAGTTACCAGCCGCCAGCCGCTTGCTTTTTATCTGAAAACTGATTACTGCGACTGCCTACTTTCCCCATTTCGGTTTCCGTTTTTCCAGAAAGGCCCGAATTCCTTCCTGTCCATCAGGCGAGGAAAGCGCTTCTGCCAAAATGACTGCAGTCAAGGCGGTATCATTTACATCGATGGCCCCGGTTGTCACCTGATTGATCATGTTTTTTGCCCTTTCTACTGCCGAAGGTGCTGCCGAATCGAAAGAATTCATAAATTCTGACAATGTCTTTTCCAACTGATCTTCTTCGTATAAAACATCCACCAAACCTGCTTGATATGCTTCGGGAGCATTGAATAAGCTTCCTGTCAAAATCCATTTCCGCAGATTCTGAACTGACAATCTTTTTGATACAAATGGCAAAATTGTAGCAGGCAAAAGTCCCAGTTTTACTTCGCTGAACATGAAACGGGTGTTCGCTTCGGCCAGTACAAAATCACAGGCTGACATCAGTCCAATGCCTCCGCCAAATACGTTTCCACGGACACAAGCTATGGTAACCAATGGCAATTGGTATAATTTCAATAACAGATCTGCCAAATGTTTATAGCGCGCGGCGCTTTCCTCCTGATTGTTTTCGTCTGATCCGTAAAACCAGTTCAAATCGGCACCAGCACAAAACGAACGGCCATTTCCGGAAAGAACCATAAAAAGCAGGTCATTTCTGCCGGAAACCTCATCCAGTGCCTGATCCAATTCTGCAATCATTTCCAGAATTAAGGCATTGTGCCTTTCCGGACGATTCAATGATATACGGGCAACGGTTTTCTCAATCTTAACTTCAATATATTTATATCCGTTTTTCACACTTTTGTATTTTCGTTTAAAAAATCAATTTCTTATACCAGATCTGCCCCTGAAAAATTCCGAAGGAATTTAATGTTAATCACCTCCAATATAACTGGGGGATTAAAACACATCGCAAGTGACAGAACCCGAAACGGGTTCAATTATTCTAATTATCACATTGAACCCACTCGGGGTTCATTTTCTCAATTCTCTTTTATCCCCCAGTTATACTGGGGGTCAATATTATTTTACCACTTCGTGGTAATTTTGCTATTCATGTTCCTCAAATGTGGCGGAAGGATAATGCTCTGAAATGTGATGCCAACTTGGAACCTGAAAAATGAAACTCTCATCACATCCTAAAAACTCCATATCCCGGTTCTCCAAATTGCCGGTTCAGCGAAACCGAAATGGCCATGGCCAATACTTTTCGGGTGTCAGCCGGATCGATGATCCCATCATCCCACAAACGCGACGAGCTGTAATATGCTGAACTTTCTTCATTAAACTGTTCAAGTAATTTATCTCCCGACCCATTGCTGCCAATGCTTTTCAAAACTCCGGAAGCCTGCTCGCCGCCCATCACAGAAATGCGTGAATGTGGCCACATAAACAAAAAATGCGGATCGAAAGAACGTCCGGCCATCGCGTAATTTCCGGCGCCAAAAGAACCGCCAATCACCACCGTAAACTTTGGAACTGTCGCGTTGGCAACCGCGTTGATTAGTTTGGCTCCGTCGCGCGCAATTCCACCATGTTCGTATTTTTTACCCACAATAAATCCAGTAATATTTTGCAGAAAAAGCAACGGAATTTTCCGCTGCACGCACAGTTGAATAAAATGGGCGCCTTTCAGCGAACTTTCCGAAGTTAAAAAACTATTGTTGGCGATGATGCCAATTGAAAATCCATAGATTCGGGCAAAACCTGTCACCAATGTTTTTCCGTAGTTGGCCTTGAATTCCTGAAACTCACTTCCATCAACCAAACGATCGATAATTGCGTGGGCATTGATCGGCCTTTTCAGATCAGTCGGCAACAATCCATACAATTCTTCCGAAGGGAAAAGTGGCTCATTTACTGGTTGAATATCTATTTTTTGCTTCTCCGTAACAGGTAATCCTGCCACAATATTACGGCAAATCCTGATCGCGTCAACATCGTCTTCGGCAATGTGATCGGCCACTCCTGAAACTGAAGTATGAACCTCGGCACCACCTAACTCTTCAGGAGTTACTTCTTCGCCGGTGGCTGCCAATACAAGCGGCGGGCCTCCTATAAAAATGGTTCCCTGATTGCGCACCATGATGGTTTCGTCGCTCATGGCCGGAACGTAAGCGCCACCGGCAGTACACGAGCCCATCACCACCGAAATCTGCGGAATTCCTTCAGCCGACATTCTGGCTTGATTGTAAAAAACCCGGCCAAAATCGAAACGGTCGGGAAAAACGTTGGCCTGCTCGGGCAGGTAAATACCGCCCGAATCGACTAAATAAATGCAGATCAGTTTATTTTGACGGGCAATTTCCTGCGCCCGAACGTGTTTTTTGATGGTTTCGCGGATGTAAGTTCCGCCTTTTACGGTGGCATCGTTGGCAATAATCAGGCATTCGCGCCCTTGAACGACACCGATTCCGGTAATAATTCCGGCGGAAGGAAAAGCATTGTCGTATTGATTGTAAGCTGCGAATGAAGACAATTCGAGAAACGGCGTTTGCTGATCGACCAGCAAATTAATGCGCTCCCGGGCAAGCAGTTTTCCGCGCGAACGGTGTTTTTCAACCGCTGTTCCGGAACCGTACGAACTTACTTCCGCCAACTTTTCACGGAAGGTTTTTAATACTTCTTCGTAATTCCTGAAATTCTCCTGAAACTCGGGAGATTTGATTCGTGCTTCGTTTTGTTTAATTTTTACCGTCATCTGATTAAACAGAAAAGTTTAAATCACTTAGACAAAGAACTGATTCATTTAGTTCACATGCAATGGTAATTTATAAGGCCTGAATGTAGTTTTGTAATGAATTTATGTAATTCAACCATTGTTTTTTCATTTCAGGTCATCAATATTCAAACAATTTGTCGAATGCATCTGACAATTAAGTGTCTTTTTTGTCGAACCCATCCAACAAAAAAGGATTAGATAGCAACCAATTCTCCCATCAAAACCAACTTTTCTCCTTCTCCGGACAGCCCGGTTAATTTTACGGCGTGGATGGTATTTTTATGAATGTCTTTCGCCTGAAATTCAACCGGAACATACAAATCTCCGTAGCCGGATGCTTTTGTTTTAGTCGCTTTTTCAACCAGAATATTCTGGGTTTTTCCAATCAGACTTTGGTAGAATCGGAGTTTATTTTCTTCGGAAAGTTCTCTGATTTGCGCTGACCGTGCAGTTTTTATCTTCTCCGGAACGTGATTTTCCATGCGTTCAGCCCGTGTACCTTTTCTAACTGAATATTTAAATGTGTGTACATGGCTGAAGTTGAATTCACCAACGGCGTCAAGTGTCTGCTGGAATTCTTCGTCGGTTTCGCCGGGGAATCCAACAATGATGTCGGTAGTGAAATTAAAATCAGGATGAACCGACCGGAATTGATTGATGGTTTTGCGGAATTGTTCCACGTCGTACATCCGGCGCATCCGGAGCAACGTTTTTTCGGAACCACTTTGCAGGCACAAATGCAGGTGCGGCATTAGTTTTGGATGACTGAAAAGTTCCACAAACCGGTCGCCAAAACCATCGGGTTCGAGCGATGAAATGCGTACCCTGAAATCGCCCGGAACTTCCAGAACCTGAGCCAGTAAATCTTCGAACCGTGCTTCCCCGTCTTCGTAACGCCCAATGTTGACTCCGGTAACCACAATTTCTTTGAATCCGTTTTCGATGGTTTTGCGCACACTTTCCAGCACATCGGCAACCGGTCGGGATACTGCCCGACCGCGCACCATCGGAATAATACAGAAGGTGCAGAAATTGTCGCAGCCATCCTGAATTTTCACGGCACTGCGGGTATGAAGGCTTTTGCGAACAGGTTCGTACCGAAATACATCCTGCGGCAATTGTTCGGGATGAAGTATTTCTCCTGAAAAATGAGCATCGACCAATGAAAGAATCGAACTCTTGCGGTTGTTTTCGACTACAAAAGTGATGTTGTCCTGACTTTCGAGTTTTTCCTTGAAATTGTTGGCCATGCAACCAGTCACCACCACCACGGCTTCTTTATTTTTTCTGGCAGCCTGACTGATGACCGTTCTCGATTTCTGATCGCTCTGGTTGGTTACCGTACAGGTATTAATCACCACAACATCAGGAGATTGGTCGAAGTTTACCAATTTGTACCCAGCCTCATCAAAATCGGTGACCAGTGCATCCGTTTCGTATTGGTTGAGCCGACAGCCAAGGGTTTTGAAAGCCACTTTCAAGCCTTTCCCATCTGCTCCAACCTTTTCATTTATATTTTCGTTATTCATAAAAATCTAACGCGATATTTTTAATTATTTTGTTCTGCCTCCCACAATTTTGTCATATTCCTCGTCGTTGGCTTCCCATAGCTCTATTTTATGTATTTATTCTTTCGGTCCCGGCTTTCCCTGATTCCGGTTTACCTGCGGTCTTCTTCTTTGTTTGTTGTGCTTTTTGACCACACTTGGCTGGGTAAAGAATTTCTGATCCAACTCGCCCACGTTCATCATGTTTTCCTTCTTAGCTTCGGGTTCGTTGTAACCTTCAAACGAAGGTTTTTGCCCACGCTTGTTCATGTTCAGGAATTTTTTTACGTCTTCCAAATCAAGTATAAAAACACGTCCTCCATCCGATTGTGAATAGCTGTACCAAACTTTTTTCTGAAGAATATCAGTTTTGAAGTGACGGGCAAGTCCTCTGTCAGTTTCAATGGCCAGCAATTCATGCGGGAAATCTTCCAGTGCTTCGAGGTAATGATCGAGTTCGTAAGTGAGGCAGCATTTGAGTTTGCCACATCGGCCGGCCATTTTTTCCGCGTTAGGCGACAAACCCTGTTTAATAGCGGCATCCGAAGTTACGCTTGTGAAGTCGGTCCGCCAGGTTGAGCAGCACAAGGCACGTCCGCACGAACCGATTCCGCCAATACGCCCGGCTTCCTGACGCACGCCAATCTGTTTCATCTCTATTTTGATGCTGAATTCGCGCGCATATTGTTTGATCAGTTCACGAAAATCGACCCTGTCGTCGGCAATGTAAAAGAAAATGGCTTTGTTGTTATCGCCACGAAATTCCACATCCCCGATTTTCATTTCCAGGTTCAGCTCGTTGGCAATTTGCCGTGCACGGATCATCACTTTGTTTTCCCGTGCTTTGGCTTCTTCCCATTTAATCACGTCAGCCGGAGTGGCTTTGCGGTAAACTTTGTGCCATTCGTAACGTTCCGGTTTTTTTACTTTTCGTTTAAACTGAAGCTCGGCCAATTTGCCGGTGAGCGAGACCGCGCCAATATCGTGTCCCGGCGAACACGACACAACCACCAGCTCGTCGCGCTTTAATTGTATTCCTTCTTCATTCCTGAAAAACTCTTTTCTCGTTCCTTTGAACCGGATTTCTACAATGTTCGATTCGTTGGTGGTATCGGGTATATCGTTGAGCCAGTCATACGTGCCAAGCATGGCAGGACGGTCTAAATCAGTATTTGTGTTGCATCCGCTGCATCCCATATCTCTCTGTTTTTAATAACAAATGGCAATATTATCAATTTCTGGCCAGATTTGCTATTTTTATTCGTTCTAAATAACGGAAGAGGAACAGGCTCTGCTAATTGTAAAATGCCTCAAAGGAATAAATTATTTATCTATCGATAGATGCGGATCCTTGCGGGCCGCCAAACCCGGAGCACCATGAATAAATCTCCCTCTCAGATAAATCAAGTCCATTTGATGCATGAGCAAATGGCTTGTTATAATAAATATGACTCAATGCCTCAACAGCAGCCACTGCTGCAAAGATATGACATGGGCTTTGTTCCCCTTGGTTCTTTGCAGGGGAAATGTAATTGTTTCCTTTATTTTCACCATCAGTTGGTCTTTGCCAAGAAAAAAAGGAAGGTTGAGCAAAAACTAACATATTGAAACCTATCAGGAAAATTATTAGAGATACTTTTTTCATTTAGTTAATTTTAATTGGTCAGCATTATTAATCTTTTATACACCGTATCGACAATCCAAATTCAAGTTTATGGTTATACCTGCTGCTTCCCCCATGATCTGAGGAATAAACCCTTGTAACAGCAGAATTTGAGTTGCCTTTAGTGGAAGACCAAAAACAACCAGCCTCAATTTTTGAAAGAAAGTTATTGTATTTTCCTCCTCCAGGTAATGCAGAGAATCCTGTCTCGTTTGTAGCTCCATAATTTGGGATTTTCCAATGACTATTCCCAATTTCCTTCAATTTTCCACCTATGTTTGCTTCTTGTCCACGAAAAAGGTCGGTGTCATCTAATTCGGCATTGTCCATCCCTAAAAAATTTTCCATTTCCATCCATTCTTCATCAGAAGGCAAGTGCCATCCCTCGGGGCAAACCTTATTGGCAGTTTCCCAATCGTATAAACAACCGTAAGTAAAGTAATTTTCCCCGTATGCACCTGTACCGGAATAACCGTACACCCAAATACCGCATTGCGAGTCGGGCGCACAAACGTATGGGGCATAAGCAAGATTTTCGGCCATCCAGATTTGGTCTCCAATTTTTACCCATTCATAAACATGCCCGTCCCGCTTATCGGTAAAAGAGCCGGAGTTGGCATCAAATGGGTCTTTTTTGCAGGATTGGAGGATTAAAAATGCCAGAAGAACAGTAGTGATCAGGATTGATTTTTTTACAATACAATTGACAAAAGGGTTCATTGATTTTTTTATTGTGTTTAGCACAATAAATGTACGAACATAATTTTATGAATA
>Ga0208968_1002149_pt1 | contig 10112 bp, 6 predicted proteins | sample RifOxyA3_FD_184031 | JGI IMG/M metagenome (GOLD analysis project Ga0208968, IMG submission 184031) | Groundwater microbial communities from Rifle, Colorado - Rifle Oxygen_injection A3 (SPAdes) | ecosystem: Environmental > Aquatic > Deep subsurface > Groundwater | place: Rifle, Colorado, United...
TGTTGGAAGCCGGAAGAAATATAGTTAAAACGCAAATACAGACATCCTATTTCACACAATTTATTCAATCAATTTTTCACAATCTGGCTCATCCTACAGCTTTGGTTTTGGCGCAAATTGTGACAATCATCATCGTCTCCCGCATATTCGGTTTCATTTTCAAAAAAATACATCAGCCAACCGTTATCGGCGAAATAATTGCTGGTATTGCACTGGGTCCTTCATTGCTGGGCATGTTTTTTCCTGAATTTTCGTTGGCGCTTTTCCCTGCAAATTCATTAGGCAACCTGAATCTTTTAAGTCAGGTCGGACTTATCCTTTTCATGTTTATGGTTGGCATGGAACTCGATATATCGGTCATACAAAAAAAAGTAAAAGACGCCGTAGTGGTGAGTAATGCAGGAATCCTGATCCCTTTCACACTGGGAATAGGATTGGCATATTTCATTTACGAACATTTTGCCCCCGCCGGAGTTCCATTCCTGTCGTTCGGTTTATTTCTGGGAATGGCAATGAGCATTACCGCATTCCCGGTACTGGCCCGAATTGTGCAGGAACGCGGAATTCACAGAACCCGGCTTGGAGCTTTGGTTATTACCTGTGCAGCTATTGACGACATAACGGCGTGGTGCATGCTGGCAGCAATCATTGCCATTGCCAAAGCCGGTTCGTTCCTGAGTTCGCTTTATATTATTTTGTTGTCAATTGGTTATATTCTGGTAATGTTCAAAGTAGTCCGGCCCTTCCTGAAAAGAGTTGGAGATTTACATGCTTCGCGCGAAAACCTCAGCAAACAGGTCGTAGCCATTTTCTTTCTTACCTTGCTGATATCTTCTTATGCCACTGAAATCATAGGCATTCACGCGCTTTTTGGTGCATTCCTGGCCGGAACAATCATGCCTGAAAACAGTAAATTCAGAAACATTTTCATTCAAAAGATTGAAGACGTTGCCCTTGTGCTGCTTCTTCCGCTCTTTTTTGTTTTTACCGGACTGAGGACCCAGATAGGACTATTGAACGATATTTATCTCTGGAAAGTAACCGGCCTGATTATTCTGGTTGCCATCACCGGAAAATTTGTTGGCAGTGCCCTGGCTTCAAAAATCATGGGCCAAAACTGGCGCGACAGCCTGACCATCGGTGCGCTGATGAATACCCGGGGACTAATGGAACTCGTGGTACTTAGCATTGGGTACGATTTGGGTATCCTCTCGCCTGAAATTTTTTCGATGATGGTCATTATGGCTTTGGTCACTACTTTCATGACAGGTCCTGTGCTGGACTTAATTAATCGAATATTCAGGAAAAAGCCAAGCTTGCTTTCCGAACAGGTGAACCAACTCGTAAAATACAAGATTATTTTATCTTTTGGCAATCCTGAAATGGGACGATCACTGCTTCGACTTGCCAGCAATATGATTAAAAAACAGAATGGAAATGCCACAGTTACCGCATTACATCTTTGTTCAAACAATGTGCTGCACCATTACAACATAAAGGAATATGAAAATGAAAGTTTCTCACCGGTCATTCAGGAATCGAAACATCTAAACCAGAAAATTACCACCCTTTTTAAAGCTACTGACGACATTGACACTGACATTACTGAAATAACCAACAGGGGAGCATTCGATCTGTTGCTTATTGGTATCGGACAGTCAATTTTTGAAGGGAGTCTTTTGGGCAAAATTCTTGGTTATACCACCAGTATCGTAAATCCCGACCGCCTGATTCACAAAGTGTCGGGAAAAGAAAAATTATTTGGCAACTCACCTTTTGACGATCGTACTCAAAATATTCTTTCGAACAGCAAAGCTCCGGTCGGAATTTTAGTAGATAAAAATACAGGTAACTGGGAACAAATTATTGCACCGTTTTATTCTGAGAAAGACAATTTCCTGATTGAATATCTTCAGCGACTTATTAATAATTCAGAAGCACAGGTAACTGTAACCGATCCGGTTGGTATAATCAAAAACCACATTGAAATAAAGGAAGCCATCAGGGCGATTGAGCAGGAAGCGCCCAACCATATCACCCTTGATCAGGTAAACGTGATTGATGAAACATTTATCCAAAAATTTCAGTTAATGATTGTATCTGCCGAAGGGTGGAAAACGCTCGTTGAATCACGTAGCAGTTGGCTCAGCGCGGCACCATCAATACTGATACTGCAAGCCTGATAAAACGGAATTAATGTAAACCAATAAAAATCAAACGCCATGATAACTGTTATCATTCCTACATTAAACGAAGAAGCCCACATTGCTTCCGTGATAAAATTCGCGAAAGCAGAACCGAATGTAAGCGATGTAATTGTTGTGGACGATAAATCGATGGACCAAACTGTACCCATTGCCCTTCAATGCGGTGCGAAAGTGATCACTAGTACAAAGCTCGGGAAAGGAGCTTCAATGAAAGACGGAATACTTTATTCAACCAACGAAATAATCGTCTTTCTTGACGGAGACATTGACCCTTATCCCCCAAATACAATAAAAATGCTTGCCGGTCCAATCATTTGCGGCGAGGCAGATTTTGTAAAATCATCCTTCAGCCGAAATGCCGGCAGGGTAACCGAACTGGTTGCAAAACCGCTACTGAGTATTTTTTACCCTGAACTACTGCGATACAGCCAACCGCTAAGCGGAATGATTGCCGGAAAAAAATCACTTTTGCAACGACTGGATTTCAGGGACGACTATGGCGTTGACATTGGTATCCTGATAGATATGCACTTGATGAAAGTACGGATTGTGGATGTCGAAATCGGCTACATCGAAAACAAAAGCAAACCTTGGCAAGAGCTTGGCAAAATGAGCAAAGAAGTATCTCAGTCCATTATTTCTAAGGGAACTTTGACAAAAAAACCACCCTACCTTGTAGAAGAACCTGGTACGCAGAAAGAAATCCCGTCGCAAATAGAATATGCATTGAAAAATCACCTCCTGAAGTTTAACAAACTGGTAATCTTCGACATGGACAATACGCTTCTTCGGGGAAGGTTTATTGATGCCTGCGCAAATTCATTTGGATTCATGGATAAACTGATGGACATTCGCTCGTCGGAAACAAACGGGATTTGCATGACCAAACAGGTAGCCAAACTTCTGAAAGGAAAATCGATAGCGGATTTGATTTCAGTTGCGGATAACATACCCATTGTGGAAGACGCGCAGCAGGTCGTTTCCAAGCTGAAAAACCGGGGCTATGTTGTTGGTATTATTTCCGACAGTTACGACTGCATAACCGAACATATAAAAAACAAATTGGAGATGGATTTCTCGCTCTCAAATGAATTGGAATTCTCTAAAAGTATTTGTACCGGTGAGGTGAAAATTCCATCGTTTTTCTTTAGCAGCAGCGACAGCTTATGCAAACATCCTTTGTGCAAGACAAATGCAATGACGGACATTTTAAACAAATACAAAATAAAAAAGGAGAACTGTATCGCCATTGGCGACAGCTTGAACGATCTTTGCATGATTAAAGAGGCCGGAATTGGCATCGCTTTTTGTCCCGAAGATGAATTATTGAAACATCATGCCGATGCCATAATTTCTACGCCAAATTTCACCGAATTATTAACCCACGCGTCAAAACTTGATTCAAAAAATAAGGCGGCAACTAAAGTAAAAAAGTTGGTTTCGGGATTTTCCCAACAAGGATATGGTTTCCTCCAAATGCTCTCAAATGCTATTCGCCAGAAACCAAAAGAAAAAATACGTGCCAATCAGAAATAAGCAGAATCGTATCACGTTGAAATGAAACATACTATGATAATACAACTGACCAACCAAAAAGCCGCCAGGCTTTTGCACGAATTGGAGGAACTGCATCTGATTAAGGTTTTAAAGGAAAACTTTGAACCTGACAAAACCAAATTGTCCGATAAATACAAAGGCTCTATCAGCAAGGAAGATGGGCAACAATTAAACGACCATATCAAACAAATACGCAGCGAATGGAACGGTATTTAATGCCGCAGGGAACTACCAAACCTGATAAAACCCCGGGAAGCAGCAATCTTTAGTAAAATATTTCCTTCTTCAGCAACTGATATTCATATTCAAAATTCGGGGTAAAAACCGCGCGGCCAATCTTGTCCACAATATTTTACTTCTTTATCGAACTCTGGTTATACAAAGAACAGCTTTTTGAGTTTATATCGCATCTATGGTTATTTAAGTAATGTTATTGAATTTTCTTAAATAATCTTGGCCATTTAAACCCATCCCAGTTGTTCGAAAATAGAATAATAACTGTCTTACCTACAATATTATCTTCAGGCACAAGTCCCCAGTAGCGCGAGTCGGCAGAGTTATGGCGGTTATCACCCATCATAAAACAATAGTTCTTATTAAATACATAAGTTGTTGCATGTTTCCCGTTAAGATAAAAAGAGCCTTCTTTCTCGTCAATTTCAACTTTTTCCAATTCTTCAATTGTCTGACGATAAATTTTATAATTCAATGAATTCAATTGAATTGTCATTCCTTTCTTTGGAATAATCATTGGACCATAATTATCAATTGTCCATTTCAATTCCTTATTCACCCATTGCGAGGAATCATTTTTTACAACGTTTACGAATACTGAATCAATACTTTTTTCCCCAAGTAATTTTTTTTGCTGCATGTTTGTCATATCAAAACCGAAGTATTCATTGTAATTCCATGAACCATTATCCCATGCCGCTATTTTTAAACTGTCACTTAGCTTCCTGAATGCAGGTAAATCTCTTACCTTTACAATATATGGTTGTTTTCCCAGTTCAGGTATATTGATAGCTTTCGTGTTAGCAAAAACCACTCCATCAATCAGTTGAAAGGTATCTCCGGGAAGACCAACACAACGTTTTATAAAAAAATTATCTCTTTGTCCCCATAATGGATGTATGAAAACCACGATCTCTCCATGTTTTATCGATGAAAAACCGTTTAATCTTTTTTGATCCCAATATATAGAATCAAAAGGAGTGGTTTTGTCCGCACTTAAATACCAAATCAGGTTAATCCATGGAATTTCAAAAGGCGATTGTGGCATTGCAGGCCCATAGTTCAATTTGCTCACCAGAACTTTATCTCCAGGATATAAAGTATTTTCCATCGAACCGCTCGGTATTGAAAAGACTTCAATAAAGAACACTCTCATAGAAATGGCCAACAGAAAAATGCCAACAATTGAAGCCAGGGATGAAAAAAAACTGTATCTGCGCATCCATGCAAAAACCGAAAGTTTTGATCTGAACAAAAGACCAATCAGGAATACAAATAAAATTCCAATAGCCAGCCAGTGAAGTCCTGAAAGAGTGATAATTAACACTATTGCGCCCAATAGGCTGAGTTGAATTTTTCGTTTCATAATTGATTGTCTTCAGGATATTCTACTTCTCCTTTTATCCCAAGCATGTAGGGCGAATCCACCCCGTTGTAAAATACCTCAACCGTTTTATGGAACACCCCAGGGAAATCCGCATCGTATTTAATTGTTATTTGTCCTTTTCTCCCTGGCCGGATAGGTTCTTTCGACCACTCAGGAACAGTACAGCCACAAGAGGTTTTTACGTCATTAATAATCAACATGGTTTTTCCCGGATTGGTGAATTCGAATAAAACGCTTGCTTCCTTTTTAAAGGGAATAGTCCCAAAATCGTATTTTTCTTTTTCAAAAACGATTGACGCATCGTTGCGAGTGACTATGGGGAACAGGCGAAGAATAGAAATAACATCAGGACGGCAATTAGCTTATTCATAGTTATTTTAGTTTCAATGGTTTGAAATGTTTGATGAGTTTGAGGCTTTGCTGTTTGAAATGATCAAACGCTCGAATGCTCAGACTTTTTTGAACCTTTTTTTAAATAATAAAAGCACAACGGCACAAAATACAAGCTGACTAGTGTTCCTAAGAGCATACTGCCGATGACTGCCAAAGCCAAAGGTTTTTGCAGGTCGGCGCCCAGACCCGAGGTGAACAGAATAGGAACAAGGGCTAGGATCGCAGTAAGGGTGGTCATCAATATAGAGAGCAGACGACGGTGCCCAGCTTCAATAATGGCCCGCATCAGGGGCATACCTTGTTTGTAAAGCTGGTTCATGGTTTCCACTTTCAGTATTGAGTCGTTGATCACAATACCGCTCATCACCACAATTCCGATCAGCGACATCAGGTTGATGCCTGCTCCCCCTATTTTCAGAGCCAGAAAAGCCCCGAAAATATCAATCGGTATTTCGAGCAATACCAACAGTGGGAGGGTAAGCGATTCGAATTGTGAAGTCATGATAAAATAAAGAAGGGCAAGTGATATGAGTAAAATCACACTTAATTCCTGCATCATAGTCCTGTTCGAAAAAATGCTCCCGCTAAACCCGGCTTCAAAAAGTCTGTCGCCCCTCACAATCCCTTCAACCTTATCGGAAATGACGGAAGCTTCTTTGTCGGTAATTTCAAAGTTTACCGGGAAATATTCCCCTTCTTTGCCCGCTACAATCACTTTCAAGTCCTGCCCTTTTGTTTCCGAAACAAGGTCTCGAACCGGAATCATTTCATTCTTTTTATTCCTGATAAACAAACCATTAATAACAGACCTCAAATCAATGGACTTACTTCCCAAAACTACCGGCACAAAGTCCTGGTTGTCTGAAATGAGGAAAACCTGATTTTCGTTAAACGCTGTTTTTAAACGGCTATAAACCTCGTCGAACGAAACATCATACAACATTAATTTGGCAGGATCGGTATGCAGGATGGTGTATTCCGTTAGCGGGATTTTTTCTATTGGATATTCAGGCAAAGCCGCCTGTATCTTCTGAAGCGTCTTTTGCAAATGGGATACATAGTTTGGGCCGTAATCGTTAACGGCTTTTAAGCGGGCTGTCAACGGCCTTTCTTCTGAAGAAAATATTACATTAAAAATATTATCGACTTCACGTTGCCGGACAATGCTTTTCGGAAATTTTTCCCTGAGGTACGATTCTGCAGCCCGAAGGGTACTATCAAGAATGGACGGATGTTTGACCTTCATATAAACCAATGCTTCGGAAGAAGAAGCTATACTGTTTTTGTCCATCACAAACTGTTGTTCGCCAACCAGGCAGGTACTTTGTCCTAAACTTTCATTGAAAAGCCTGATCAGTTCTAGTGTCCTTTGTTTGTTTTCGCCAATGTGGATGTGCTCGTTCCAGTCGATAGCGAGCATCAGCTCGTTCCTGTCAATAACCGGAAGTCTGGTTTTGTCCAGCGTGCCGTAAAGGAAAAACGAACCAGTCAGTAGCAAGCCAACAATTACGAATGAAAGTAGTTGGTTTCGCATCACGAATCGGAAGCCGGACATATACAGGACTTCAAAATTCAAAAGATTGATCCGCTTCATCCATTTCAATTGGCGGACGTTCTCACCTTTCCGGTAAATCAGGCGATAAAATACAGGCAGCAAAGTGGACGAAACACCCAGTGAAACCAGTAATCCAATCGAAACAGCCATAGCCTGGTCATAAAACATAGCCCCCGCAATGCCGCTAATAAAAATCAGTGGGAGGAAAACGGAAGAGTTTGTTAATGAGGAACTGAGCAAAGGGCCGAAAACCTCGTTGGTACCTGAAACACAAGCGGACTCGAGGAGTTCGATTTCGGTGGGTTCTGTTGTTCGAAGGGTTGAAGGGTTTGAAATGTTTGAGGCTTCGCTGTTTGAAGGGTTGGAGGATTTGCGGCGCCGGAGCCGTTCACGATGTTGGGTAATGTTATCGATCACGATGATCGAATTATCGACTGTCATTCCGACCCCAAGGATGATACCCGATAATGAAATGACATTGATGGAGATACCCAGAATATAGAAAAACAGCATTGAAACAACCAACGAGGTGGGGATGGTGATGCCAATCAGCAGCGGTGCACGGAAGTCTTTCATAAAAAAGAACATCACAATGAAGGCAAGGGCGGCTCCCCACATCAGATCCTGCTGTAGATTTCCGATTGAATAATCGAGCAGGGTGGTCTGGTTCCGTGTAATGTCGAATTGAATATCAGGGTAATCTTTCTCAAATTCAGCAATCAGGTAATTAAGCTTGTCTTTCAGATCCGACATCCGGGCATCGCTTTGCTTGATCACGGCAAAAGTTACGGCGTCCTGACCGTTGTGGAGAACCATCCCTTTTTGTTTCCGGGGGTGTTCAATAACCGTGGCCACATCCTTTAACTGCAATAACCGGTCGTTGGCTTTGAAATAAATATTCTCGATGTCATTTTTGTTTTGGAGGGTCGACGAAAATCGGATATTATACTGGTATTGCCCGTCGCGGATCAAAAGGTTGCCTAGTTTGATGTTACTGTTTTTGATGCTGTTTACCAAAGCTTCCTGCGTGATCCCCAGCGCTTGTAGTTTTTGATTATCAGGTAAAATCAGCAATTCGGAGCTGACAGTTCCGCTCATGTCAACCATCGCCACTTCAGGGAGTTGCTCAATTCGTTTATTGATAACGTTGGAAGCAAAGCGGCTTAATTCTGTAAAGGCTTGCGAAACGGGGAAAAGTTCGGAAGGGTTTGAAATGTTTGAAGGGTTTGAGGCTGCGCTGTTTGAAGGGTTGGAATGCTGCGCGTTTGAAGGGTTTGATGGCTGCGCCGTTGGAGGGTTGGAGGCTTCGGACTTTGAACTCTTTAAAGTGAGATTGAGATAAAAGACAGGGATGTCGGTTGCGTTGGCTTTTATTACCCGGGGGCGGTCGATATTCCGGGGAAAGTTGTTCATTGCCCTGTCTATCTTTTCATTGACCTCAATGAAGGCATAATCGATGTTTGCCCCATACTCGAACTTCAGGTGTATCACCCCGTTTTCGTTACGTGCTTCACTCGTAATGTCGGCTAAATGTGACAATTGCATTAACTGGCGGCGCAATGGTTTAACAACCGTATTCTCCAATTCACGGGTTGAAGTATTCGGGACACTTACCTGAACGGTGATCTCGGGTATATCAATGTCGGGCATTAACGATACCGGTATGTAATTGATGGCAACTATTCCCAATACCAGAATGGCAATGAAGGACATCGTTACAGCGATCGGACGACGGATAAGGAAACGGACCATATTTATTTAGTTAGGAATGTTAGGAATGTTTGAAGGGTTTGAAAGTTTGATGGGTTTGATGGTTCAGATGCGCAATCTCAAACATTTCCACCTTTTTTTCAAACGGCGCAACCTCAAACGATCAAACTTTTTTCAAACTTTTTTTTCAAACGTTCAAACTTTTTTCAAACTTTTTTTTCAAACGTTCAAACTTTTTTTTACCTTTTATATTTATTCCCTTTAAGTTCCGATGTTTTCAGGTAATCCATAAATCGTTTGATTTTGACACTGATTATAAGCAGTTTACTCTTGAGTATTTCAAATTCTTCATCCGAAATATATTCCCGGTCTTTAGCCCGATAGATTTGAGAACGGCATTCCCCTGCCGATCCTTTGGCAATCGATAAGAATTGAATAAATTCATTTTTCCCCTCCCGCTCAAATCCTTCAGCGATATTATCCATTACCGAACCCGATGATCTGCGTATCTGATCGACCAGCCCAAAATCTTTTGAAAAAGGAGCAGTTTTAGTTAGACGGAATACATCTACTGACATCACCCTTGACAATTGCCATATCTCCAAATCGTCAAAACAAGTAATTGTTGCCATTCTTTTTTGTTTTATACGTTTATATTTTTTTTGTTTTACTATTTGAATGTTTGAGGGTTTGAGGGTTTGAGGGTTTGAGAGTTCAAACGGCGCAGCCTCAAACAATCAAACTTTTTTTCAAACAATCAAACATTTTTTTTCAAACAACGAAGTGTCAAACCTTTTCAAACCTTCAAACTTTTTTTCAAACTTTTTTTTCAAACGCCTATCTATTTAACAACGATTTTGCTTTCGTGCGCCAGGTTAAGATTCCCCGAAACAATGATGGTATCGCCAGGTTCGAGCCTCGCTCCTTTGTCGGGATGGGCAACCACTGAATATGAAGTGGTATTCTCTCCCGTGGTTTGAATGTAGGTCCAGAATGCGATGGTGTCGTGGGTACATTTAAACAGCACTTCCTGGTTGAACTGTTCGTCATGCCTGTGTTGCGAGATAAG
>Ga0208968_1002152_pt1 | contig 10111 bp, 7 predicted proteins | sample RifOxyA3_FD_184031 | JGI IMG/M metagenome (GOLD analysis project Ga0208968, IMG submission 184031) | Groundwater microbial communities from Rifle, Colorado - Rifle Oxygen_injection A3 (SPAdes) | ecosystem: Environmental > Aquatic > Deep subsurface > Groundwater | place: Rifle, Colorado, United...
CGACCCGCCTGGCTTTCCGTTTATCGCTCTTGTGGTATCCGGCGGCCATACCAATATTTATCATGTCGTTTCTCCTCACCATTTTGAACTCATGGGCCGGACAAGGGATGATGCAGCCGGAGAAGCCTTTGATAAAGTCTCAAAAATGCTGGGACTGGGATATCCCGGCGGTCCGGCCATTGAAGCCCTCAGCCGGACACAGGCCCCGGACATCACATTCCCCCGGACACTGCTTGAAAAAGAAAGCTTTGATTTCAGTTTCAGCGGTCTTAAATCAGCAGTAGCCCGGTATATCCACGACCATGATGTTTCTTTGGACCATGAAAAAGCAAGGGTTGCCGCTTCTTTCCAGAAAGCCGTGATTGATGTTCTGTCCAAAAAGCTGATCCATGCGGCCCTGTTTAAAGGATGCAGCCGCATCGGCATTTCCGGCGGCGTATCAGCCAACCGGACTTTTTCAGAAGGTTTAAAGAAAAATGCAGCCCTCCATAAAATCAGGATATTTACACCTGGCCCGGACTTGTGTGGTGACAATGCCGCCATGGTTGCAGCAAGGGGTTATACCCTGATTCAAAAGGGAGCCTTGACCTCACTTGAAGAAGATGTGTATTCCCGGCCAAAGCTCAATTAATATCCTGATTTTCAAGATATTCCCGCTTAACCTTAAAAATTCTTTCCACTGATTTTTTTCCTGCTGAAAACAGGTTCTTATCTTTATTTTGAAGCCTTATGATTTCATGATAGGCTTTGTCGATATGGGGGCCCTTATGACAGATCAGGGCCATGTCGATTCCGGACACAAGGATCTGGTGAATACAGGTTTCTATGTCGTGTTTGATGGCTTTCATATCCAGGTCATCGGTCATCACAAGACCGTCATACCTGAGCCTGGTTCGCAGCAGATCCTGCGCAATAGCCGGAGAAAGGCTTGCCGGCCATTCTTCATCCAGCCTTGGGTAAAGGATATGGGAGAGCATGATGCCAGTGACCCTTTCATGTTTTGCAGCCATAAACGGAATCAGATCGGACTGTTCCAGGGCGGATAACTCAATATCCAGTTCAGGGAGAAAAAAGTGGGAGTCTTTGATGGTTCGGCCGATCCCGGGAAAATGTTTTGCCACAGCCATGATCCCGTTCTCCTGAAATGTGCGGATCATCTGGGTGCCGAGAACGGCAACCATTTCTGCATTTCCTTTGAAGGCACGGTCTTTCATGATGCTCTCCCCATTATCCGCCGCCACATCCAGGACAGGGGCAAGATTCATATTGACGCCGATAGTCTTCAGCTCTTGGGCTGTGATGGACGCAAAATCAACGGCATCATCAATTGTTTCAATAAACGGATTTCCTTTAAAAAGCGTGAAAGGTTCTCTCAGCCTTGCCACGGTCCCGCCTTCCTGGTCTATGGAAATAAACAGGGGCGGACAGCCGCAGGATTTTGCATAGGCCTGGCAGGATTCACAAAGCGCTTTCACCTGATCCGGGGTTTCAATATTTCTTTTAAAAAGGATAAGCCCCCCTGCCCTGATATCTTTTATAATATGCTTTACATCATTATTGAGTTCAATCCCGTCAAACCCCAGCATCAGCCTCTGTCCCGCCATTTCCATATGTGTTGTATAGTCCTTATCCATTAAATTTCCTTGACGAACCCATAGTTTTAATATTAGATCATGCTTTTTTTTATCGAGAGTTCACATTAATCCATTCAATTTAGGATGATCATATGGCTTGGATATCATGAAATCAAGTGCTTTAAAATCAGATTTTATCTTATTGCTGGTGGCAACCATCTGGGGGCTTGCCTTTGTGGCACAAAGAATCGGCATGGACCATGTGGGCCCGTTTACCTTTAACGGGCTGCGTTTTGTCTTAGGATGTCTTTCCCTGCTCCCCTTCATGCTCTTTCCGCGGAACCGGATAAAAGAACAAAACAGCAGCGGTCTCATCCCATCGGGGATTGTCTCAGGAGTGATTCTTTTCGGCGGTATTTCACTCCAGCAGGTGGGGCTTGTCTACACCACTGCCGGAAAAGCCGGGTTTATTACAGGACTTTATGTGGTGATGGTTCCCCTGATCGGTTTATTTATAAAAAGCAGCCATACCTCTCCTGGAACCTGGGCCGGTGCCGTCCTTGCCGGTATCGGCATGTACCTTTTAAGCGTGACCAAGGACCTGAACGTGGATTTTGGTGACCTTCTGGTATTCTTCTCAGCTATCTGCTTTGCTTTTCACCTGATCATTATCGGCAGGCTGTCCCAGCGCTTTGATACGGTAAGGCTGTCCCTCATCCAGTGCTGTGTCTGTGCCGCCCTGAGCCTTATGACGGCTTTTTTTTCAGAAACCCTTGTTCTTACGGACATTTTTGATGCTGCCCTGCCTCTTTTTTATGGAGGGGTTTTGTCAGTGGGGGTTGCCTATTCTCTCCAGATTTATGGACAGAAAAACAGCCCGACCTCCCATGCCGCTATCCTCTTATGTCTTGAATCGGTTGTAGCAGCCCTGGGCGGATGGGTCATCCTGAATGAGATCCTCTCACCCAGGGCAATTTTCGGATGCGTCCTGATGCTTACCGGAATGCTGATATCACAGTTATATCCGACAAAAAACCAGCGCTTTAAATGATTTCATGGAATGGCAAAAAGGCAGGTTTTTATCACTTAAGTGCTTTCATCCCTTCCTTCAACAGCCGGGTAATCTCTTCTGCAGCCTGCCCGGCTTTTTCAATATTTTGGGCAACGCTATCCAGGTTTGCTTCTTTTGCCCTTTGTGCCCAGGTCAAAAAGGTTTCCTTATGACTGTCATTGTGATCGATCCAGTGGGCAAACAGTTTTTCCAGTTTCTGTTCAAAGGTTAATTCATGTGTGTGGCCTTGATCATGGGCATTTCCATGGCTATGGCCATGCCCGTGATCATGCGAATGGTCGTGTGTATGCGGATGGCTGTGGTCGTGTGAATGATCATGGCTATGCGAATGATCCCCATCATGAGAATGTGTCATAGAATTACTCCGTTTAAATATTTTTTCAGGTCCACAGGCTCCGGTGTATATTGATACACAGGCCGCCAATGGCTGAAAGCGTTAATTTCAATCCCATTATAGATAATGGATACAGGCCTGTCTGACGATACCACCACAACAATAATGCGGTTATGATCGGCAGAAAATCTTAAAGCTGAATTATATCTTGCCCCCCTTGCCATATTTTCCCAGGTAATGGATTTCCCGTCCAGAAGACAACCAAACCCATGAAGAAAAAGATCCGGTGTAATATGAACCGCCCCGTCAATTTTGAGCAGAGAGCAGGCAAGCCTCAGGTTTTTTGGCTCCAGAAGGCTCAAGGGAGGCTCCAGAACATGACCGGAGAGAGTCGTCGGTGTTTCATTCATATCAATCACCAGCGTACATCCGTGCCGCCTGTTTGAGGCGCTGTGCACGAGGTGGGAAATAAGCCGGAACAAGGGCGTAGTCCTTTCCGTACCCTGATCTGAATCAAGAAGAAGTTCTTCCAATTCGACCATTTTTGCATCCCGCGTGGTTGAATGAAAGCTGCCGTCAAAAAAAGAAGCAATTTTTTCATTGCCCAGCATTAAAAACCCGTGATCCCCTCTGAATTCCGCTGAAACGGCATAGGAAGGAATCTCACTGTCTGTAATCCCGATAACCGTTAAACCGTCTGACACAAGTTTTCTATCTGAATTTTCAACCGCCACAAGGAGCTTCCGGATATGCTTCACGTTGCTGGTCACGGGTCGTTCATGCTTTTGAATTTTAGTGATAAAAGGAATACGCTGAAGCCACTCGGGATCGACAAAAAATAGAATCCCCCTTGCCCAGGCCCCTTCTTCCCGGGTCTTGGAAATATTGAGAATATCATTTAAAATCGGCGGGATAAGAATCTTGCTGTCAAAGCCCAAGCCTTTTTCCCTTTCATCAACAATATAGTCTGCAATGGCCTGGAGGGAATAATTCTTCAGTACATAGTCTGATGAATTAATGGCTGCAATTCTTGAATTATAATCATGCACCAGAAGGCATGCAGCCTGTTCCAGCCACCTTTCCGTCGGATGGATCGAGCACATGTCCGGATGATGATCCGTAAACCACATCTGGTAAAAAAAATCATTGGAAGAACAGCCATAGGAAATCAGACCTGACAGTCCCAGGTCATTTTCAGGCACCATATACCCTTTTGGCTGACCCTGGATTTTTTCTTTTATTTCCCGGCGCCAAGTGTCGTGGTTATCATAAAAAATCTCTTTGAGTTTTGATTCATGTCCTCTTAACAAATGCTGGGGATCAAAAATACGAATAAAATCATTTTCGGCAGGCATGAAGATAAGGGCTACCCTGCTGATGTTTGAATATTTTGAAAGCCCTTCTTCAACCCCTTTCAGAATATTTGTGATACACAGTTTGTGATAAAAGGCCGGGTTCATTTGCTCTTTAACCGAATTAATCATTTCCATGGCCGCGCATATAGGTGATACCTTTGTTAAGCATCCTTGGCAAGCGTTTTTTTATTGTAAAATGGGCAAAGGATTGCTATTGAGAGATTAAAAAAGAAATGGAGGCGGATATTATATGAAAAAAACGGTTTTTCAATTACTGATTCCTTTGATGCTGTTCTTCGGGTTTCCAAACCCTCTGGCGGCACAGACCGGATATGTATCCGATGTGTTGTTCCTGACCTTCAGAGATGCTCCGAAAGAGTCCTCTAATGTCATCCAGCGGTTAAAAAGCGATACGCCTGTTTCAATTATTGGGGAGCAGGCTGAATACTACAAGGTAGAACTGGATTCCAAAGATGTCGGATGGGTCGACAAACGATTCATCAGCTTTGAAACTCCAAAAAGCATTATCATCGAAACCTTGAAACTGGAAATCAAGACCCTGGAACAGAAAATCCTTGAATTTCAGACCCAGATTCAATCTTCCAGGAACCAGATATCAGGCGTGGAAAATGAATCCGTTCAAAAGATAAAAGAATTGGAAATTTCTTTGAAAACAGCTATGGATGAAACGGCAAAAGCAAACCTCATGCTCTCTGATACCCAAGGGAAATATGATACCCTGATAGAACAATCCAAAAACATTCAGCAGATTGTTGGTGAAAACAAACAGCTCCTGGAAAAAACCGAGTTCCTCTCGGCAGAGCTGGCTGGTTTAAAAGCAAAGGAATCGGGCTTTTTGAACGGTGATATGATCAAATGGGCACTTTTCGGAGTCGGTGTTCTCTTGCTTGGATGGCTTTTTGGACACAGCGTCTCCATCAATAAGCGAAGAGGCGGCTCATCCCTGCTCAGTTAATTAAAAAAAATATCGTGAAGGGCTTTGACGGCGATATCAAGCTTATCTTCGCGGACAATCTAAAGCGAGCCGGCTGTTAAAAAATATTTTAAATTATCTATAGAATTTAAGTCGGGCAAAGAAACGATGTTTATTTTTTTTCATTATTTACTTGACACAAACCATGATTTCTATCTATCAGATAATACAAACGATATTATTTAACAGCTAAAACCGAAGGGAGAGGAAAGTGTCCAACCAGAGTGAGTATTCAAAAAAAATTTGGGTCAAATCCTATGAGCAGGGGGTAAAAAGCGTTATAGAATACAAAGACATGCCGGTTACCCAGTATTTAGAAGAATCTGCAAAAAATTTCCCGGATCATCCGGCCTTGATTTTTCAGGGGTTTACACTTTCATTCAAAGAACTTAATGAGATGACGGCAAGGTTTTCAGCAGCTTTGAAAGATTTTGGCGTTAAAAAAGGGGACAGCGTGGCCATCCTTCTGCCCAACGTCATTCCCTGTGTTGTGGCCTATTATGCCACCCTTAAAATCGGTGCCGTTGTCGTGCTCAATAATCCCTTGTATTCCGACCGGGAGCTGGAGCATCAGTTTACAGATTCAAATTCAACCATTTTAATCACCCTGGATCTTCTGGCCAAAAGGATGGTCAGCCTTCGGGAAAAAACCAATATCAAAACCATTATATACACCTCCATAGGGGATTATCTTCCTTTTGCCAAACGTCTCTTGTTCCCCCTTGTAGCCAAAAAGAAAGGTCTTGCAGCCGATGTGGCGCCGGCCAAAAATCTCTTTAAATTTAAAGATGTCATTGCAAAATATTCCCCTGACTACAGCCAGACGCCCGTATCCATGGATGATACGGCCATGTTCCAGTATACGGGCGGGACAACGGGTGTATCAAAGGGCGTAATACTCACCCATAAAAATATCAGCTACCAGATCCAGCAGGTGGAAGCCTGGTTTCCTGCATTTAAAAAAGGGGCTGAAGTCATGCTCGGCGCCCTTCCCATATTCCATGTGTTCGGCATGTCAGTGTCCATGAATTTTGCCATCCGGATGGGGTGGGCCAATGTTCTTGTCCCCAAGCCACAGCCGGAACCGCTGCTGGAAGCCATCAGCAAATTCAAGGTGTCCTTTGCGCCCCTGGTGCCCACCATGTATATCGGGATACTGGATCATCCGGATATGGAACATACGGATTTAACCAGCATCAAAGGGTGTTTTTCCGGCAGTGCCCCCCTGCCCCTGGAAGTGATCAACAAATTCCAGGAAAAGACCGGCGCCATTATTGTCGAAGGGTTTGGTCTTACCGAGTCCACACCGGTTACCCATATCAATCCCTTTAACGGTTTAAGAAAACAGGGCAGCATCGGAGTTCCGATCCCGGATACGGAATGCAAAATAGTGGATCTGAACGATAAAACCAAGGAGGTCCCCCTGGGAGAACCGGGCGAACTCCTGATCCGCGGTCCTCAAGTCATGAAAGGGTATCTGAAGAAACCCGATGAAACAAAAAAGACATTGACTGAGGACGGGTTCCTGTGTACCGGTGATGTGGCAAAAATGGATGAAGACGGATATTTCTATATTGTGGACCGTATTAAGGATATGATTATTTCAGGCGGTTATAATGTTTATCCGCGGGATATTGATGAAATTCTGTTTGAACATCCCAAGATACTTGAAGCCTGCTGCATCGGCATCCCCCATGAAAAACGCGGGGAAGCGGTCAAAGCCTTTGTTGTCTTAAAAGAAGGACGGGAAATGACGGAAAAAGAGGTCATTGACTACTGTGACACCAAACTTGCCAAATATAAACTGCCGGTAAAGGTGGAATTCAGGAAAGAACTTCCCAAATCCAATGTTGGAAAAATTCTGAGAAAAGACTTAAGAAAACAGGAACTCGAGAAATAGGCTGCAGGGAGTAAGCAAGTGACACATCACGATTTAAAATACCGTCTCAACCTGGAAGACCGGGAATATATTGTTCACAACATCCGTCTGCTGGAAAACATGGGGCTCACAAAAATCGAAACCCTGCCCTTTTCAGCCCGGATACTGATAGAAAACCTTGCACGGCATATGGATTCAGGTCTCATTCAATGGCCGGATATTGTCGATACAATAAAATTCTATGAAACCGATCCGGATGATTCCAAGCTCATCGCCTTTTACCCGTCACGGGTTCTGATGCAGGATTTTACAGGTGTTCCTGCCGTGGTTGACTTTGCCGCCATGAGGGATGCTGTTTCCGCTAAAGGGGCAGATCCCCGGAAAATAAATCCCCTTGTGCCGGTGGACCTTGTCATTGACCACTCCATCCAGGTGGATCATTTCAGGGAAAAAAACTCATTTTTCCTGAATGCTCAAAAAGAATATGAACGCAACAAAGAGCGGTACCAGCTCTTAAAATGGGCCCAGAAAAATTTTGATAATTTCAGGGTTGTACCGCCCGAATCCGGGATCTGCCACCAGGTCAACCTTGAATATCTGGCCACGGTTGTTTCCACAAGAAAGACAAGCGACGGCATCCTTGCTTTCCCTGATACCCTTGTGGGTACAGACTCCCATACAACCATGATCAATTCCCTGGGTGTCCTTGGCTGGGGTGTCGGCGGCATTGAGGCGGAAGCCGTCATGCTGGGGCAGCCTTATTACATGAATCTTCCCCGGATCATCGGAGTCAATCTTATCGGCAAACCTCAAAAACGGATCACATCCACGGATATTGCACTCTATATTACCCAGACCCTTCGTAAAGAGAACGTTGTTGAAAAAATCGTCGAATACACAGGAGATGGGTTAAAACACCTGACCCTGACCGACAGGGCGACCATTGCCAATATGTCTCCGGAATATGGGGCAACCGCCGGATTTTTCCCGGTTGATGAGCAGACCCTTTCATATCTTAAAAAAACAAACCGGGCTAAAACAGCATCCCTTGTAGAGGCCTATTGCAGAACCTGCGGATTCTTCAACACCCATGACCACAATATCCGCTTCTCAAAAAAAATAGACGTGGATCTTTCCCTGATCGAAACCTCGATTGCAGGCCCCTCCCGGCCCCAGGACAGGATTTCGTTATCCAAAGTCAAAGAGACAACAACAAAAATATTTGACCTCGGGAACAGGAAAACAATTCAGATCAATCCTGATAAAAAGCCCCAGGCCCTTACCCACGGAAGCATTGTGATTGCCGCCATCACCTCCTGCACCAACACTTCCAATCCCTATACCATGATAGGTGCCGGGCTTGCTGCAAAAAAAGCTGTTGAAAACGGTCTGTCCATCCCCTGGTTTGTCAAAACATCCCTGTCTCCCGGTTCCAGGGTTGTCCTGGATTATCTGAAAAATTCAGGGCTGATGAAATATTTTGAAGCGCTTGGATTTAACAATACAGGGTTTGGATGCATGACCTGTATCGGAAACAGCGGCCCCCTTGACCCTCTCATTGATGAATCCATAAAAACCCACCATCTGGATGTCATGTCCGTTCTTTCCGGAAACCGGAATTTTGAAGCCCGGATTCATCAGGATGTCAAAGGTAATTTTTTGATGTCACCCATTCTTGTTGTGATCTATGCCATTGCAGGAAGGATTGACATTGATCCTGAAACAGAACCGCTTGGTATTTCAAAAAAAGGAAAACCCGTATGGATGAGGGATATCTGGCCCGAGCCGGAAGAAATCAATCATTTTGTTGAAACATATGTCCATGAAAAATTTTTCAAAGACCAGTATGATCACATATTTTCGGGTGACCGGCTCTGGCAGGAACTTCAGGTCGATGAAAACACAACATTTAAATTTGATGAAGCATCCACCTATATCCGGAACCCCCCTTTTTTCAGTCATTTTTCATTGGACATGCCCAGGGCCTTGGAGATTAAAGACGCCCGGGCTCTTCTTGTCCTGGGGGACTCCGTGACAACGGATCATATCTCGCCGGCAGGGGCCATACCGGTAAATTACCCGGCCGGAACCTATCTTGCCGGGCATGGGGTCAAACCCTGGGAATTCAATTCTTACGGCTCCCGGAGAGGCAATCATGAAATCATGATGAGAGGAACCTTTGCCAATATCAGAATCAAAAACCGCCTGGTTTCGGAGCCGGGAGGATGGACCCTGAAATTCCCGGAAATGGAAAAAGACTATGTTTTTGATGCTTCCCAAAAATACCAGAATCAGAAAACCGACCTCCTGGTTTTTGGCGGAAAAGAATATGGTTCCGGATCTTCAAGGGACTGGGCTGCAAAAGGCCCAAGCCTTCTTGGCGTCAAAGCGGTAATTGCTGTGTCTTTTGAAAGGATTCACAGATCCAACCTGGTTGGGATGGGTGTTCTTCCCTTAACCTTTCTGGAGAATGAATCTTTTGAATCCTTAAATCTCAAAGGTGATGAAATATTTGAAATCCCGGGCCTGGATCAGATCAGGCCCAATGGAATCCTGACAGTCGCTGTCGTAAAAAACAATACAAAAACAAGCTTCAGGGTCATGACCAGGCTGAACACGGATATTGAGGTTGATTATATCAGAAACGGCGGCATCCTTCCCTATGTGCTGCGCCAGATGATTAAATACTGACTTCTTTTTTTTACAATCTGTGATATATTTATTCCGTTCTGTTCTGTTCTGTTCTTATCTTACAGAAATTTAATAAAAACAACAGACTGACAGCAGGGGGGAATATGAAAAAAACAGCAATGATTTTTTGTATTGTTTTATTCATGCCTGGAATATGTCTGACAGGCTTTGCCGGAAATGAAAAGCTTGTATTTGACACTCAGGATTTTGCA
>Ga0208968_1002153_pt1 | contig 10111 bp, 2 predicted proteins | sample RifOxyA3_FD_184031 | JGI IMG/M metagenome (GOLD analysis project Ga0208968, IMG submission 184031) | Groundwater microbial communities from Rifle, Colorado - Rifle Oxygen_injection A3 (SPAdes) | ecosystem: Environmental > Aquatic > Deep subsurface > Groundwater | place: Rifle, Colorado, United...
GGGAGTACTTCACACCGCCGCTAACGTAAACACCATTGTTATCCAATACCGGTAACTCAAAACGTAGAATAGACGGAGCACCTTCTACTGGTTTAATGTTTACAGTATACGCATCAAAACTACCAACAATATTTTCGATACGCTCAACCTCAAAACCAGTTACAGCCATACCTGCCCGTTGAACAGAAAGAACCATTGCAATAACATCTTTTGCCATCACCTCTTTGATATATTGACTGTCAAAGGAATGTAGGCTAGACTTCAGCATTGTCTTATCTGTAACTGTTTTAATATCTTTTATTGAAGGTGATTCAGGAATAGTAAGTGACTCAGGTTTAATCTCAATAAACTTATCCAATGTCTCCTTTGTACCAGGAGCTAGAATCTTACGATATGTTTTTGAGATCTCACTAAAGTATTTATATTCAGCTGCAGATAACATTCCAGAATCTGCTAACTTATCACACACATTCATAACACCTTCTTCTAGCGTGAGTGCTTCCTTAATAACTACAGTAGTCTCAATTACTTCACCTTGGTCATCTAAGTCTCCATTGGCATTTTTAGAAATTGTTTCTAATTCCGCAAGATCTTCCTCAAGCTGGCTCTCAATTTTCTCATCGTGATAAATTTCTTCATCGTGCGGAGTAGTTACTTCAGGCTCATCGTGAGGTAACTCAACAACTTCTGTCTTTGTTGCAATTGTGCCAGTAGCTGTGTCTATTTGCGGAATACCAATCTCTGTCTTAATGAGAACAGAGTCTGCTGACTTAGATGCATTATCAGCTTTCTCTTTATTAGATTGTTCGACACTATCAACTTCCTTAGCGCCTACTTTCGGTTTAGTAACTACTGCATCTACCTCAGCCACAGTTCGTGTCTGGAATAAGGCCATCATTAAGCGTAAGAAATAACGTTGCATAATCTTAGGTTTAATGCCTTTCTTATTAGCATCAGGATTAGCTGTGATCTCTTCTGCTGTAGCTTCACGCCACTTGTTCATTCGTCCTAGATTCATTACAAACCAACATCCAGATTCTTGGAATATCAAATTAACTTTATCCAGATTCTCAAGAGGGATATTTGAAATTACAGAAGAAGCTCTATCTTCACCAAACCATTTCCATAATTCCAACAACATCAAACTTTCAGGACTATTGAATAACTTGACTGTCTTTTGAGACACTATCCCAGAAGCTAAATTCAAATCTGGAATACTCGGCAATACAGTTGGTAAAGAGCAGAATACGAACTGGTTACGTTCGTTTATTTTCGCTACTTCAGCAATCTTTTTCCATACAGCTGCTTGGATGTTCCACCATTTATAGTACTCGGTGTAATAGGACCGCATATACCGGTACAAATTAGGAATGAGTCCATAATTGTAAACAATCAAAGTAGTAAGATCACGACTAGATGCTTCCAAAGACCGCATAATTCTAAAACGACGATTCTTAATGTGGTAAGAACGAATCATCGCATCTGAAGATATAGCTAAACGTCTTGGTGATCCTTTACTATCTCCAATCTCCGTTACATGTCCGACCATAATCGGACGTGTAATATTACGGAAAATGAAATCATCAGAAGCAGGTCCATTCTCTAATGGACTGGTTGTGACATAATGCAGTATGGATTGTTTTGGGAGATCTAACAACTCCATTTTTGATTTAGGAGGTGTTAATAGTTGGCTCGATAAACGTATACCATGCTGCTTGTAAAAATATTCATAATACATCATTATTGTTATCCCGTTAAGTTGTGTAGAACCAACGCTACAGTGTTCACGTTTGTGCTAGCCATGAATTTACCATCACTGCCAACATGTGCTCTACGGCTATTAAGATAGTCTTGTACTTCTTTCACAGACTCATCCGCATAGAGAGCTGTGTAAGACATCATGTCTCCGTCAAACCTTTTGTCCAGTTAGATCGTTACCCTAACCCGGTGTGCTAAGACACCTGCCTGTACTTTCATACAGGAGCAGACTATATCTTCACCTTCTTATTGCTAAGTTAAGGTGCTTCCTATTTCGGCTCCACTTGGTAGCCTACTCCCCGCTACGGGATAGTCGTTGAACGTTCTCCACTATATTTCTACAGACAGGAGCTTCGCTGCTAAAGGGATTCTTAGAATCCACGGTTGCCCATTAATACTATCGTATTAGGATAGTAATATCCGCATCGTTTTCAAACCATGGCTTTGTCTTTCGACTCGCAGTGGTGATGCAGCTTTAGGGCGTTCCAGCAATTAAAGAAGTTATCATTAATCATTTCTAATCAATGAGACTTATTTTTGATTTATTTAATAATAAAGTTATTGATTGGTTTTCCAGGGTTGAATTTCATTCGCCATTTTAAAGTACCATTTTTTATATTTAAGAATTTAGCACAATCACCAATAGAATCAAACGTATGTTCTTCACTAGTTAGTAGATCTCTGATAACTACCTTTTTAGGAAGACCATTGCGATTTAACTCTTTCAATGGGTCAGTGAAAGATAACCAATGTGTCAGATCATCTTTTTTCTTAAATTGTAAACCAGGAGGGTATATTTTACTACCTGAACTTTTTAATCTCAGGTTTACAGTTTCTGATGAAACACCCAAATGCCTGGCGCACTCACTAATGCTATAAAAATTGGTAATCTCTTTAGTAAATGAATTCAGAATCTGAACTTCTATGTTATCTGTTCTAAGCCCTGTGGAATATGCATGATCACAATTATGCTTGCGTGTTCCCCACTCTAAATTCGACAATAAGCAATTTGGCTTAATGCCGTCTTTATGGTTAACATCCAACTCATCCACATTTGCAGTATATTTCAAAAACGCTAGTGCTAGTAATCTATGTTTGCCTATTATTGTTCTTTTACCAACATCTGGCTGACAACCATACATCCAATAGCCTAATTTATCCTGATATGGGGATAGTACTTTATTTGTCGCATGACTATAAACAGTACCATCCTTACTTACAGAGTACCTACTAAACCCAGGTACATAACTAAAATCAGTTAAATTATTTACACGTAATCCATCTGCAGGGAACTTAAGAATTAGATTAGAAGCATGTGTATTATTATAATCACCATCAATAGCTAAAGTATCTAGCTCCTCCCACAACTTATGGGGTATTTTGATATTTTTGGAGATAATAGCCACAAGAACAGATCTTTTATAGTTCTTAAATGAAACACCATCAAAAATTTCAACTTTATTATTTATTCCAGATCTATTTAGGTTTCCTGTATTTGTATCAATCACATCACCATAAACAGTGATAAGATATTTATTTCCAGTTAACGGAATAGATCTAAAACCTTCCCACGCAATATATCTAGATAACATTTTTTAATCCTATAACTAACGGCTATAGGATATGTCAATATATGGTGGTATAACCAAAAACGTTAATCAGCAACTAAACCTGCGAGCTTAATTGAGTGAGGAGCCAAACTATTAAAATGAGGACCATTCATTGGGAACTCGTACGCTACATGAGAATCGTCCATCTCTTCCCATTGATCGTTGAGTTCTCTACGTTCTTCAGATCTGATAGTTGTTTTTACATGAGGAAATGTTGGGTAAATACTACCAACTCCAGTAATCGGATACCGAGTAACAAGAGCAGGATATTTCTCAGCAATTCTATAACAAGATAAATAAACTAATTCGCAGAATGTAAGTGGATATACATGTAACTTACTTCTGGTTCCAGGCACATCATCTATGTCTTGAATAATTTTAAACGTGCCATCAGGTCCTTTATATATCAATCCAACATAATGACCCTCAATTTCCAAAGGCTTATTGCGAATATTTTCATCAGCATAGCTGGTAAGAACTTTCTCAACGCCTTCATCAGTCATCCAGCGATCAAAGTACTGAGTCTTTAAAGTTACTTGAACCATCTTACGTGTTTTCTTATCTACCAAATTAACTGGCTGATTTGGTGAAACAAATACTTTAGATAAGAAACCAGTTCTGAGATGATGTCTAGCAACAGGCATAATGGCTTTTAAAGCCTGATACAAACCAACAACAGTATTACCAATACTAGTTGCATTATGGGATCCAAGAAAGTGTGTACCTGTATCCATAGCGGTGATAACATTACGTGTACCATTGAATACTCGCCGCGATGCCCACTTACCAAGTAAGAGTTTCTTCTTACCTTCAATCATAGCTTCAATTGTTTCATAAAGCTGATTAAATGTAAGCTGTAAGTTATAACGAGCAGTATCAACTGTGTCTGGATTATGTTTCACAGATGCTTCAGAAATCGTATTAGCAATAGATAACAGTTTCGTATAGAGAGTATTAATCTCATCGCACTGCATACGACCATCGGCAGTTACTTCCATATCGCGCAATCCAGCTGGCAATACAACAACCTTACTTGTGGTTGCTACTTTCATGTATTTATTAATCAAGAGAATATTCTGTTCACGAGCAAGTGATATATCTTCATCATCCAGATGGCCCTTGACTGCTGTTTTCTTATGATCAATCTTAGTCCAATACTGCACGAAATAAGCAAAACCAGTTTTACCATTTATTTGATCAGAACGAACAAAATCTTTTATTTCATCATCCCAAACAGCATAATCGCCACCAGACATAATGTCACCATATAGTCTTTTAAGCTTTATCAATGTAGTGTAAATAATGGGATGAAAAAGATCTACCTTGACGTCAATGTATGAAAAACGCTTATTACGTAGTTCATCACCTGGTTTACCAAAGATACTTATGGAGAATAAACCATCTTCATGGAAGTTAGCTCCAGAACCATCAAATTTATCAAGTACCCTAATCGGTTTCAGTCCTTTTAGATTCTCTGCATTGAGAACTAAAAGCTGAACATTAAATGGGATGTTATTTTTAGACATTACGCAATTCCTTTATATCTACCGAGCTTTATCGGATCAATGACTATTTAATTAATTAAAGACGTAAAATTATGAAGGACTATAGATTAGTCCTAACATATTGGAGGTAGTGCTGATGGCTAAGAAATCAAAAGGATTCGAACTCGATGAATATGGTTTTTCTGATTCTTTAGAAATACCAGACTTCGGTTTCGATGCTCCGCCAGTTAAAGATGACCGCAATCCCGCAACAAAAATTGCCGGTGCAATAGCTACTGGTGCTAAGGCACAAGTGACTAGTCCTGCTTTTATCCGTGACCTTGTTAAGAAGTCATTACCAAGAGGTTATGGTGAAGCTATGGAATTTGCTGACTCCACAGCCGGATCAGTTAAGGGTCTATACAATGATGCTGCTAAAGAAATTAAACCTGTAATTAAGGATTTGCGTAGAACTACTAAGCGTTTGATGCCTACCTTAGAGGCAACCTTACCTAAGTCAGTTTCTGATAAAATTAAGAAATGGTCAGAAGCAGAGGATCGTGATCTTAAATCTATATCTGCTGAGCAACAAAGAGAAGCTTCTATACAGATGCAGTTGGGTGAAATTTTCCATTTGCAAGCTAAAGCAGATCTACAACGCGATGCTTCGACAGAAGCAAGGAACGTACTGAAAGAAGGTATTGACCAAGGCAGACATCGTGATCAATTAGGTCAACTTGATGCAATGCGCATTAGCTTGCAGCAGATGGCTAACTACCAAAGTAAAATTGACTCTGGTTTTCAGAGGAAATCTTTGGAACTTCAATTCCGTAGTTACTTCTTAGCTCAAGAAGCATTTGAAGAACAAAAGAGATTCAGTGTTGAATCAAAAACACATCTTGAAGGTATTCTTAAGAACACAGCTCTTCCAGAATATGCTAAACTTAAAGGCAGTGAGCGCTTCGCAGAAGTTATGCGTAACAAGTTTATCAATGGTGTTCAAGATGGATTAATCGGTAATCGTGGTGGTTTTGTAAATAAAGTTGCTGGTAAACTATCTGGAGTTGTAAAGGATAAAGTTTCCACATATGCATCTAATTTTAAAATGGCTCTAGATGGCGTCGATATGGCGCAGGATATGAACCAGATGCGTAGGGAAATGGGCGATAATCGAAGCAATGCAGAATTCGGTGGTGAGATGGCAGGCGGTATGATCGCTGATAATCTAGCCACACGTGCTGGTAAGAGAATTCGCAAGATGATTCCTGCAGATGGTAAAATTGCCAAATATGGTAATAAACTAAGATTTGGTGTTAGAAATGCTCCTCAGCTAATGACTGATTGGGCAAATACCGATTCTTGGAATACTCCTACAAGAACAGGTCCTGGTGGTAAGATACTTAATACGTTAGACGATAACGGAATATTTGGAGGACTAGGCAGCGCCCTTAAAGAAGCCATTCGTTCTGCTAACTCTGTTGATAATACATTGACTGGAGATAAAGCAGGTGGTATGCAAGACCATGCTGTATTTAATCGCGGGGCAAGCAAATCCATTACAGAAATTATCCCAGGCTACTTAGCGCGTATCTATCGTGAATTACAGATTATGCGTACAGGAAATCCAAACATAGATCTTTCTACTTATGATTTTGGAAGTAATAAATTTTCTGATAAAGCTAGCGTAGCTAAGAAAATCCTTGACAGCACTGTTGGTACTTATGACAAAGAGCGACTGAAGACAGATACAGATAGCGCATTGGATGAAATTGATCCAGATAAGAAATTGACTGAGGAACAACGTCGTCTTTTAGCTAAGCACATGTTAAAAGATAATACAAGGAATCGTTCAGGTAGTTTTAAGCGACTGTCTAATGCTAGCGAGTATTCAGGTCCTGCTGGTCGTCATGCTGAAGTTTATGCTGAGTTGTTTGCTGAGTTAGCAAAGAAAGATCCAAATGGTAAAAAACAGAATGACTTTGCTGAGAAGTTTAGTCGTATTGGATATAGCATTTCTGATAAACGTAAAGATATCCAAGATCATCTAAACACAGGCAATAGAGAAATTCTGGAAGAGTTGGGTTTTATCGATAAGGATACAGACCAGATCAATATGGAGAGGATTCATAGCTACTTACTTGGTGAGGATTATACTCCAGGTATGGCTACTAATGGAGCTGCTCAGTTTAGGTCTGGTTCTAAATTGAATAAGAATGTAAGGCGTCCTTCAAGTCCATTTGAACAAGTTAATCCTGCACGACCAGCAGGAACAGGTTATCGTGATACTGATGACTCAACAAAAGTATCTGGTTCCACAAACGGTTTGATCTCGGCTATTAAAGAGAGTAGTGCTAAAGCTGCTTCTGAAACTATCAACGAAACTTTGCTACGCATAGAGAAAAAGATCAATGAAGGTATTGATCTTAGAGGTGGTGGAGATGGAACTGGTGGTGGAAGTGGTGGTCCTAATGGTAAACCTGGTAGTGGTCCTTGGTGGAATCGCTCTGTTAAGAATCTGGCTGGAGATGCATGGGGTCTTGGAAAGAAAGGTTTTGGTAAAGCCAAAGGGTTTGCTACCGATATGTTTAATAGAGGTGTTAACCTAGGTGGTAAAGGAATAGGTCTTGGAAAAGATTTATTTGATAAAGCCACTGAAAAATGGAAAGGCATCAAGGATGTCTGGATTGATGGCGAATTCACTCCACGTTTACTTGCATGGAAAATTAAAGCAGGTAAATACAGGGACCAAGCTACTGGTGCAATTATCAAAAGTTACAAAGATATTAAAGGTGCGGTTATAGATGAAGATGGTAATATCATTTTAACTGCTGAGCAAGCACGAGAAGCATTTGTCAAGAATGGTGTAGTTCAAAAAGCAATTAAATTACTAGGCGCAGGTGTTGGTAAAATAAAAGACTTGGGTGATAGGCTCATGAGTAAGATACCTCCGGCAATTAAGTTTGCTAAGGACTTAGCTATTAAAGCTTATGGTTTACTGAAACTGCCACAGGATGTTTACACCAAAGATAAACCTGATGTTCCAACTCTCTTAGCTAAGACAATGAAGTCTGGCGGTTACGTGTCGAGAATTACCAGTAAGGTTATTCAAAACACTGATGACATTGATGGTCCTGTATTCGACGAGCGTGGTAATGAAGTATTAACTGCTGATGACTTTGCTAAAGGATTATACGACTCAAAAGGTCGTCCTATTCGCAATGGTTTTGGTAAGATTACTGGCGCTGCTAAAGATGCTTTTAGGTTTGCTAAGGATAAACTCACCAGAGGTGGGAAGTTCTTAAAAGACAAAGTATCTGGAGCATGGAATATGGCAAAGAATGCTCTTAGGGATGGTATACATATTGGTGGACTTGGGCCTGGTGAAACTAGACTTGACAAAGACTCATTAATAATTAAGCGTCTGACTGAAATCCGAAACATACTTGATGGCAGATTACCTGGTAAGAAAAAGAAGATTGTCGGTGATATTGATTCCGATGGTATTCGTGAGGGTAGCTGGGCTGACAAGATGAAGAAGAAGAAAGATGCTGCTGTTGATAAAGCAAAAGAAATGGCAGCTGCCGCTAAGGATAAAGGTAGTTCTATCTTTGGAATGATGAGTGGTGGGATTGGTAGCTTACTCAGCAAACTGAAAGGCAAAGATAAAGACGCTGAAGAAGGTGAGGATGGCAAGAGCCTTACTGAAATGGCTGAACAGTCTTTGATGGATAGATTCCTAGGTGGTGGTAGAAATAAAGATGACAAGGCTACTGGAAAGAAAGGTAGGTTTGGTAGATTTAAAGACAGTGCCAAAGGTAGATTCGGTAAAGTTAAAGCTGGAGCTAAAGATAAATTTGGTAAAGCTAGAGATAGTGCCAAGGATAAATTTGGTAAAGTTAAGGATGGTGCTCGAGACAGATACGGCAATATGAAAAATAGTGCTAAGAACACTATCAAACATCCAGGCCGAAATGTTGGTGCTAAGATTGGTGGAGGTATTGGTAAAGCATTACCTTTTGCCGGTGCTGCTCTTGGTGCTTACGGTGCTTACAATGCCATACAAGAAGGTAACTATGGTGAAGCTGCATTAGATGCTGGTTTAGGTCTCGGTAGTCTCGCTATGAGTGGTGGTATCGCTGGCGCTGCAACAGGCGCTGGAGCAGCTGCTGGAATGCTTGGTAGCGGTGCTATGGCTCTAGGTGGCGGATTTATGACAGCAGGTGGTGTAGTTCTTAGTGGACTCGGTGCTGTTCTTGCTTCTCCTGTTGTACTTGGTGCTTTAGCATTAGCTGCTGTTGGAACTGTTGGTTATCTTGGGTATAAGTATCTCACTAAGAAAAAGCTAGATATTTGGTCTAAAGTACGCTATGCTCAATATGGCTTTTTACCTACTGATGAAGATCGTGTTGGGCAAGTATTCGGACTTGAAGATAAGTTAATGAGTGCTGTCAAGTATGATAACGGTATTGCTCAGTTAGATGAAACTAAACTTAAAGTTGGCGATGTAATGAAAGACTTTAAGGTAGATGTAGAGAATCGTAAAGAGCTAAGTAATTGGCTTACATGGTTCACTAAACGTTTCAAGCCTGTCTTCTTGACGCATCTATCTGTACTAAATGCTACTGCTCCAGGTAAAACATTAAACGATATTGAGAAATTGAAACCTGAAGAAAAGAAGAAGTATTTGGATGGTGCAAAATATCCAGATGGTCCTTACAATGTTCTTGTTTCTCCTTTCCCAGGCAGTGATTCGTTGGCAGCAGGAGGCACTGAAGTTAAAAATGCTGTTGAAGCTGCACAAACTGAAGTAACGAAATTGATGGAGGAAGCAAAAAAAGATGGTACTGATACTGCTAAAGAAGTTGGTAAAGCAGCTACTGTATTAGGTGCTACTGGTCTTGCTCTTGCGGCTACAACGCCAAAAGGCGTAGATACAACTCTTGATAGTTCGAAGTTGAAGCAGATTATCGATAAGACAGGTAGCAGTATTGGAATTGATGGTAAAGCAAGTATACTGTCTGTCACTGGTGTTGCTGTTGGTTTAGACTCGTATGGTTCTGGACGAATTGACGGCATAACTACTATCCGTTATAAAACGTACGGCTTAAAGACACTTGAACTTGAAAAAGTAAAAGCAATCGATAAGCTTGAGGTAATCATAAGCAAGAAACTTACATTCGCAAAAGAAAATGTTGCTTCATGGAAAGGTTCTGTTGAGGAAGTTCTGAAACAAGTTGGTCCTTCTTTCGGAGTTGATGG
>Ga0208968_1002157_pt1 | contig 10095 bp, 6 predicted proteins | sample RifOxyA3_FD_184031 | JGI IMG/M metagenome (GOLD analysis project Ga0208968, IMG submission 184031) | Groundwater microbial communities from Rifle, Colorado - Rifle Oxygen_injection A3 (SPAdes) | ecosystem: Environmental > Aquatic > Deep subsurface > Groundwater | place: Rifle, Colorado, United...
CGGGTTTTGTACGATCGATGCATTTGAAATCTCGGCGGCCACAGTGGAACGTGATAGGCTGGTCGGATGGTTTATGATCCGGCCAGCGCTGCTGAATCAGCGCGTCCGGTACGTCTGGCATACGAGCTCACAGTGGGGGGAAGGCTCTCCGGCGTACGGCTGTTCCCGAGAAGAACATCGGAGTCACCGCTGTTGACTGACAGCGAAGTGAAGGCTTTGCTTCCACGACTTCACCCGCTCGACCAAGTCATCGTGCAGGAGCTCCGCTCCGGAGTGTTTGGGCAGCTCGGTGACTCTCGGTTGGCGCGTCTACTTCCACTGCTTGTCCAACGCCAAACAGAGCTAGGGGGTCGCAAACTCCAGATTCAGGAAGACCCCCTGCATCCCCGTGTCCGCATCGAGACGAGTGAGGACGGCATTGTCCGAATCGTGCTCGGTTTCTCCCGACAGAACGGTCAATGGGTTAGCCTCGAGGAGGGGCGACTCTTGGCGGGGAGCCAAGCGTTTTTCTTGCAAGGTGCCCTTGCGTTGCCCATCGATTCACCGACCCCCTGGGAGCTCGCGAGTTGGGTGGAGTCTCCCGTCATCAACCTCGCGTCAACCATCACCCCTGGGCAGAGGGATTCCTTGGTCCGAGACCTGGCGCGGGCGGGAGTGCCCGACGAAAGCCTGCTGCCACTCGCGGTGCGCCGCGGCCCGCCGGAACGCTTCATTGTCCGTTTCGTCGCCCCAACGGAAAGCAAATCAGTCACTGCATCTTTGATACTCGAAGCTGACTACGCTGGTGAGAGGGTCTCGGTTGGAGGTCTCCGTGCCTTGAGCCCATACGTGGTGCCCAGCGTTGACGCCAACCTTGGCCTCATCGAACGCGATCTCGCTGGTGAGGAAGATGCGCGCAAGGTCCTGCGCCGAGCAGGATTCCGCTTCGACAAAGAGACGGGCGTTTTTGTCGCCCAAAGTGAGACGGCGATCCGTGCACTCGACCCGCGCAGCGGCACCTTTCCCGCCAACTGGGTCACTGACCGCAGTCGGCACGAGCCCGTTTTTCGCCGCGACCTGACCGTCGGCGCAACGATTCAACTCATTGAAGAAAAGGGCCTGGTGGATGTCTCAGTCGACGTACATACCGTCGACGATGATGATGCCGCCGTGGCCACGTTGGTAGAGTTGCGGGATCTCTTGGCCTGGTTGCAGACGGGAAAAGAATACATCCTCCTGCCTGATGGTTCCTACGTCGCACCCTCGGCCAAATTCAAACACAGTCTGCGGGTCATCAGCGATCTCGGTGCCGAAGCCGGCCGCGCCTTGGTGAGTCCCCTGTGTGTCGGTCTTCTGCGCAATCTCGGTGACTCCGCTGCGGTTGCGAGCGCTGACCGCGCCACCAAAGACTGGCTTGATGAGCTTTCGGGCCTCAGCGCACCTGCTCGCATCGACCCACCGCAGATGCTGCAAACGATCATGCGTGAGTACCAATGCCGCGGCCTCGACTGGCTCGCGATGCTGCATCGGCACCGATTGACAGGCATCCTCGCCGACGACATGGGCCTCGGCAAGACATTGCAAACCTTGGCCCTCTTGTTGTGGGTGCGTGAGCACGAGGGGGACAAGCCATCGTTGGTCGTGGCACCCACATCTGTGGTGACAGTATGGCGAGATGAAGCCGCGCGTTTCACACCGAGCCTCAAAGTTGCCCTGTGGCACGGTCCGCCCGCCGTGCGGCACACAATCGACGTCGCCGCTCACGATCTCGTGGTCACCTCCTACGGCATCCTCCGTCGCGATGCCGAGTTACTCGCCAACCACCCATTTCGCTACGCGATTCTCGATGAGGCACAAAGCGCTAAGAACTCTGCGACGCAAAACGCCAAAGCCATCCGCCGACTCATCAGTGAACGACGGCTGGCGTTGACAGGAACCCCGATCGAGAACCGGTCCGAAGAACTGTGGGCTGAATTCGATTTTCTTGCCCCAGGTTTTCTCGGAAATCTGCGTCAATTTCGCAAACGCTATGGTCGCCCGATCAACCGTGATGAGGACTCCGCACTGGACCTGTTGCGCGCACGCGTGCAACCGTTGATCCTGCGTCGGCTCAAGGGCGAGGTCGCCAAGGAACTGCCACCGAAGATCGAGAACCTGGTGCGCTGTGAGATGCTTCCTGGACAAAGGGCGCTCTACGAGCACATTGCGGGTGAGCTGCGCGAAAGCGTGCAGAAGAAGATCGAAAAGGTGGGAATCGAGCGTGCCCACCTCGACCTCCTAGCTGCCTTGACACGGTTGCGGCAAATCTGCGCCGACCCGTCGCTGCTTCCAGCGCCCCCAGGGGTCAAGGTGCCTGGCTCTGCCAAGCTCGAGCTCTTCGAGGAGCTCATGCGAGAGGCCTTGGCGTCAGAACACCGGGTCGTCGTATTCAGCCAATTCGTGCAGATGCAAAAACGGCTGATTGCCGTCATCAAGAACCTCGGGGTTGACCCCCTTTGGCTGCACGGGGGCACTCGCAACCGCGACAAGGTCGTCGCGGCATTTCAAGCGCCCGATGGACCACCGGTGATCGTGGTCAGTCTCAAAGCTGGCGGCACCGGCTTGACGCTCACTCGCGCAGACACGGTGATGCACTACGACCCCTGGTGGAACCCGGCGGTCGAAAGGCAAGCCACCGACCGTACCCACAGGTTGGGGCAAACCCAACAAGTCACTGTCTACAAGCTCGTCTGTGCTCGTTCTATCGAGGAGCGTGTGGTGCAGCTCGCAGAGAAGAAAGATGCCTTGGCCGAAGCGTTGTTGTCATCCGAGGGCGGCAGCGGTGCCAAACGGATCACCTCGGACGAGGTCCTGGCGCTGTTGCAAGGCTGATCCGCAGCCAGTTGTCCCGTTGGCGAGCGGCGCGAATCCATTGTTGAGATGGCCCATGGGGTGGGCGCTGCCGTTAGTAGCCGCGGGTTGACGGTTGGCGCTTATGACCGCCCCGATAGCTCGCAAACCGTTCAAAGACCTCCGCCATCTCGGCAGCGGTCAAGAGCACTGGCTCACCCACCTGCAGAGCACGCAAATACTGGGCGGCGAGAGCCTCCAGCTCGATGGCGAGATCCAGCGCAGCGCTCAAATCATCACCGAGAACGATGACACCATGATTGGCGAGCAAGCACGCCCGTCGATCGATGAGGGCTGCGATCGCATGGTTGGAGAGTTCTTGGGTTCCGTAGGTCGCATAGGGTGCGCAGCGAATCGAGTCACCCCCAGCCACAGCCACCATGTAGTGGAAAGCCGGGATGTCGCGTCGCAAGCAGGCGATGGCAGTGGCATCCTTGGGATGTGCGTGCAACACCGCACTGACGTCGCACCGGGCACCATAGATATCGCGATGGAACAGCCACTCACTCGAAGGCCTGCCCATGCCGATGACCCGCCCATCCAGTGACATCTCGACCACGTCCTCCGGTCGCATGCCATCGTACGACATGCCGGAGGGGGTGATGAGAAATCGGTCAGAGAGGCGAACGCTGAGGTTGCCCGACATGCCCTGATTAATGCCGGCCGCGTTCATCTTCCGAGCGGTGTCGATGATCTCCTGGCGCAACAGTCGGTGCTGCATTGGGTTAGCCCTTCTCCGGGAACAACTCGAGCAGGGCCCTGCGCGACGCCCTTGCGACGCCACGCTCAGTGACGAGGCCGGTCACCAAGCGCGCCGGCGTGACGTCGAACGCATAGTTGGCCGCTTCAGTGCCCGCAGGGGTGATCTTGACCTCGGTGGCCCTGCCATCTGGGCCCAGGCCGCGAAGGTGTGACACCTCTCGGGCGTCCCGCTGCTCGATGGGGATCTCGGCAACGCCGTCTGACAAGCTCCAATCGATGCTCGGAGACGGCGCACAGACGTAAAAAGGCACGCCGTTATCGTGGGCGGCGAGGGCTTTGAGATAGGTGCCAATCTTGTTGCAGACATCCCCCGAACCGGTGGTGCGGTCGGTACCGACAAAGCAGAGGTCAACGAGACCGTGCTGCATCAAATGACCGCCGACATTGTCGACGACCAGAGTGTGCGGCACCCCGTGCTTGCCGAGCTCCCAACAGGTGAGGCTGGCGCCCTGATTGCGTGGTCTGGTCTCGTCAACCCAGACGTGAACAGGGATACCCTTCTCGGCGGCGACATAAATGGGCGCAAGCGCCGTGCCCCAATCGACTGTGGCGAGCCAACCGGCATTGCAGTGGGTCAGAACATTCACCCGGCCCTGCTTGCCCTTTCTCGCCCACGCCTCCTCGATGAAGGTGACACCGTGGTCGCCCATGGCGCGGCACATGGCGACATCTTCGTTGCAGATCTCTAGGGCCCTTGCATAGGCTGCACGCACCCGAGTATCCCCAGTAGGCTCAGAAACGGCGGTGCGCATCTCGCCGAGAGCCCATCCGAGATTCACTGCAGTGGGACGGGTGGCAAATAGCAAGTCGCAAGCCGTCGCGAGATTCTGGTCGGAGGCATCGCTGCGCAGGGCCAAACACACGCCGTACGCGGCTGTTGCACCGATGAGTGGCGCTCCTCGTACCTGCATGTCCTTGATAGCCCGAACTGCGTGGTCGACGGTCTGCATCCGCACCGTAGTGAACAAGTGCGGTAGCGCGGTCTGATCGATGATGTCGACCGACCAGCCATCTTCGGCGACCCAGATCGTACGATAAGGTTTGCCATCCACTTTCATGCCGGTTTGGCGTAACACAACCCTGAGCTTGCTTCCAGAGTCGAATCGTACCTGCGTTCGCTCGCTACCGAGCCGGGTGTCTCGGTCATCGATTTCAACTGTGCGGCGTTTCGCGATGTCAACGACAGCAAGCGTTTGTCCGACGAATTCGATGCTGGGGACGGCCTGCATTTAAACGAAAAGGGCCAACAGAAAATGCGGGACATGATCGACACGATGTTGACCCAACTCACCTGACGAAGTTCTCTAGGCACGACTTGACAGGGCACTGAACATATGAGCAGCCTCTGTGATGTCAGCCTCCTACGTCGAGCTCGGTGCTTCGAGTGCGTTCTCATTTCTCGAGGGTGCCTCTTTGCCAGAGGATTTGGCGTCCCGAGGTGCCGAGCTCGACTATCCCACCCTGGCTCTGTGTGACCAGGGTGGCGTTTACGGACTGCCCCGTTTTCACCGCGCCATGGCGACCCGTGGGCTGCGCGCTATCGTTGGAGCGCGGCTCGCGGTCACAGGCATCGGTGAAGTGAGACTGTTGTGCGAGTCGCGACGGGGTTATCAGAACCTGTGTTTGCTGCTAAGCCGTGGGCACATGGGCAGGCCCAAGGGCGAGTGCGAGGTGAGCGCCGACGATCTCGAAAAGCATGCCCACGCCCTCACCTGCTTGTGTGGACCGCGACTCCATGACGGCAACCGTCTAAAGGCCGCAATCACCCTAAAACGAATATTTTCAAATAATCACCTAGCCCTCGAGGTCTGTCGCCACCTCGACCGTGCCGAGACCCAACACAGTGAAGCGCTCTTGGATTTGGCAACAGCCACGGGCATCCCAGCGGTGGCAACCAACGACGTCCGTTACGCCCGCCGTACCGGCAAGCTCCTACACGACATCCTCACCTGTGCCCGTGAGCACACCTCGGTGGACAAGGCCGGGCGCAAGCTCCTGCCGAACGCCGAGTGGCATCTCAAGCCCATCAAAGAGATGACCGCTCTGTTCGCCGACAGGCCCGACACCCTCACCCAAAGCGTTGCGATTGCCGAGCGCTGTGCGTTTACCCTCGAAGACCTCGGTTACCATTTTCCTGATTTTCCCGTTCCCCCCGGTGCCACCACTGACAGCATGTTATGGGAGCTAACCTTCAAAGGGGCTCGGGAGCGCTATCGTCCCCTGTCGGCCAAGGCGCGAGCGCAGCTCGAAAAAGAGCTTAGGCTCATCGCCAAGCTAAGGCTCGCCGGATACTTTCTCATTGTCTGGGACATCTCGCGGTTTGCACGCGAGCAAAACATCCTCGCCCAGGGTCGTGGCTCCGCCGCCAACTCGGCGGTCTGTTATTCTCTCGGCATCACCGCTGTCGACCCGGTGGGCATGGATCTGCTCTTCGAGCGCTTCCTCTCCGAAGAACGCGGCGAGTGGCCCGACATCGACATTGATCTACCGAGCGGCGACGAGCGCGAGCGGGTCATCCAATACGTCTACGAAAAATACGGTCCCCATGGCACAGCCATGACCGCCAACGTCATCACCTTTCGCGACAAGAGCGCCCTCCGCGAGGTCGGCAAGGCACTCGGTTTTGCCACGACCCAAGTCGACAGGGTCGCCAAGCTTTGCGGGCGTTGGAGCGCCCTCGAGGACACGGCGTTCTTCCGTGACCGCATGCAGGCAGCGGGCCTCGATCCCGAGGCGCGACGGGTGCGCGCCTGGGTAGGCTTATGCGGACAGCTCTTGCACTTGCCCAGGCACCTGGGACAACACTCGGGCGGCATGGTGATCGCCGCGGGCCGCTTGGATCAAGTGGTCCCCATCGAGCCCGCGTCGATGCCGGGGCGCTCGGTGATTCAATGGGACAAGGACGACTGCGCGGCGATGAAAATCATCAAGGTCGATCTGCTCGGCCTCGGAATGCTCGCCGCCCTCGAGGAGGCCGTTCCACTCATCGCGGCGAGTGAAGGGATCACCATCGACTACGCGCACTTGCCCCAAGACGACCCAGGCGTCTTCGACATGCTCTGCAACGCCGACACCGTGGGGGTTTTTCAGGTTGAAAGTCGAGCGCAGATGGCCACCCTGCCCCGCTTGCAGCCCCGTTGTTTCTACGACCTCGTCATCGAGATAGCCCTGATCCGCCCCGGTCCCATCAGCGGCCAGATGGTTCACCCCTACCTGCGCCGCCGTCGCGGTAGGGAGCCTGTGGTCTATCCCCACCCTGCCCTCGAGCCCATCTTGAAACGCACCCTCGGGGTACCCATATTCCAAGAGCAGCTAATGCGCATGGCCATGGCGGTGGCGGGATTCTCCGGCGGCGAAGCTGAGGAGCTGCGTCGTGCCATGGGTTTCAAACGCGCCAACGAGCGCATGCAGGATATCGAAGGCCGTCTGCGAGCCGGCATGAGCGCCCAGGGTTTGTCACCCGAGGTCCAGGATCAGATCACCCAGAGTATCGTCTCCTTTGCCGCCTATGGTTTCCCCGAGAGCCACAGCGCCTCCTTTGCGCTCATCGCCTACGCCTCGGCTTATCTCAAGCTCTACCACCCCGCGGCTTTTCTCGCGGCGCTGCTCAACGCTTGGCCCATGGGCTTCTACCATCCAGCCACGCTGGTTAAAGACGCCCAGCGCCACAGCGTGCGGGTCCTACCCATCGACATCACCCGCTCTGTGTGGCGCTCGACATTGCCCGACCCACGCACTGTTCGTTTGGGCCTGCGCTTCGTCAATGGCCTACAAAAGGCAGCAGCCCAGCGCATCGAAATACAACGACAAGCCAAACCCTTCAGCTCCCTCGCCGATTTCGAGCGGCGCTGTCGTTTGAGTAATCGTGATCTTGCGACCCTCGCCGAGCTCGGTGCCTTTGCGGAACTCGGGCGTACGCGCCGCCAATCCCTGTGGCAAGTGTTACGTCTGCGCGAACGCACCGAGGGCCTGCTCGGCCACGCCGAAACGGCAGCAGATGCGGCTTCGCCGCCGCCCCATGCGAGCGCCGGAGCCAGAGATGCAAGGCGCGAGGGCGACGCGATATTGAGCATATGCGGAGCCAGAAGCAACGCGGCAGATGCGGCTACCCCGCCGCATGGGCTGCGCGAAATGAGTCACATCGAGAGAATCCTCGCCGATTACCAAAACAGCGGCATGACCGTTGGGGCACACCCGATGCAGTTTATTCGCCAGAGCCTTAGCCACGACGGCGTTTTGAGCGCCATGGGGCTACGGCAAATGCCCGACGGCAGTCGAGCCCGGGTCGCTGGTTTGGTTACGGTGAGTCAGCGCCCCCGCACGGCCAAAGGTTTTCTCTTTATCACCCTCGAAGACGAGACCGGCTTCGCCAACATCATCGTTACCCAAGAGCGCTTCGAACAGAACCGCAAGCTCATTCTCAGCGCCGCAGGGTTGTTGGTCGAAGGGGTGGTGCAAAACCGCGAGGAGGTGACCCACCTCAAGGCCGACCGCCTCCAGCCCATACACATGGCACCCGAAGCCCAAGCCTTGGCAGAAATACATCCGCAGTCTTTTCCACGTTGAGTTGAGCAGAGATTGAGGTCGGTGAACCAACCTGGTGAGGGTTCAGAGATTGAGTTCGGTGAACCTCGTGAGGGAGCAGAGATTGCCCTCAGGCGGCTGTTTCGATGCCGTCTTTGTCGAAGACGCCTTCGAATAACGCCCCGGAGAGGTAACGCTCGCCGGCATCGGGAAGAATGACAACAATGTTCTTGCCAAAAAACTCTTCTTGATGCGCAAGGCGGTGCGCCACAGCCATCGCGGCACCGCAGGATATGCCTGATAACAGCCCTTCCTCCCGCGCCAGCCTTCGGGCGAACTCGATGGCCTCTTCGTTGGTGACCTGTTCAACACGGTCGACCAGCGACAGGTCGAGGTTGTCGGGGATGAATCCTGCGCCAATGCCCTGAATCTTGTGTGACGCAGGAACGAGCTCCTTTCCTGCGAGTTTCTGGGTGATGACGGGGCTGAGTGTCGGTTCCACCGCGACACTCAGGATCTTGTGCCCCTTGGTGTTCTTGATGAACCGAGAGATCCCGGTAATGGTTCCACCCGTCCCCACGCCGGCAACCAAGACATCTATTTCGCCCTTGGCGTCCTCCCAGATCTCCGGCCCGGTTGTTGTTTCGTGAATCGCCGGATTGGCTGGGTTCTTGAATTGTTGTGGCATGAAGTACTTCTCGTCGCTCCCAGCGATCTCCTCTGCCTTCTCAATGGCCCCCTTCATCCCTTTTTTGCCTTCGGTGAGCACCAACTTGGCGCCAAAGGCAGCGAGCACCTTGCGACGCTCGATGCTCATGGTGTCGGGCATGGTCAGGGTGATTGGATAGCCCTTGGAGGCCGCGACAAAAGCCAGGGCAATACCCGTGTTGCCACTTGTGGGCTCGACAATGACTTTGCCTGGACCAAGCTTCCCTCGCTCCTCGGCATCCCAGATCATTGAAGCCCCGATGCGACATTTCACCGAGCAGGCCGGGTTCCGACCTTCTACCTTTGCGAAAATATTTACCTTTCCTGGATTTCCAAGACGGTTTAGCTTCACCAGTGGGGTCTTGCCAATCGTTCGCGAGTTGTCTTCAAAGATCATCTTTCTCTCCAAGTCGTGTTGCCACGCTGAACTGATTCCAGTATACTAAACATTATTTCTTTTATGTCAAACGATTTCTTGTACAATGAACAAACAAGTTGATCCCATAGCCAGGCAGGTTGCGGAGAAACTCAAAACGCTGCGCCAGGCTGCAAGTATGAGCCTTGAGGATCTCAGTGCAAAAAGCGGGGTGAGCAGAGCTACCCTGAGCCAGATCGAAACCAAAAAAACCAACCCCACCATCGCAGTCCTGTGGAAAATTGCCCAGGGATTGGGGGTTCCCTTCTCTGAGCTACTGGGTAGCCCTGTGGCAAGCCCAACTCGTTTGAGCAGAGCCGACGATGCCCGCTATCTCGAATCCGCCGATGGGCGCTTTCGCAGCCGGCCCCTCCTCAACCAGGTCCCTGGCCACCGGGTCGAACAATATGAGCTGCATTTGGCACCGGGAGCCCATGAGCAAGCGGCACCCCATCCCCCAGGATCCTTCGAGCAGATCTACGTCATCAAGGGCGCGCTCGTTCTCAATGTAAATGGGGAGACCTTCGAGCTCGGCCCCGCCGACGCCCTTCTATTTCATGCTGATGTTTCGCATAGTTACACTTGCACAGGAGCAGAGTCGTTCGTTGGCACCTCGTTGATTCTTTACACCTGACGTGGTGACCACTGGACCCAGGTGGAGTCAGATCTCGGGAGATAGAGAGTCAGGATTCACCGCTGGAAATACGGGCGGACCTGTTTGACAATGAGAGTTCGGCTGGGTGGGATGAGCTTGAACTCCATATCGAGGGCGAAGGTCGCCGGGTTTTCGCCATACAAAACAGTGAAATGTTGGGCAG
>Ga0208968_1002158_pt1 | contig 10082 bp, 9 predicted proteins | sample RifOxyA3_FD_184031 | JGI IMG/M metagenome (GOLD analysis project Ga0208968, IMG submission 184031) | Groundwater microbial communities from Rifle, Colorado - Rifle Oxygen_injection A3 (SPAdes) | ecosystem: Environmental > Aquatic > Deep subsurface > Groundwater | place: Rifle, Colorado, United...
GTTGCTGGCGTGCATCTTATAAGCTTCGCGGTAGTTTACAGTGATCCAGTAGGCGTACATTTTTGCAACTGCATAAGGCGAACGCGGATAAAAAGGTGTTCTTTCTGTTTGTGGAACTTCCTGCACCATTCCGTATAATTCGGAAGTTGAAGCCTGATAGATGCGGGTTTTCTGAATAAGTCCGAGCAGACGCACCGCTTCAAGAATACGCAGTGTTCCTAGTCCGTCGGCATTTCCTGTATATTCAGGTGTTTCAAAACTAACCGCCACGTGGCTCATGGCAGCAAGGTTGTATATTTCGTCCGGTTGTGTTTCCTGAATGATGCGTGTCAGGTTCATACTGTCGGTCAAATCGCCGTAATGAAGTTTGAAATGACGGTTTTCAACATGTGGATCTTCGTAAATATGATCGATCCTTTCAGTGTTAAACATGGATGAACGACGTTTAATACCGTGAACCATGTATCCTTTTTTCAACAGATACTCACTGAGGTAAGCGCCGTCTTGTCCGGTTACCCCGGTAATAAGGGCTGTTTTTTGTGTCATATAAGTTTGTTTTTGTGGGTTGTAAATATAATTAATTTTAGTGCTGCGAATTCGAATTTGTGGGGATTTAATTCGAACGGTGTTTTTCGAATAAGGTGATAATGCTGTTGGAAAAACAAATTAGAAACACATCGTCAGTTGAAAATCAGTGATTATCTGTAATTTCTTTACTATTACCGGGGGTAAGAATGTTCCTCCCTACCCCCGGTGTTTTCTTGACCGATTAGTTCAATTGTTACTTTTTGTTGGCCATCGCCTCCAAAACCCTTTCAGGTGTCATAGGAAGCTGGAAAAGCCTCGCTCCGGTAGCATCGAAAACGGCATTGGCCAGCACTCCGCCCATGCAAATAATGGCAGGTTCGCCGCCACCTTGCGGAGCTTCATTTTTATCGAGTATTTTGGTTTGAATTTTGGGCATCCACGAAAATACAGGGATTTGATAATCACTAAAATTGGAGGTATGAATATCGCCTCCCGTGAACTTCACTTCTTCGGTCAGCGCATAACCCATGCCCATCATAATGCAGCCTTCCATCTGTATAATTGAACCTTGCGGATTAATGCAATACCCCATATCCTGGGCACAGGCAACACGGATGACCTTAACTTTTCCGGTGGTTTTGTCCACACTGACTTCAGCCATGTGAGCTACGTAACTTCCCGCATCGAATCCGCAGGCAATTCCAACTCCGCGCCCACTCGGCGATTTGGCCGGAGTCCAGCCAAACAGTTCGGCCACGGCTTTCAGTACGCCTATCATGCGCTCATCTTTCAGGTTTTTCAGGCGGAAATCCAACGGATCGATACCTAGTTTGGCAGCCATCATGTCGATCTGTGATTCGCGTGCATAAGTATTGGTGTTGTTTCCGGGAGCACGCCATGCACCTGTCGCGAACGGATGAACTTCGCGGGACGAATAGCTGGTGGTTTTGGCATTGGGCACATCATAAATGGTATCCGATCCGCGGGCTCCTGCGAAGTATTCATGGTAATCCCACAGCGAAATTTTTCCGGCCTTGTCGGTTCCTGAAGTAATTTTAATGACCGCTGCCGGCCTGAAATTATCGTAGAAGAATTCTTCCTGTCTGGACCACTGCACCATAATCGGTTTTCCGGTCAGCTTAGCCAAACGTGCAGCTTCCACCGCCTGACGGAAAGCCGATTTTCCGCCAAAACCACCACCAAGGAATGGTGCAATAACCCTGACCTTGTCGAGTCCAAGACCAAGTTCACGGGCAATAGAGTCCTGTGTCCCAAAAGGTGTTTGGGTTGATGCCCGAACCACCATCTTGTCGCCTTCCATAAAAGCAAGGGCTGTATGAGGTTCCATTGGAGCATGGGCTACGTAGCTGTTGTGAAATTCACTTTCGAAAATCAGGTCTGAACTGCTTTTGCCTGTTGCAATATCGCCTGAACTTTTAACTACCCGACTTTCAGACGGGAATTCAAGTTGGTGTTTGAAAACGGTTTTGTCGTCCACTTTCATCTCATCAAATTTGTATTCGGCTTTTATTTTGGCGAGTGCAGCTTCTGCTTTTTCAAAATCAGGATGCAAAACGGCAACAATCTCTTTATCGCGGACTATGGTAATTCCATCCAACTTTTCAGCTTCCGAAGTATCAGCCGAAACCAAAGTTGCTCCATGCGATGGCGGACGCAGAATCTTTGCATACAGCATTCCCGGCATCCGAAAATCGCCGGAATACATGGCTTCACCTTTAACCTTGACAATTCCATCGGCATGTTTGAACGATTTTCCACGAATTTTATATTCGCTGAAATCTTTTGCGTTTGGCTTTACTTCCAGAAATTTTTCAACCTTTTTTCCTTTGGTAAGTTCCCCAAAGCTGACCTTTTTATTTTTTTTATTTTTGATGAAAATAACTCCGTTCTCAACGGTGACTTCTTCCGGAGAAACTCCCAGGTATTCAGCGCCCATTGAAAGCAGTACTAAGCGGGCTTCAGCCACCGCAGCGAGCATGGCGGGACCGAGCGAGCGGGTTGAAAGTGACCCCCAGGTTCCGGCATCGTACGGACACAATTCTGTATCGCCCATGACCATTTTTATACTTTCCAGAGGTGTATCCAGTTCATCGGCCACCATTTGAGGAAATGAGGTGATAATCCCCTGACCCATTTCAATCTTCCCGATCATGCAGGTAACTTTCCCATCTTCGCCGATGTGCAAAAAAGCATTGTAATCTTTAGGTACTGACCGTTGTTGTTCAGCTTCGGCGGCTACGCCAGTCAGGAATTCGCCCAATTGAAAATAGATAAAAAGGCCTCCTCCCAATAGTTTTACAAAATCTCTCCGGTCAACTTCAAAGGTTGGATTGTTTTCCGGCACTTCGTCCCGATAATATGTATTGTTTTTCATAGTCAGTTTTTTATCAGGTTAAACTTTCATTTTTTTAGAGGCCGATTCAATTGCTTCAATAATGTGCGTGTGAGCACCGCACCGGCAGAGGTTACCTTCCATCTCATCAACAATTTGTTCTCGGGTGGGATTCGGGTTTTTCAGTAAAAGCCCATAAGCATTCATGATCATTCCGGGAGTACAATAGCCACACTGCAGGGCATCGTGATCGACAAAAGCCTGCTGTATCGGGTGAAGTTTTCCGTTTACCGACATTCCTTCGATGGTAGTAATCTTTTTTCCGGCAACATCTTCCATCATTATTCCGCACGACCTCACAGGTTCATTGTCCATTAACACCGTGCAGGTTCCGCAGTAACCTTCGCCACAACCGTACTTGGTTCCGGTCAGGTTGAAATTGATCCGGAGCGCCCAAAGCAAGGTCTGGTCCTTTTCAAGTGGGATTTCCACTTTCTTTCCGTTAAGTTCAAATTGAATAAGTTTTGCCATGTTTGTTGGTTTTATTGATTTCGTTTAAATAGTCGCTTTTGGTATCAATATCCCTTACGATTTCCGGGCAAAAAGTCTCCACTTCGCAAATGTCTTCCGGAAATTTCAGCGCAACCGATCTTAATCCTATATGAGGATCGAGCTGGATGATATCATTTCTGTATTTCATATCATACAAGGTTGGATGTCCACGTTTACCGTTTAAAAGAGGAATTACGATTCCCTTTCCTGAATTGTTCCATGCCTCAATCACTTTAGCAGAAACAGTTTCAGGAATAAATGGCTGATCACCTAAAAAGATCATGACTGCCTTTGCTTCCTCCGGTAAAGCTTTCACTCCTGAAATTACAGAAGTGTGCATCCCTTCCTGAAAATTTTCATTCCTGAAAGTTTTGACCGGCCATGATTTCAGTACTTCAGCAATTTCATCATGATTGGCTCCCAAAACAACCAACACATTACTTATTCCTGAATTCAGGATATTTTCAACCACTTTTTCAACGATGGTTTTCCCGTCAAAGGGCAACAACAGTTTTTGAGTTCCCATTCGGGTTGACATGCCTGCCGCTAAAACGATGGACCAAACTTCATTCATGGTGTTAGCTTTTTTGATTTCGTACTTTTATCAGTTCCGCGGCTATACTGATGGCGATTTCATCAACAGTTTTTGCTCCGATATCGAGCCCTACAGGTGAGTAAATCTTTTCCCATTGTTCAGGAGTTGCCCAACCGTTTTCAAGAAACGAAGCTTTCATTTGACTCACTTTTGCCCTACTGCCAATCATTCCGATGTAAGCAGCATTGCTTACGATATATTTCCGTAACACATCTGCATCGCTTTTATGTCCGTGCGTAGCAATTACCAGGTAGGAATCTTCCCGAATATTGATTTTTCCCAAACTATCCTCAACTGCCCCGGATAAAACATCATCGGCATCAGGAATCAGATTTTGATTGGTATATTCCGCACGGTCGTCCCAAACGGTAACTTCGAATCCAAGAAATTTGCCCAAATGGGCCAGCGATTGACCGATGTGGCCGGCACCTGCAATAATCAGCGCAGGCTTTGGGAGTATAAGTTCCAGAAAAGCTAATCCATTGGCCAAGGTTTCCAATCCATTTTGAGGAATTATACGACAGTGGTCAGCGACAGGGTTTCTAAACATTTCAGAAATTGCGGGTTCAATCGTGGTTCTCAACTCTTCTTCGAAAGGCCAATAATTCATGTCTGAAATCCATTGCCGGGTAATTTTAAGTTCCTGATTTGATTCATCTATGAGAGTCAACAAAATGCCTTTGCTCCTGTGTCTCAAACTATTTTGCAATTGCGTAAAAACCGGCAGATGTAATTCGGGCGTCGAATCCAGCAAAATAGTCATGTTTCCGCCACAAATAGATTCGCTTCCTTTGGCAATTTCGCCATGAAGTTCAAACGAAAAAAGTCCTGATTTTTTCGATTTCAGGAGGAGTTTCGATTGCTGAATAACTTTCAATTCAGTCATTCCGCCGCCAATCGTACCGGTCAATAAACCGTTTGCCCCGATCAGGGCTGAACTTCCGGCTTTTTGAGGAGTCGATCCCTGAGTGCTGACAACGGTAGCCAGCACGCAATCCGGTTGTTTCCGAAGGAGCTCAATCAATTTAGGGTAAATGCAGGATGATATTATCATATTAATAAAAGGTTTCGATTTTGTTGAAGATCGGGTATGGAAAATACTTTAGCCCGCAAAACCTTTTAAAATTAGAGATTATTTTGGAAAAACGAATACTCAAAAGAGAAGTATTCTTTTGATGGTCAATTTTTTGCTCTGAAAGGTTATCTTTCGTTTTCCGGAGGGATGGCATGATTATCTCAAAAAAAATCGCCGCAAAAAGAATTTGTTCAATTCCCTCAGCGGCGATTTCTATCAATGACTTAATTCTAAAGCCTGTTCCATGGAATGGCAACAACCATCAGTACCAGTGCGATTAAAAAGAAAATGGTAGCAATTTTGAATTTACCCTGATCGGTATTGGCTTTTTTCGATTTGGCCCGACCGATGTGCACCAGAACAACTGCAATCAACATCATCGAAAAATGTTCGACGGCATAAAAGCGCAAATCAGCATTTTTCATTGCCCCTCCAAAGTCCGACAATGCAAGTTTTGTAACCGGACTGAGAAAAAAGTAAAGTACCAGACCTGTTAAAAGTTGCAGGTCCATAAGCGATGTGAATATTATACCTAAAATATTGTCTGTCTTTTTCCATGGTTGATTCCCAAACCATCCGGCCAGATATTTAACAAGTGTTACAGCCAAACTGACCAAAAGTAACCAACGAAGAACATCGTGTAAATGTAAAAAACCAGTGTACATGTTTTCTGAAATTTATTTGTTTCGATTCTAAACGAATGAAACCGGTTTTGGTTGAGAATTATTTCAGTATTTCAAGTCCTTCCACCATGCGGAATCCTTCCGTTTTGTCAAGTGACAAGCTGATCATTTTTGCAGCCAGCACATCAACCGGAGTTGGCTGGTACTTTTTAAAGACATATTTGGTCAGAAACCGGCTGATTACCAATCCGATCTTCTCGCCTGCCCGCTTTTCTTTTCGATCACCGTCAAGAATCGAAGGCCGAACAATTATACATTTCCTGAAGTTAAGTTTGACAACAGCTTCTTCTAACTCGCCTTTCATTTTCGAATAGAAAACCGACGATTTTGGATCGGCACCCATCGACGAAACCAACATGTAGGCGCCTACTCCATTTCCGGCAGCAGCTTTGGCAAATTCGTACTGGTAGGTATAATCAACCCGATACTGATTGGCTTTGGTTTTCGCTGTTTTGATGGTTGTTCCCAAAGTTGAAAACAGCGCATCTCCATTTACCAAATATTTCCAACTTTCAGGCTGATCAAAATCAATAATCTGCTCGTCCAGTTTTTTATGTACCAATCCGGACTTCCGGCGAACAAAAATTCTTACTTTCTCAAATTCAGGATGATCAAGCAATTGAGCAACCAATTGTTGACCGACCAGTCCACTGGCGCCAATCACATTTGCAACTTTGCTCATATCAGGGTTTTTTAATGATTCCGTCGGCTAATAACTGCTTAAAATGGTCTGAAATGGTTTGCTCAAAAGGTATAAATTCCATCCCCAGATCTTTTTTGATGTAACTGTTGTCCATTCTAAGGTCATAGCCCACGTTCAGTTTCACATATTTGCGGGAAAAACCAACCATCGGGGCAATCAGACTAAACAACCATTTTGGCACAAATGACTTTGGCAAGGGAAATTCAGGATAATCGGCCCTGATAACATCGGCTAGTGCAAGGAAACTTTTATCTGCAGAAGTGCAAATATGCCTTCCGGATGCATTGGGCGTGAACCCTGCCAGAATGTGTGCTTTTGCCACATCGCGCACGTCAACAAAACTCATGTCTCCGGCAGGTGCACCTGTTTTGAACTTTCCGGTGGCCATTTGAATCATGATTTCAACACTGGTTGAATCAATGCGTTGGGTTAACGATGGCCCCATAATAAATCCCGGATTGATAACAACCAAATCCCATCGACTTTGCTTTTCGGCCATAGACCACGCCAGTTTTTCAGCCTGAACCTTCGAATACGGATAGGGCTGATGATCGGCTGAACTGGTTGTATTCCAATATGCTTCAGTAAAAATTCCATTTTCGGTTTTCTGAATGTCGATGGCATCACCGTAGATGGCTGCTACGCTTGAAGTCAACACTACCCGTTTAACGCTTTCGGTTGCGTTCACTGTTTCAAGTACGTTCCGTGTTCCTTCCAAAGCTGGCTCAACGAGTTCTTTTTGGGCATTTTTTATTCCTGAAATTTTAAAAGGAGAAGCAGTGTGGATAACCAGTTCGCAGCCGGCCATTGCTTCGGCGAAACTTCCCTTTTTGAGCAAATCGGCTTCAAAAAGCTGGAGTATTCCTTTGCTTTTTACAGTTAAAGCAGTCAAATGAGCGTATTTGTCTTTTTGCACCAGATTGCGAACAGTTGTTCTAACTTCAAGTCCCTCATCTAATAATTGTTTTACAATCCAGGATGCCAGATATCCTGTTCCTCCGGTAACCAAAACCGGTTTTGTTCGATCTATTGTTTTCATCATTTTCTATTTTTTAAAATCACGTTCATCTGTTTATAATTTCTTTTTATTGCCAGATGCTGTCCCGATGTATATCGGGAGAACTCGCTAATAATCATTCTCCTGTGTCCCGATTAATCGGGATGGCTCGTTTCATGTGCTATCCAAACCTTGAATTTACCAAATTGTTTAGAATATTTTAAGCAAAGATTCTTAAAATGAACAGATAAGTAATGGGAACTATTTATTGTCGTAAATTTTCCCAACTCACCCCACGTCCGCTTGCGGACGTCCCCCTCTCTTTCAAAAAGAGAGGGGAAAGCATCGCAGATGCGAAGGGGTGAGTTGGGATAAAAAGTACAAATTAAAATGCGATATTATTTCATTCAAATTGCTTTACACTTTTATTTTTAGAGGAAAAGACGGATAAATATATTTTCTTAATTTTATGACATCTAAATACAGAAACCAACTAACACCTAAACTAATCATGAAGCGTATTCTATTATTCATTACCCTCTTTAGAATCCTGTCGTTGTCTCAAGCTCAGGAAACAAAATGGCAAGGTCCTTCTGTTGACTTCAAAAATGGGGAGTTAAAAGTTTCGGACAACAAACGATTCCTCGAATTCGAAAACGGTGCAAAATTCTTTTATCTCGCAGATACCGGCTGGGAATTATTTCACCGCCTCGATAAAATAGACACTGAGAAATACCTCGAAAACCGCCGTGAAAAAGGATTTACTGTCATTCAGGCAGTAGCTTTAGCTGAACTCGACGGACTGAATACTCCTAATATGGAAGGTGAAAAGCCTTTGATTAACAACGACCTGACCAAACCCAACGAGAAATATTTTGCTCATGTAGATTGGGTAATTAAAAAGGCCGAAGAAAAAGGAATATTTATCGGTCTGCTTCCTACCTGGGGCGATAAAGTAGATAAACAATGGGGAGTTGGACCAGTAATTTTCAACAAGGAAAATGCTTTTCAATATGGCAAATGGATTGCAACCCGATACAAAGATTTTCCAAACATCATTTGGATTAATGGGGGCGACAGGCAGGGTGGCGGCGCCAATCTGGAAATATGGAATGCTCTGGCCAACGGAATAAAATCGGTTGACAAAAACCATTTGATGACTTTTCACCCAATGGGTGGAAACAGTTCTTCCAAATGGTTTCACAGTCAGGACTGGCTCGATTTTAACATGATGCAAACCGGGCACGGAGAACGTTCGTATGCTGCCTATAAAAAATTACTGATTCCGGATTACCAACTCCAACCTATAAAACCAACCTTCGATGGGGAACCGCGCTACGAAGATCACCCCCACGACTGGAAACCTGAAATTCTCGGTTGGTTCGACGATGCCGATGTCCGTCAGGCAGCATACTGGAATCTGTTTTCAGGAGGTTTCGGCCATACTTACGGATGCCATGCCATTTGGCAAATGCTCACTCCCGACCGGTCACCTGTAGGTTTTGGTCGCCATACCTGGTACGACGATCTGGATTTGCCCGGAGCTTTTGATATGCTCATTATGCGCCGCCTGATCGAAAGTCGTCCAATGACAGAAAGAATCCCCTTTCAGGAATTATTAACCAATGGTTATGTACCCGAGACTGACTATATTGTGGCTACTAAAGGAAAAGACTATGCGTTTATTTACATCCCAACAGGCTGGGGAGCCAGCGTAAACCTTGAAAAACTGGGTTGGTCAGAATCGGTGACCTGGTGGTACAATCCGAGAACCGGCGAGTGTATAAAGCTGAAAGAGATTATAAATGAAGGGATTCAGGAATTTAGACCAGATACCGGAGGAAGAGGAAACGACTGGATTTTGGTAATAGACAACAAGAAAGCCGGATTCGAAACTCCGGGGAAATAACAAAAAAAATCAATGAAACGACTACTATTAATCGCATTAATTCTGGCATTTCGGACTGGTCTGATTGCGCAGGAAGCCACTCAATGGATGAAGTACGAAATAGCTTTTACCAGTGACAAAACATACAAAAATCCTATCTACGATGTTAAAGATTTCAGGATTACTTTTAACGCGCCTTCTGGAAAAACATACCAGGTACGCGGTTTCTGGGACGGTGATAAAAGCTGGAAAGTTCGCTTTTGCCCCAATGAACCCGGAACATGGAACTGGAAAAGCCAATGTACCGACGACAAAAATACAGGACTTCACAACCAGAATGGCTCTTTTGAATGTAAAGTCAACAACCGGCAGGAGCCAATTTTCAAACATGGGAGCCTGACTCATCCTTCGGGGAAATACTATATGGCATACAGCGACGGAACTCCTTTCTTTTGGCTGGCATGTACAGCATGGAACGGCGCGCTGAAATCGACTAACGAAGAATGGGAATATTACCTCAACCATCGGGTAAAAGGCAGCTATAACGTTGTTCAGGTAACAACTACCGAATGGCGCGGATGCGATAAAAATGCCGAAGGGTTAACGGCCATCGAAGGAACTGGATACATTCAGATTCATCCGGAATTTTTTAAACGAATAGACCAGAAAATTGACGAAGCCAACGAAAAAGGGCTAGTCGTTTCGCCT
>Ga0208968_1002160_pt1 | contig 10062 bp, 6 predicted proteins | sample RifOxyA3_FD_184031 | JGI IMG/M metagenome (GOLD analysis project Ga0208968, IMG submission 184031) | Groundwater microbial communities from Rifle, Colorado - Rifle Oxygen_injection A3 (SPAdes) | ecosystem: Environmental > Aquatic > Deep subsurface > Groundwater | place: Rifle, Colorado, United...
CAGAGCGTCAGGTTCTCGATGACCATCGCAGCGGCCTCACCGCCACCGATGCAGATCGAGACGCATCCGTACTTGCGTTTCTCTTGAATGAGGGTGTGAATCAGGGTGGTGAGGATGCGTGCGCCTGAGGCACCGATGGGGTGACCGAGGGCCACGGCACCACCGCGAACGTTGACCTTCTCGTGGTCGAGCTTGAGGTCACGGATGGCGATCATGGTGACCACCGAAAAAGCTTCGTTGATTTCCCAACGATCGATCTCGCTGGTCTTAAGGCCCGCACGCGCCAGGGCCACCTTGGCGGCGCCCACTGGGGCGGTGGTGAACCAGTCGGGCTCTTGGGCCACGGATCCCTGGCCGATGATGCGCACCAAGGGTTTCTTGCCGAGGGCCTTGGCCTTGTCGGCCGACATGACAACGAGGGCGGCCGCGCCGTCGTTCAGCTTCGAGGCGTTGGCGGCGGTGATGGTGCCGTTCTTATCAAACGCCGGCCGCAGGGTGCCCATCTTGTCGAGCGGAGACTTGAAGGGCTCTTCATCCTTGTCGATGACGAGGGGATCTTTTTTGCGTTGCGGCACCTCGACGGGTGCCATCTCCGCGTTGAACTTGCCGGATTCCATAGCTGCCTGGGCCCGCTTGTAGGAAGTCAGAGCGAAGGCGTCCTGCTCTTCGCGGGTCATCTTGTATTCGGCCGCGGCGAGCTCGCCGCAGTTGCCCATGTGCTTGTCGCCGTACGGATCCCACAATCCATCCCGAATCATCGAGTCCTGGACCTCGAAGGCACCCATGCGATAACCGCCACGGGAGCGCTCGAGAAGGTGCGGCGCGAGGGACATCGACTCCATGCCGCCCGCGATAACAGTTTCCCACTCCTCGGCACGGATGCCGTTGGCTGCGTCCATGACGGCCCGCAATCCCGATCCACAAACCTTGTGTAGGGTGATGGCGCCGGCCTTCTTAGGAATGCCACCATAGATGGCGGCCTGGCGCGCCGGAGCTTGACCTTGGCCCGCTTGCAAGACGTTGCCCATGATGACTTGGTCAACGAGATCAGCGTCGATGCCTGCTGCCTCGACCGCCGCGCGTATGGCGGTGGCCCCGAGTTTGGGTGCCGCAATCTCCGAGAGAGTGCCGAGAAAACTTCCGATAGGCGTACGTTTGGCCGAGAGAATCACTACGTCTTTCATCGCTGTTCCTCCAGATGCAGTCGGTCCGCACACCTAACAGATATGCGGACTGGGGGCCAGACGATGGCACTCACTCACCTCACTCCATTCACTCTCCGGAGCCCGAACCCTGTCAGGAACGCATCTTCATCAGACCGACGTAACTGTCGCCCCAGCCAAATGGGACGATGTCAAACCCTCCCACCCTGAGGCATCCGCCGGTGAACGCCGTGATTTCACGAACGGGTTCTTTCGGAAAACCAAGCAACTCCTCCGGATGCACCAGAAGTTGGACGTTTCTTACATTCTTCGGCCTGTTGCTGTCCCGTAGAGGCGGATCGAAACTGAAACGGATCGCACCATAGGGACCTTTTGTGCCGAAGTGTCCATAGACGGTAACCGAGCCGTTCCCATTGACCACAGCATCGTTGCCACCTACCCAAACGTCAGGCCAATAGGCCCGCAATGCTGGGATCGCACCAACGACATCCTTCGGGCGAAAAATGGCTGGTGCGTTCAAAACAACTTCAGCGGTGAGATCCTCAATTTTGTCGATCGTCGCAAAGCCCACATAGCCGTTGCCAAAGTCGCCCCCCTTGGGGCGCGTCAACAACCCGATGCGCCCGTCCTGCAACTGGAACAAGCGGACGTCTTTCATGTCGGCGGGGCCTTCGGCGACCTTTTCGATTACTGCATCGCCCTGCTCGCCAAGCCGGTAGATGCTAGTCGCATAACGCTCCATGATTCTGTGCCCATTGTCGTTCTTCTCCTCCTTGAAGCGGACCGCAACAGCACCAAGGAACAGCTGGCCATCAATGACGGAGAGGAAAGGGTCCTCGTGCCAGACCCTACCGCTCGTCAACAACGTTTCCGTCCGGTGGAATTTCGCGTGCTCAAAACTGAACGGTGGATCCGCTTGATAGAGCCCCACTTGGGAGGGTCCAGGCGGTGACATATCCTTGGGCAACAAATCGGGGTGGAGCTGTTCGCGCACCGCCATGATAACTCGGCCGTCGGCAAGCATCACCGGCGCACTGGGATTGGTCGCCAGATAGCCTGAGGGCACTCCGTCCATTTGCAATGGACGTACTTGAAGATCTGGGGCGCGGGGTGACCTGGCGAAGCTGATATTCTCTATGGGCGTTGTTTTCAGCAAAGGCTTTGTGTTGAAATTCTCGGGCAAACCAAAAGCAGACAAATCCAGGTTCGGTGTTGAATTGTTCGGTGTGGAATCAAAAGACGTGCCAGTGACGGCATCGTTCCGAGGCAATGCGCGAGGAGCAACGATCTCGTTGGCACCGCCAATGTTCTCAACACCGAGGTTTGTGATCTTCGACACGACGCGCCTCCCCGATTGCAAAAACACGCATATGCTAAACTTCAGAAGTATAGCAGCCAACGCAAATTAGCAATCACCCCAAATAGTCGAAGTATGTCTTGCCGAATGCCGTCGAGAAGTAGTAGGCGTGGCGCGCTAACTCAGCGGAACGGGGGGCCACAAGAGGGCGCAGATGCCCAGAGGTTTTGAATGAAAGCGCGTCGTGATTTTTCGATTTCGGCAGTTTTCTCCCTACTCCTGACCGTCTCTGTCGGTTGTGCATCAGAAGAGGAGTCGCCGACCGACAATCCGCAACTGCTCCCGGTGGTGCGCATCAACCAGGACATCGACACACCGACCACCTGGATCCCTGCTAACCTTTATCTCATCGAGAAATCGATCTCGGTCACCGCGGCGTTGACGATCCAGCCGGGGACGATCGTTAAGCTCGAGGAAGGCCTATCGATTTCCGTCAATGCGGGCGGAACGATCGTTGCGGACGCTGAGAGTGCTGCGACACCGTGCCTGTTCACCTCGGTCAAAGATGACGCAAATGGTGGTGATACCAACCTCGATGGAAACACCACCTCGCCGGCGCCGGGGGACTGGGCCTACATCAACGTGCGAGAGAACGGCACCGTGTTCAACTATTGCACCTTCACGTATGGTGGTGCCAACATGCCCTATACCGGGACGCTGGTGTTGGCCAATGATGCGTCGGCAACCGTGACCAACTGTACATTCGCGCACAACCAAGGTGGCACCTTGACCGACACGCGCGCCGCAGCGCTAAACGCCGGCAGCGCGGGAGCAGCAACGGTGATTACCGGTAACACCTTTTTCGACAATGACATGCCACTGGTCATCAACGGCAAGTTCAGCATCGACGACTCGAATGTCTTTCATGAATTGATCGGTGGCAACGTGGTCACCAACACCTTCAACGGCATCTTCTGGGGTGGCGGCTACGCACTTGTTGGCGACATCAACTGGTCCAACACCGACGTGCCCTATGTCATCATCGACAATCCCCTCGGCATTCCCGCGGGCGCATCGTTGACCCTCGGCGACAACGTCGTCATCAAGTTCGACGATGGGCAGAGAATCGACGTGGCGGGAACTTTGACCGCTGACGCCACGACCGACATCGTGTTCACCTCGATCCTCGATGACAGTGTAGGTGGCGATACGAATGGCGATGCCTCGACAACGACGCCCGCACCCGGTGACTGGGGTCATGTTGGAGTTAGCGCCGACGGTTCTTTGTTCAACCGCTGCCGTTTCACCTTTGGTGGGAGCGCCGAGCCCTACAGCGGAACCCTCGCAGTCACGCACGGCGCGAACGTGACAATCACCCACAGCACGTTTGCGCACAATGCCGGCGGCGACCCCGACGACAACCGTGCTGCGGCGCTGAATCTTGGGGGCGCGGGCGCCTCGACCGTTGTCACCGACAACCTCTTCTACGACAACGACATGCCATTGGTCATCAACGGTCAGGTGAATGTCGATGACTCCAACGTCTTTCACTTCGGCGAGGTCACACCGATTCGAAACTACTACAATGGCATCTTCATGGATGGAACATCCCACGCGGTGAGTGGCAGTACATCCTGGTCGAACACCGAGGTGGCCTACGTGCTTTTTGGGAATACCTTGAGCATCGAGACAACTGGCACCCTCACCCTCGGCGACAACGTGGTGGTGAAGTCCGATGGCGCACGAATCGACCTCATGGGTGCCTTGATCGAAGGCACCGATGATGTTTTCACCTCGTTCATGGATGATACCTGGGCCGGGGACACGAACGGTGACGGATCCGATACGGAGGCGGCCGCGGGAGACTGGCCAGGAATCAACGATTGCCGAGATGGATCATGTGCGTATGTCGCCGGAGCCAACATCCTGTACGCGGCACATCCCTGAATCAGGGCCCATTTTCTTCCTACAGAAACCCTTCAGCCCGGTGGACCTCGTCGGAGCATTGCGCTTCCATCTCGAAGAACCAGGGCGGATAAGCTAGGAATGAAGTGTCGTGGCTATCCGCGTCATCCGTTAAGGTGCGCACCTCATACAACCATATTTGCAGGTTTCGAAATTACAGGTTGCAGCAACAGCCTTCCCAAGGCGATACTCTAGTTGGACATTGGAGTATTTTGTGGGCATCAAATCTCTCGAGGAGAAGCTGGTCCTGGCAGAAGTCGAGTCGTATAACGACACGTTCGACAATGTGGCGTTGCAGGACAGCATTGCAAACCAAACCGAGGATGACACCGAGCAGTTTTCTCGTATCTCGTTCAACCGCAACAAAGACAGACGCGAGAGCCGCGCAGGAAAAAACGTAGCCTCCGTGTCGAATTTCACGGAGGGTTTTTTTTCTGAAGGACTGAAAACCGAGTCACCGACGCAAGGCATCCCATTGCGTTACCAGTATCGGAATCGTAACGGCGACATCTGGTCGCGTGCCACCTCTTGGAATGCCAGCGAGATTTCGATCGAGCTTGCGGCCGGTCGTCAACAGAATGGCCAGGTCTGGCTCAATGGCAAGCTGCCATGTGACACCCACGAATACGATGCAACCATCCAAGACGCGGCGGCGCTCTTTGGTCTGCCGCCCAGCCTGCTGTTGGCAATCCTTATGGTCGAGTCCAGTATGAAAACTTCTGCGGAGCGAGGTGCAGCACTTGGACTGGGTCAGCTTCAGGAGCCGGCTCTCACTGAGGCATTGGCCATTTTGCGTCAACCGAAGTTCAAGAGAAGAGTCGCGAATGCTCTCGCCGCGAGTGATCCCGAACGCTATCGGGGCTTCGACCTTGATGCGGAGCCGAAACAGCTCGGCTTGACCGACTTTCGCCTTGACGGTCACCTCTCGGTGTATCTGGCGGCTGCGTACTTGCATCATCTGGTCTTTGTGGAAGATCGACGTTCCGCAGTGTTAAGAGACCAAGGCGAGATTGTTCTCGAATGGGTCGCAGGAGCATACAACGAAGGCCGCAAGGGCGTTTTCAGTAATGGAACCAAACCGGTCAACAACAAAAAGTTGACCAAGAAGGCTTACGTCCACATGCAGAAGGTTATGCTTTGCATGCAACACCTCGAAGCCACCCGGCGTTTCTAGAATCTCCCGCCATTTAGGCTACCCTGGCCACCCCGGTGGAAAGAATTGACAGTTGGCAGCGACATGACTAGATGTACAGGAGATGATTGAATTTTCTCCGAAAGATTACCTCAGTGGAGTGTTGCCGACCCTGATCGATTGCCATGCTTTCGTCAACGAGAAGCTGCCCGTCGTCATTCAGTTCCAACTGCTCGACCAAGACGATGTGAGTTACTTTCTGACGATCGGCAAGGACGGCGTCGCCGTCGGCAAGGGCGTTTCTGATCAGGTCGATCTCACCTTGGGCTTTTTTACCGCGGAGCTGCTTGCCTTTAGCAAGGGCGAGTTGGATGGGGAAACGGCGATTCGCGAGGGGCGCTTGCGGGTTTACGGCGACGAGAAGTGGTTACTCCATCTCGCGAGGTCAGTGGCCGAGTGACTCAGGCCGAGCGACTCAGGTGGGGAGATTGGTAGCAGTGGGTTATGACTGAAATAGGTGGCATCCGAGCATTTGATCTGCGTGGACTGCAAACAATTACGCAGGGAGAGCTGCAAAAAGCCGAGCAGTTGCTGGAGAAGCAGTCCACCCCGGAGGATGTCTACAGCAAGGACGGGAAACTCCCGGGCTCGGGGGTGAGTTCCTCGGGGACAGTTCGTCCCGTCGCTGAGCTCCAGCTCCAAGCCCTGAAGGGATTGTGCGAGAAGTATGGCAGCTTGCAGGGGCTCGATGTCGCCAAGCTCGCCCACGACGCGAAGAAGGCGGCGCAGCAGAGCCTCCTCAATGTGTATGACGCCGTTCAAGTCATGAAGAAAGAGGGCCGCCTCGTCCGCATGAAAGGGACAACGACGGTCAGCAATGAAGCAGTTCTGGCGGTGCAAAACCACACGGCCCCCAATCGTGTCATCGGTCATATTCGCCAAGTCGCGCGGCAGGATCTCTGCCGCCTGCTCGACCGCCCCGGTCAAGACGATGTCATGCACCTCCTGGTCGCCCGAGATCTCGGGGACTTCTATCGCGGCCAAACCGTTCCCGAGCGTCGCTTCCTCGGCACTTCGGTGTCGTTGCAAGAGCGGTTTGGACGGATGGAGAACGCTCTGTTGGTTCTCTTGGACGACCCCCGCATAAGCACGCAGTTGCAGAAGCATTGTATTTATCAGTTGCAGCGATGTGGCGGCACCAAGTCCCTCGCGACTCTCGAGCGCATTGCCGGCAACAGCCAAGATTCGACGGTGAAGTCTCTGGCGGACAAATCGATCGCAACCATCAAAAAGCTCTCCCACATGACAGTGGTGACCGTCGGCTTTGAAACCAAGCCATGGAATCCCGGCGGTGGCTTGGGCAACTTTATGGAGGAGCACTCCAAGGCTTTGGTCAAAGCCGGCCATCGGGTGGTGAAGGTGATCCCAAGGCACACCCAGGTCGATCGGACCAAACTTCAACCTACGGGGATCACTGTCCAGATCCATCACCCCGGCGGTATCGAGCCGGTCAATCTTCTCAAGGTGGTGGAGGACGGGGTCGAGCTCCTATTTCTTGAAAACGACAAGTACTTCAGCGCCAACCGCAACGGCGTCTACGGCGACACACACGGTGCTTTCGGCGACAATGCCGAGCGCTACGATTTCTTTGGTATGGCCGCGGCTCAAGCGGTGAAGGCGTATCTGGGGGATGACAAGCCGGACATCTGGAAGGCCAACGACGCCCACACGGCCACCTCCCTTGGGTTCATCTCTACCGATCCCTACTACGCCAACACCAAATCGGGCTTCGTCATCCACAACATGGGCAGTGCCTATCAGGTGCGAGAGAACAGTAAACGCCTGACCGACATGGCGGCGAGGGACTTTGGCGACTTCTATCCCATGGGTCCCCTCGAATATTTTGGCGATATCAACTTCATGAAATTTGGCATCGTCAAAGCCGACCGCGTCTTCACCGTTTCCAATGGCTACAAAGATGAGATCCTAACCCCCGAGCTGGGCGTCGGATTGCACGGTGTTTTGCGCACCCGGGACGCCAAAGGGGAGCTTTGGGGGGTTTCCCACGGTGTCGACCCAGCCCAGTGGGACCCAGAGACCGATCCCGTTTTGCCTGCCAATTTTTCCTTCCTCGACCAGCTGGGCAAGGCGGTCTGCAAAGCGGCGGTGCAGAAGAAGTACGGTCTTCCCGAGGACCCGAAGGCGATGTTGTGGGTTATGTGTGCGCGCATCGCTTCCCAAAAAGGTTACGACGACGTCATTCGTGCCATCCGCCGGGCTAAGGACACGGGCAAGAATGTCCAGGTGGTCATTGCCGGGGATGTCGCCGAGTCTCAGGTCGTCGAGGATCTCAGAGGGCTCGCCGCAGACCTTGGTGCCACCGATTTCTTGGAGAAGCGTCTGTTCGAGCTCGACGGCAAGGAGAAGGGCGACAACTTCATGCGGATCGACGTCGCCTTCGGCAAGGACGACAAGGTCGGTCCCAACCCCAGAGGTTATACCAACGACAAGGAGAAGCTCCTCTATGCGGGGGCCGATCTCGAGCTCGGTCCCTCAGGATTCGAACCCGGGGGCCTCGCCATACCTGCGGGCATGCGGTTTCTGAGCCCCGGTTTGGTTAAGAACGTCGGCGGCCACGGAGAGCGGATTCAACATTATGACCCCGTCAATGGCACCGGCAATGGCTTCAAGTACGACACCCACATCGAGCCGGTGATCGATGAGATTTTTGCCTGGTACGAGCGCGGTGGCGATGGCCGCCAAGAGTTGGTGCGCAATGTCGCCGCCACACCCCTGACCTGGGAGGAGCGCATCCCCGATTGGGAGGCGCAGTATCGAGACATGGTGTTGGCGGACAATCCGATGCCCATCGAGCTTCTCGCGGCATAGGCTCTTAGGCGCATGGTCGCACCTTCCAGGTGAAGATCAGCAGGACAATCGCCCCGACCGTAGCGCCTAAGATGGCAAGCATAACGCCATCCCAACCATAGGCTTCGTTTGCTGCCATGAAACCGAGAGCCTTGGCCTGCACCATTCGGCCGATATAGCCAAACAATCCGACGAATCCGGCAGCGGCACCGACTGCCTTCTTCGAGGTGAGATCCAAGGCCGAGACCCCAAGAAGCATGACCGGCGGATAGATGAAGAAGCCGATGATTCCGAGAAAGACCATGTCGAGCCACAACTGGCCCGGCGGATTCTCCTTGAGGCCAATGAAGGCCGCGAGGATTGGAATCATACAAAGCAGGCTCACCATGCCCCGTCGGCCGCCGAGCTTGTCTGAGGCCCACCCCAAGAGCAAGGTGCTGGGAATGCCGCCAAACTCGAGCACCAAGATGGCGAGTCCGCCACTGTGCAGCGTCGCCTGCTTGACCTCCTTAAGGTAGGTCGGCCCCCAGTCGAGCATGCTGTAGCGAACGATGTAGACGAAGAAATTGGCGAGGGCGAAGATCCACAACAACCGATTCTTGAGGATCATATCGACCAAGAGCTCCCTGGTGCCGAGCTCCCGCTCATGATCTGTCTTCTGTATGCAGCAGTTTTGTTTGTCGATCGCAGCGTCCTTGTAGATCTCCACCGGTGGCAGTCCCACCGACTGTGGCGTATCCCGTAGCCGCCATGCCAAATACGCGGCTCCGAGCAAGGCCAATGCACCGGGTACAAAAAATGCCGATTGCCAACCCCAGCTCCCGGCGGCCCATGCCGCAAGGACACCGGCTACACCGCCACCCACATTATGCGCGATGTTCCAGATGGCAAAGACCGTTCCACGTTCCTTGACACTGAACCAATGGCCGATGGTTCTACCGCAAGGCGGCCAGCCCATTCCCTGGGCGAGACCATTCATTGACCAGAGCGCGAGGTGCAGGGGGTAGCTCGAGGTGGAGCCAAAGACGAAATTGATGAGCGCGGTGATCAACAGTCCCGCGGGCATGAACCGCTGCGGGTTGCTGCGATCAGACAAGGCACCCATGAAAAACTTTCCGACGCCGTAGCTGACAGCAGTCAGGGCGAGGATGTCCCCGATCTGTGAGTGGTCGTAATGGAGTGCGTCCCCCATCTCCTTGGCCACTGTCGAGAGGTTGTTGCGGACGATGTAGAATGTTGCGTAACCGAGGAAGGTCGATTCCAGCATGCGCCATCGGTAACGCGGGTACTGCTTCTTAACCTCGTCGTCGGGCAGTTGGGGGATGTGGGGGGCGGGTCGGAAGAATTGCCTGAACATGGAGAAGAACCATAGGCGACTCTCACAACGAAGTCACGACGCTCCGCCGGTTGGCCAGCCGGCCCTGCAGCCCTGCAGCCGTTGGCCACGCTGCCGCCCTAATCCGTCACTACCCAGGTGATCCCCCGGAATTCGATGCGCCTGGGCGAATCCTCGCCTCGGACATACCGGTTTTCTGGGCAACGCTTGGTGGCCACCGAACACTGCTCGCTCGATTCCGCCTCCGTTGTCTTCTGCTCCAAAAATAGCATCACGTTGGCGGCTTTCGCTTCGCAGTGTT
>Ga0208968_1002164_pt1 | contig 10052 bp, 10 predicted proteins | sample RifOxyA3_FD_184031 | JGI IMG/M metagenome (GOLD analysis project Ga0208968, IMG submission 184031) | Groundwater microbial communities from Rifle, Colorado - Rifle Oxygen_injection A3 (SPAdes) | ecosystem: Environmental > Aquatic > Deep subsurface > Groundwater | place: Rifle, Colorado, United...
TGGCTTTCTTTGCGCTAAAGCCACACGGATATTTGTGCTGCCGGCGGATAGACGGAACCTAACCTACTCGTGTTACTTATGCGAAACGTGGTAAGCCCGTATCTCTCCTAAGCAATTAGGAAAGTTAACCGTGAGGTTAACCTATGGGGGTGCGGGTAAAGGATGGCAGAAAAAGCGAACGTCGTTTTGTAATGAATCGGATAGAGGTTGAAACATGACCTCTCACGAAAGTGGGCTGACTTCTGCGTATGGTAACTCTTTACAAGAAACTTTTAGAACTTTTTAAAGGAGGAAAGCAAATGAACGAGATTAAAACATCGTGTGCACCAACTGACCAAAAGTGGGAAACTTGGGAAGACATAGATTGGAACAAGTGCCAACACTGGGTTGGAAAGCTACAGGGACGTATTGTAAAGGCTCAAAAGGAAGGCAAACATGGTAAAGTGAAAACTCTACAATGGATGCTGACTCACTCGTTCTACGCTAAAGCATTAGCAGTAAAACGAGTATCTTCTAATAAAGGTAGTAAGACGGCTGGCGTTGACAAGAAAATCTGGTCAACGTCCAACGTTAAGTTTATGGCAATTGCAAATCTGAAAAGAAGGGGATACCAACCCCAGCCCCTGAAAAGGGTAAATATTAAAAAGAGTAATGGGAAACTCCGCCCATTAGGAATACCAACTATGAAAGACAGGGCTATGCAAGCTCTGTATTTAATGGCTCTTGATCCAGTATCAGAAACCACAGCCGATAGCAATTCATACGGATTTCGAAAGGAAAGAAGTACTGCAGATGCGATCGCTCAAAGTTTTATTATACTGTCAAATAATACTTCTGCTCAATGGATACTCGAAGCTGACATCAAAGGATGCTTCGACCACATAAGCCATGACTGGTTACTAAATAATATCCCGATGGATAAAGTGATGTTAAAGAAATGGTTGAAAAGCGGATTTGTTTTTAATAAAGAGCTGTTTCCGACAGAAGAAGGTACACCACAAGGAGGGATTATTTCCCCAACTCTTGCTAATATGACGCTGGATGGTCTCCAAACAATGCTTGCATTGAGATTTCGCAAAAGAGGTATAAGCAAAAAAGCTCTTGCCTTTAAAGTGAACCTCGTACGTTATGCCGACGATTTTATTATCACAGGCAGAAACAAAGAAATATTGGAACATGAAATCATGCCATTAGTCAAAGAGTTTCTTTCAGTAAGAGGACTTACCCTCTCAGAAGAGAAAACAAAGATAACTCACATTGATGAAGGTTTTGACTTTCTGGGTTTTAATATAAGGAAGTACGATGGTAAATTTCTCATCAAACCATCAAAGGAAAAAGTAAAGAAGTTTCTCGATAAGATCAGAGAAACCATCGAATCCAATAAAACCTGCACGCAGGATACATTGATTCGGTTTCTGAACCCTAAGATCACAGGATGGGCGAATTATTACAAGCACTGTGTTTCCTCGGATACTTTCTGTAAAGCAGACCATCAAATCTTTTGGAAGTTAATGCAATGGTCAAAAAGGAGACATCCAATGAAGAATACAAATTGGGTTACACGAAAGTATTTCCGCAAAATTGGAAATATGAATTGGAGGTTTGCGGTAGATTATAATTTTAAGGGTGTAAAAAGAACTATGATACTCAAACGATTATCTGACACCAAAATCACTCGGTACGTCAAGACCCAATGCGATGCCAATCCTTACGATCCGGAATGGAAAGAATATTTTGATAAAAGGGAAACCTACAAAATGCTCATTTCACTTAAAGGTCGTGAATCATTGTTAAGCTTATGGAAGAAACAAAAACGTGCATGCCCGATCTGTAACGATCCGATCAACAAGGAAAAAGATTGGTATTTGGCCTGTATTAATACAAATGGCAAAACAGTTAAATCCCTTGTTCATGTCAGTTGCTGCAGGAAAATCTACAACCTGAATAATAATGAAGATCTTGAGCCGGTTTCTTAACGGAAACTTTGAGTTGCTTGAGCCGTATGAGGGGAAACTTTCATGTACGGTTCTTAGAGGGGAAAGCGGCAGCAATGCCGCTGACCTACTCGACAATTGAGTGAGAGTAAAAAACTTATAAATCAGAAATATTGAACTGATGGAAACATTGTATCATAATAAAAAGGGTTTTTCACCCTTTTTATTATGATACAATTGATACCGATAAATGTTCCCCTTTTGAAACATCAACTGACTTGAAGTAAGCCTCTTTGATTTGATCTGTTAATTGATCAGATTCAAGATCGGCTGATTCGATTACCCGAACCCAACTCCAAAACACATCAAAAATTTCAATATCCGATTCGGTTTCAGAATCTTCCAAAGAATCGAAATAGCTACGGTCATACCACAGAACAATTTCCTGATAATCACCAAAATCATGATGAAATGTTTTTACTGAGTAGTACGCCAATGTTTTGAATTTCTGCGGAATGGGGAAATTGTTGTGGAAATAATCCAATAGTATCCGTATTTCGATTTTTAGTTTTTTGTAAAACGCTGAATCGCCCATTTGGGCAAATCCATTTGAACCTAAGACTAAATAATCCATGATAATTTGATTTAAGTTGATTAATCGTAATGTAAAAATTGATGATGTTCTAGTTTCCAATGAGCTGGAAGCATACTCACAATTTCGTTATAGCTTTCGGCCAGTTCGAACAACCACGGACGTTCCAGGATTGCTCCTTTTTCATCGAGATAAGGGCCAAGTGTCCATAGCATTCCGTTTAATAACCGATCTGTTGTTTGTATATCTAATTCAAGCATAGGTAAATTGCTGGTGCCTTCCAGACTTATTTAGGGTATCCTTCGATAAACTCAGGACTGGTCAAGCACACCCGGTTATTTGTTTATTCTACTGAAGTGATTACAAGTTTGCCGTCGGAAACAGCAACATGTATGAGTTTGGAAGGATGAAACCCAGCTTCCTGAAGCCAGTTTCCGGTTAATGTAAGTTTGGGAACTGCTTTAGGCATACTTGCGTATTTTCCTTGCCTGTAATTCGGCTGAAGTTTGATGATCCGCGTCATGATTAATCCTCCTCTGGTTTCATGATAAAAATGGCCGGAGATGGATCGTCAAAATCCTGTGCCTGAATGACCGATTTAAGTGTGACCAGCCGCGTGTTATATTTATCGTTCATTTCGGGATCACGTTTCTCATTAGCTTCCCAGTCACCGTTGCATGGAAGTACGACATTCAACTGATACATCAACATCTGTTTGTTGCAGGTTCTGGCGGCGACAGCGAACATGTAAAGCACATCCCAGAGCCGTCCGTCGATATCCTGTACTTTATCAAACCCCCTGGGGACTATCACGTATTTATCCCAAACCGCACGGGTCAGATAAACCGGATACTTAATACCAGCCTCTTTTGAAATCTTTTGATCAACTTTGACCAAATACCCATCAGCTACAGCCTCTTTGGTGGTGTAGGTTGAAATAATCTTCATTCCTTCAAAATAATCATTCATTGTTTTTCACCGTTGCCCTACGGATTTTTATTGGCATCCTTCGATATACTCAGGACTGGTCTGGCTCGCCTGTTAATTTGAACCCTACCAGATTGAGCAGTCCGGATTCTTGTCAATGGGCGAATGTCAGTTTTGAAGTGAAGCGAGAAAGTGACCGAGTGCGGAGCAAGCTTTTCATTTCCCTTCCGGAAGGAGAAAAGCTCCCTTGACTTTTCCGGAATGCGCAAATACCTTTGGAGAAAATTGATAGAAGAAAAGCTCTCTCTGTGGTTGGTCAAACCTGGATAAAGGGAAGAAATATGGGAATCTAATATATTTAAGGAACAAAAAAAATGGCCGAAGCCATTCTCTAAAATAATCCTTCGTCGGCAAAGGAGAAGTAGGATTCTGAAGTAATAATCAGGTGATCCAGCACCGCGATGTCGAGAACTTTGCCAGCTTCGCGGATCTTCTTGGTCAAATCTTTATCGGCTTCGCTGGGTTGCAGGTTCCCGCTCGGATGTGAGTGTGATAATATTATGCTACATGCGTTTGATTTTAGTGCTGTCTGCATAATAATCCTTACATCGGCTACAGTACCCGAAATTCCACCAACCGAAATCTGGCAATAACCCAATATTTTGTTGTTCCGGTTCAAACAAAGGATGTAGAAATATTCGCGGTAATCCAAATTTGGGAAAACATCTTTCAAAATCTGATAAGCATCACTGGAAGTGACCACTTTGGGAAGTTCAGATGGTCTGACTTTTGGCCTGTAACTAATCTCGATCTCAGCCAAAGTTGAGTTAAACATTTCGCGTGGAGTAAATAAATCTGCTTGCATTGTTTGATACCACTGCCTTGTGGATTTTTTTCGGCACCCTTCGATTTCCTCAGGGCTGGTCTGGCTCGCCAATTAATTTTGAGCCAAAACCAAATTGAGCAGACCGGATTCTAGTCAAGGGCGAATGTCAGGTTTTGACAGCTCCCTTCGATATGCCTATCGGCTACTCAGGGAGCGGCTGGCAAAAGGTGACCAAGCACGAAGTGTTGCTTCGATCAAGGCAGCGGTTGCTGAGCCTGTCGTAGCAACCCTTGACTTTTCCGGAATGCGGAAATAAATTTGAGAAAAATTGAGTGAGAGATGACCTCTTTGAATAAAGTTCATATGAAACTATCAGTGCTGAAAATCGCTGAATTTTGGGGATAAAAAAATTCAAACAAAAGACAGCTAATCAACTTTTGTGGAAGATGTTTGAAAAAAATCTTAATCAATCCAGTGACCATTCATCTTCCAACTAATACTTTAGCGGTAATCAATAAATCTTTTACACCTCTTTTACACCTCTTTTACACCTCTTTTACAGTTCACTTACCAAAATGACCCAATTTCCTGTTTTGTCAGAGCCACTTCGATCAATGTAACCATGCTCTCTGAGGTGTTTAATATTCTTATAAACAGTAGTTTTACTGAGATCTAACGTATTTTCTATCTCTGTCAGGGTAATATGACTATTTTCTTTCATTAACAGTATAATTGCCAATTGATTCTTAGATAATGCTTTTGTAGTGTTTGCCTCTGTCAACACTAATTCTTGATTGGGTCGTTCAAATATTACTGTAAACATGCCATCTGTATGGAAAATAGGTTTTGGCAGCTTGGCTTCTTTCATTGCTTCACGCATCCGTGGTATGCCCGAAGCAATACGTTCGACCAAGTGCATACGGGTAAATAAACCGAATATAAGCGGATTGCGTGACATACTCTTGTGTCCAAAATCTTTTTTTACACTCATCAACAAACCTCCCGGATTTGACACTTCAACCCGATTATCAAACATCTCGATTGTGATGGATGCACCCTGTTCGTAATAATCACGGTGCGAGAGTGCATTAATAATTGCTTCCTTAAAGACAGTGAGCGGAATTTCCCATATCTCTTTTCGGGGACCGGCTCCCTCAATCAAATAAGCAACCTGCAATTTACTCTGTACCCATGCCATTGCCTGCTGATATTGCAGGTATAAAGGACCACCAAAAGTTTTATCATCAATGATATGCACCTTTGTTGTACCTTTAAATAAAACACATCGTACAATTGCCTGAAAAAACAGGTCTTCCGGATGCTTCGCAAAAAACAAAACACCACCTCTTTTTATTACTCCGTTATCGTCAAATACTTGCAAATTTTCGAGTATCTGCTCGTTTGAAATGCTTTCATTTAACCGGGATTCATCACGAAAACTTTTAAAATTACTATCATCTATTTGCGTACGAATATCAAACTTTGGGCAAGGGGTAGCATCAAAATAGATGCGGTCGCTTTGCTGAAAGAAATCCCGCATCTCTTCTACTTTCGTTAGCTTCTGGGAATTTGCACCCTCACGCACATAGATGGCTCCCGAAAGCACATAAGGTTTATTCTTACCTGATGGCACATCAATCACCCACACTATCTTACCATCTACCTCTACCGAATAAATGCTGGTGTGAACAGCAGGCGAAATATCCCGGATTGAATCCTGTATCGCAGATCGTTTGGAATTGTCTATCGCATTGCCAACAATCTCATTTTTATCTGTAACCCCAATCAAAAGGTAACCTCCAGCGGCATTCGCAAAGGCACAAACTTCTTCTGAAAGTTCCCTTACCTTGGACGGAACCCTCAATTTGAAATCCACATTGTAGCCCTCACCGCTATTTACCAGGACTTTTATCTCTTCTGATGTCAACATAGTGTCTAAGATTTATTTTCCTTTACAAAATCAAGATCAAATAGTTACAGAATCAAAAACTTACGATTCCTCTTTATAATATATCTTGTAAAACTTCCGCCCATGCTCATCTACTCCTTGCTCAATCAATTCTCGGGAACCATGCACGTAGATGTGGAAGTTTTTATCCAGTTTGATGATGCTTTTAATTGAACGGGCTTGCTTTTTAACAGCAGATTCTGAGATCGTAAAGTTGTCGGAAATTTGTATTTCCCGCTCTTTTTGAAAATCAGATTTATATTTATTGAAACTTTCAATCAAATCCGGATGTTCGATTACTTCGCTGGCAAACTGCGCCATATCGAAGCTCTCGTTCTCTTTGAAAAACTGAACCGATTTATTCAGCAAGTCAACCTGATCGGCTTTGGAAACCTCAAATTGTTGGGGAAGACCTTTGGTTACAAAATTTTTGCAAAGCGAGAGAATATTTTGTGTGTCATAGTATTCATCTTTGCGTGGCCGTACATGCAGAAAATCATCAATCCAATAATGTGCTTCGGCTCCTTTGTTGGTAGTATCTACCACTGCAACAACATATCCGTTTTCTTTTTCGGTATTGAAAATCAAACAACCTTTATCCAGTTTATTGATATTCACCCCTTTCTCACTCTCTATCTCAAACCCATCACCCGAAGGATATACTTTCAAAAAGGTATCCTTGTTTTCTGATTTAAACAATCCCACTGCATCTACCTTTACTCTATCAATAAAGCAATCTTTGAAATAAACTGTGTAAAACTCACCGCCTTTTATTTTCGGATGCACGCTTTGTTCGTATAGGTGCTTCGCCAAATTCACCGATTGCTCAAAAAGATTCTCCGGGTTTTCAAACACCTTACTCACATAAACGAAAACCTCATTCAGGTTAATATCGCTTTCATGATAATGATTAAAGTATTCGTTGGATTTGAAAGGCGCGATAAAATAATTTGTAAGGAGACTGTTAATACTTAAATCCGTTTTTAGCACCGAGGCTGAAAACACAATGTGCTCGTCATGTGATTTATTGCCAACTTGATGAAGAGATATCGATTTTAAGGCTGAATTTTCACAATATATCATTTTTCTTTTTTTAGAAGCAGATAAAAAATATGAATAAAATGCAAGGTATCTATTACAAACCAGACCCCTAACCAAGAGAATACTGAGATCAATACTTTTTGAATTAAAATAATTGATTGGGCTTTTAACTCAAAAAGGTCCATTAAAAATTCAAAATTAAAGAAACCTAACACGTAGGCGTATATTGATAAAAAGATCGAAATAATGACTATTCTTTTATTGAATGAAATAAACCTTTCAAATAGTACTTTTCTTTTTTTCATCCAAATTATAGTTTCGCTTCCTCCTTGCAATATTATACTTAAAAACGTAAGTAGAAATCCAAATGCACATGTCCCAATTGTCGGAAATTCTTTTATAAAATCTTTCCATTTGGAGAATTGTGGATTAAGAAAAAAAACTATCAATGCAATGATCAATCCAAATATGAATCCGCGATATAGCTCTTTCCAATATGAATATGTTTTCCCAAATAATAGCATATTTTTATCCTGCAAGGTCTTTTAACTCAGGCAATATCTTATAATACAACTTTTCTATTCCTTCTTTTCTTTCACTTTCTTGAACATCAGATTGTATTTGAATATCTTCAATGTAAAAACTTTCATGAAATATATCTGCCAATATATCAATTGGTTTTACTCCTTTTGAGTCTTCAGAATCATAAGTATATCCTTCGACTTTTAGTGTTTGAATATTTCTTTTTTGTCCTTTTTCTACAATGTAAAGTATAACAGCATCTACCAACCCTTTTACCAAACTTCGACTTAATCCCAAAGGATTTAATTTCTTGATAAATGCAATTTGTTCAATTTTCAAGATGTTTGCATTACTCTGTAATCCTAATTGAATATTGTGACGCAAAATACTTTTCTCGATCGAATCATTTTTTTCATCGAAACATTCAAGCAACTCTGTTGGATTAAATAGATCAATTGTGATTTTTTTATAATAATCCATTTGGAGCATCCTTTTATATTCATTTGCTCTGATAAGTGCAGGGAATGAAATATCAAAGCGAGTTGATTCCTCATTAAAATTCCATACAGAATAGATAAACTCAATTAACTGTTTTAAGTAACATCCATTCCTGTTTATTTCATACAAAAATATATTTTTCGACACATCATATAAAAATACATTTCCGAATGCTAAACCTTGGATGTCTGGATTTATATTTACAGGAGAATATTTACCTGTTCTTTTATCTTTAATAGGAGGTACGTCCTTATCTTGTGTGGTAACAATTATTCCAAGTAAGCAATTCTCAATTTTTGTATCATATAGTGATAATTCAAAAATTTTACCATCACATTTATGCTCCTCACCATCCAATGCTTTTAGAATACTCTCAAAACTGACCTTATCCGATTCATCACTAAACTTTAGAGCTACAGAAACAACATCAATACTTCGTTTTTTATTTTTCATACAGGTTTATTATTGATTGGTTAGTATTTCCTCTTTAAACCTCACCTCCGGCAATCCCTTCACAATTTCCACAGTCTGCACGCTCACATTAATAATACTTAGCAGCAAATCCAGAATATATCTTGGATTGCACACTTCGGTGGCCCAGTCGTTGGGGTCGTTGCGGATGCCGCTTTCTTTGTGGGTGGTTATTTGGTAGCGTTCCAAGTTAAAAATTAATTGGGAATGTTAAAATGTAATAGTTTTGCAAGTTACAAAATCACAACTAACTAAACATTATTATTAATAGTGTTTTCTGAGTAATTTATTAACAGAAACATAGAGGCTTTCGCCTCTTTGCAACCTGATTAAATTGTTAAGGTTATTTCCCGTAACAACTTAAATAAGCTTCATATTCGAAGTTTACCAATTCGGGGGCAAGATCTTCGGCTGCACCCTCGAAATAAACCGAATCCAAATAACTGACGAAGGCTTCCCATACTGTGTTAGTTTCCTGATCCGCTACGGCTGATTTTGAAGTGTAAGTTTTCATACGATAGTTTTTAAAAAATTCATGCCCTTTTTACTGTTGAATTTTTCGGTAAACAAAAAGCAACTGGAAGATTTTTAGGACAGAATGGGAGAAAAATATCGGGAAAATTTTTGTTTAGACATAGTCCTTAGCCGCTAAATTCAATGGTTTCTTTGTGTGGATTTTAATAAAAACAAGTATGATGGGGCTCTTACACAATCAGCCGCGAAGGAACTAAGAACCTTACAGTTTGGTAATCAACCGATTTTTTGGAAATGATTTATCGCGGTGCTCCGAACACCAACGGATTTTGAGTTTTGAAACCATTAGAGTTGCCGGAAAAAAATTAATGCTTCAGGTAGATAAAATAAGTAAAACTGGCTATGTATTTTTCAGTCCTGTGCGATGGGTTAGCGTGTGTTCTGGATTAACTGATTCAGGGAGTTAATCCAGAACTTACGCCTGAGGCGATGAAGATTGTTTGGTGAACGAGTGAATTAGTACGGAGTGCAGCTATCCTTTATCAGGATAGCGGGAACGGACGTGCGTTTGAAACGAGTGAGCCAGACGTTCTGCAATCGTATGGCCTTTGTTCTGATTGTGCTCTTAGTTATTTTACTTTTTCTTTAACTTGTGTAACAAATTCATTGGCTGGTTTAAAAGAAGGAATGACATGTGCAGGAACAATCATAGTAGTATTTTTAGTAATATTCCTCGCTGTTTTTTCAGCTCTTCTTTTCACGATAAAACTTCCGAAACCGCGCAAATAAACGTTATTCCCTCCGGTTAAAGAACCTTTT
>Ga0208968_1002166_pt1 | contig 10050 bp, 9 predicted proteins | sample RifOxyA3_FD_184031 | JGI IMG/M metagenome (GOLD analysis project Ga0208968, IMG submission 184031) | Groundwater microbial communities from Rifle, Colorado - Rifle Oxygen_injection A3 (SPAdes) | ecosystem: Environmental > Aquatic > Deep subsurface > Groundwater | place: Rifle, Colorado, United...
ACTGTTATGTTAATGTCAAGCACAAATGCAAATTAAGCAAAATTCTTTGCCATTCAAAAAGCAAACACTAAAAAGGCAACTTACTGTTATTCGTGGCTTAACTCACACTGTTTTGAAAATACGTTGCTCTTTTTAAAAAATAATAAGTACCCGGGGATCTCTGTCTACACCATCGAATCTAATGATTCATTCTTGTCCCGATCGAGTCTTTCCCCGGGCAATAAATCTGTTCTCTTATTTCGTACCTGCGCTGCTCTTTTAATACCGCGAATATTCGTGTAGTTAATTTGCGCGCTACTGCAACAATCGCTTTTTTAGCTGCATATTTCTTATTATGGTTTTTATATACGCGCTGGTAAAAATCCAACAGCTCTTTGTCTTTACGGATACAAATCCAGGCACATTGGACTAACTTATTGCGTAATCTGCGGTCACCAAGCCTTGTGATTGAGCCACGATTTATATCTTTGCCGGTTGAGTCTTCGCTTGGCACAAGTCCAAGAAATGCTCCAATTTGAGTAGGCCTGGTAAGTTGACGCCAGTCCCCAATACGCGCTATAAGCTGACTAGCTGTTGTGGTGCCTATACCAGGAATACTTTGAATATATTCCATGTTTTGTTTTATTTCACTGTTTTCTTTGCAATATTTTCTAATATATTTGCTTGTTTCAATAATGTTATGATGGTAATACTCAAGATTATTCAGTAAGCTGTCTAACTTAAAACGAACTATGTCAGAACAGGGAAGCTCACGCAACCGTTGCTTTACATCACAGGTCCAATCCCTAGTTGAATGCTGGGAATGAGGAAATTGTATGCCCTCAAATAATAAAAGGGACTTTATACGCAGTTTAGTCGCTATGTCTTGCTTAACAAACGTGTCACGGATTTGTGTTAAATGCCTTAGATTCCTATATACGTCCGTTGGGACATGTATGTTCTCCAATTGGCCGCCACGTAAATTCTCTGCTATCTTAATGCTGTCTAATCGGTTTGTTTTTACACGCTCATTGCTCGCTTTGGGTATACTTGCTGGTGTTACTATTAAACAGATATTACCATTATCAGTAATGTCATCATATAAGCCATATCCGGTAGGACCGGCTTCATAGGCGTATACTATTTTCTGCCCGGAATAATGGTTGTTTGCATAGTTCATTATGTTTTGTGCACTATAACTCGTTTTGATTGATTTCATTTCTCCAAAATGGTTGAGAAATGTTGCTGAAATACTTTGTTTGTCTACGTCCATCCCGCAGAATACATCGTATTCTCTTGGGATAAATGCTGAGCTGGGGCTTGATTTCATTTTACTGCCTCCTCTATAAGATATTGACTGCACCAGATATTTTACATCTTATAAAGAATTTTGCTCAGCCTTGACATTAATCATACAAATCTACCCGTTACCCGCAGCCCTTGCTTTCCCTTTAAATGTTTGTCCGAAGGACATGTTAAACATTTACCCCGACGATTTGGGTTATTTCTTGTTCTTGAAATAATCCAGTCAGTGGGTTACCTAAGGTTGCAAGGACGTTACTCACAGCATCTTCACTCCTTAAATGTTTTTACTGCCCGCATTTTTGCGGGTGTTTAAAAGTATTTTTATGATATTTTTGATTAACACTGGTGAATGAAGGAAATAGATTACAACGATAAAAGAGGAGGAACTGCTTTTGGTATGATATCTTGCAACCTATATTACTTTACGGGCTTATTATAACATATGCCGCCCTAAATAACAAATTAACCGCTGTATATATAAAACTTAAATTTATTAGATTTTTTTAAACACAAATAGATGTTCATGCATAATCAAATGAAAACCGTATTTTTTAGATTGGTTTTTCCAAAAAGGGGTTGTGGCACAGTTGTGCTGTACCTTTATTATATCTTCTTTGAGCAAAAAACCTATCTTTATAAATCTCTCCATCACTTTGTACGAAATCACAGTAAACATGCCTTTCCTTCTTGTATCTCCAATAAGTATGGTGCAGTAGCTATTTGATTTAAGCACTCTATAGCATTCTTTAGCTACTTTTTCAATTTCATCACAAAATTCATCAATATTATGTATGTTTGAAAGATCACCTTCTATTTTGCCATCACTGTATTTTATGATGTCTGTATAAGGTGGGTGAGTTGCAATAAAATCAATAGAATTGTCTGATAAATGTTTAATTGTTCTTGCGTCGCCAACTTCAATGCTAAATTTCAAATTTTCTTTGTGTTCTGTATTAAAATCTAACCGGCCTTTTGCCAATTTTACCGCACTTGGATTAATATCGTAACCAATACCGTTTCTTCCAAGAAGTTTACATTCTATTAAGGTAGTTCCGGAACCAACCATAGGATCTAATACGGTATCACCTTCTTTGGAATAACGTAATATAATATTCCTTGGTATCTGCAGTGCCCAATTACCGCGATAATCACTTTTATGAGTTGCCCAGTTGCCCCTTTTAGGGAAAGACCAGACCGTAGAATATTCAAGTTCAAATTTTTCAGGATTTAGATTGTTCATAATTTACTTTTTTATCGGAAGGCCTAACCAGGCAAGAGGAAGTTCATTAAATCTGTAATGACAATTAACTGTGTGTATGTATTCCAAAACATCTTTATACTCTGGTTTTTTAAACCAATCATTTAACACATAAACATATTCTACTTTTAATCCTAGAGATGCTACTAGTTTTAAGTATTGTTTTCGCTTAAAATCACATGTTTGAAGTTTTTCATCAACAGAACCACTAACTTGCTGGTATTTTACTTCAATGATAAACAAAGTTTCACGAACAATGACTAACAAGGCATCATCAGGCAGGAGCTTTTTAGAAAGAATCATTCCCCAATTCACACCTTCTTCTGAAAGAAATTGATAAAAATCATATTTTCTGAAACATCTTGCTACTAAATTGTTTTCAAAATAGACACCCAAACCTGCCTTTCCAGTAATCTTTCTTATGTTATATCCTGGGACTTTTTCTAAAAGTGATTGAAAACTCACTTTTTTTTCAAAATTTAATCCCGTTATCGTATTTCCACCGCCACTTCCACCAGTTTTCATATAATACCTTCCTTAATAATTACAAACTACTAATTCATTAATTTTACCGCGTTTTAAACCATTGCAATTAATGGCTCTGCGAGCTTTTACGTAAGCAATATTAAATGTTTTATATAATTTTTCAATTATAGGATTAGCTGAATTACTTAACATAACCTTACATTTCTTTTTATTCAATTCTTCAAGAACCCTTGAAAGACGTTGTTGATCTTTTTCTTTAAAAGAATTGGCTGTGTAACCCGTAAAATTAGCGGTTTTGCTTATGGGGTGGTATGGCGGGTCAAAATATAAAAAATCGTTTTTCTTGGCATATTTTAAGCATTCCTCAAAATCAGCATTAATAAGATTCACATGTTGCAACGCAACTGAAACAGCTTTGAGGTTTTCACTGTCACAAATTAAAGGATTTGCATATTTTCCAAACGGTGCATTGAATTTACCTTTTTGATTTACCCTGTAAAGCCCATTGAAACAGGTTTTATTCAAATATATCATTCTTGCTGCTTTTTCTATAGAATTAACGGGTTCTTCACCTCTTATTTTATAAAAAGTTATTTCATCATTCATAAATTTATTATTCATTAGCGTATTTATTAGTGATTCAACATTGTCACGTATAATTTTGTAACAGTTAATCAGCTCTTTGTTTGAATCAATAAGTATTATGTCCTTATTTTCAAGCCTTCCGGTTGAATAGAGATGAAAAAAAAGCGCTCCCCCGCCAAGAAATGGCTCAATATATTTATTAAAGTCATTTAATAAGTATTTTTGAAATTGTGATAAAAGCTGAGACTTGCCGCCGGCCCATTTTAAAAATGGTTCTGCTTTTTTAGCTGCTCCAAGGTATTGGCGGGCGCCTTCTTTGAGTAATAATGTTTTTCTTTTCTTTATTTTGTATTTCATAAACCTCAAAAATATTTTCCTATACTGTCTTTATTCATAGCTTTTACTACTATTCCTTGAACCTGAAAATCCTTTGTAAGAATTATTGGTTTATTCTTGGTGTTTTTTGAACGGGGCTTGAGAATAACATGATCATCATAAGAATGATATTCTTTTATAGTAGCCTCGTCATCAATCAAGGCTACGACAATATCACCTTCTTTTGCGGTTGATTGCATTTTAACCAATACAAAATCTCCATTATTTATATTTACTTCATCCATAGAGTCACCTTTAGCTTTGAGGAAAAAGTACTTATACGGTGGTTTGGCTATTTTAATTGAAACAGGGATAGCGGTTTCAAAATTCTCTTGCGCTAAAACCGGTGATCCGCAAGCGACAGCCCCTATTAGAGGAACCTCAATTGTGTCAGCTCTTGAGTTATCTTCTTCGTTGTTTTTTAATATTTGTAGGCTATTATCCGGTTTTCTTTTAAGAAATCCCTTTTTTATCAGTTTATCAATAACCATAGCTGCAGACCGCGGAGAATTATAACCCATAAAATTCATAAGCTCACGCACTGTAGGAGAATAACCTTTTTGCATAATACTGTTTCGTATTTGTTTTATTGCTTTTATTTCCAATTCTGATAACATTATATTGCCCTTGTTGTAAGTATACAGTAGTATACAACATGTTTACTACAAAATCAAACACTGAGCGTCTTTACTTCAGGCCCCAGAGGACGTGCCACACAATGTCAGCCCAGAAATGGATGCCTACGGCGGCCAGGTAGCCGTATTTTCGAAAGTAATATGCGGTAAATAACGATAGTAACCCGTTAAGCAGTATAATTTCTACCATCAAAATCTGCGGTATTTCGCTAATACTTTTAAAATCATACAGCACCATCATTACAGGAAAGTGGCTAACGGCAAAAAATGCCGCAGATACCGCTGACACACCCCAGAAGATTTCATCCTGAAACCTGTTTTTTAAAAATACTCCGGAAATAAGCCAGACCCAGAACGAAACAAAAAATAACCTGAAAATCATTTCTTCGCCAAAGCCCGCAGTAAAAGATGCCGCTATAGATAAAGGAAAAGGCGGGTGAGGTAAGGAGCCAAAGCCATGAAACTTACCGAAAATTATATCCCCCACAATAAACACAGCCCCTAAAGCAAAACCAATAACCGCCGGAATAAGAAATCTTTGTTTGTTGTTTATTCCGGATTCCCACATATCCGTAAAACCAATTTTTCTTGAAAGGCGCAGGCCTGCCAGCCCCAGCCCGCCGTAAACAAATATTACAGCCACAGCATTAAACACAGCAATATTTATTTTTGATGTGGGCAACTCCTTTTTGGGCGTATAAATACCCTGCGGTAAAAATATTGCTAGGCACGATACAATAACCAGCATAACAAGCACAATAAAAAAAGTTCTTTCTGAGGCTGTGTAATTTTTCATTTTATTTTTGCTCCTTGATAATTAAGAAACTTAGAAAACCACGCGGAATATTAATTAACTATAAAAATTGCGTCTATAAAAAATCGAAAAAAATTTACAAATTTTGCATATTTTCGCTGTAAATCAGGTTTCTTGGCCTGTCGCCTGCTATACCGCACAATCTTTCATAATAAAATGAGCTTTTTGTATTAAGTATTTCCTTAATTACTCTTTCGGTCTGCTCCCCCACGCCTTTTATGGACCTCAATTGCCCCTTTAGTGCGCTTAAAGGTTCCTTCAGCTGGGAAATTGAGTAAGCGGCATACCCGTAAGGCGACCTGTTTCCTGAAAGTTTGAGATAATAGTCCATATGTTCAAGAATAACTATGGCCAAATCATTTTCATTGAGCAGGTTTTTAAACAGTTTCAGCGGCAGGCGCAATGGTATGTTGTATTTTTTAGCAATAACTGCAAAGGTCTCGTTTAAGGACTGATAATATTCATCTTTTGCCAGCCCGTATTTATCTTTTGTGTACAAGTTCTGGTATTCAAGTTCAAGACGCGGGTAATAATCAAACAATGTTTTCCGGAAATTCTCTTTCTGCCGGCCTTCTTTTAATGTCATACCGCCAAAAATTATAAAATCTGCGCCGGCTTCCCGGGCTTTTCTGGCAGCTTTTTCCAGTAAGGCAGGACTGTCTGTAATAAAAGGTATAACCGGCATCAGAAATATTCCGCTGGGGATACCATTTTGCTTAAAATACTTTATAGCTTCCAGCCTTTGGGATGCCGCAGAAGCGCCCGGCTCAAAAATGGATGTTAAATCATCATCCATACTTGAAAAACTGAAACTTACTATGGCACCGCTCTGCTGATGAATTTGTTTTATCAGGTCCAGGTCTCTTTTTACAAGTACGGATTTTGTAAGTATGCTTACCGGCATGCCGAAATCACACGCTACGCCCAGCACTTTACGGCACAATTCATATTTTTCTTCCAGGGTTTGGTAGCTGTCGCTTACGCCGCCGCCTAAATTCAAATAACTTTTTTTAATAGGGGTGCGTTTTCTGTGCGGGTCCAGTTCTTTTTTTAGTATTTCGGGGGCATTTATTTTTACAGCTACCTCTTCACCGAACTTTTCAGTTACATAGTAGCCTTCCGCCTGACCGTCACAATATACACAGCGGTGGCTGCAGCCCCGGTACAAATTCATAGATTGGTGCGTGATAAACCAGGAATCTATTTTTTTGTGTTTCCTTAACAGGGATTTAACTGTTATTTCATTTATTTTCATAAGTTTATTTTGTTTTTTATTGCTAATTGTTCAGAAAGGCGGGGATTAGAAAGTTTTGGTGGTTGAAAGCCGGCGGTCCTTTACAAACAGGCTTCCTTCTCTTTCTTCTGCTGACTTTGCAAACTTTTTCATTTCAATTAATATATCTATTATTTCAGCATAATGTTTTATTTCGCGCCGTTCATTGGTAGATACGCCTATGGATACTGTCATAATAGGAAACTTATGCTCTATTCCCTTCCGGTCAGTAGTAATTACGTGGCCTGTTTCCCGGTCTGGCTTGGTATAGTAGGCGGGAATTCGTTTATCAAAATTTTCTGTTACATAAGTGCAGATATTATCAATTTTATCAACAGAAGTTACCATAATAAAATCGTCCCCGCCGATATGCCCTAAAAAATCATCCTGTGTACCGCAAAGATTTATAGCTTCAAATATTACTTCCTGTAAAAGATGTATTACATTATCGCCTTTGGGATAACCGTATAAATCATTGTATGCCTTGAAGTTATCCAGGTCTGCATATCCTACGGCAAATTTTTCACCGCTTTTTATCCGGTGGATTATTTCTTCTTCTATTCTTGATGTGCCTGGAAGCTTGGTAAGCGGGTTTAATGAAATAAAATCTTTTGTCCTGCGGATAGACTGCGCTACACGGGCCCTTAACTCATCTGAATCGTAGGGCTTTACCATATAATCATCAGCGCCTACCTGAAGCCCTATAACTTTATCATAAACTTTTGTTCTGGTACCGGAGAGAAGTATAACGGGTATATAGCAGGTGGCGTGGTCTTTTTTGATGTTCATGCAAACATCATAACCACTCATGTTGGGCATGTCGCAGTCAAGTAAAAGCAAATCAGGCTTGAGTTCCTGGGCTTTTTTAAGAGCTGATGATCCGTCGTAACATACAACTACTTCATAATCATCAAGTTTTAAAAGTGCTTCCAAAAATTCAATATTCTCGACATTGTCGTCAGCAATGAGTATTTTATGTTTACTCATAAAACCTTGCCGTAAAGGCGGTAAAACTTCAATGAAGCTTTTGTTGCTGTTTTGATTATAGAATATTTATTTAACCGTGTAAATAACAACCGGATTTGCTTGTAAAATATTATTTTTTCAGTAATGCGCGTTTTCTTTTTTTTGAAAATGTTTTTATTTCATGTTCTCTTTTCATGGCAGTGGATTTATCGGGGTGTTTTTCTGTATAAATAAGTTTTACAGGTCCGTTGGCTCTGGTGTAACGCGCGCCGGTACCGGTATTATGTGCTTTTACTCGTTTTTTTACATCGTTTGATATACCGGTATAAAATGTTTTGTTGGCACATCTTACCATATACACATACCAGGGGGCATGTTTTTTTGCCTTCTGCTTTGATTTTAGTGACAATGATTTGAAAAAAACCGGTAATTTTATGGTTTTTGTTTTCTTAACCTGTTTTTTTACGAACTTTTTCATTGGTTTTTCACGGCTGGGATAAATTAGGACGGGTAAAAACTGGGGAGGAAGGATTCGAACCTTCGAATATGGGATCCAAAGTCCCACGCCTTGCCGCTTGGCCACTCCCCAATAATTTTTCAACAGGCTTCATTCTATAATTTTAACAGCTGTTTTTCAATGTTTTTATAATAAAAACCAAAAATATAGAGTTAAAAATGATTTATACTCAGGCAGGCAAAAGTAAAGCTATCGCAGGACAAAAAACAAAAAATAAACACAAAACAAAAAAAGTATTCCTAATGAAAAAAAGCGAAACCAGTCCATAATAGAATCTATTATTAACAAGATACGTTATTGATTCAGCTATTTTATATTTATAACCCTTTTTCCACAACTTCCAGAAGCAGAAAGTTTGTAAAATCCGCATCAATAAAAGGATGGGTTCCCGTTATATCTGAAAATTTTACGTTATTTGCATAATCATAGACACTGTATGTTTTGTTTTTATCTAAACCGCGCAGTTCCACTTTTCCTTTAAATTTTCTCATAAGCGGGGCTTTCATTTCTTCATAATGCTTTTTCACAAGAGCCATTTGTTTGCTTCCAAACTTGCCGTCAAACTTTATATATTCTTCTATACCGCCCCAGGGCTCTACCAGGCCGTCCGGCTCTGTGGCATAAAATGCATAATACATTTTTCCATCTTTGCAGACAACATGCGCTTCCGGTTTGTCATAAATTAAATCATACAGGTTTAAGTATTCACCTTTGGACAGCATTTTATCCCTGTAAATTGTAATCCATTTTTTCCAGCAGTCAATTTTCTCCCGGGTAAGAGGATCTTCTTTAAACGCCATCCAGCCCTGCACTTCCTTTTTGGCTGTTTTGTCTATTCCTTCAATATTGTACCTGGTTCCGGGAACGGAGCCTATCCCGATCTGGCTGGCAAAATCATCCCCGTTATCAAGTATCTCCACATGGTCTGCATATATCGCCGCCTTCGGGCCGATAAGCGCTTTCAGAAACTTTGAATAGCTTCTGCAAATCCATGAGGTCCACGGGTCCGGCACCATTCCCTGATTCTGCCACTGTAAAACTGAAAAAGTGACAGGCGTGCCGGGAGGCGAAGATTCAATAACAGCATCAGGATTAATTGCGGTTGCTGTTTCATAGATTGTACGGGCTATTTCATCAAACCGTTCTATGGCTTCCTCGGGGTACATATGATGATGTTTTTCGTTGTAACAGGCCGGGGAAATATATACCGAATCCTGTTTCAGCCCGTCTATTTTCCAGTCCGCAAAAAACTTTGTTACCAGCTCATGAAAATGTTTTTTTGCGCCGTTATGGCAGGAACAAGTGAAGTAATACCCTCTTTTAGTAATTTCTCTTTTTCCGTTAGGGCTGGTAATAAACCAGTCAGGATTTTTTTCAACAAGCTTGGATACTGTATGATAAGGATGCTTGGATGCTTCCACATTAGCGTTGGGATAATCTTTTAAAAACTCTTTCATATCGGTTATGCCGTCAATCATCCCGGGCATGGTCCATAACTGCACCTTAAAACCTTCTTTATGCAGTGTTTCAATAAACTGCTTAAAGTCTTCTTCTCCGCCGGGAAACATATCTGCCCTTAAATCCCAGTCACCAATATTGCCGTACCACCTGTCATCTAAAGTTATCCATTTTATGCCAATCTCTCTTAACGATGGTAAAAGAGCCAGTATCTCTTCTTTAGTATAAGTTGAATTGAACCCCCAGGTGCACCAGCTGGGCTCATAACTTTCATTGGTTCCTTCCGGAAAATGCAGCCCCTGGCGTTTCATCATTTTGGAATAAGATTCTATTCCATTATAATAATCGCCTTCCTGCAATGTTATTGCCGTTTTCATGGAAATGAACTGGGTTTTTTTG
>Ga0208968_1002168_pt1 | contig 10041 bp, 4 predicted proteins | sample RifOxyA3_FD_184031 | JGI IMG/M metagenome (GOLD analysis project Ga0208968, IMG submission 184031) | Groundwater microbial communities from Rifle, Colorado - Rifle Oxygen_injection A3 (SPAdes) | ecosystem: Environmental > Aquatic > Deep subsurface > Groundwater | place: Rifle, Colorado, United...
AGAGATGGTCGGTGGTGCCGGTGTTGATATTTTCGATATGTGTCTGCTCGGCCTGGCCGGCCAACCAACCGGTGTTGGAGTAGAACAAGACCTTGAGGTCGACGTAGCCGCCGGCCGGCACGTCCTCGAGCACCACCGTTTGTGGTGCCGAGACCGTGGTGCCGGGCAGTTGCCGCTCCTCGGTCCGGGCATAGGTGTGGCTGAAAGTGGCGATGACCTTGTAGTGCGTGGCCGTGGCCGGGAATTGGTAGTCGTCCACGTCGTGCTTGATGGTGACCTCGAGGTCATGGGTCGGCGCGATGCGGTTGTCGATGATCCAGGGACTCATCGCGGTTTCCACCGAGGTCTGGGTCAAGGCCGAGACCGTGGCCGCCATGTCGAGCACGTGCAGGGCCCAACCGATGAAGGGGATGGCCTGTTCGAAGTTGGCTTCCGTGATCTTCAAGATCATATAATTACGAATGGATTTGCTCTTCCAGACCACGTCGGCGGCGAGCCTGCCCAACTTGGCGGCCACATTGGCCATGTCCCAGTCCGAGTGGCCCCAGGCCACCCCCAGGAAGAAGCTGACCACCGATGAGATCAGGCCCACATCGTCCCACATGCTCTTGAGCAGGGCCGACTCAACGCCCATGGCCGCATTGGCCGCGAGCAGCACGGTGGGGATGGCCAGCTCGAAGACCGAGGTCATGGTTGCGCCCATCAGCTCGACGTTCCAATCGCGGTACGTGCCGCCGTTGCCTAATCCGCCGGCGAGGAGCAGGGCGTAGCGGGCCTTGGGCGGCCAATGGAACCCGACCGTTACCTCGGTGTAATCGCCTGCTACGGGGATACCCATGATCAGGGGAACCGGGTTGACGAGGCTGAGGAACTTGAGCGTGTCGGTGCCGAGCAGGTTCTGCAGGGTCAGGGAGTCGGTGGCGCTGCTGGACCAGGAGTCCGGGGAGATGACGGTATCGTTCTCGTCGTAGAAGCGCACGTAGAGGGAGAGGTGACGTACCCAGTCGTTGCGGACCTTCAGCGTGACCGAGTTGCCGTCATAGGTCATGTTGGTGCGCAGGCCGTTGTGGAAACCTGTCTTGTCCAAGCTGAAGGCGAAGTTCTGGTTGTCGGTGAGCTGGTAGGGTTGCAGTTTTGCCATGTACCAAGAGGTGGCATCAGCACTGGGGTCCGGTTCCTCGAGGTGCGAGGTACCCTCCTGGACGTGCCAGGATTGCCCCTCGAGCGCCGGGTCGTTCTTGGTCGAGGTCAACACGTTCTGCAGGGCGGCTTGGCAGACCTTCTTGACCTCGTCGGAGATCTCATAGGCATAGAGCGGGTTGTGGTCGGGCTCGCCGTCGCCGTCGTGATCGGCCTGGGTGACGAGTTGGTCGCCGCTCTCGTCGATCAGGGGGCGCATAGAGTACCACTCGTGAGGACCCAAGTCTTGGATCTTCGAAACGATATTCGAAAAACCCGAGGAGCGCAGGATGTAGCGCATGATCCGCGAGGCATAGCGCGGGTTCATGTTCATCAGGTCGGGGTGATGGAAGAGGATGGTCTGGGCGATATCGGTCGGGTCGAAGACGCCGGACACCACATTGTCGGGGTCGCCCTGACGCAGGAACTTGGCCCCGTCGGCGCTCACCTCGTCGGGGATGTGCAACCCGACCAGGGCCAGGCCGTGCTCCACGTCTTCTTCGTGAGCCTTGTCGAGAGTGCCATGGTCGTCCGAGGTCTGGGTGAGGTGGAAGCGGGTCACCTTGTCCCTGGGCAATATCACGTCCTCGACGTAGTGGGTCGGTTCCGGCTCACTGTCCTCGCGCAGGAATTTCAAGGAACGCTGGAACTTCGCGCGAGAGACCTCATCGTGTTTCTTGAGGGGGTAACTCGCCCCACCGGCGTGGACGATGTAATCCTCGTCGTGGTGCAGCAAGACCCCGTCGCTCCCGAGGTTGAAGTGCATGGTGTGATAGCCGTGCTGGGCAGAGGGCAGGGCCGCGATTTCGGTCGAGGTTTTCTTGTCGCTATCGCTCTCACACGAGGTGAGACCCCCTAGTACGACCCAGAGAACGGTGAGTAAAAGTACTCTTGGAATGTTCGACCTCATGGTTCCTCCTCAGGGGTTACTAAGCGGAGAAGAGCCCCCACCCGTAGTCCGGCATTCTGTTCGGACCGTTGGGGTGAAGACGTTCGCTCTCCGCGGTCACTCGTAGCAATACACGCGCACGCTCTCGAAATAGCCGTCGAGTAGGAGTATTCGTCCTGTCGTGAGTCCCCCCTCACCGGGCCAGGTCGGTTCCGGCCGGCACAGCAAGGTCGGGTGGGTGACGGTCAACTCAACCTCCCCGGGTTCGAGGTTGAACCAGAGGATATCGTTGTCCTCGGGGCCCAACCCGCCCTCGACCAGGACGATGCCGTCCTCGGCGGATCGCAGGATCATGGGGCCTTCCCCGGAAGCCGGGGCCAACGTGAGGTTCGCTCCCTCGAGGGAGAGGTCGTCGTCGTTCGTTCGGAAGGACACCGAGAGGATGGGTTTCGCGGGGTCGAGCGTGAAGGGCAAGGTCGAGAGCAACTCTTCGTGCCCCATCTCGGCCAGGCTGACCAGGTGCGAAGGGTCGAGGGAGAGGTCGTGCTTGCCCAGGGCGACGGTTATCGAGAGGGGACGATAGGCAGCGAGGTTGAAGGTTAACGTCACTTCGAGATTCTGCGGGAGGTCGGTGACGGCATAGTCGCCGCTGGCGTCGCTCTCAGCGCACGGGAGTTCGCTATGGCCGTGGACGCATACCTGGACCCCTTCCAGGGGGACCTCGGGTCCGAAGGCCGTCTTCGTGCCTTTCACCGAGCCGAGGATGTCCACGGTCGTCGGTGCTGTCTCATCGTCGCTGGGCTCGGTCGGTGGTTGGGGATCGGCGGAGTTGTCCGGGGTCACAGGTGGGACGGAGGGTTCGTGATAGAGCGGCACCGGGGTGTCGCCCCCTGCCCCCGTGAAGGGGAGTTCGATGCCCTCCTGCCAGGAAGCGGTTCGTTCCTCTTCTTCCCCGGCTTCGTCGCAGCCGAACAACCCCAACAGTAGGAACGCAACGCCGAGGCTTCGGAGGGGCATGGAGTAACCTCTAGGTGGTGACGTTTCCCAGCTCGGTGCAAGGATATAACGCCAGAGCATGACCTATGCGAAGGTGGTGGTCGGTGTCAATCGAGAAAACCGGCCAGGAGGACGAGGTTCCGGCCTTCCATCTCAATCCGCGTGACCGCCGCTCTCCCGGAACGGGGGGCTTCCCCGGAAGTTCTCGCCCAATTGACGGTCAGCCAGGTGAGTTCGTCCGGTTTCGCTCGAGCAAGGAGGTCTTCGTTCCCCTTGATCTCGGAGAGGTTTGTTTCCCGCGCCAGCCCGGGGATGGCAGGCTCGACCAGGACGTCGCCCGAGGCATCGAAGACCAGGACCCGTACCTCGTCCAGATTGTACCCGGCATGGGGTTGGTTCAACCGCTCGAGGCCCACGAGCAGGTGTTCTCGGAGCAGGGCCGTGGCCTGTTCCACGAGGTCTTCGACGAGGTGCTCGTCGGGGCGGAGGTCGAACTCGCCGCTGGCCACGAGTACCCGCTGTCCACCCTTCAGGGTCGCCTCCCGAGCGTAGGTGCTCTTCCAGGAAGCGAAGAGCTCGCCCGGAGCCGGGATGCGGTAGTGGACCCATCCTCCTCCTCTGGCCGCGGCCTCGAGCAACCACTGGCCGAAGGGTCGGCCATCGACATCGGTCGTCTCGAGAGCGCTCGTGCCTTCGATGCTCGGATCCGGCGGATAGACCAAACGCTTGCCGTTGAGGTCCCAGACGAAGACGTAACGGTCTTCCTTGTACCAGGTTCCTTCCGGATCGCGCAGGTCGCTGAAGGCGGTCTGGCCCTTTGCTTCCAACAGGGTCACCGCCTCAGCGACAAAGTGCTCGAGGTCCTGTGCGGTGGTCGTGGCCACGGGATCGGCGCTGACCTCGCCGCGATAGAGTCCTGATCCTATGACGACGGCCTTACCTTCGAGTTGCAGGGCTTTGAGATAGGTGTGTTTTTCCCGAAAGTTCGTGTCACCCGGGCTTGGCCAGAGGTGATCGTACCACACCCCGTCTTGGTGGGCCTGCACCGCCGCGACCGCCTCGGAGAACCAGGGGACTCCGTCCGGACCTTCGTACTCGGCATAGCTCTGTGCGTCACGTCCGGTGGTAAGATAAGGGAAGCCGGCCTCGAGGATGAGGATGGCGGTGAAGTCCATGATGAATAGATATTGATCGTTGTATTGGTACCCGGCGAGTGGGTCGAGGAACTCCGCGTAACCGTACTCTCCGACCTTCTGCACATGGGTCCTCGCGCTCTCGACCAAGTCCTCCACCATACCCTCGTCCGGAGGCACATCGAAGTCGTCGCAGCCCACGAGATAGGAGGTCCCGCTCGGGAGTTCCACCTTCGTCAAGTAGAGCGATTTCCAACGGGGGAAGGGATCTCCGGCCGGGACCTGCTCGAAGTGGACCCAACCGGACCGGTCGGGATGGTCGGCCGTGGCCAGGATCAACGCGCCGAGCGGACGCCCTGCGGCATCGACGAGCGCCGAACCCTCGGCGCCGACGAGCGTCGGGGCCAGGGAGTCGGTAAGAATCTCTCCACTCGGGCTCCAGACGATCACGTGACTGCCCCCCTTGGTCCACGGTTCGAGCGGCTTCGCGAAGGTTTGCAGGGCGGCTGCTCCCTTGTCCTCGAGGAGGGCTTTCGCCGAGGCGACGACGTCCCTCACGCCCTGGGCGTCCTTCCTCGCGTTGGCTGCAACAGGGGCAGGGGGGAGGGTGAGGCGCACCTCGTCCGACGAAGCCTCTCCGTCGGATGGTGGTCCGGAGTCGTGCGGCTCGCTCGTCGCATCCTTACCTCCGTCGGGCTTCTCGTCGGGTGTATCGCCGGAGGCATCTCCTCCTGTGGTCGTTTCAGAGGGGGGGGGTTCGTCATCGTTCTCCGTGCAGCCGGAGAGCAACGCAAGAAGGACTAGTACGAGGAGAAGGCTACGTTGCAGCATCATGGTGTTTGCTCAGTTGAGGTTTGTCGCGCTCCCGTTCGGAGCTTCAGGAGCCGCGGCAGGCTAGGCAACTTTTCGACGAGAGGCAAGGTCTTTCCGCTCACGATTGAGCACATCGGTCAGGTGACCAGGTGACCTTCGAGGCGGTGCACCATGTGCTGTTGCGGTTGGCTGTCGTGGAGAGAAAGTTGAGGATGGCAAGATACGCAGGAACGACTGTGTAAATTCCCATGTTGGACTTCGAAGTAGCGAATCGCCTTTTCGAAAGGGAACTGTAAATTCCCATGTTGGACTTCGAAGTAGCGAATCGCCTTTTCGAAAGGGAACGATCGCCTTCAAGCATACAATAAAAATAACAAGCTATTGCAACGGCAAATGGGTGGCTCGATTTTTTCATTCCTTTCCCAACCATGAGCCTGATCACCAACACCCGCATCCGCCGCGACCTACAACTTCACGACGGCGCCTTGGTCCACGCCTACTGGCAGTGTACCGACCATGCTCGGCAGTACCTACTGCGCCACCCGAAATTCAAAGAACTGTACCTGAATATCTTGGCCGATAAGAAAAAGCACTATGGAATCAGCCTGATCGATGTCGCTCTTATGGACAACCACTTTCATTTCTTCATCCGCATTCGCACGGTGAGAGAGTTCTCTACCTACCTGCAGAGCGTGAATACCTCGTTCGCCAAGCTACTCAACCACGCCATCGGCAGGACCGGCTCGGTGGTGGAGCTGCGCGTCAAGGCTCAGGTGGTGGAAGAGACAGACGAGGCCGTGTTGGGGTTGCAGGTATATCTGGCCCTGAACCGCTGGCATTGCGCGAAAAAGACGCGGCCGGAACACTATCGCTTCAGCGGATACCGGCATTATGCCGGGCTTGAACAGGACCCTCGATTCGACTCCTCGGAAGCCTGGCTGAGCTTGGGTGAATCGGACGAAACACGCGCTGCGGCTTATAAAGACCTCGTTGAGGCCAAACGCCTGGAGGGAAGGGGCAACGATGAAGATCTCCTCGAACCCTCAAAACTGTATTTCGGTTCCCCGGAGTTCAGCCTCTCCCGCACCGAACGTCTGTTGATCGCGGTTCGCGAGCACCACCGGGCGCTGCGCCAAGTCCGGAAACTGCGTCTCTTCGCTTCCGACGCTGCTACCTCGAAAAAAGACTGAGCCGACCTCTCGGCCGTCTTGCGAGCGCCGCGCGAAGAGGGCCGAGGTGCGTCCGTGGTTTGGAACGAGTATCGGACCAATAGCATGTTCACTCGTTGGGCAACAAGGTGATCGTTGACCGAACAGCTCAGCGTGGCAATTCGAATACCCGAAGTCCAATGTGGGAGGTGGTGAGAAAGGTGTTGCAATCACTGCTTGTTTGAGCGCTTCGGCTTTCGGCGCCGCTGTAGGACGCCGAGAAGCCCTATTACGACGAACACAAGGAAAACACCCGAATTGGCCGGTACAGTTCTTCCAGCAATCCCGCAACCCGAGGCCGCGTGCTCTTCTTGAGGTTGAGTTGCTTGAGATGTTTCGGTCTTGTCGGTAGTACTATCAGTGCGCGGAAGGTCATCAGCGTCCACGTTGTCTTCTGCAGAGGTCTCGAGAAGAGCAGGATTGGCTATACCTGCCTCAATGAGATCGTGTTGAAAGGCAGTTAACGTCGCAGCGTGATACTCATGGGTATTGGTAGGATCGATATACGCAACTTCGTCGATGTTTCCTGTTTCCGGCGTATACCGCAAAATACGCACAGACGTGCTAAAACATCCTGGAAACGACCAATAGGCAATATTATCAGCGTTTTTAAAACGTGGTGTGGAAATGATGAATTGATCCCCCAGCGTCATGTCGCTGGGAACCCTCACGAGATCAATGGCAGGTGAACCTTTCCCCATTTTAATGACTTCGCCAGGTGTCCCAGTTCCCACGTAACATTCAACGATTTCAGCGCGTACGAGTTTGTCATCGATTGAAATTATCTGAACCAGGAAAATATCAGTTCCTTTATGAAACTTGAAATCTTCGAAAAATGATCGTCGTATCCCATTATCCGGTGGACAATCACCTCTCGACGTACTCACCCAAATATTTCCGATTATCATAAGATAGATCAAGAGGATTGATGTCCGTCCTGGGATAACCTGGGTTTTCGTGGCCATTCTAAAATCGTTCTCGAATTCCACACGCCGGCGCCGCTGTAGACCAAAGAGAAGACCTATCATAACCCAAAAAAGGAATGCACCTGCATTGGCCGGTTCTGTCTTTCCCACCATCCCGCAACCCGAGGCTGCGTGCTCTGGGGAAGCATCGGATGGCACTTCCTCAGTTTGGTCGTTACTTCGCGTGGTAGTTGATGTGCTGCTAGATCCCTGCGGGTCAGTTTCGATCGAATTACCGACTCGCTGTGTCTCCAAAATAGAGGGATCCGCAATGCCCTCGGCCACGAGAAGTTGCTTGAAAGTGGCAATGGGCATACGTCCTTGATCCCCTCCACTTTTCGTGATTCTCCCCAGGACAATACTATCCTGGACCGTGAGAAAGGTGTCCGCAGAATAGGTATCGTCAATCAATGGTCGTTCTGTAGATAACTGCAAATGAATCAACGCGATATGTTCAGTACTCGTCAATTTGTTTGCGAAAAGATAACTCGGGCAGGTGGCATTCCAAGCTTCAGGTATAATAACGGTTATTTGTTCGATCTCAATCTCATCAACAGGTTTATACCATTCGATAACTTCGACATGTCTAAATCGCCACCGTCGTTCTTTCGTAGCCTCTTCGATAATTCCCAATCGGATATGAGCGATTGACTGAGCGGATTGTGCGAATTCGATGAAAGCAGGACTGTTTTCAGATTTTACAGGTATCGCACAAGGAAGCACAGCTGTGCTGGACAATAGCAGGGTTACACAGACCAGTAGTTGAATATATCGCAGTGCATTACTCGTTGTACTCAACTACATCACCTTAGTAATTGCTCTTCACGTGCAGTTTCCGCCTCGTCGCCGACCTCTGCCGTTTGGTCGCGTTCAGCAGGGTGCTCAGGCATGCCGCCGTCTTCTCCCGTACAGGAAACAATCGCCATCAGCAGACAGAGTAGCGCAGCATACCCCATTTCTGCAACACCGTTGATGACTGTCGTGCGGGATGTACCAGGGCGGCTGTTCATATCCATTGCCCGACAGCAATGATCGTGCAGTCGGTACCGCTGACCGTAATGTCATAATCGAGCGTCGAGCTGGTCAATATAGCATTGAAAATAGTGGATTTAGTGATATCAGAATGATCCCCTACCTTCCCCGCTCTCGGCCCAAGGGTGACTTCGGTTGAGTCTCCTTCCAGTTGACTTCGCGGGCCGGTTGACGTCACTATTGGCGGCCCAGGGTGTACCTGGCACGACCTCCGAGGCCGTCCCTCGATGATGTCCCGACCGGTGGTGCTGCTCCTGCAACTCTCCCCCCCTCGCGCCTATGCGGCCGAGGCTCACGACAACGAACCGCTCGGCCTGGGCAATCTCGCCGCGTGGTACCAGATCCATTCCCTCTCTCGGGCCTACGAAATCCGTATCGCTCCCGCCGATTGGAACGATCGGGCCGGGGATGCCGCTCTCCTCGCCAGGGTCGTCGCTCAAGCACCCGCCGTGGTCGGCCTGTCGCTTTTCTGCTGGAATCTCCTGCGCTCGCTCTCGCTGGCGTCGGCCTTGCGAGCCGTCCTGCCGGAAACCTTGCTCGTGGCCGGAGGACCGGAGGTCACCGCCGATAACGACGTGCTGCTCGGGTCCGGTAGCTTCGATTTCCTCGTGCTCGGTGAAGGAGAACGCCCCTTCACCGCGCTCCTCGATGCGCTCGCCGCGGGCACGAGCTGGCAACATTTCGTGCCCGACGGTCTGGTCGTCCGGGCGAAGGACGGGTATCGCTCGGCCTGGAAACCCGACCGAGGGGTGGCTCTTGACGAACTGCCTTCGCCCCATCTCCACGGTATCCTGCCGATCGGTACGACCGTGCGCATCGAGACCGCTCGGGGTTGCCACCGCCGCTGTGCCTATTGCTTCTACAGCCGGCATGCCTCCCAGCGCAGCACGCTGTCCTTGGAACAGCTTGCCACCCTGTTCACCTACGCTCGGGCGCATGGCGGCCGAGAAGTCTTTCTCGCCGACCCCGAGCTCACCCAGCGTCAGGATCTCGACCACTACCTCAAGGGGCTTGCGGCAGCCAATAGAGGTTCGGAACTCTCGCTGTTCGCCGAACTCAGCGCCGAACAGATAACGCCGGCCAGAGCGGCCTTGTTGCGCGAGGCCGGGGTCAAGGGGGTGGAGGTCGGGTTACAGAGCACCAACCCCGAGGCCCTCCGGGCAGTCGGACGGAGCTGGCGCGAAAAACGGTTTTCGAGGGGGCTACACGCGCTGCGGGAAGCCGGACTTGCCGTGACCGTCGATGCGATCGTCGGTTTACCCCACGATGGCAGCGCGGAAATAGCCGCCACGATAGCGTATCTCGTCGGACTCGGTTTTCGGACAGAAACCCAGGTTTTCCCTCTCGCGCTCTTGCCGGGGACCAGGCTTCGAGCCGAAGCCCTGCGCCATGGGTATCGCCGCGAGCAGTTTCCGCCCTATCTGGTGGTCGAGAGTTCCTGGTTGGCACCTGCAGAGGTGTCCTGCGTGCTGGCCGAGTGCGACGACAAGCTCGGTGGAGGCTACGACTCGAGGCAGCCCCCGAGGCTATCGCCGCTGACCGGGGCAGAGGAGTCCGACGGGTGGTTGTTCGAAAGGGGGGGAGCAGGTTACCTCGAGCGGATCGTGGTCAAAGCAAAGGACCTCCGCTCGCGACCCTCGCGCCTCACGGCCGACCTCTCTTCCTTCCTGACCCTCTGGGTGCGAGGTCTTGTGGACGAGGAAGACCTCGAGGCAACCGGAGCCCTCGTCCGCGACCTGCACGCATCCAATCCGCATGGGGTTCTCGATATCGTCCTCGAACTCCGAAAGCCCCTCTCGACCGGAGTGCTCCAGGCCTTTTCCACC
>Ga0208968_1002171_pt1 | contig 10040 bp, 9 predicted proteins | sample RifOxyA3_FD_184031 | JGI IMG/M metagenome (GOLD analysis project Ga0208968, IMG submission 184031) | Groundwater microbial communities from Rifle, Colorado - Rifle Oxygen_injection A3 (SPAdes) | ecosystem: Environmental > Aquatic > Deep subsurface > Groundwater | place: Rifle, Colorado, United...
GGGGCCCGCAGCTTCCGCGAGGCGCACGGGGCCCGCGTGGCCTACGTGGCCGGCGCGATGGCCGGCGGGATTGCCTCGGTGGACCTGGTGGTGGCGCTGGGGAAGATGGGCGGGCTGGGCTTCTTCGGCGCTGGGGCGGTGCCGCTGCCGGCGTTTATACCGCCGCCTCGACCAGCCTTTTCAGTCACGGCGGTCTAACCTCCGTCCAGGAAGGCTACCTCGGCAGCATTACCTCCGGCATGGCCTCAGCGCTCAGCAGCGGCGCGCACGAAGTCCGTATTGCCCAAGGGGTGAACAACAAGCTCATTAAGCCCGCCGTGCAGTCCGGCGCAAACCTCTCGGGCGTATCGCAGCTCTTCGGGACCACTTGTCCGCTCAACCTCTCGGTCGCAGAGTGCAATGCCCAGGGATTGAATCCGGGGACCGGCTGGAGAACGGACAGCTATATGCAGGCTCGGGAGGTCTTGATGCTGCGAAATCAGTACCGGCGCTGCTTCGATGGAGGCTACCGAGGGGAAATGCTGGCGAAGTGCGCCGCTCCTGGCAGGACGGATTTGTTGACAGCCATCGGGCAGTAAGGAAATTCGGCACCCAAAAAAGAACCCCGCTTCGGCGGGGTTTCTTTTGGGCGGGGGAAGCGGTCAGTCGAGGAAGGCATTGCCTTTCGGAGCGACCGGTTTTGCTTCCTGCTTGGCATCGGACGGCGCACCGCCAAACATCTTGCCATTGGAGTAAAGGATGACGCCGTCGTGGTGTTTGAGAACCTTGTCAACCATCGCGGCGTTTTTTGCTGGATTGGGGCATTTAATTCCCAGCAACACTTGATCTCTCGGGACTATGCGCAGCGTGATCACATCCCCGACTTTGGCTGCGCCTTTCGCAGCGAGGGCCACGCCATAGTCGGATATAAACCATCCCACATCCATGTAGGTCACGATATCAAGCGTGCGGGAAAGTATTTCTTGAATGCGTTTTTTTTCCTCGGCGCTTGCCTTTTTGGCATCCTCTCCCAGGCAAGCGGCGGCAAACGCATCTTCTGGCTTATCGCACAGCGTGGTTCCGCAGGTGCCCAGCGGTTTAGCTGACCAAATGTTACGGATGATAAGCCCTCCTTTCTTCGATTTTTCCACGGTTTTAGCTTCACCATAGTAAAACCACGCCGCATGCGCGGATAGTGGCGCGCAGATAATTGCCGTTGCGGCCATGATCGCCAGGGCCAAGGTAATTTTCTTCACTGGAGTCTCCTTTTTGATTTCAGTCTTTATTATCCACGGGCTGAAAATAATGCAAGCCTTGCTATGCCGTTCTTTCATCCTCGGACAGGTGCTTCACCAATCCCGAATCACCGCAATAAATGGCTGCCTCAAGCGTTTTTTCTACGCTGAGGCCGTCCGCGCTCAGTGCGTCACCGACTTCTTTACAGGACGAGCCGACGCGCTGCTTATAGGGCTTTGCAAGGTATGCGTCTACGGCCTTCCACGCAATCCTTAATGCTTCAGCTTTCTCAGACATCGCCTTGTCTGTAATCGTTAGGTATAGACAGGCACCATCCAAAAAATCTCGTTTTTGGGAGTCTCCTCTTTTCTGCCCAATAAACTCCCAAATCGGCAGGGGGATCTGGCGGGATGTCCCGAATCGAGACAATAAAGAACGTCCTTGAAGCAGAAGAGGCTCCCTTGGAGTAAACCCGTCAATAATAGCCTCCAGTCCACGGCGCGCTGCGTATTGAGGTGAAGCGCGCAACACCAAGCCTTTCTCGCTAAGGTTCAGCATCAGGTCTTCGGTGTTCCTCGCTGCCTCAGCAATTGCTATTTCGGCATCGGGTACGAACTGGTCCATTCGTCCAATGCCTCTCAGCCTAAGCCCTCGATTCATCCAAACGTCTGCGTGCCATACCGCGCCGCGCTCAGCCGCCCCCACAATCAGCCCTGCCTCGACGAACATTCCTTGAGAGCCAAGAATCCTCTGGATGGAAACGGCCTCATCTGGAATCCCTACATTGGCAAGAGCATCCCTTCCACCCTGGTCACGAAGGCGGCTAATATCGAGAGACAATAGCTTGTGGGGCACTCCGTCTCTTGGCTCGTAGACCCGCATCCATGAAGGTATTCTGGATAACGCCTGTCCAGGCCTTATCCTCGGTACGTCATGGGCGCCGAGAGGGAGAAGCTCTCCCGTGAGACCGCACGCGATGACGGCCCGTTGAGTATCTTGGATAAGAGCGCCTTCTGCCAAAGACATCAGGCCGAGATCGCTTATTTTCGCCTCCCTGCCCGCAACCTCAATTAGACCCTGATCTCGAAGGGTAGAAAGAATCTGGTTAGCAAAACGCTCACGCACAGCAAGGATTGACACCATCTCTTCGAAACGGGTAATTCCCGCCTTGATGACATCCAAAAATGCTAATTCAACTTCGGACATTTCCTCGCGTGATCGTTCACGCAGAACAACTTCGACCTCTATCACGGGATACCACATACGGGTGACGAGAATCGGGCGATGCCCGTCGGCAATCATCTCGGCAATGTTCTGGTCGAAGGGAAAGGGAATTCGCTTAGACATCAGAATCACTCCGGTACGAATTTGCATGCATCGATCAATTGACCGTGCCGCAGAACATGATCGCGTAGCTTCGCCATGGACACCTTGAACTCCTCATCTTCCCTGGGCAGACCATCTCTACGCTTGGTCAGTGTGTCCAAGTCGCCAACAAGCACCAGTTGATGCTTGGTTCTGGTCATGGCTACGTTGATGCGACGCCAGTCCTGGAGGAATCCGACCGTGCCGTGCTTGTTGCACCGGGTCAAGGCCACAATGATCAACTTGCGCTCCTGTCCTTGAAAGCTATCAACGCTGGCGACGACATCTCTGATCGGAAGGGTGATTCCCCCGAAAGGATCGTTCCCAAGCGCGGCTTGCAGTGCTCGCTGAATCTCCGCAACATGGTTGGCGTAGGGGGCGATGACGCCTATCTCTCCATCCCTCCCAATGTCCGGGTTTTCCGCCAGAGCCTGTTTTAGAACTGACATTACGATCTTAGTTTCAAGCGGGTTCCCTTTTACCTCAGACCGGTCATCCGTCTTGCGACTCACCTCATTGCGTTGTCTGTGTCTACTGGTATCAATAAAAACCAACGGCGAATCGAAGAACGAGAACATTGCGCCGGACTTCACCCCGGCCCCTGCATGGTATTGGCCTTCGTAGAAGGCGTCCGAGATGAAATCGCTGATAACCGCCGGACACCGGAACTGGGTATCCAAGACAGATCGACGGTTCTCCGGGAGCCTGTCCCAAAGATGCTCGAACCAGCTCTTATCGCCAAGCCCTTCGTCCTCGACATACCTGGCCTCCAGTGCATCAAGGAATTCCGGGGTAACTACCGGCGGTAGTTGGTTATGGTCCCCGACCATAATGGCCTTCGGCGCCCTGGCAAGCGGCACCATGAGGTCGTGGACCTGGATTTGGCCGCATTCGTCGGCGATGACGACATCAAACATCACCTCCCTGAACGCCTGGTTGGTTTGGATACCAATACAGGTGGCGCCTACCACATCCACGGACGCGATGAGTTGAGCATAAAGCGATCCCTGTCGGCTCTCGCCGATTGCGTGACGCCAACGCCCCACGGCTTCTGTCAACCTTCTCAGGTTAGCGCCATCACTCCTGAGTCCACCGATAATCTCCACCGGCGTAAAAGGTTCACCAAGGCGCCGCCATGGATGAAATCGCTCCGGTAGGCTGCTCACTGGTGTAGTGGGCAGGTTTTGCTGAAGATGCTCATGGATCGCCGAAATCTGCGTCAAAATGAGTTGGTGCGCCGTGCTTGACGCATCCCTTTCACTTTGCGCCACCTTGGATTTGCTCGCTGCTACGACAAGGTTTCTTTCTGCAAAGGAGAGCGCATGCTTCGCAAAGAAGACCCAGGACTTGGCGATAAACTCAGAGGCTCTTTGGATTAAAATCCACCTTCTTGATCCCTTGCTCTCGAAGAGACGGCCCTCGGCTCGCTCCAGCCTTCTCCGCCATGCGGAAGCTGCCTTTTCGGCATTAGCGAGCCGGTTTGCTCTGAAAATGAACGTCTCCTCTGTCTTAGCGAGGGCGGCTGCAGTTTGATCCCTGCCAGCGATCAGTGGGTGGAGTCTGCCGATAATTGAAGCGTCACGAGCAATAACTCGTTCCGCCTCCTTCGCCCAATCGGTTGCAGTCTCTATAGTGGACAATGCTTGGCCAACATTGGATAGGAATTTTCTTTGAAGTTCAGCGGCACAGTTATCAATCAGGAAGCGATGAACTGACGAAGAGACCTTTTGCTCCTGCCCGAGACGCACGCACTCAATGGAATCGTCGCGCCCCAATCTCTCTAGCACATTATCCACGGCCTTATTGCTTTGGGAGGTAATCAGAACACGCTTTCCCTGGGCTACAAGATGCCGGACCCACGCCAAGATAACCGTGGTCTTTCCTGTGCCTGGCGGCCCCAAAACCAGGAACAGATCAGGGCTTCCGGTCGCTCGATTGATTGCGTCTTGTTGCGAGGCGGTTGGTCGCGCGCCCGGCGGTGGCGTTACAGTCTCAGCCCGAAATTCCGAATAGTGATAGTTGCCCGCGACTATAGGCAACAGCCATGGGTTCGGGGCTCGCCCTTTCGACAGCGACTCAATGACGTTTTCTCGGATTTTACTGACAGTTGGCTCGGTGCCGAGGCGAAGTTCTCCGGTCGGAGGCATGTCATCCACAGACAACTGCCTCTGCGATGACACGATTATCTCTCCAGTTCCTGCCGCGATGTTCTCGACACGTAATATTGTTTTTTCTCCGGTTAGCGGTTCGAACCGCTCCAGCATACCAATCTTCTTGTCAGCCAAGCGCCCACAGTCCGCATTCGTCAGCTTCAGCCGGAAAAACTGCTTGAAATTCCCCCGATGGACCTCGGCGTGACGCTCAATATACTGGAAAGGGGGTTCCGCCAGAGCGGCTTGCTCTTCGACCTCGTGAGCGGCTTCGGTAAGCTGGCGGAGCAGATTTGCAGCGGACGCCGTCTCCTGTGCAGTGGGATCGTGTACATCGGCATGTCCGCCGGAGCACTTCTCATAGGCGACCGAATCATCCGATACCGGCTGAGCGTCCCTGATCATCCGGACATAGCGTCCCGATTGATAGATGCCGTACCTTTGCTCAAACTGCTCTCGCATCTCAGCCCCGGTCACCAGAGAGATACCGCTAACTCGAATACGGGCACAGCCGCGCAACACGCTAGATTTTTCGCGATGTTTGACTGGGGTAATTCCTCGCGACGGCACCAGAAACAGGCGTGGACCAGCGTCGCGCATTACCAGCGAAGTTGGAATAAGCAGTCTCCCGGCAAGAATGTCAACGGAGACGCCGCCATCGGGATAAGTGCGCCATCGGGCGCAACAGAGGCGGATCTTGGAAAGCTCGTTCCTCAACTCATCCATTGTCGGCGAGCTATGTCCTGGCCACGCGCCACGGAAGTCGCTAATTTTCTGACCCATCATCACCGGCAAAGCACCTGGCAGTTCGGCTATGGATGCCTGATCCCAGAAATAAAGCTGATCATTGAGACTCATGAGCATGCCTCCGCGAATCGAACTCCAAGTTCTTGGGCGGACCCGTGCCGATCAGCGGGGCGGAAAGATAGCGCCTTGATGATGGTTCGTTCAAGCCGCTCGCTTACATCAGGGGCGTATGATCGCAAGACCCCTGCGGCCAAGCCGGACCAACCGCCATCATCGTCCGAGAAAAAGCTGAATTCCACACCAGACAATAACCACCAAGCGACGGCGCCTACGCCGAAAATGTCAGTTCTGCGGTCGATCAATACGCCGGTCTGCGTCTGCTGTTCCGGGGCGGCAAATCCATGAGTCCCCTCTACCGCAGATCGTTTCATCGCGGCCAAGCCAAAATCAATAAGGACAACACCCTCCCTGGGGCTTTTCGGATTCCTAAGCAGGATGTTCTGCGGCTTGATGTCGCGATGGCAGCAGCCCGACTTATGGACCAGACTGAGGGTGGCGCATAGTTCTTTCAAATAACTCACCCTCAGACGCACTTCGTCGGCGCCCTTTGCTACCCCCGAACGCACGGCTTCGCTCAGGGGCGTCCCTTCCATCCAATCCAGCAACAAGTACCCCAGTCCGTCTCGCTCAAAAAAGCAGCGGTAGCGCGGAAACTTCTCCGGCATACTGAGCTGGCGATTCAGTGCAACCATTTCTCGCCGGATCAGCCCCTGATCGTTCTTCGTCAGATCGAACACTTTCAAGGCATAGACCAAACCATCCAGGCTGCTTCGAACCTTGAAAAGAGCACGCCCTGTGGTCGCCATTGGGCAGATTTCTGTCAGCACCTCCAGTTCGAGAGCCAGCGAAACCGTCAACGCCCTGAACATCCCCGCGCCTGGCACGGTCAGCTCCACTTGGAAACGGTAGCGACAATATCCCGACCAACAGGTCGAGCAGTCGGATCAGTCGCCATCAGCCGCTTGATGTCTGCGGTAGACTCTTGTGACAAGCCCATCGACTGGGTGATTTTTTCCCAGTACCCAGTCCTCGCTCGGTGGGCGGCAAGCTCCTGATAATTGACGAATGGCAGTTCGCCGGATAGCGTCTTGATGGCAATTGCACCAAAACTGTAGGTATCAGTAGCGCAACCTCGCGCTCCGCCCGTGAATTCTTCAGCGGGCAGGTATTGATGATCCAGAAGCCGGTCCTTGTCGATCATCAGCGTCGTCACCTCATCGAGGCGAGCCATCTCGAAGCCGGTCAACACCGGACGCCCTGAGCGGACCAGGACTTTATTGGGGGTGATGGATCGGTGAACGACTGCTTCTTCTGCCAGGATTGCCAGCAGTTCGGCCAGATCGCGCAGAATCGCAAGACGTTCCGCTCGTGAAGGTGAAATGGACAGCCATGACGCCAAGTCCGGCCCATCGACGGCTTCGATGATGGTGTAAAATGCGCCCGGTAATTCGCCGCTATCTAGGAGCCTTTCCAGCCTGGGATCTGCGGGGAGGTCTTGTAGCGCCCTCGCCTCGCGCCCAAGGGACTGCAAGGCCGCAGCTCGATCACCGCGAAACAGCGCCTTCAGTGGGTACCGCTTGAGCCAGACGGACTTGCCATGATCGGATTTACCTGGGTGCCTAGTGTAGTAACCGGTCTCCTGTCCTGGCTTGCTGTCGAATGTATATTGGCCGATCGACCACCGCGTTGCATCACCGTCACGATTCTCGATCTCGGCTTTGGCGAGCTTATTAGCTATAACCTCGATTTGCTCTGGTTTAAGGCGAATAGCTGGGCACTTCGAGTCAAGTTCTTCAATAAATTGTTTCAGGATGATTGGGAGCTGTCGCGTCGATGTCACCATTACCTCGCCGGAGACCAAAGGGATTTCCTTTGTCTTGCCGCTCCCGGACATTCCAATCACCCCGCACGCGGGGTTGGTGAATGCGACAACCGCCATTTTCGTTTGCCATGGATTCAAGTGATATTTCTTACCCCAGTCACTGAGGAGCCTTGTATTCCGCTTCAACTTGGAGACCGGATTGGGTTCGTGGCGAGCACCACTGCCGCCATTGTTGATGACGCGCATGTCCGCATCCGATTCAAGCGGGATCTCGATGCGTCCGGAATGATCCTTGAGTTCGAGCAGCACAATGCCTTCAGGGATGATAAGCACCCCGTCGGCCAAGTATGATGAGTGAGCTTTGTTTGGAGCGATGCCTCCGACAATCCGGAAGCCCGGAAAAACTTTCGAGCGGAAAAGCGTACTTGCAATCTCGGACAGTCCGCGACGCTCGTGATCGGATTCTTCCTGGCGACCAATAAATGGGTCATAGGGCCAAGTAGTGCTTCCATAGTGGGAAAGCTGCTCGAACGGAAAAACGACGATCGCCCAGTCCGGGACAGCGGTCGCTCGTTCTGCTGCATTACGCCAAGCTCTGTTAGAGGATGGCGGTTCGCGGAGATCAATGGTGCCGGCAAGGCGATGAGGATTAAGCCCGTCGGAGGCCAAAATGTAGATTCCATCCCGTGGGATCGGCAGACTCCGTACCGTTGGCTGAGAAGCACCATCTATCAGGATGCGCGACCGCTTCCCTGCACTGAGAACGTTGTGACTGAACTCAACAAGTCTGACCTTGCCAGTCACGGCAACCTCATAGCTGTCTTCATGGAATCGAACGATGCCGACAAAAGCCATCAGACGTGCGGTCGAAAATGCAGCCATCTTCTGTTGAAGATGCAACAGAATCTTCGCCAGAGGCCAGTCTCTAAGGTCGGCACCCAATTGCTCCAGCGCCTCCCGGCATATATCGGACGCCAGCTTGGGGTTTTCGCAGCCTGGCGCCCCATGGATAACCGCCGCGAAATTGGACCCTGCGTCTATAAACACCCGGATCGCAGTACCTTCCGGTGGCTGTGTTGGCAGAAATTCTTTGAAATGAAGCATGGCTTGCCGCCTCCAGCGACGATGTGGATGAAACGATTCGCCAAGCAAGAACAGGCTGGACCAAAATCTGGCGGCAGCCCTTTACGCCGAGCGGCAGGCGGTGGCTTACCGTTCCGTCATTGAGATCAATGGGAGTAAAGCGTACTTGTCGGTAACTAGAGAGCTTGCTTCTGAGCGCTTCCCGTATTGGAGCGAACTCCCGGAACCGAGAGGAAATGAAAACAGAGGTTGTTGTTATTGCCATGGCAGGTCCTCAGCCTTGGTATGAATAACGGTCCGCTCTCTTGTCCTCATCCGTAAGCGAGAGCCCCTATGGGTGGAGGTTGTCTGGCTGCCCGTTATGGGCGAAGGAGGGTCAAGGCGACGAAGGACCGCGCCGACCTATCCCGTCTGCTGCTATCTCGACCAAAGGCATGGTTCGATGGGCAGACGGGCAATGGCTCGTAATTTATGGCAGTGGGCGGGAAAAGCCATGATGCTGGTCAATTATTTGACGGATACTGGCCAGGAAGGTGCGGGTAGGCAAGAAGGGAGCACTGCGTCTCTTTGGGGACACACGTCCAGGCGGATCGACTGAACGAGTCCCTGGCGGCCAGCATCACTCGATCTGTGTCGGACCCGAGGCCATCGCGAATCCCAATGCAGGCCGCATGGATCAGGCGCGGGTGGCGAACTCGGGTGTGCTGGTGTCCGAATGGGTGGGCGGCAACCTTCCGGAACTGACATTGCGCTTGACCGATTCAATATTAATCACTATGATTGATTGAATATCAAACCGCATCAGAAAGGATCGTGCCCGATGAGCATCTTCCGCCCACCCGTTACGAGCAACCAAAAGGACTCGGACTGGGAACGCATTGAGAACTTCGGCGAGCCTATGGGCAATCCGCAGCACCGTGACCACAGCGTTGCCGCTTCCGGCAAGATCAAGTTCCGATAGGAGGTGCAACATGACAGCAGCAACCAGAGTGCTAACCGCGCATGTGCCGCTTCCTCTGGCCGACAAGGTGGATCAAATGGCTTCACGGCTTGAACGCTCGCGCGGCTGGATCATGAAGCAGGCGCTTTCCGCTTGGGTCGCCCAAGAAGAGGAGCGCGACCGACTGACCCAAGAAGCGCTGGCTGACGTAGACGCCGGTCGCGTCATCGACCACCAGTCCGTGCAAGCGTGGGCGGATAGCCTTGGCACCGACCAACTGCTGCCGGTGCCGCGTTGATGGAGTTGAAGTGGACCAGCAAGGCGCTTTCCGATTTGGCGCGCCTGTATGAATTCCTGGCTCCGGTGAACAAGCCTGCCGCCGCGCGGACGGTGCAGGCACTGACCAAAGCCCCGGCCATTCTGCTGACCAACCCACGCATCGGCGAGCAACTTTTCCAGTTCGGGCCGCGCGAGGTACGGCGAATCCTGGTCGGGGAGTACGAGGTTCGCTACGAACTTCAGGATTCGATCATCTACGTGCTGCGGCTGTGGCATACCCGAGAGGACCCCGGGGAGCCTTTGATCTCGTGAATTCGCGACAGGACATCCGAGTCAACTCTCGCGGACTCGATCTTCGGCTACTCGTGAAGCCCCGGCT
>Ga0208968_1002172_pt1 | contig 10038 bp, 10 predicted proteins | sample RifOxyA3_FD_184031 | JGI IMG/M metagenome (GOLD analysis project Ga0208968, IMG submission 184031) | Groundwater microbial communities from Rifle, Colorado - Rifle Oxygen_injection A3 (SPAdes) | ecosystem: Environmental > Aquatic > Deep subsurface > Groundwater | place: Rifle, Colorado, United...
CTCGACAAGCTTGAGCCCGACGCCGAAAGGGGAGAAGCGTGTCTGTTGGCGAACGACTTCGGCCGTCGCATGCAAGACGAGATCGCCGGAGTCGAGGGTTACCTCGATCTCGAGTCGTGTTCCAACCGGAGGGGGATCATCCGTGAGGACAAATGCGCCGCTTTGGCTGATGTTGACCACTTGACCGTGCAAACAGTCGTCGAGATCCGCCACGCGAATCGCGAGCGGCATGATTGCGGCTGCCCGTGGGGCACGCCGCCGCTCGGTCACCTCGAGGGCATCATCAAATTTGGACATTCACTTCTCTTCATCGTTGCGGCTACAGTTTGGCCATGATGTCCAAGGTGACACAAGCCCGTTCAACACGAAGTGCACAAACGAAAAACCGATTGAAGGAGGTGCTTGCTGAACCGGAATTTATATAGAGCACCGCGTCAAAGGCACCACAATAGACATTCTGCGTCAAGAACCAACATGCTGGAATTAGACAGTTTAAAGTCGTGCTTGCGCTTTGCCGCGATGCGGCGTAGTCTCGAAATCCCAAAATTACCACAGGAGGCGCACTATGGCCGAACATTGCGACACTGCTGCGGTTCTCGGCGCTGGCGTGATGGGGGCTGGCATCGCAGCCCATCTCGCGGGCGCAGGCATCCGCACTCATCTACTGGACATTGTGCCGCCAGGCCTTGGCGACGCGGAGAAGAACGATCCGCACGCCCGCAATAGATTTGCTGAGAATGGCATCAAAGGGGCTCTCAAAGCCAAACCAGCGGCGTTCTATGATCCTGACGCGGCGCGTCTGATCATTCCCGGGAACTTCGATGATCACATGGACAGGCTCGCGGAGTGCGACCTGGTCATCGAGGCGGTTGTCGAGCGCATGGACATCAAGAAGAGTCTGTTTGCCAAGATTGCGGCGGCTGCTGGACCCCATACCATTTTGGCAACGAACACCAGTGGGCTGTCGATCGAAGAAATCGGCTCCGATCTGCCCGAAGATGCGCAGAAACGCCTGGTGGTGATGCACTTCTTCAATCCCGTGCGTTACATGCGATTGCTCGAGATTGTTGGGCACCCCAAGGCAGATCCAGCGGTGGTAGCCCGCGCGGCGCGCCTCGGGGAAGAGCTGGGCAAGGGCATCGTCTACTGCAAAGACACCGCCAATTTCGTGGCCAACCGCATCGCCATGCAAGGCATGATGCACACCTTGAAGGTCATGGACGAGATGGGCGTCACTCTCGAAGCGGTGGACAAATTCGCAGGTCCTGCCATGGGCCGTCCGAAGACTGGCATCTTTGGGCTTGGCGACCTGGTTGGCATCGACACCCTCGTGCATGTCATCAACAATTGCTACGACACTTTGCCCGACGACGAGGAGCGCGACGTCTTCAAGGTGCCGGAGTGGATCAAAAAGCTTGTTGACAGTGGTCGCACAGGCCGCAAGGCCAAGTCCGGATTCTATAAGAAGGACGGCAAGGGACTTCTGGTCATCGATCCGAAGACCCTCGAGTACCGCGAACAGGAGAAGGTTCGCTTCGATTCCCTCGGCGCTGCCAAGAAGACGGAGGATGTGCGCGAGCGCATCAAGAATGTTGTGCAAGCCGATGACACCGCCGGCAAGTTCATCTGGAAGGCGTTGGCGGGCTCGCTCTGTTACACCGCTCGCCGCGTAGGTGAAATCGCCGACGACATCGTCAACATCGACCGAGCGATGCGGTGGGGCTTCAACTGGGATCTCGGACCTTTCGAGACCTGGGACGCGATTGGTGTTCCCGAAAGCATCGAGCGCATGAAGAAGGATGGCTTCGACGTGCCCCAATGGGTCGTCGACATGGTCGCAAAAGGCCAGAAGACGTTCTACGACGGTAGCGAGGCGGAAAGACGATTTTTCGACGTCGGCGGCAAAAAGGCTGTGCCGATTCCACAAGATCCGCACAACGTTCGACTGCTGGCGTTGCGTGAGGATAAGAAGCGCATCGTCAAGGAGAACCTCGGTGCGGCGCTCGTCGACATCGGCGATGGCTGCCTGTGCGTCGAGGTCCACACCAAGATGAACACCCTCGACGATGACGTCGTGGGGATGCTCAAGGAAGGGGTGGCCGAGGCCGAGAAGAACTTCGAGGCTCTGGTTATCGGCAACGACGGTGCCAACTTCGGTGCCGGTGCCAACATCATGTTGTTTTTGATGGCTGCCAAACAAAAAGACTGGAACACCATCGACAAGGGCATTCGTGAGTTCCAAAGCGCCATTCAGGGTCTGCGCTATGCCAAGGTCCCAGTGGTGAGTGCGCCATTCCAGCTCGCCTTGGGCGGCGCCTGCGAGGTGACGATGGCCTGTGATGCGACCCAGGCGCATGCCGAGACCTACATTGGTCTCGTCGAGCTCGGAGCTGGTGTCGTTCCTGCCGGCGGCGGCTGTTTGCGCATGGTCGAGCGGTGGACGGGCGATATCACCGGGATGGACGCTGTCGATCAGTTGATGCTTCTCGCCGAGGGTTTTTTGAACATAGGCACCGCGAGAGTGGCTACGGGTGCCGAGGAGGGCAAGAAGTATCGCTATCTGCGCAATACCGACGGCATCTCCCTAAATCGCGACCATCTCCTTTACCACGCGAAGCAGAGGGCTCTTGGAATGGCTCGCGCCGGATATCGTCCGCCGCGTCCGCCGGTTTTCCGTGCGGGCGGTTACGACATGGCAAAGACCATGAACGTACAGGTTTGGGGCATGGTCGAGGCAGGTTACGCCACCGAGTATGACGGTGTCCTTGCGCGTCACGTGGCACACATCCTCTGTGGCGGCAATGTTGCGAAGAACGCAATGGTTGACGAGCAGCATTACCTCGATCTCGAGCGTGAGGCCTTTTTGTCTCTGTGTGGCAACGAGAAGAGCCAGGCCCGCATGGAAGCAATTTTGATGACCGGCAAACCTTTGCGTAACTGATTTTCGGGGGTCGTACCTCGAGTTGGAGGAAGTCATGGGATTTCCGATGAATGTAGGAATCGTAAGTGGCGTGCGGACCGCAGTGGGTCGCGCCAAAAAAGGCACTCTCATTAACAACCGCCCCGACGACATGGCCGCGTTGGTCATCAATGAGGCGGTCAAGCGCGTCAAGGGCCTCGAGCCAAAAGACGTCGGGGACGTGATTCTCGGCTGCGCCATGCCCGAGGGCACTCAAGGCATGAACATTGCGCGGGTGGCGGTGTTAGCCGCAGGGTGGCCCACGTCGGTGACGGCGGAGACCATCAATCGTTTTTGCTCCTCGGGTCTGCAAGCGATTGTGCATGGGGCTCAGGAAATTCAGTGTGGTCAGGAAGAGGTGGTCGTTGCCGGCGGCGTCGAGTCGGCGAGCACCGTGCCCATGGGCGGACATGTCATCAGTCTCAATCCCAAGCTGTCCGACGAATACCCTGAGGCCTACATCCCCATGGGTCTCAGTTCCGAGCGGGTCGCGAAGAGATTCGATGTTACCCGCGAGCAGCAAGATCAGTATGCTCTGAACTCCCACATGAAAGCTGTCGCGGCCATCGAGGCGGGCAAGTTCAAAGACGAGATCGTGCCAGTCAAGGTGCGGGTGTTCAAAAACGGCAAGCTCGAGGAATCGGTCTTCGACACCGATGAGTGCCCGCGCGGGGACACGAAACTCGAAGTGCTCAGTAAGCTCAAGCCGGCCTTTGCTGCCACGGGCACCACCACACCAGGCAACTCGTCACCGATCAATGATGGCGCGGCTGCGGTGGTGTTGATGTCTGACGCCGAGATGAAGAAGCGTGGCCTCAAGCCCATTGCTAGGCTGCGCGCTTTCAAGGTTGTCGGCACCGATCCCGACATCATGGGTATCGGCCCGGTGCCGGCCATCCGTGCCTTGCTCGAGAGCACCGGCCTGAAAAAGGAAGACATCGGCCTGTTCGAGATCAACGAGGCGTTTGCGTCCCAGGCAGCCTATTGCCAACGTGAGCTCGGATTGGACGCGAACAAGGTCAACGTCAACGGCGGTGCCATTGCTCTCGGTCACCCCCTGGGTGCCACCGGGGCCAAGCTCACCGTGTCGATCATCAACGAGATGAAACGCCGCAAAGTGAAATACGGCGTGGTCTCGATGTGCATCGGCGGCGGCATGGGCGCTGCGGGCCTGTACGAAAATCCCGACGCGTGATCGCCGTTGGCGACGATCAATTGCAGGTGGTGTTGGTGAAGAACGGGATGGGTCTGGCCGTGTTCTGGATGCTGTTCGGATCCGTGACCGCGGCCGCCAAGCCCCAGTCGTGCAGCGACGCGAAGCTGTTGTCCGTTGTCATGTCCATGTTGGTGCACGGCGTGTTGCCCGGGCCCCACTCCCACGCAACCCAGCCGATCTCATGCGCCTGGGTCGAAGCCAGGATGGCCCGATAGTCGACATCCAGACCGCAACTGAACCCAGCGGCCGCGAATTCACCGATCATCAAGGGCAGGTTGAGATTGGCCGATTCCAAAAGCTCCGCCTCGATGATCGAGGCCGGCACGTTGGACCAATAGGCGTGCACGGAGAAGATTACGTTGTGCAATGGATCCTGCTGCAGAACAAAGAGCCCGTTCGCCTGAACCATGTTGATGTCGTATCCCCATTGGATCGAGTCGATGACCAACGGCACGTTGATGCCAGCCGAACGCAGGCGAGTGACCGCCAGCGTGTACCCGGTACGGAATTGGTCCGCGGTCACGGTGCCGTTGCCAACCTCGTTGCCGATGTTGACGAGCAACGCGCTCTCATGCTTGTTGATTACGGCCACCACGTCGCTGCGCACCCAGTAGTCGACGAGGCTCTGCAACATCGACCAGTCTCCGGTTGCGTCGTGCAGCTCCACGATGGGCAGCAGACGATTGCTCACGGCACTGGTGATGACGGTATCGAGCCCTGCCGCAGTGCCGGACGTGTTCCACACGATGCGAACGGTGTTGGCCCCGGTCTTGGCGATCTCGGCAAACGATCTGCTGCCTGTGAGGTCGGTCCAGATGTTCATCTTGTTAACGCCGCGCAAGATCACCTTGTTTCCACACGGATCGTACAGGAAGCGGCCTTCGACGTAGAACGTGCCGATCGGTGTCGGCTGATCGGTGGAGTCGACCGGCGGATCGGTGGAGTCGTCCGGCTGATCGGTGGAGTCGTCCGGCTGATCGGTGGGATTCATCGGCGGTGCGATGGAATCCTGCAAGGATCGATCGAAGGCAACAGCCGTCGGCCTTCCCGCCGACGTCGTTGTGATTGTGGAGCCTGGATCCGAGTCCACGATTTCACTTGGGGGCATGCCGCACGCACTGAGCGCAGTGCAGAGAGCAATGAGCGAGAGAGATCGTCTCATGGCAACGTCCTTTCCTATCGCGAAGTGCGATCGAGCTTAACCGGTGCAACAGGCGGGCCAATACGGAGTGTGCGGCTAGACAGTTGCAAAATCAGGCCAGAACGAAAAACTCCGGCGAGCTCGCCAGCTGGCCACGCCGAAATTTCGGCGAGACATCGGTTGGCGGGAAACCCCCGTGCTTGAATTTGGCGTTAATCCCATGGAGATCCATAAAAAGAGAGGTGTTGTCAGAACTACTGCCAGGTGTCGAGGTTTCGGCACCGGGGGTGCCCATATCTCAGGACCGATGGAATACGTCCACTTAGGCAAGCTCGTAACGTCGACCGCCCCCAGCTGCTTGAATTGAAGGTCTAAGCTGGGCGATTGAGTGGCCTTTTCTCGAGGAAGTCATACAGTGCGACCATGGCAACACGAATACGCGCGGCCAAAGCCGAGGATGCAGCAACGATCGTCCGTTTCATTCGCGAGCTCGCTGTATTTGAAAAGGCAGACATGGATGAGGTCCGCGTGACCGCCGAGGACATCGTCCGCTTCGGCTTTGGCGACCGCAGGGTCTTTGAATGTTTGCTCGCCGAGGTGGACGGTGAACCTGTTGGCTTCATCATGTTCTTCAGCAATTTCTCGACATGGGAGGGGCGACCCGGCATCTATGTCGAGGATCTCTACGTCACCCCCCGGGTGCGCGGCGAGCATATCGGTTTTGCGCTCGCCGCTGCCGTGGCCAAGCTCGCCGTTGAGCGGCACTGTCCGCGCGTCGATTTTTCGGTGCTCGACTGGAACCCTGCCCGCGAGTTCTATCATCGCCTCGGTGCCCGCCACATGCACGATTGGCTGCCCTATCGATTGGCAGGCCAAGAGCTTCACGCGCTCGCCGCCAGTGGACCAATCGAAGTCGGATGAGATTCAATGATAGCGATGTCGGGACAGAACTGGAGACATGTGCCGGACGCATGCATGCATGCATGCATGCATGCATGTCCCTACGGGACCTTATCTCTAGCGATCGGCCCGCACGGTGCCCCTGTGACTTTCACGTAGTCGCTTGGATTGAGGACGAGCTGCGCCCCACGGACGCCTGCAGACACGGCGACGACATCGCAGACCTCGAAGGTTTCATCGGCAAAGACCGGGTAGCTCTTCTTCGCAGCGAGAGCCGTCACACCACCGCGGACGTAGCCGGTCAGTGGCTGCACCTCTTTGAGTGGCACCAATTCCACCCGTCGATTGCCGGAGATCTGCGCGAGAGCCTTGAGGTCGAGCTCGGTGTTGGCGGGGATGATCGCAAAGAGTACGCCGGTTCGGTCCCCGCGGGCGACGAGTGTTTTGAAGACCTGCTCTGGGGGCATCTTGACCTTGCGAGCCACGGACTCCGCGGAAATGTCGTCTGGGTCGAAGTCGTACAGGCGCAGTTCGTAATGGATGCCCTGACGGTCCAAGAGCCGCGCGGCGTTGGTCTTGGGAGGCGGCCGATCAAACATCACGGTTGAAGTGGGGCATCGCGCCGGGGATGGGAATGGAAATCTCGACAATCCCGCCGAACTCGCCGTCATCGAACCAGGGGAGTTGGTGGACAATCTTCTTCTGCCCGCGCTTCTCGATCGTGTAGTGGTTTGGTGTCCGGTCCCGAAATAAAGCGCGGGTCTTCTCGATTGCAGGCGACGGATGACAGTCGAAGACGCTCTTGCCGACCAAATCGCCGCCACCGGAGGCCGCGAAGACTTCGCGCGCCTTGCCATTCATGTCTGTAATCGTCCCGTCTGCCGCGGTCACGGTGACCGCCACGGGGAGTGCTTCGAGCCAGCTGGGAATCTCACTCATGTCGGCAAACTGCCGCGGAACAGAGCAGGACGCAAGCAAGCAAGCAAGCAGGAGTCAGGGTGCCTATTGCTCTCCGGGACAAGGCAAGATTCAATTTTCGGGACGGCCGGTCTGACCCAGCAAGTGAACGGCGTGCAGGGCGTGCACGGCGGTGCACGACGGTGCAATACGAAGGAGGGCGTGTGGCGCGCAACGTCTGGCAAATTGTGCCGATAATTGAGCAACAGGTGACGTGATTGTTTGTCCAGTTGATTTGGATTCGCTAATGCCTTCAGGAAGAAAAAACGGTGATGCTTTTCTTGATTCGGCCACGCGGTGGTTGAATCGAAAAGCTGACGAGGCAAAGAGCGATAGTTTTCAACTGAGGTCGATGCTAAAGAAGACAGGTGGGCACGTAGGCAATGTCCGCACCGATTCCCCCCCGCAAGGGGGCGTTGGCCTGCTTGCGCTTCTTGCCAACAAGAGAAAGGGAGTCTAGCCGTGCAACCAAACCCCATTCTGAGTTCTGCGTTGAAGTTCACTACTGGAAACATTCAGGATCCCCTTGGCGACTTGGCCTACTGGGTGTCTCAAGAATTCAACAAGCCTGCTCAGGAAATAGCCTGGGGCTCCTTCGCCATGTTGGAGGGCTTTTCTGTCGATAGGATTAACAAGACGATGACCTTCCAGGTGCTGCGAAACAAAGTGCCCCTGGCCTTCGGCGGTAATTTGGGGCCGGGTGCCGCAAGGGCGGTGAAAGACGGCGTCAAGATTGAGCAGGGGCTTCCCGAGGGAGTTTCGAGCCTCGAGATTGTCCGCTATTGCCAATCAAACGACGAGTTGATTCTCCGGCTCCAATTTGCTTGACCCATCAGTCGGCTGCAATCAACGATCCTTCTCGGCCTGACGCCTGCAACAACCGCACAGTGACGTCTACTTGATCGTGGCGCTTGAGCCGTCTGCGTGCAGCGGCTATGACCCGGTGGAGTTGTTACGATGGCGTGAGGAATACTATGGTAAGAGTTCGCGTGGCTCCATCCCCGACGGGCGATCCGCACGTGGGTACTGCCTACATTGCTTTGTTCAACTATGTGCTTGCCAAGCAGGGGGGCGGCCAATTGGTGTTGCGCATCGAGGACACCGACCAGGCGCGCTCCCGCCCTGAGTGGGAGCAAATGATCATCGATGCCCTGGGTTGGCTTGGACTCACCTGGGACGAAGGCCCCGACGTGGGTGGTCCCTATGGCCCCTATCGGCAGAGTGAGCGCAGCGCCATCTACAGAGAGCATGTCGACATGCTGGTGGAGAAGGGTGCCGCCTACAGGTGCTTCTGCACTCCTGAGCGCCTTGCCGAGGTGCGTGAGCACCAGAAGGTGAACAAGCTCGACTTCGGCTACGATGGCCATTGTCGTGATCTGGACCTTGCGCAGGTCAAGAAGAACCTGGACGCTGACATTCCGTTCGTCGTGCGTTTGAAGGTACCGAAGGACGGGCAAACCACGGTTCACGACGAATTGCGTGGGGATGTTGTCTTCGAGAACAAGCAAGTCGACGATCAGGTGCTGCTCAAGAGCGACGGCATGCCGACCTACCATTTGGCCAATGTCGTCGATGACCATCTCATGGAGATAAGCCACGTGATGCGTGCAGAGGAGTGGATCACTTCCACGCCCAAGCACGTGTTGCTCTACGGGGCGTTTGGCTGGGAGATACCCAAGTGGATTCACATGCCACTGTTGCGCAATCCCGGCGGCTCGAAGATCTCCAAGCGAAAAAACCCGGTGAGCTTGAACTACTATCGCGATGCGGGGTTCTTGCCAGAGGCAATGCTCAACTATCTGTCTCGCATGGGCTGGTCGATGCCGGACGAGCGGGAGAAATTCAGCCTCGAAGAGATGGTGAAGGAGTTCACCTTCGACCGAATCTCCCTCGGCGGTCCAGTTTTCGATATCGCCAAGCTTACCTGGCTCAACGGCGTGTGGATTCGCGAGCAGTCGGTCGAGAAGTTGGTGGAGCGGATCAAGACAGACCTGTTCAATGACGCAACTTTGAATGCCATCGCACCCTTGTTGCATGAACGTGTCGACAAACTCGAAGACTTCGTCGAGAAGGCAGCCTATTTCTTTGCCGGTGACGTGACCTACGACGACGAGGCGACCAAGGCCATGGTGCCGAAGAACAAGCAGCCTAAGGAAGCCGCCAAGATTCTTGCCGCTGTGGCCGAGGTTCTCGATGGCATGGTGAAGATCGATGTGGCGTCGATGGAGCAAAGCTTGCGGGAACTCGGTGAGAGGCTCGAGATCGAGGCGAAGTACCTTTTCATGCCAATTCGCGTGGCAGTGACGGGTCGCAAGGCGACGCCACCTTTGTTCGAGACCATGGAAGTTCTCGGCAAGGAGCGATGTCGTCGTCGCTTGCGTGGCGCTATCGAACACTTGAAGACGGTTAAACAATGACCTGAGGCGAATCCATGGCCAAGAAACGTTGGAGCAAACAGAAGTCTGGAACGCAAACAGGCAAACAGCGCAAGAGCAGAGTGCAAGGGGATGCCTCGGCTGGCGGTGCCGGCGGTACCGTTGGCGGCATGCGGCGCCTGATGAAGACCCTTGCCGGAACGGGCAGAAGTAAGGGCCCCAAGTCACCGGTCGAAAAGACATTCGATGTTATCCTGTGGATTGCGGTGATCGCGGCAGTGGGCTTCGCCATTTTCAAACGGTGCGGGTGAGCGTCGGTGGGGCTATCACGCCCCCGAAAATGGGGTATAAATGTGGTCATGTTAACCGTCGGAGACCTACTCAAATCGCATTTAGAACATGCTACGGATGCGCTCATGGAGCGCAGACCGGCGGTTCTCATCGAGGCAGTGGACGATCAAGAGAAGCTGCTGCGAGAGCGGGACACGAC
>Ga0208968_1002173_pt1 | contig 10038 bp, 7 predicted proteins | sample RifOxyA3_FD_184031 | JGI IMG/M metagenome (GOLD analysis project Ga0208968, IMG submission 184031) | Groundwater microbial communities from Rifle, Colorado - Rifle Oxygen_injection A3 (SPAdes) | ecosystem: Environmental > Aquatic > Deep subsurface > Groundwater | place: Rifle, Colorado, United...
GCTTCCGGTCAAACCTGCGTTTTTCAAAATGATTTAAAAGGCTGTGGTTCATCATGGTTTCCTTGTGGAAAGCATAAAAGATTCATTCCAGAGAGTCAAGATTCAGGCGCATTTAAAATTTCCAGGTGAAAAATCCCATTGACAAAATAAGCTCAATGGTTTAACCATTTGCATTATTTTAACCCATCTTCTTTTGTTCAGGAGAGAGCATGACAAACAGCAGAATCAAGGTTCACCCGGTTCTGGAGATTCCGGAAAAAGAGACGGTGTCTTTTTTCTGGAACCACACACCGCTGACGGCAAAAAAAGACGAGATGATCTCATCGGCGCTCTTTGCAAATCATATTAAAATCTTCGGCCACCACCACAAAGACGGCTCGGCCCAGGGCATCTTCTGCGCCAACGGCCAGTGCGCCAAATGCACGGTCATTGCCGACGGCGTGCCGGTCAAGGCCTGCATGACCGCGATCAGGGGAAATATGCGGGTCGAAAGCGTAGAAGGCCTGCCAAAGCTCCCCGATATCAGTGTTCCCCCAAAGATTAGTAATGTCGAACAGATCCATACCGATGTGCTCATCATCGGCGGCGGCCCGGCCGGGCTGTCCGCCGCCATCCAATTGGAAGAACACGGAATCCATGCCGTCCTGGTGGATGACAAGGAAGAGCTGGGCGGCAAACTGGTGCTTCAGACCCATAAATTCTTCGGGTCCGTGGAAGACTCCCACGCCGGCATGCGGGGCATGGATATCGGCCGACTCCTGGCCCAAAAGGTGGAGGGCGGCCAATATATAGAGGTCTGGAAAAAGAGCACGGTCCTCTATGTGTTTGATGATAAAAAAGTCGGCATCCTGAAGGACGGGGTGTATAAAATCCTTACCCCTAAGATTATTCTCAATGCCGCCGGAGCCAGGGAAAAATTCCTCCGGTTCAAGGGCAATTCCCTTTCCGGCGTCTATGGGGCCGGGGCCTTCCAGACCCTGGTGAACCGGGATCTGGTGAAGCCCACGGAAAAGCTTTTTATTGTAGGCGGCGGCAATGTGGGCATCATTGCAGGCTACCACGCCCTCCAGGCCGGGATACGGGTGGTCGGGCTCTGCGAGGCCCTGCCCCGGTGCGGGGGATACAAGGTCCACGAGGACAAGCTCCGGCGTCTGGGCGTTCCCATCTACGCCTCCCATTCCATTGTGTCGGCCAACGGAAACGAATCCGTGTCTTCCGTCACCATTGCCGAAATCGACCGGAATTTTGAAGTGATTCAGGGCACGGAAAAAACCTTTGAATGCGACACCGTATTAATTGCCGTGGGCCTTGAATCCGTTTCCGAATTCACACAAGAGGCGGAATCCGCCGGGATTCCCGTATTTTCCGCAGGGGATGCGGCGGAAATCGCCGAAGCCTCCTCGGCCATGTTCAACGGCAAAATTGCAGGCCTCAAGACGGCCCGGTATTTTAAACCGGAAATAAAGGACATCCCCGGTTCCTGGTATGAAAAAGCCGACATCCTCAAATCCCATCCCGGCCCTGTTCAGGAACTGGTGGCCCCGGCCGGTGAAGACGGTATCTTCCCCGTCATCCACTGCAAGCAGGAAATTCCCTGCAACCCGTGCAGCACGGTGTGCCCGGAAGGGTCCATCCACATGCAGGGAGACCCCGTCAAGGGACGGCCCTTCTTTGACGGCCGATGCCAAGGCTGCATGAAATGCCTGTCCATCTGCCCCGGCCTTGCCATTACCCTTGTGGATTATCGAAAGGATAAGGACAACCCCGTGGTTTTTCTACCCTATGAAATCTCCAATATCGAGATCCAAAAGGACGACCGGATCAACCTGGTGGATGTGGACGGCAACCCCCTGGGCGTTTTCCCGGTCCTGGGCGCAAAGCCCACAAAGGAAAGCAACCGCACCCAAGTGGTTAGGGTGAGGGTGCCAAAAGAAATTGCCAAAAAAGTGGTTGCCTTTACCATCCAGGACAGGGAAGTGATAAAGCCCCTGACCCTGAAAATCCCCGACGATCAGATAAGGAACGATGAGGTGGTCTGCCTGTGTGAACGGGTGACGGCCGGAGAGATCAGGGCTCTTGTGAAAAAAGGCATTACCGATGTCAACCAGATCAAGGCCGTGACCCGGGCGGGCATGGGCCCCTGCGGGGCCAAGACCTGCACAAACCTCATGGCCCAGATCTTCCGGGCCGAAAAAATCCGGCAGGAGGATATTGTTCAAAATGTCCGGCGGCCCCTGTATATCGAGGTCCCCCTGGGAAAATTTGCAGACGGAGGTCAATCATGAAATCCTATGATGTCATCATTATCGGCGCAGGCTCCATCGGGGTTCCGGCGGCCCTGTCCCTTGCCCAAAGCAAGGTTAAGACCCTGGTCATTGATGCCTTTGCCTCGCCGGGCCAGGGCCAGAATAAAAAAGCCATCGGCGGCATCAGGGCCACCCATTCGGACAAGGGAAAGATCTTCACCTGCAAGCGCAGCATCGAGATTTTTTCCACCTGGAAGGAGGTCCACGGGGATGATATCGGCTGGATTCAGAACGGCTACAGCTTCCCGGCCTATACGGACCGGGATGAACAGAAACTGAAGGATCTCATGGTCATCCAAAAATCCTTTGATCTGAACATCAACTGGCTAAGCCCCAAAGCGTATGAGGCTCTTGTGCCCGGCATCAATATGGAGGGCCTGAAAGGCGCCACCTATTCGCCGGAAGACGGCAGCGCCTCCCCGCTCCTGGCCGTCAATGCCTTTTATTTTAAAAGCCTGGAATACGGGGCTGAATACAAATTCCGGGAAAAGGTCACGGCCATCAGCATTGCCAATGACCGGGAAATCAAGGTCAAAACCGACAATGGTGAATACACGGCCGCCAAGGTCATCAATGCGGCCGGGAATTTCGCCCGGGATATCGGCCAAATGATCGGTCTTGAAATTCCTGTGACGCCGGACAGCCACGAAGGGGCCATCACGGAGCCGGTGGAGCGCTTCTTCGGTCCCATGATCGTAGACTTACGGCCCTCGGAAGACCCGGCCACGGCGGATTCCGCCAATTTTTATTTTTACCAGAACACCGAAGGCCAGGTGATCTTCTGCCTTACTCCCAAACACCTCATCACGGGAACGGCCGGCGAAGCCACCTCGGTCTTTCTTCCCCAGGTGGCCAAACGCATGGTAGCCCTTTTTCCCAAGCTGGCCAACCTGAAGGTCAGGCGAACCTGGCGGGGACAATACCCCATGACGCCGGACGGTTTCCCCATTGTAGGCGCTGCGCGGGAATACCCCAATTTCATCAACGCCGCAGGCCTTTGCGGCCAGGGCTATATGCTGGGGCCGGGCCTGGGAGAATTGCTGACGCGAATTGTGACTTGCGGTTTGACAAAAGATGATATAGAAGTTTTATCACATTTTAATTTATACCGGGATTTTTCAGGAGCTGAACAGTTTAAATAAAAGGTACAGGACAGTGTCATGTTTATAAAAGCAAAGCAAAGCCGGGTATTCCAGGATGTGGTGGAACAGATCCAGAATGCCATCATTAGCGGTAAACTCGAACCGGGCAGCAAGCTTCCGGCAGAGCGGGAGCTTAAAGACATGTTCAATACCAGCCGGGGAACCCTGAGGGAGGCCCTGCGGGTTCTGGAGCAGAAAGGCCTCATTGAAATCAAGCTGGGTGTTTCCGGCGGGGCCATCATCAAACGCATTGATACCGGCATCATGATGGAATCCATGGCCCTTCTCATCCGGTCCGGGGAAGTTTCCCTGGAACATCTGGCCGAATTCAGGATCAAAACCGAAGGAAGCATCGTGGAACTGGCCACCCAGCGGGCAACCAAAAAGGATATCAAAGAACTGGAAAAACTCTTTAAACGAGCCAAAACCTATTATGAGCAAAGCGACTGGGAAAATTTCCTTCTGACCGATGAAAAAATGCATACCTATATCGGCGTCATGACCCGGAACCCGGTGTTCCAGTTTGTGCAGAAGACCATCCACGACAATATCCACCTGTATTACAACGAATATCTGCCCATGGCCCAGGACAGGACCCTTGAAAACCTCATGGATTTCAAAAAAATCATTGATGCCATGAAGGCCGGGGATGCCGTTGCCGCCTCGGAGATTATCCGGGATCATATCAAACGGTTCAACGATAAGATGCTGGAAAAAACGCAGAAAAACCCAAAAGCATAAAGCTGTTACAGACTGTTTTTGTAATGGCGCAGAACCGAGCGCACCCCGTTCATCATGCTCACGTTGCCAAAGCAGAACAGCCTTATGAAATGGTCTTCCTTCAGGCGTAAGGCCCTGAATATCTCTTTTTCGGAAAGGCCCTTTTTCCAGAGGTCCACGATGGCGCCGTAGAGGTTCCGGAGAAAGTCAAGCTTGGCCCGGATGCGCTTTTGACCGTTTTCCGCCCTTGGGAAATGGCTGCACAAGAGCATGTCAAACTCCAGTTTTAAAATCCGTTCTAAGGATTCAATCTCGGTTCCCAGGCATTCATCGGCCCGGAAATATTTGATCCTGTCGGCAAGGTATAAATCTCCGGGAAACAGGATCCCGGCCTCCTCCAACAAAAAGGCCGTATGATCCGTTGAATGGCCGGGGGTGTGGACAGGAACCATGGGGCCCAGGACCGTGTCGATCTTTTCCGGGAAGGGCTCCACCTCCAGGGGCGCGGACTTTCCCCAGACATAGGTCTGATAGGGCCTGATCCTGAAGGGCCGGGCCATTTTTTCAATGGTGAGCGGGTGCCCGTAGACCCTTGCCCCCAAAGCCTCTTTAAGGGCGGCGGCATTGCCGCTGTGGTCCTCATGGTGATGGGTCAGAACGATTCTTTTGACCCGGTTCTCCTCTGCCAGGGCCGGCACCTCTTTTCTCATATGGGCAAGCCCGGTGTCGATCATGAGATCGCCCAGGATATAGCAGAAGGCGGTCATGAGGGGAGGCCCGGCCAGGGACCAGCCCAGTTTGTACCCCTTGACACCTTTGAATTCATATGTTTTTAAGAACCGCATGGCCTGTTCTTTATATCCCCTTTTTAAAATTTTACAAAGAAAAAATCACCCCCGGACTTGCTATTTGACCCTGAACTCTTTATAAAATAATTTAATCAGATAAATGATTATATTTTTAAAATCAGAGGAGCCCAAGCATGAAAACCCTTCCGGTCAAAACCCCCATCGACCCCATCATCGTCAGGCAGGAAATCCAAAAAATGGGGCTGAAATCCGTCGGCCTTGCGTCCATCCGGGAACTCAACCGCATCGTCAACAATATTGAAACCGCCTCAAATCAAAAATACATCCGCATGGAAATGGGCGTGCCCGGCCTGGAGCCCCCCCAAATCGCCGTGGATGCGGAAATAGAAGCCCTGAAAAGAGGGGTGGGCTCCAAATACCCGCCCTTTGACGGCATCCCGGAACTGAAACATGAGATCTCCCGGTTTGTCAAAAATTTCCTGGATGTGGACATCAGCCCGGAACCCTGCTTTCCCACGGTGGGGTCCATGCAGGGCTGCTATATGGCCATGATGTGCACCACCCGGCGCAAGAAGGGCAAGAACAAGATCCTCTTCCTGGACCCCGGTTTTCCGGTGAACAAACGCCAGGCCTCCGTCGTCGGCGCTCCCTTTGATCATTTCGACGTCTATGAATACCGGGGAGAAAAGCTCAAAGCCAAGCTGGAATCCTATCTGGAAAAGGGCGACATCGCCTCCCTCATGTATTCCAACCCCAATAACCCGGCCTGGATCTGCTTCACCGACCGGGAGCTTCAGATCATCGGCGAGCTGGCCACAACATACGACTGCATTGTCATGGAAGACCTGGCCTATTTCGGCATGGATTTCCGGCAGGACTATTCCGTTCCGGGCAAGGCCCCCTTCATCCCCACGGTGGCCAAATACACGGACAATTATATCCTGCTCATCTCCAGCTCCAAATCCTTTTCCCTGGCCGGGCAACGCATCGGCATGACCGCCATCCCGGACAAGCTCTTCAATTCCACGGGCGACAACATGGAACCCTGGTTCGGAACCAATAAATTCGGCTATGCCTATATTTTCGGGGCCATGTATTCCCTCAGTTCCGGCGTGTCCCATTCCAACCAGTACGGACTTTACGGCCTTTTAAAAGCCGTCAACGACGGTGAATACAATTTTGTGGCCGGCGTCAAAGAATACGGCGACCGGGCCCATGCTATGAAAAAACTCTTCACGGACAACGGCTTTCTCATCGTCTATGACATGGATGACACAGTGAAAATCGCCGACGGCTTTTATTTTACCATCTCCTACCCCGGCTTCACCGGCGTCGAACTGGTGGAAGAACTCCTGTATTACGGCATCAGCGCCATTTCCCTGACCACCACGGGCAGTGACCGGCACGAGGGCCTTAGGGCCTGCGTGTCCCTCACCGGTAAAGAAAGGTTCAAGGAACTGGAAGACCGGCTCCAGGCCTTTGAAAAAGACCATCCCAAAGCCAGCGGATTTAAAATCATCGCCTTGTAACACCATCAAGGCCCGGCGCAGACTTTTGTATCCTGTTTGTCCGGGCCTTGTCCTGCCTGACCGCCGATTCGTTTAATCCAGTGCCGCTCCAAGCCCTTCAATGAGCTGCGCAACCTCACCGGCCGTGGTGTAGTGGACAAAGGAAAGCCTCAGCACGCCCTTGTCAAGGGGGACGCCCATTCCCAGAAGCGGGCGGACCCCATAGAAATGGCCCAGCCCCACCATGAGTTTTCGATCCGTCAACTGCGCAAAAACCTCATCCAGGGGTTTCCGCCCGGGGAGGATGGATACCGTGGGCGCTCTCAGCCCCGGATCATCCGGCCCCAGAACCGTGACATCCTCCCGGTTTCGCAGCCAGTCCATCAGAGGCGTCAACAGACCTGTCTCATAGGAATGGAACAGTTCCCGAATCCGGCGGCCCCGCTCGGCAGGCTCGGTGTCTTCCGTAAAATGACGGGCATAGACCGCATCCAGGTATTCCGCCACACCCGCAGCCGCCGCAATCTGGGCATGGTCCGGCCCGGCCGGGGTCATCTTTTTCCGGACCACCCCGGCATTAAAATAATGGCCCTGGTTGGGCAGGGTGTCCAGGAGATCTCTTTTAATGGTCATGAGGCCAAGATGCGGCCCCCATGTCTTGTAAAGGGAAAAAAGGTAGATGTCCGCCCCCAGGGCCCGGACATCGGGCAAGCCGTGGGGAGCAAAGGAAACGCCGTCCACTACCACCCATGCCCCCACAGCCTTTGCCCTGGCCGCGATCTCTGCCACGGGGTTTACATGGGCAATGATGTTGGAACAGTGGGGAAAAGCTAAAAGCCGGGTCCTGGAAGAAAAAAGGGCGTCCAGGTCAGCCGGGTTCAGCCAGCCCGTCTCGGGATCAATCCCCCACTCCTTAACCACAATCCCCGTCTTTTCGAGACGCCGCCAGAACCCTGAATTGGACTCATGATCCTGGTTGGTCACAATGATTTCATCGCCTTTGTCCCAGAGTTCACGAAAGGCCTGGGCCAGGACATAGAGATTCTGGGTGGTGGACGGCCCGAAATGCACCTCATCCCCGCCCACATTCAGATAGGCCGCCATCCGCGCATAGGCCTCGTCCATGGCCGCGCCCGCAGCCATGGAGGCCGGGAAACCGTAATAGGGCTGGACCTTGGTCCGGGTATAATAATTGGTCAACCGGGAGATGACCTGGCGGCAGGCATAGGAACCGCCTGCGTTTTCAAAGAACCCCCATCCTTTTAGCGAGGGTTCTTCAAAGGCGGGGAATTGACTTCGGATAAACGTTGAATCCAGTTGGGGCATGGTATCCTTCCTTTCTTTAAATCAGGGTCAATGCCGGAAAATAGGACAGGACCTTCCTCTTTGTCAATCCCAATTATGTTCCCAAAAATTCCAAGCCGAGAAAATAGATATTTTCTTTTATTGTGTTCCAGCCCTTCCTGTTATATGAAATCCCATATGCAATCCCCGATCCCTGCATCAGGACTCTTTTCATCTGCCGATCGGGAATTGAAAAATGACCTTGGGTTTCACTTAGAGGTATCAAATTTTTAAAAACACAGAAACGCTGTGAGCCTTATGATGACGAAATATGAAGAAAAGCTTGCCGTATGGCTTAACACCAAAGAAGACGAACATCTGGAATTCAAGGAAGCCAAGCAGCAATTTGATTTTGAGATTCTGGTGAAATATTGTGTGGCCCTTGCCAATGAGGGAGAGGGCCATATAGTTTTGGGCGTAACGGACAAAAGGCCTCGGAAAATTGTCGGTACCAGGGCTTTCCAAAACCTTGAAAGGACCAAAGCAGGTCTCTTGGAGCGGTTGCATCTTCGGATTTCCATTGAAGAAATTCATCATCAACTGAAACGGGTTATCGTTATTGAGGTGCCACCACGTCCCATAGGCATGGCAGTTCAACATAAAGGGGCTTACTGGATGCGTGGCGGAGAAGACCTTGTACCCATGACCCCGGATATGCTGAAACGGATTTTTGAGGAGAGCGGACTTGATTTTTCCGCTGAAATCTGTCGACAAGCCCGACTGGAAGATCTTTCCGTAGAAGGGATTGAACGGTTCCGTACAATTTGGCTGAAGCGGTCAGGTAATACTGCTTTACAAGAACTTTCTCCAACGCAGATGCTGGAGGATGCAGAACTGATTATCGATGGGGGTATTACCTATGCCGCTCTCATCCTGGTTGGTACTCGAAAGGCTTTGGGAAAATTTCTTGCCCAGGCTGAAATTATTTATGAGTACCGGTCAAGCGAGGCATCGATCCCCTACCAGCAACGAAAAGAATTGCGCGAGGGTTTCTTGTTGATTTATGAATCTCTTTGGGAAACTATCAATCTCCGGAATGACATCTTTCATTATCAGGATGGCCTTTTTCGGCAGGATATACCGGTCTTCAACGAGTCGGTTGTGCGCGAGGCAATACTCAATGCGGTCAGTCACAGGGATTACCGTCTCGCCGGATCAGTGTTCATTCGACAATACCCCACACGGCTTGAGATTGTCAGCCCCGGCGGGTTCCCGCCAGGCATCACGGTCGAAAATATTCTTTGGCGGCAAGCACCCCGCAATCGCCGCATAGCAGAAGTCTTTGCCAGATGTGGGCTTGTTGAAAGATCTGGTCAGGGTGCAAACCGAATGTTCGAGGAATGCATTAAAGAAAGCAAGCCCACACCTGACTTCAGCGGAACCGATGATTATCAGGTATCCCTCACTTTGCGTGGAGATATTCAAGATCCTATTTTTTTACAATTCCTTGAAAGGATCGGCCGAAAGACGCTTTCATCCTTTACAACAAAAGATTTTCTCCTGTTGGATTCACTCCATAAAGGGACGCCGGTTCCTTCGGATTCCGAAGACAGGCTCGGGAAATTGCTTGATCATGGCGCCATAGAAAGAGCGGGAAAAGGCAAGTATGTCCTATCCAAAAGTTTTTATACGCTTACAGGCAAAAAAGGGGTTTATACAAGAAAGAAAGGCTTGGATCGTGAGACAAACAAAGCCCTACTGCTTAAACATATACGAGAGAACAAAAAAACAGGGACACGCCTCGATGAATTGCTTCAAGTTCTGCCATCTTTGACCCATCATCAAGTCCAAAATCTTTTGCGGGATTTAAAAAAAGAAGAGACTGTTTATGTGAGCGGCAAAACCCGAGGTGCTTTATGGTTCCCGGCAAATGAATAACACATTATGTTTGCAATCTTATTTACGTAATTCAAACGCAATATAAAACGCAATGCATATAAAAAAATATAATATAAACAGTAAGATATCTGTTGCATCATTGCGTTTTTGTGTCAGATGCGGGAAAACCAGCTTAAAAAGACAGACAAATACCCATTGGCAGCGGCTTTATGCCATCAGGCCGCCGTACAACCCCAGGCCGTAGGCAACGCTGGTAAAGGCGTTGCCGGTCCTGATCCTGCCCTTGTCCAGCCGTTTTTCAAACAGGCCCCGGATGAGGGGGATATAGGAAGACCCGCCGGTCAGGAAAACCACGTCGATATCGGCAGCC
>Ga0208968_1002174_pt1 | contig 10036 bp, 10 predicted proteins | sample RifOxyA3_FD_184031 | JGI IMG/M metagenome (GOLD analysis project Ga0208968, IMG submission 184031) | Groundwater microbial communities from Rifle, Colorado - Rifle Oxygen_injection A3 (SPAdes) | ecosystem: Environmental > Aquatic > Deep subsurface > Groundwater | place: Rifle, Colorado, United...
TTTCTATTGAAAATGGAATGGCATTGGTAAATAGCATCTTTACCATTATTGAAAACGCTCTTTATTACAATGATTTGAATAATAAATATTATTCTGAAGAAAATGGAATGCCACTGGTGAACGGCATGGCTTTGGTAAATGGCATGGCACTGGTAAACGGAGAGATAATCTTTGAAAATGGAATGGCACTGGTAAATGGAGAACTGGTGATGAACGCAACGGTTATTACTCAGGATGAAGCCGGAAATCCATTAGTCATAAGCGTTTTGGACGGAATGGCACTGGTAAATGGAATGCAACTGGGCAATGGCTCTGCTGTTGTGGAAAATGGCATGGCACTGGTGAACGGAATGGCATTAGTAAACGGAATGGCTTTGGTGAACGGCATGGCATTAGTAAATGGAATGGCACTGGTAAATGGAATGGCACTGGTAAACGATGTAACCGAAGCAACTGATCTAAACGGAATGGCTCTGGTGAACAGTTTCGAATTGGTGGATATGCAAAACCGAAGCCTGGTTTCGTCTCCGGCCGCATTAACCAATGTCCTGTCACAGGAGAATGGAATGGCTTTGGTAAACACACCTGAAAATATTGCTTCCGAATCATTTACAATGGTAGCAAATCATTTGTATGGCCAGGATGTGGTTAACGGAATGGCTTTGGTAAACGGAATGGCTCTGGTAAACGGAATGGCTCTGGTAAATGGAATGGCACTGGTAAACGGAATGGCACTGGTAAACGATGGAACGTTGGAAGACGGAATGGCGCTGGTAAACGGAATGGCTTTGGTAAACAGCGAAAGCGTAAACGAAAACAGCAACGAAGGTTTAATTGCATTTTTCAAGTAACACACACTCCATTGAATATAATGGAAGATTTTTGGTGGGAGGTTAATTTTGGTTCATGTACACCATATGCTGATATTAATCGGGATGAAATCTTAAATTACCAATTGGGCGAAACCCGCATCAACGGAAGTGATAATCAAACTAATGATTTATTGCCAGGAAGTACTGTTATTTATAAAACAAAGGAAGGTCGCTATGGAAAATTGGAGGTTCTTCAATATGGCTATGATTTGCAAATAAACTGGACCACCTTCGATGCTAATGGTAATATTTACGCTTTCGGTGAAAATATAAAATGAAATAGATTTTCATCCGGCATGCAGTAAAAAAATATTTGGTCAGCCTACGCCACCTGAACTTCCATACGAAGAAAATCAAGTGCGTGAGTTAGCGTTGCAAGTTGTTCAAAGCCAGATCACCGTTACTGGTGTACAAGCTAAGTTATCGTTGCATCTTACAACGGGTGAAAAAAGAGCTGAACCCAAACGATTTACCATTGTTGGCCTTTGGGGTGGATACATCCTCAAACCACAGGCGGCCAAATATCCTGAAATGCCGGAAGTTGAAAGTTTAACCATGCATCTGGCAAGCATCGCTAAAATTAAAGTAGTTCCTCACAGCCTGATTCGATTTAAGTCAGGTCAATTGGCATATATCACCAAACGCATTGACCGGATTGGCAAACAAAAACTTCACATGGAAGATATGTGTCAACTGACTGAACGATTAACAGAGAATAAATATTTAGCCTCCTACGAACAAGTTGCAAAAGCCATTTATAACTACTCGTCAACACCCGGGCTCGATGTAGTCAATTTTTTTGAACAGGTTCTATTTTCGTTTCTCACCGGAAATGCTGATATGCACCTGAAAAATTTCTCATTAATTTATGGGAAAGACCTGAAACCCACCTTGTCTCCAGCTTATGATATGTTGGCTACGGCAATTGTAAATCCTGACGATAAAGAAGATTGTGCATTGACGTTAAATGGCAAAAAAAAAGAAAATAAGATACAACGACTTTGTTGCATTCACCATCAATAACAAGGTACAGGCCGCTTTGGAGAAAATGTTTCAAGAGCACCGTATCATATTTTGGTACGACGACAAAGCCAAATTGACCGGTTTGTTCGAAAGTCTTCGGATTCCGGAAGTTGAAAAACTCATTATAGAAAACAATGAGTTTACGCTGAAACACCGCTTGCTGATCGAACAACCACATCAGCGTTTTCTGATTTATCAGCCGAAACCCAAACCCTTAGACAATGAAAACTGGCTGTTGGATATTCTTTTATCCAATTTCGAATTTCATACCGAACCATCCTCACTCTTCTTGCATGATCTGGAATTGCCACCGGAGTTTAAACCGATGATTCTGCAGCACGAGGCCTTTTTCACCAATGAGAAACGGATTTCAGAATTAAAATCACTGCTCGAACCTGAAGACCGGGAAAGCTACCTTATCAAAAGATGCATACCTGTTTGTTAACCGTTGGAAGGAAAACACCAAAGCCCGGCAAATCTTCGAAGATTGGAGTTTGCAATTGGAGGAGGATTTGGGTATCGAACCGTTTATTCAAAACCTGTCGGGTGAGTTATTGCTCGAAGCGGATACATTTTCTGTTATTGACAAAAAAATTATTGTTAGCCTAAAAGATTTTGTATTGAACGTAGCCCTGGCCAACTCAATCGTTCAGGAATGGATTGAAAAACTTTAAAAGATCAGACACTGAAGATTGAAAAGGCTTATGGCAATTCCTTTTTACTAAAATTAGGCAACAATTGGCAACAGGCCATTGACTTGATGCCGGAATGGAAAATCGATTCGGTAATCGGGCAAAAAGAGTTCTTCAGAAATTGGGTTGAACCTTACAGCAAAAGAGATAACCGGATATTTGTGATTATTTCAGATGCATTCCGTTACGAATCAGCCGTTGAGTTGCGTGAAATGATTTTACAAAAAAATACATATACCGCTGAATTGCAAGCTGCATTAGGCTCACTGCCTTCTTACACCCAGCTCGGGATGGCTTCCTTATTACCCCATAAAAATTTGACTTTTAACGAAAAATCTGACATTGTTTTTGTTGACGGACAAAGTACACAAGGCACTCCAAACCGGACAAAAATTTTGCAGAAATACACAAAAGAAAGCATTGCCATTGTTGCCGAAGATTTCCTGAAGATGAAGGCAAAAACCGAAGGACGGGAGTTTATCAAACCCTACAATATAATCTACATATACAGCAACCATATTGACAAAACCGGTGATGATAAAACTTCGGAATGTGACGTTTTTAAAGCTACAAAAGATGAATTCGATTATTTAATGAAAATCATTAAACAAATCGCAGGTATGAATGGAACAAATATGCTGATAACTTCCGATCACGGCTATTTGTATCAGCAAAACCGTTTGGATGAAACTGATTTTACCGACTTCACCCTTCAGGCGAAGTATATAAAACCAGCCATTGCGGACAAGATTTTCCCGCGCCAGTTACGGGCAGCATTTTATACCACATCCGGAAAATTAATCTCCGACTCTGCAAGTTTCATTTTCAACAGCAACGATAAAGATGCAGCAGCCCGGGAACAGCGGAAAACCTTCCTGTTTATTTCCGATGCTTCTAAATACAACGGTCAGGAAGTGATCTTAAAAAATGTTCCGGTATATGTATTGGAATACCTTCTCGGCATGTATTGTTCTACCGACGGGATTGATGTAACATGCCGCAGTGTTGGTATGGAGCCTGTAAACCTTGACGAAAATACCAAATGGCATCTGGTGGCTCGCATAATCCCATTTGTTGAGAAAAACTACAACATTTACGAATTGGGTCCGAGAGGTACCGAAAAATCTTATGTGTATGATGAAATTTCACCCTATTCGATTTTGATTTCAGGAGGACAAACTACCGTTGCGAATCTATTTTACAACATGAGCAGCCGAACTGTGGGATTGGTAGGATTGTGGGATGTGGTTGCTTTTGACGAAGTGGCCGGAATCAACATGAAAGACAAAGATGGCACCCAAATAATGAAAGGTTTTATGGCCAATGGCTCTTTTAGCCGTGGAAAAGAAAGCATCAATGCCGATGCCTCAATGGTTTTTGTGGGCAACATCAATGGCTCGATTGAAAATTTGGTGAAGACCAGCCATTTGCTTTCCCCATTCCCCAAAGAAATGATTGATACCGCTTTTTTGATCGGTTCCATCACTATCTGCCAGGCTGGGAAATACCCAAAATGCGTCCTGAATTTTTTACCAATTCGTACGGCTTCATTTCCGATTACTATGCTGAATGTTTGCGCGAATTAAGAAAACACAACTTTTCAGACGCGATTAACCAATACTTCAGACTTGGCAAAGATTTAAACCAACGGGATACGATTGCTGTAAAACGTACGGTAAGCGGTTTGGTAAAACTTCTTTTTCCTGATGGGAAATTCACAAAGGATGATATTCGCAAATGCCTTGAATATGCTTTGGTTGGAAGGAGAAGAATCAAAGAACAAATAAACGGTATTGGAAACATTAAAGGACTTGAATTGGCAATATTCCTTTCAATTGTTTCAGGGCTTACAGAACGGCCTTTGCTCACCCAATTAGCAGTATTAGGCTCAATGAGTATCGGTGAAACCATTATCGGCTCCGATAACCTTGCTGACTTTCTTCAGGTAGCAGCCGACAGCGGAACAAAAAAGGTTCTGATCCCTGCCATTGATATGATCCAGATCGGGGAAGTTCCCACCGACCTCATTGCCTGCCTTTACAAATCAGCAATTTCTGACATTGTTTTTCTGGTTATTGCTTAATTCGCACTTCTGACTTTGATTTCCACCTGTTTTTTCCAAGATGCATTTGTAAGCCTATTGAACCGCCAAACTCTCTGCCAACGAAAAGGCTGGGCTTCAGCGTAAACTTATCTTTTATCAGGATGTCACCGGCAAAATATCCACCTAATGCATACTCCTTGTCACCAAAAAGTCCAATACTCGGCATGATGCTTAATCCAGCCCTTCCAACACTATTGTCCACTTGTCCAAAACCGCTTCCTATCCCAATTTGAAACCCTCCAGGAGGGCCCATCAAATGATAATTAGCCATAATGTTGGATTCAACAAATAAATAATCTTTTTTCCCAACCCATAATCCGATACCAGGTACATATTCATTTGCTACACCTTCCCAGGATCCAACGCTTAAACCGAGTGTTCCTCCGGCGTACATGGTACTGTAGCTTGCTAATATATTAAAGGCAGTTGATTGATAACTGTATTCGTTCGGTAAATCAGAACGGTCGGCGTTAGAATAAATGTTTGTACTAATAGTAAGGTGGCGATTATCAGTGGGTTTGTAGTGATATGAAACACCAGCTCCCAGTGTGGAATAATCTCTTTTGAGAATTTCTGTCACATTTCCGTCGCAATCAAAATGCTTATCAGGGTAACTTCCTGAACTTCCAAAAGCATCGATGCTAAACCAGCCTTTATTACCCTTGGCAGAAATCTTATCACCTTTTTCTACATTCATTTGGCTCATAGTCAATAAAGAAAAGAGCAGTAACAAAGGGAAAATCCATCGAAGCTGTGGTGTAATTATTTTGAAGTATATATGATAAGAATAAACCGATAACAACAGGATCATAAAAAAAGTCAGCGTGAGAATCTCAAACGGTGCAAGCCAATTATTTGTCAAAGCCATAAAAACAGGAACACAGATAAACAGTAGAAATTCCTTGTAAAAATTAATATAATATGTTTTTTCCTCTTGAAAGGACTCTGTTCGCTGTCTGGTTTCCCGGTAAACAAGGATAAAGGCGATGATACTGGTTGCGCCTAATATCATCCATTGAACAATCTTGATTCCCAAAAAAGTTTCACCCAAGTGGCCAATCACAGATGAATCTCTGAAGAATTCATTGACAAACCGGAAAATGGTGTAACAAAGGATAGCAAAAAGGAACCGACTGCCTGTAGCTTTCCATGTTTTTCGGGTAAAATAAATAAGGAGACAAATGATCAGACAGAAAAGCATATCATAGATTTGAGTTGGGTGCATGGGAAGTGATAAAGCACTTGATGCTGGAATTTGCAGATGTGCAGCTTGTAATTGAAATACTTCAAAATTATTTCCATACTGCAATGCCCAAGGCAGATTAGTTGTGGTTCCATAACAACAACCACCAAAAAGACATCCAAAACGTGTAATTACAAAACCTATTGGTAGCGCATAAGCCAGGTTATCCAACACCGGACGTTCAAATTTAAGCCAGCGTTTAGCAATCAAAAGTCCGGCAATTAAACCCAGTATCCCACCCAGTACTGAGCGCCCGGTTTCAGGCAACCCATTACCTTTTAAAAGCTGCTGCCAACCAGCAGCATTAATGGTGATCAGTTTGTCTCCAATGATGAAAAATAATACACCAAATAGTGTAATTAACAACCAGGTGCTTACCGGATATTTTTTTCTTAATCCGGCGAAAATAAAAATTCCTGCTGATATTACAAATGCAGCTAAATAGAACAAACCATACAAAAAGGAATGTTCGCTTGTGGTAATGATAAATAGATGTTTCATGGACTTTCTTGTTTATCGGAACATTAATTTTTTTATGAATTTCAATTCAAAAAACTATTTTATCCAATTAACTAACGACTCCCTTCAAAATGATAAATTTGATGAACATATTAAAACTTCTTTCCGCCGAAAGCAAATAATTGTAATCAATATAGTCAGTAAAAATAAATTGAGTATAAATTACTGTGTCCTTGCCAGATATTTTCCCGGCATAAGGATTAATAATATTTTGGGGGGTTAAACTTTCTTCTATACCAACACATTCTGGAAATTGAGGAGATAAATCATCCTTTAGAAAATTACAGCTCAACATTGCTGTCATAATTGTCACTATAGCGATTAAGTTATTCATACTTAGGCATATAATAAAACTCTTATTTTAATTAACGATTATCTGATAAAAAATGTTTATTTTTTATCAGACATATTGGTTTTTCATACAATCGTTTAATCATTTTGGCCTCTGATTTTCCAGATGATTAATAAATAAATCAAATTTCCTCTTACAAACTATTTCTATATAAGCATAATCCATTTTATATATTGACATAAAATTATTGCGCCATAACCAAAGCTAAATCCTAAATCTGTCCTTTCACCGTTCTTAACAACTCTCTAAATTTGAGTTATTAATAATATCAGCCACCTCATTTCACTTTTGTTTCATCATTCTCTTGGGGCATTAGATTGAAAATTTTAAATGGATCATAAAACAAGTGGAGGTATACTATGTCAAAATTTTCTCAACTCGTGTCCTATTTCGAAAACCTTGCACGTTTGCACAAGGATATCGGTCACACCGACAGTGAAAAGCATTTCTTCCGGATGGAAGTCGATGAAGTATTGGGTGGAATCAACCGGACGGATGTAAAACATCCTTTTCTTATTTTAGAAGGCTATAGCTACGACTTTACCGATGACAAAAGCGACAATCTGCTCAAAAATCGCCGTGGCGCTTTTATGCTGATTGATCACGTTTCTGACCAAACTGACTTTGAAGCCATTCAATTAGTCTGGGAAAATATGGAAGAAATCGGGGATGAACTTCTGGTCCGGATGACAGCCGATAAACGAAACCCTCTGGCACCGGCCATTCGTGATTTTGATTTTTCAACAGTGGAAGCTTCTCTTCTTGCCAATGAATTGGATGGAAATTACGGAATCCGGTTTACATACGTTCTTACTTCACCGCGAAGCAATGAAGTGAATCCTGATAAATGGTTGACCAATAACGTCGAATAAAATGGGATTTCTCAAAAATAATTACGGCAGTAACGGTAATTTAAAAGGTCGGAAATCAAAATACATTTCCAGATCAACGGGCAGTCAGCCAGATTCGCAAACAGTACAGCAGCAAAATGCATTGGTTCTAAAATGGGCTCCAATGGTTCGAAGTTCCCTTCGTAGAAGCGCTCGATGGTTTTCGGATGGAAAAACGGAATCATTTGTTATACGAGATGGCGGCAAACAAACCGAAAAGAAATTGGCAGCCAGTATCATGAGCAAAGTCGGAAAAGAATTCGGTCTGGCCAATTATGTCGGGTTCTCCTTTGAACGACATGGTGTGTTCGTACATAAGGGAGTTGGCCGGGGCTATCAGTCCGATGGAAAAGGCTTTGTTACCAGAACAGCCAAGTACCCGGCAAGGATTCGTGAACGTGTAGCCGTCGAATGGTTCAATCCAGTGCTGGATCGAAACATTCCTATCCTGGCCAATGAACTGGCCAATATTAATGCCGATGCTGCGGTGAATGCAACACGAATGAGAATCAGTTAATAAATGTTCGTTGGATTTTTTTCTTCTTATTTGATTTTCGGTTGTGTTGGGTTTCGTAAAAAGCTAACCGTAATAGCAAGGATTCCAGCAATAAAATCAAATCCAACACAAATAAACATAGCCGTTGAAACACCAGACATAACAGGATCCGTGTGACCAGCAAATGCGGCAGCACCATCAATAAACATGAGGCTCAATAATACAAGAATTACTCCCACAGTAATAAGATTTCCCTTTTTAACACGGCCAAATTGTTTATTGATACGAATTGCCCAAAAAAGTATAGCAACAATTATAAGATGTAGTAATACAAATACCCAAAGACCATTTGCTGCACTTTCAGGTGTTGACATTGGGGATGTATCAACCTTCACGGAAGGAATAACAAAAGAAGCGACTACGAGGACCACAATAATAACCAGTCCGGTTACGGTATAAAGCAGACGACGCCAATTAATTTCATTAATCATAGCTGGGTTCTCCATTTTAAGTGACTAATTTTCAAAAAACTCATTCTTCTATTAAATAAATATACAATTTTTTCTTGTCCTTTCCCATCTTTATATTGCACCCGATATTTGAGTTTACAAATGATCAAGATCCAAAACCTGGAACTTGAAACCTGAAACTTGAAACTCTTTTATCATGGCACAATCTTACAATCGCCGAATAAACCTTTACATTAACGGAAAGGAAGTTTCCAACAATAAATCAAACTGGATGAACTGTCCAAAAAACAGGAAATCGGCGATGCCGTTTTCTCAGCTGCAAATGATCTGTTTGGTGGGTTGGCCGAACTGGCCGGAAAAGAAACGGCTTTGGGAAAAGCATTGTTCCTTTTTCAGCAGGCCGCAGCCATTGGGCAGGTCGTATTTAATACCGAGGTTGCGGTTTCCAACGGCAAACTGGTAATTACTTCAGTAGAATAAAAAATTAACCGGGTGTGCTTGACCAATCCTGAATTTAACTAAGGAGACCCTTACAAGCCCGAAAGGTATCGGCAATTTACTCATGCTTGAATTGGAAATCCAAACAACAGATCGGTTATTAAACGGAATACTTTGGACTCTTGGACCGTACCTCGATGAAAAAGGGGCAATCATGGATCGTCCGTGGTTGTTCGAACTGGCCGAAAGCTACAACGAAATTATAGCTATGCTTCCAGCTCATTGGAAATTAGAACATCATCAATTTTTACATTACGATTAATCATCTTAAATCAAAGTATCATGGATTATTTAGTCATAGGTTCAAATGGATTTGCCCAAATGGGTGATTCTGCATTTTACAACAAACAGAAAATTGAAATGCGGGTGCTGATGGATTTTTTTCACTCCAATTTTCCCATTCCGCAGAAATTCAAAACTTTGGTGAACTACTCAGCAAAAACATTTCACCACGATTTTGGCGACTATCAGGAAATAGTGCTTTGGTACCAACGTGAGTATTTCGATTCGCTGGAAGAATCAGAAGTTGAAACCGATCAGGAAATGTTTGACTTGTTCTGGTCCTGGTTCAAGGTAATTGAATCTGTTGACCTTGAAACAGAAGAACTGACCGATCAAATCAAGGCGGCTTACTTCAAATCAATTGATGTTTCAAAAGGAGAACATTTGTCGGTATCAATTGCATCCTAAAAATCGGGGGACTAAAAATCCCCTTTTTTAGTCGCTGCGCTTCTCATTCAAGTTGTCCTTTCCCTGTCTGGTCACATTGCCCAATTTTGATCCACATTCATTTTTAAACTCAAATAATTTATCACCATGAAAAAAATTCTTTCAGTAATGATTTTGATGATCGGATTGATCTTCAGCTTTCCGCAGG
>Ga0208968_1002175_pt1 | contig 10031 bp, 7 predicted proteins | sample RifOxyA3_FD_184031 | JGI IMG/M metagenome (GOLD analysis project Ga0208968, IMG submission 184031) | Groundwater microbial communities from Rifle, Colorado - Rifle Oxygen_injection A3 (SPAdes) | ecosystem: Environmental > Aquatic > Deep subsurface > Groundwater | place: Rifle, Colorado, United...
TCTCAAAAAGAAGGAAAGCCAAATGCAGCTTTATGCTATCTTTTGGAAGTCTACTTTGGAATTCGCAAAAATAGAATATATCTAAAGCATGGCATAATTAAGGATGATCAAAAATGGATTTATTACAACGTGTCCAAAATTAGCTTAATGTGCTGTGCTACCGATAGAGAATGTGATTATATAAGGAAAAAATTTGGTTACCCTGAAGAGAATGTACAGCTTGTTGGGTTGTGTCGATTTGATAATCTGCTGACAGAACATGAAACGAAGAAACAAATTTTAGTATTGCCAACGTGGCGAGAATGGCTCGGTCGAGTATCAAGTGATACAAAAAAGTACGAAAATGCAATACGCATTCAAGATACGGAGTACTTTCGCACGTGGAATGATTTCTTAAAAAACGAAAAACTGTCTGAAATTATGGATAAATATGGATACACATTACTTTTCTATCCGCATCCTAGTATGCAGCAGTATCTGTCACTATTTGATATTGGCGAAGCGAAAAATATTACGATAGCAAGTGGGAAAAAGTATGATATGCAGCAGCTTTTGATGGAATCATCAGTATTGATAACGGATTACTCTAGTATATATTTTGATTTTGCATACATGCAAAAGCCCTTGATTTATTACCAATTTGACTACGAAAAATATAGAGCCGGACAGTATCAGGAAGGATATTTTTCTTATGAGAGAGACGGCTTTGGGCCAGTAATTAAAGAGGAAACTGAGTTGTTGTATACGCTCGAAGAAATACTTTGTAGAGATTGTATAAATGAAGATATATATAATAAGAAAGTTGATGATTTCTTCTCTTACAAGGATGATAAGAATTGTGAACGGACTTATAACGAAATCCTAAAGCATTAATTAATATAGGCGGTAAATGGGACTATGATTGAAACACCTAGAGTATTAATAATTAGTAACGAAAGCATATCAAACAGCAGTTCAAATGGTCGTACTTTGCGCAATTTTCTTATTGGTTGGCCAAAAGAGTGTATTGCACAGTTTTATATTCAAAATTCTATGCCCGATTACGAAGTCTGCGACAATTATTTTCGTGTTTCGGATAAAAAAGCATTAAAGGCATTCTTCGGTATGAAGATAAAGAAAATACCTCAGGACACTATAAAGAATGAAAAAACAAACCCTAATCTAAGAACACCTAAGGGTCGTAACGCATTAACTATGATGGCTCGGGAAATTGTATGGAATAGCAACAGATGGAAAAACAGTGGATTTGATGAATGGGTAGAGAGCTTTAAGCCAGATGTAATCTTATTACAGGCAGGTGATTCAGGATTTGCATTCAGGCTGGCAGAAAACTTATCGGATAAGTACTCGCTACCCTTAGTGATTTATAACAGCGAGAATTTTTATTTTAAAAATTACGATTATTTTCGTGCAAAAGGATTAGCACACTGGTTTTACCCGGTTTTCCGTAGACATTTTTGTAAACAGTTAAAAGAAACGGTTGAAAAAGTACAGAAATCGATATACATATGTGATATGCTGCAAAATGATTATGATTGCGAGTTTCACAAGCCATCAGTTTCGATTTACACAGCAACCGAGATGAAGCGTTTAGAAGCCGTGAATTCTCATCAAGCATTTGTTGTTTCGTATTTGGGGAATCTTGGAGTTGGACGACATGAGCCACTTATCGATATCGCAACTGCTCTTCATTCTATATCAAGCGATTACTACCTAGATATATACGGAAAAATGCCGGATGAAGATACTAAAAATGCCATGCTAAGCTGTCCGGGAATTCGTTATAAAGGTTTTGTATCATATGATGAAGTACGGCGCGTGATGGGAGAAAGTGATGTATTGGTGCATGCAGAGAATTTCAATGCTTTTTTCAGAGAAGGCTTGAAACGTGCTTTTTCTACTAAAATTGCCGATACTCTAGCAAGTGGAACATGCTTCCTTTTGTATGCACCAGAGGAAATAGCATGCGCACAATATCTAAAAAAGAACGAAGCGGCTTATGTCGTATCAAATAAAGAGGAATTGGTAAGTATTTTGTACCAACTCGCAGAATCTCCGAATAATAGGGACAAATATGTCGAAAAAGCAGGTGCCTTGGTAGCAAAAAACCATTCTGTAAAGAAAAATGCGGAGTTATTCCAAACTGTGCTAATCGAAGCAGTTGAAGACTATAACAACAGAATTGACAAATAAGTGAATTCGTGGAGGAATTATAAGATGAGTCGCCTAAAGACAATCACAAATCGAATTACAAACAATCCAAGAATGATTATTTCCTACATGAATGCTGCAGGACTGTTTAATTTGTTGTCTGATAAAACTGTTTTGAAGATACTGTGGTGGGTTAGAACTGGTAAGAAACTAAATTTAGATAAGCCTATAACATTTAATGAAAAACTACAGTGGTTAAAATTAAATAATCGAGATTCGAAATTAACATCAATGGTGGATAAATTTAGAGTACGAGAATATGTTGCAAAGACAATAGGAGAAGATCACTTAATTTCATTAATAGCTGTGTGGGATAAACCTGATGAGATTGACTTTGATGCTCTTCCAGATCAATTTGTCCTTAAATGTAATCATAATGCCGGTGTTGGATTGTGTATCTGTCGGGATAAAAGCTCGTTGAATCAGCGACAAGCAAAGAAAAAACTAGAAAAAGGGCTCTCGCAAAACTTTTATTACTCAAGCCGAGAATGGGCTTATAAGGACGTTCAAAGAAAAATTATATGCGAAAAATATATGGAAGATGCATCAGGCAATGGTTTGCGCGATTATAAGTTTTTTTGTTTCAACGGAACTGCTAAGTTTATATACTTATCTGAAGGTTTGGAAAATCACAACACGGCAAGCATTTCTTTTTACGATTTAGATGGCAATGAAATGCCTTTCCATAGACAAGATTACAAAACGTTTGATCACAAACCGGAAATGCCTGACAACTTAAACGAAATGATTGAAACAGCAAACACATTGGCAACAGATATCAACATTCCGTTTGTTAGGATTGATTTATACTCTATAAAATCAAAAGTGTATTTTTCTGAAATGACATTTTATCCAAATTCTGGTTACATTCCGTTTGATCCTGAAGAGTGGGATGCAACATTGGGAACGTGGATACAATTATAAACAATCAAAGCAATATCTACCACTTGCTTCAAATATTTAAGAAATAAGGAGGGTATGATTTATAAGGCTACCAAGTAAATGTTTGATTATCGAATCAAGCCTAATAGTCAGATGCTTTCTTGAACCCTTAGTGACAATCATGCGTTTTTATCATGTATAATAAGGTAAATATTAAATGGTTTGGGGCAACAACAATGGGAATTGCCGCTTGCATATACCTGCTTTCGCAACAATGCCCAAGTTACTATAATTTGTTGCCAATCATCCCCTTGACTTATGGAATCTTGAATTTTCTTTTTGTTGTTGTAGTCTCTGAAAGAAGTTTATCAAGCGTAGTAGGAATTATGTTTAACGGTGTAATGCTATTCCGTGCAGTTGTGATGCCTATACTTTTACAATTAGGAGATTATACAACCTCTCTTACTGTAAATATAGAACAAAATATGCCAATAGCTATTTTGCTATTCTCATATGAAATGATCTGCGAGTACGTTCTCCTCATTATTATGTTCAAAAGACATAGCAATAAGTACGGGAAGGCAATTATACAAGAAATTAAACCAAATTATAGATATGGTCGGCTTGTTGGATTATTAATCGTCGTCTTAGCTGTATGCTTTATTCTCGCGCCTATGGCTGTGACATATTATCGTACAATATTCGGCATCACCGAGTACGAATATACAGGATTTGACAGTCGAACGATAATAAGTACATACGCAACAAATTTCTTTAGCAAGTTTGGTTTGGTTACTTTCAGATACATTGTAAATATAAGTAGGCTAGTAATACCTGCGATAATAATTTCTATCATGAAGAAGCGAAATGTGCGCGAGAAATACGCATTCATTGTTACATTAGCTTCCGTATTTGTGTTTGATATGCTGTTAGTTGATGATACTATTGCTACAAGTATTGTAAATGCGCTTATTACAATAATCTTTTATAATAGGCTTTACAGTGACCCGAAAAGAACCAAAATATACTTTGTATATGCGTTTGTTGCTGTGGTGGCGTATTTTGCTTTGCGACTGACTTTGACTAGCGGTGGTTCCCTCTACACTAATATTTTCACAAAAATATCAAACATTGCGCAAGCATATTTTCTTGGAACCAGAAACATTGCAGCGGGCTTGAATCTTACAACAGAAGGATGGGATACGCTTAAATACATGGTTTACGAGTTTCTTAAAGGGGTCCCATATGCAACAACAATTTTCGGCCTTGATAGCACAAACATCTCAACTTTGTTTAATAATGCGAATAATTGGGTTGGACAGATAGTGCCTGCGATTTCTAGCGGGTCATTATACTTTGGGAAAATATTCGCCCCAATCTATCCGTTGCTATTTCTGTATATTAGTTTCAAGGCAAGTAGAGATGTTGAAATTAAAGAAAAACCACTTTATGTTCTGTCATCAATAACCATATCTGTTTATGCGCTGATGGGTACATCGATGTATTCTCCTGAGGCCACATGGTCATTCCTGTTTTGTATCGGAATTCCAATTAAATTACTTTCTAACTTGTTTGAAAAGGTTAAAAAGTGATTATGTAAAAATTGCGATAAATTGAGAGGTGCGGCAATTATGAGGATATTATGGGTTTCTGCACGATTAATAGGGCCAGCTGCGAAAATAGTGAATTCTGATTACAAAGGGACAAGTGGTGGCTGGATTCAAACTGAGTATGAAGCGCTTGAGCACGAAAAACATGAAATGTTTTATATCTGCGGAACAAGAGACAAAACTTGTTTGCATAAAAAAACAGATTCTGGTGAGGTTTTTTGCGTACAGCTTCCAATGATCTCAAATGGCATCCCTGCTTCTAAAAATATGATAAAACAAATACAAGGAATAATAAATAGGGTTAATCCTGATATTATTCAACTGTGGGGAACTGAAACATGCATACAAGATGCAGTGGCAGCGTGTTCAAAAGAGATTCCTAAAGTAGTTTTTATACAAGGATTAATTGGAATACATAATCGTTATAAAGGTGGATATATTGACATCTCTAACCCGGATTATAAGAGTTACATTCCCGCACATCGAAAGTTCTTGCAAAAAGTAAGGAATGTTGCGTTCCGTGGTCAAATTGAAATAGAAAAAAGAATATTTCGTCAATGCCGCAATATAATCCTGGATAATGATTTTACTCGGGCATACTGTATGTCTGTTGATTCGAACCTAAACTTTTATGAACGACACCTAAATGCAAACCAAGTGTTTAGAGACAAAGTCTGGTCTGTACAAAATGCCGACAAAAACAGCATATTTACAGTATATGGAGCTTCACCAGACAAAGGGCTTCATCAGCTGATTAAAGCAGTATCTTTGTTAAAAAACGATTATCCAACTATAAAAGTATATATTCCAGGTCCATTCTCTGTTGATGAAAACGGTATACTCAAGGTTTCTCCAAAAACATCGTCATTAGAGCGTTGGTTAAGCTCCTATATTAACCAAAACGGTCTTCAACGAAATATCGCTTTTGTTGGATCACAAGATGGGGCTGGAATGGCCAATCTAATAAGAAAATGTAATGTGTATGTCAATCCTTCTTGTATGGAAGTACATGCACTCTCACTAAGAGAAGCGATGACAGTTGGTGCTCCTTGCATATCATCACTTTGTGGAAGTGTTGCAGAATATTTGGAAAATGGAAAGAACGGTTATTTGTATCGGTATGAAGAATATGAAATGCTTGCTTTTTTAATAAGAAAAATACTGTTATCAGAGGAGTTAGCAGAAAAATTGGGAAGAACAGCTAGAGAAGATATGAGTAGATATTTTATGCAGAGCAATGATCAGCCACTTGATTTAATATACAGCAACATAATTGCGGAAAATAATGTATAATGGCAGGTTTATCAAAGTTTACTAAAAATTTATCGTGGGTTTTCTTTGGCAACGCAATTCATGCAGTGTTTCAATTCCTGCTTATTGTTCTGGCTGCGCGAATCTTAACAGTGCATGACTATGGCTTAATAAATTATGCAACGTCTTTGGTGTCTTTGTTTTCTGCCGTATGTACTCTTGGTTTCAGCGGTGTTATTACAAAAAAGTTTGCAGAAAATGAACAAAAAGGCGGAGCTTACCTTTGGTCTACAATATTGACAAGGATTGTGATTTCATTTCCTGTATTGATAATTTTACAAGTCATAGGATATTATCACAGCCCAGCGGATACTGAGTTCCATAAGATAATGGCATGCCAGTCTTTATCCATTTTATTTGCCTCTGGTGACCTCTTTATATATTGGTTTCGGTATAAGTATAAGGCTTCTATTGTTGCCATTGTTAGCCTTGCATCCTTTGGAATTATGGCTGTTTGGCGCATAATTGCGTTATTTCTATTAAAAAACACAATGGTGTATGTCTTTGGAACAGTATTTGAGACGGCGTTACTGTCTATTATTCTTTGTGTAATATATTTAAAAATGAAGCAGCCGCGCCTTTATTTTAGCCTGGACGCATTAAAACGAATGATGGCTATTTCATATCCCTTTATTTTTTCGGCTATTCTGTCCACAGTTTACGGACAAACGGATAAGATTATGCTTGAGTCAATGGTGGGCACGGAAGCCGTTGCATATTATTCTGTTTCATTGACTCTTGCTGGTGCAATTTCAATAATACCAACTGCGTTGATTGAAGGTTTTCGACCTGAAATATTTACGCAAAAGGAAAAAAACATTGAAGTGTATAGAAAACGCTTAAGGCAATTGTACTGTTCTGTATTTTGGATTTGCGTGGCATATTGTACTTTGATAACATTAATTGCACGTCCATTGGTTATGCTCTTATATGGAGAAAAGTATATGCCAGCAATTCTTTCTCTTTCTTTGATTGTTTGGTATACTTCTTTTTCCTACTTCGGCGCTATAAATAATATTTATATGATAGCAGAAAGCAAGACGAAATGGGTGCTGATTACAACATTGATTGGCGCTGCCCTAAATGTTTTGCTAAATGCTTTATTAATTCCTTTATTAGACATAAGGGGAGCGGCGCTAGCTTCTCTAGTAACACAGATATTTGTTAATTTTATTCTACTTGCCATTATAAAACCATTACGAGAAAATTTTCGCATCATCCTCAGTGGTATATGTTTTAATAACATACTAAAGAATAACCGAGGGGGATAATATGTTTACAGGAAAAACCCTAATGATAACTGGAGGTACGGGTTCTTTTGGCAACGCAGTGTAATTGTCAAAACCTAAGCACTTGAGTAAAGAAAAAGCCCAACCCAAAGGTTGGACAGTATTCGCTATTTTTTAGTTTTGTAGCGGTTTGCCGGAAGCTCTTTGGACCAAGGAACAAATTTTTCAATCAGTTCTGGGTGCTGTTTGAAATCTGTATTCGGCATTTGCTTTAATAAATAAACCAGATAGTCATCTGCTTCCGGAAAATCTCATCCGATCGTCTGCCATTGACTGGGATCATTTCTCGGATTTAATTCCGGAGGTGATCGAAAATGAATGAGAAAAGCGCGCGCTTTTTTAAGCAGGTTAGAGGACGCCCGTTTAGTATGTAGTCTGCGATGGCCGTTCCAACGCTCTTGTACAGAGGTAAATGTATTGGATTTTGGTTTTTTCCTTGAATCAGATGGATCTCATTCTGAAGCCAATTAATGTCTTTAAGCTGGATGTTGGCGATATCTCTAGTGCGAAGCCCGGTACTGGCTGCTAAAATCAAGAGGGCATAGTCCCGTTTTCCGACTGCTGTGCTGCGGTCAATTTGTTCAAGCACAGCAGTCAGCTCATCCTGGGGCATGCACGGATAAATCTTTTTGTCTCTTGCCCTGGGTGCCATGAGTAGTCCTGCATAAGGAAGACCGGTCATTCCCGAATCAATCAGATACCGATCCAGTTTGCGCAATGAGTCAATCACATCATCCATACTTCTAGGTCTGGAACTTGAAATGCTATTTAGAAACGACTGAACATGCTCGCTTGTGATCTGAGAAATATCGTGGATTGCATGGTTCAAAAGAAAATAACAGTACCGCTGAGTATTGAAAGTATACTGCGTTTTCTGGATGCTGAGCAATTGAGTGAGTTCGCAGTGCCGGCAACTAGTAACTCAAGCCTATCCGGTAATGCCTCGTTGCAGATTTTGGCAGGTCCTTTCCATACAAAAGTTCCAGTTTGGTATACTTCCCGGAGTATTCGAATTCCTCGTGAACGAACGTTGAATACATTTCTGGAGATTGCGTCAGTTTGAAACTTTCCTTCATAAATGTGTTCGAGCTCTTTCATCAAGTCTTCGCTGTAGATGTCTGTTTCTTTGCTGGCATAGAAATCTGAAATTGGTTTGAAGGCGCGTGATTCACTCACTTTCAGTGAGTTTTCTGCTAACCCCACCTCTTACTTCAAAATCTGCTGTTCTTTATTAATGAGATTTGCAGTTTGATATACAATCATAATTTATGCCTCCATTGAATTCAATTCTTTGTTTTGTGAATTCAATATACAGCATACGGTCGAAAAACATTATCCCGATAAATTTAAACGGAAGCGGCGGTAAAATGGCGTTCTCAACCAAAAGTCGGGATAAGTTCTGGGAGGGTTTGGCACTGTAAAGTGCCATTCTAGTCGACCCAACTTATCAGGTTATTGTGAGCTTGTGAAAACTAGGGTTCATATCGATGTTTATAGGGTGTAGGCACGAGAAGTATACTCTCAATATAAACGAATACCCACAAACTAGAAAAATCTCTGATATAAAAGGAGTACGCCGATGGAAAATATAACATTTAAAACACTATTGCCACAAACCCAAATCCCCAAGAATTTGTCCCACCCACTTAACATAGCAGTAGCAGGGACAGGTTATGTAGGCTTAGTTTCAGGCGTATGCATGGCCCACAGAGGACATAATGTAACCTGTGTTGATATTGATGTGAAAAAAGTAGAAATGATGCAGCAAGGTATTTCTCCCATATATGAACAGGACTTAGAGGAGTTAATGCATCTTAATAGAGATAGACTAACCTACACCACTGATTATAAATCAGCTTACAAGAATGCAGACGCTATCTATATTGGCGTTGGAACCCCAGAACAGCCTGATGGATCTGCTAACTTGTCTTATATAGCGACCGTTGCTAGACAGATTGCAGAAACCGTGGAACAGGACTGCCTCGTTGTGGTGAAATCCACAGTCCCTGTGGGAACCAATGACAAGGTGGAGCAATTTATTAAGGATTTTATGCCAACTGACCTTGAGAATGAGGCTCTTGGTAGAACAAAGAACATAAGGATCCAGGTAGCCAGTAACCCAGAATTCTTAGCCCAAGGTACGGCGGTGCGAGATACATTGGAAGCGGCAAGAATTATCATCGGCACGGATAGTAAGACCGCTGAGGAAACCTTGATAAAGGTCTATGAACCATTTGGCTTGCCGATCGTATCCGTGTCCCGAAGGTCCGCTGAGATGATTAAATACTCTTCCAATGACTTTCTGGCCTTGAAAATATCCTATATGAACGACATTGCTAATCTCTGTGAATTAGTAGGCGCGGATATTCAGGACGTGGCTAAGGGGATGGGATTTGATAGCAGAATTGGCGATCGGTTCTTAAATGCTGGAATTGGGTACGGCGGTAGCTGCTTCCCCAAGGATACGAAAGCCCTGGAGTATTTGGCGAAGCAAAATGGTTATGAGCTGAGGACGGTTAAGGCGGCCATTGATGTGAATAAAGACCAGAAAGTACTTTTGTATAAGAAGGCCTGCCAGAGACTGATTACCTTTAATGGGCTAAAAGTTGCGGTACTTGGATTGACCTTCAAGCCAGGAACCGATGATTTAAGAGAGGCGCCATCGTTAGAAAATGTGCCTTTGTTATTAGAACAGGGGGCAGATATTTATGCCTATGATCCGGTTGGG
>Ga0208968_1002177_pt1 | contig 10027 bp, 8 predicted proteins | sample RifOxyA3_FD_184031 | JGI IMG/M metagenome (GOLD analysis project Ga0208968, IMG submission 184031) | Groundwater microbial communities from Rifle, Colorado - Rifle Oxygen_injection A3 (SPAdes) | ecosystem: Environmental > Aquatic > Deep subsurface > Groundwater | place: Rifle, Colorado, United...
TTGGCGTGGCGCCAGGCCGTCAGATTCTAGGAACGAGGACTGAGCATATTGGAATATGTGAGGGACGAAGTGACGACGACGATGACGGCCTGCCGCCACGCCCCGGAGGGCGGCCAGCTCTCTTGGCCGGTTTCCGCGTTACTCGGTCGTTACATAGCTCAGGCTATGCGCCGCCCTCGTGCCTTGAAACCGGCTCAAGATAGCTGGCCGCAAACTGCCAAGCTATTCTTGCACGGACCCTTAGGCGGAACGGAGGCGGACGATGAGAGGAAGTGAGTGTGCGGCATGGCACCGGGGGCCCACGTGGGTTGAGTCCGTCGACGGGCTCACGGCTCGACGGTTTACGCTCGTGGAGCTGCTCGTGGTTATTGCGATCATTGCCATCCTCGCGTCCCTGCTGCTGCCGGCACTGCGTCAGGCGCGCGAGAAGGCCAGCGGCGCGGTGTGTCACGGTAACCTCCGGCAGATCTGCCTGGCGCAGCAGATGTACGGGCAGGACAACGACGAAGTCGTCGTGGAGGCACACTACTCGAACTCGGGGACCGCCTGGGATGGGGGGTATTTCGACGACCGGCTGGATGCGTACCTCAACACGGAGGACATCTGGTACTGCCCCAGCCGGCCGCAGCGCACGCCGCGCGAGCGCGGCTACTACAACCAGTACGGCATGCCGTGCGGATTCTACAGGCAGACACGACCGACCGCGCTTCTGGGCTGCAACGGCGTCATGGTCAAAGCGGTGCAGATTCGCCACCCGGAAGCCACGCCGCTGAACGCGGAAAGCGCCCAGGGAATGACCGGGCCGGTTTTTGGCGATCCCGACCCGTCGCGGGGTCTGTACCGCACCGCGGCGACCTTCCTGGATTGGCCGCCGCCGATCTACCCGCACATCAATCAGCGCAGCATCCTGCATTTCGATGGACACGTGCTGAGTTACGCTGTGCGGACGGAGAGCAAGCTCAAGTGTTGGACGACTCCGCCTCGGAACACGCCGTGACGTGGCGGCGGCAGGCTTCGGGAGTCACGCCAACGGCATCGGACGGATCAGACGGATCGGACGGATCCGACCGAATCAGGCCCACCGCAGGAGTCACCCATATGCTGCACGGGGCACCAGGCCGTTGTCTGCCGGTGCTGGCTATCGCGCTGGCCGCCGCCACCTTCTCCGCAACGTCGGCAACCGCCGGCGGTCAGGCCCCCGCGACAGGCTCAGGGCAGGCGCTCGGGGTCAAGCATCCGGTGCTGGACCACAAGCTCGATCCGGCCCAGGCCGCCGAGTATGAAGCCGGCGTCCAGCGGGTCATGACCATGGGCGAGGAGCGGATGCTCTCGTTCATGCCCGACTGGGCCTACGCCCGGTTCTGCGAGTGCCCGGCCTGCTACGGCGGCGTCGAGGGGAACGGCATCTTCACCTGGACCGTCGAGCGGCCGGACGAGATGAAATGCCGGTTCTGCGGCCTGGTCTGGCCGGACCCCAAGTACCCCGAGGACAAAGTTCTTGCCGGCACGAACAAGCTCGGCGAAGAGGTCAGCCTCCCCTACCACCTGAACGAAGAGAAGAAGATCCCGCATTTCCTCGGCCTCCACCTGCTGCTGCTGAAGCGTCAGTGGCTCGAGACCCAGTGTGTCGGGCTCGGCAAGGCGTACCGTGTCACCGGCAAGGAGGAGTACGCGCACCGGGTCGTGCTGGTGCTCGACAAGCTGGCGCAGCGCTATCCGCACTACCCGGTGCTGCAGAATGGCGTCCGGCGTGTCGCATTTCGCGAGTCGCAGGACGTGCCGTACGCGTGGGATTCCGGGAAATGGGGCTGCTTCCACGACGAAATCCCCAAGAGCATGGTCAACGCCTATGACCTGGTCTGCGAGAGTCGCGAGTTCGACTCGCTCTCGCAGCAGCGCGGCTACGACGTCCGCGAGAAGCTCGAGAACGACTGTTTCAGGAAGACCTTCGAGGCGATCGAGAAGAGCCCGTACCACGTCAGCAACGTGACCGGCTATGACATTGCCGGCGCCGCGTTGCTTGGGCGGGTGATCAACGAGCCGGGCTATGTCCACCGTGCTTTCGGCTGGATGAAGCAGAACCTGGACGAGGGCTTCTACCGCGACGGGATGTGGAACGAAGGGAGCCCGGCCTACCATGCGATGACGATCGGCGGCCTGAGGTATGCCTTCAGCACGGTGCTGGGCCACTCCGACCCGCCCGGCTACACCGATCCGGTGGATGGGACGCGATTCGACAACCTTGACCCTGAGAAGCAGGTCACGTTCTGGGCCAAGTGTATCACCGCACCCGCGGTGATTACCGCGCCCAACGGTTTCTCGGCCAACGTGCACGACACGCACCCCTACGCGCGCGAAGCGCCGGCGCGCGACAAGACTGTCTCGACCATCATGCCTGCCTTCGGGCATGTGTCGCTCGGCCGCGGCACCGGCGCGGACCAGATGCAGGCGCAACTCCACTTCTCCGGCGCCTATGGCCATTCGCACGCGGACAACCTCAACCTCATGCTTTGGGTCAAGGGACACGAAATGCTGCCCGACGTCGGCTACACCTGGACCCAGATGCGCTGCTGGACAACCTGCACACTCGGCCACAACACCGTGGTCATCGACCGCAAGGACCAGGCCGGGCGGCCGGGCGACGGCGAGCTGTTGCAGTATTTCCCGAACAGCAGCGGCGTTGCCGTTGGCGAGGCGGAGGGTCGGCGCGCGTATTCGAACATCAAGGGCGTCGAGGTATACCGCCGACTCGTGATCATGGTCCCGGTCTCGGCCGCCGACGCGTACGTTGTGGACATCTTCCGGGTGCGTGGTGGTGCCATGCACGACTGGACGCTGAACGGCGATGCGGACCAAGACACCACGGCCGTCTGTTCGCTCCCGCTCACGGGGAACCGCAAGTGGATGCTCGAGGACGGCGAGGAGTGGCAGGAGCCGACCATCGTGAGTGCAAGACACCATGCGTACGGCATGGTCCGCGACGTGCAGAGAGCGGACGCGGCCGGCAGTTTTCAGGTTAGCTTCACTTACACGGACAGGCCGGACTGCGGACTTCGCGCCCACGTGCTTCCCGGCGGCCCGGCGGAGGTCTGGCTCGGCAGAAGCCCGTCCGTGCGTCGGATGGGGCAGGGAACCGGTGGCGACATGCGCAAGGGCTACGACTTCTGGATGCCAAAGCTACTGGTACGGCGCAGCGGCGTGGCGCCGCTCGAGAGCCAGTTCGTGGCCGTCGAGGAGCCGTTCTCGGGCTATCCCTTCATCACGGCGGTCGAGCGGCTGGACGTGACGCCCGCGGACGTGAACGCTGTCGCGCTGCGCGTGCGGCACGGTCAGGCGATCGACACTATCATCAGCACTTTGGATGCAGCCGGCGCGCCGGACCGAACCGCCGGCGACGGTGTGGTGTTGCGGGGCGGGCTCGGTATTGTGCGCCAGGTGAACGGGCAGGTGACGGGCGGGTGGCTCTTCGGCGGCGAGGAACTGCGGGTAGGCGATTTCCGATTGACCGGCGCGCCGGGCGAGTACCGCGGTCAGGTCCAGGCCGCGATGCGCAAGGCTGATGGTGCCGCGGTCGATGCGTTCATCACGGACGCAGTGCTGCCGGCGGGGACCGTGTTGCATGGTGTCTGGCTGGTCCTCACATACGGCAGCGGCTTCACGCAGGGCTTCGAGATCGACCGTGTCGAGACACAGGACGGCAAGACGGTCATTGTCCTGACCGACGATCACGGCTTGAGGATCGACGGCGAGCAGACGCAGGAGGTTTACTTCCCGCGCCGGAAGAGTTCGGGCGTGAACACGTTCCGGATGCCTTTGGCCATGACGTTGTGCCGGGAGTAGCGGCTTCGGGCAAGGCGACACGGCCCAGGCTCGTAGTCCCGCCTTCAGGGCGTGTCGGTTCCGTGCAACAGCAGGCATTCCAGAGTGGCGGGAGCGGCTCGCTCCCGCATGCCGGACCGAGCCGGTCCGGCCACTTTGGGTGTGGTTGCGCATGTGAGGTGATTGAATCGACCGGCCCTGAAGGCGGGACTACGAGCCTGACGAGCGCCGGTTGCTATAGGAGGTCATCCATGCGAGGCGTGGTCAGACGGAGCCAGGCGTGCGCGCCTGGCCGGTGGTGCATGCGCCAGGCGGCGCTTGCGGTTGTGGCAACGATGGTGAGCGGAGTCAACACGGCAATGAGCGAAACCAAGCAAGGTCCGGACTGGGTGTGCGTGAATCAGAAGGCGGACTGGCAGGCGCGCGATTCGATGGGCGAGTTCGTGTACCAGGACCAGCTCTGGATTCTGGGTGGGTGGTTCGACGCCAAGCAGCCCAACCCGCTGGATGTGTGGAAGTCGCCGGACGGCAAGCAGTGGACGTGTGTTCAGGAGCACGCGCCGTGGGTGCAGAGCGATCTGCCGGTGTCGCTGATCTACAAGGGCAAGATGTGGATCATGGGCGGGCGGAAGCTGCCGGGGACCGAGTGCAGTAACAAGGTTTGGTCCTCGACCGACGGTGTCGCGTGGACGCTCGAGGCCGAGCATGCCGGCTGGTGCGCGCGCGTGTCGCCCGCGTTCGTGGTATTCAAGGACCGGATGTGGGTGCTCGGCGGCACCGAGAGTTTCTACGACCACAGCGACGCGATGGTCAAGAACGACGTCTGGTCCTCGGCCGATGGCAAGGACTGGAAGCTGGAGACACCGAACGCCGGCTGGTCGAAGCGCGCGCACGCCCAGGCCGTGGTGTTCGACAACAAGATCTGGATCATGGGCGGCGGGCTCTGGCACCCGGAGCACGTCGCGGTCAACGACGTCTGGTGCTCGGAGAATGGCGAGCACTGGACGCAGGTGACCGCGTCCGCCGCCTGGGCGCCGCGACTGTGGTTCTCGACGGTCGTCTATCGCGACCGGATCTGGGTCCTCGGCGGCTGGTCGAAGCCGAACGGCAACTTCGGCGACGTCTGGTACTCGAAAGACGGCAAGGACTGGACCGAACTGAAGTCGAACGTCATCTGGAAGAACCGCCACGAGCACTCGGTGGTCGTCTTTCAGGACAAGCTCTGGCTCTACGGCGGCTATGCCGATGTGCTCTCAAGCGAGGTCTGGACTCTGGAGGTCCCGCCGGGGTGGTTCGGGGATGAGTGACATCGTGAGGTGCCCCGGGGTAGAGCGCACAGTGGCTCGGCGCGTCCCGCGCCGAAGCAGAGTGCTCGGACCTGGCCTGTCACGCCGAAGCTGCCTGGGCGAAGGCGGATCCCCGGCCGAGGGCCTCGATCCGAGACGGACCCGAGTACCCTGCCGCGGTCCCGGAGGTCCCGCGCCACTGCCCGCGCAGGTCGGTAGAGTTAGGTAGGAACAACCATGTTGGTCGGGCAGGCGACGTGGACTTGGCGATTGGGTGCGGCGGTGGTCGCCACCGGCGTCCTGGCGGCGGTCGGGGCGGAGGGCGGCGGCGCGATCTTCGCCGAAGCCGACCCGCCCTCGCACATGGACTACTACCTTCTTGACGTGCCGCGACTGCTGCGGGCGTGCCTCATGCAGGCTGAAGCGACCGAGCAGGTCCGGTGGCTGCGGGCGTTCAAGGCCATGCAGGAGCGGTCCATCCTGCTGCCCGCGAGCGCCCTGAAGATCGACGGCCGCGCGTACCATCATGGCGGGCACTACTTCCAGTGCGCCTTTGCCGCCGTGCCGGGCCTGGCGGAAACCGTCCAGAAACTCAGCGACACGCCTTAGCGGCTGAGTGCCGAGGCGCATGAGCGACTCCATCGGGCCGCGCTCGCACAGCGGCTGTTCTGTAATCAGCGCGATGTGCCGCTCTCACTCAGTGGGCGCAAGCCCTTCGCAGACTACTGCTCGCACCTCCTTCCGGACGGACTGGACCGTCTGGCGCGCAGTGGTACGCCCGATGGCACGCAGGCCATTGATGCGGAAGCCGCGGCGGTGTACTGTGCCGGACACTCAAGTTGCGACTCGAGATCAGAGGCGAGCCTCGTGCACACCCGGGACATCACGCTCTACCAACACAGTCATGTGTTTCATGGGACCGACCGGCAGGTCGAGACCAGGACCCTGCGCGTCGTGTGGCTGACCGTCGCCATGATGGGCGTCGAGATCGTGGCCGGGTGGCTCTTCAACTCCATGGCGCTGTTGGCGGACGGCTGGCACATGAGCACCCATGCCGCCGCGCTCGGCATCTCCTGGCTGGCGTTCGTTCTGGCGCGCCGGCACGCCGTTGACCATCGCTTCGCGTTCGGCACCTGGAAGATCGAGGTCCTCGGCGGGTTTGTCAGCGGCATTCTGCTCGGCGGGGTGGCGCTGGCCATGCTGGTGGTGTCGGTCGCGCGACTCCGTCACCCGGTCGCGATCCGCTACGACGAGGCGCTGCTGGTCGCGGTGCTCGGCCTGGGCGTGAACGTCGCCAGCGTCCTGCTGCTCCGGGACCATTCCCGCTCGCATGGCCACTCGCATGAGCCTTCGCGTCCTGACCATGATCACGAGCCTTCGCACGGTGACCACGGCCATGAGCATGGCCACGCGCACGAGAACCTGAATCTGCGCGCCGCGTATCTGCACGTGGTCGCCGATGCCTTGACCTCGGTCCTCGCCATCTTGGCGCTGCTGGGCGGCCGATTCCTGAACTGGAACTGGCTCGATCCGCTGATGGGCATTGTCGGCACCGTGATGATCGGCCGCTGGACCCAGGCCCTGCTGCTGGAGACTGGCGGCATCCTGCTGGACCGCGAGACCGACGGCGCCATTGCCGGCGAGATCCGCCAAACGATCGAGAGCGACCCCGACCCGCGAATCAGCGACCTGCACGTCTGGAAAGTAGGGCAGAACCGGTACGCGTGCATCGTGGCGCTCGTCGCCGGCAACCCCCGCAGCCCCGCCGAGTACAAAGCGTGCCTGCTGCAGCATGAGGAACTGGTGCACGTGACGGTCGAGGTCAGCCGCTGCGCCGATGGTCTGGGACAGACTGAAACGGCTGCCGGGTCGCCCGGGGGCAACAAGCGCACGCAGATTGACGCAAAGGAGTCGTCATGACAAGAGAAGCACCTATCTGGAAGACGGCCAAACGCATCGACGCGCACGCCCATGTCAGGGGCGGTGGCGACGGCGGACTGAACCGCGAGGATGCCGCGCACACGCTGGCCAAGGGCGATCAGTTGGGCATCGACGCGTTCTGTGTGTCCTACCCACTGACGAGCGACTCGCCGACTCCGGCGGACGTGCGGCGCGTCAACGACGTGGTCTTTGAAGCCATGGCCGCGTCGCCGGCCAGACCGCCCGCCGCCTCCTGGGCCTGCGGTGAGAAGCGACGTCTGGGGGCGCTGCCCCAATGCTATTAACCGTCACGTTCGCGGCTATCTGGGCCGTACCTCGGTCCAGCGGTACGGTTCCGGCTGTACCCCGCGCGGCCTCCGCGCGGTGCCAGCGGGCGGGGCCGCCCGCGGTACTTCGGAGAAGTCCTCTGGCAAACTTGCGCGGAGCGCTAAGTTCGAATAGGGTTCAAAGGATGGTTCCGGCCCAGAGATCGGTGATGAACGCGCGCCAGGGGGTCAGTTCCAGCGTCTCGACGCGGCGGGGCTCGGGCTCGTTGGTGACCAGAATGGATCGCTCCGGGCGGCGCTCCTCGGTAAAGGCCTTGAGCGGCCGCATATCGGAATTGTCCACCCGGCGCCCCCCCTTGACCTCAATGGCGATCCGTCCGGCATCCAGGATGAAATCCACCTCGAGGCCGGTCTTGGTCCGCCAGTAGGCGATGGCGAAATCCTTTTCCCGGTAGCTTCGATAGGCAAGCAGTTCCATGAGGATGAAGTGCTCGAAGGCCCGCCCGAAGAGTTCCCCGCGCTCCTCCGGGACGTCCCGTTTCAGCAGGTGTCCGGCCACGCCGACATCGAAGAGGTAGAACTTGGGCGTGGTGCTGATCGTTTCCCGTCCGCCCTTGGCCGAGAAAGGGTCAAGGAAGACGCCAAGCATGGTGTCAACGAGTATCTGATAGTAGGCTTTGACCGTCTTGGCGTCCACCCCGCAGTCGCGCGAGACGGAGAGGAAATTGACCATCTGGCCGTGGCTGTACGCGATGGAGTCCAAGAATCGCGCGAACCCGGCCAGGTTCCGCACCCGCCCTTCCTCCATGATCTCTTCTTTGAGGTAGTCGGTGATGTAGGATTTCAGGGACCTGCGGAACCGGGGCTCGAGGTAGTGGGACGGGATGAGGCCGCGATTGAGCGCGGTGAGCAGGTCGAAGTCTGGTATCTCGAGCATGGTCAGGGGGTGCATCTCAAAGCGCCAGGCGCGCCCGCCAAGGAGGTTGGCGTGGTTTCGTTTGAGCTTCCGGGGACTCGATCCGCACAAGATGAAGCGCCAGCCCTTGTCCTCGATCATCCCGTGCACCTCATCAAGAAGCACGGGGACTCTCTGGATCTCGTCAAGGATGACGGGTTCCACCAGTTTCCCGGACGCTTCAAGCGCCAGCAATTGCTGCCGCAGCAGGGCGGGATTCCGGGTCATGGCAAAGAAGAGATCAGACTTCAGGAAATCGAATGAGGTACTGTTTGGGAAGCGTTTTCTGAGGTAGAGCGATTTCCCGGTCTTCCTTGGTCCCCAAAGGAATACAGAGGTTGACCCGCCCGCGTCCAGGTTCAGGATTCGATTGTACATGTTAGGACCTTACTCCGTATGGGTATAACCTACAAGGAATATACTCCTAATATAGACCATCCGTTGAGCAGAGTCAAGGGCGCGTGCTGGCGCTTGGTGATGCGTCAGCGTCCCCCGGGCGGCAGACGGCCCGGTCGGGTTTGGATGTTACTCGCGTCCGTCCGCGCCGCCACGGTCCTTGCGGCCGTGGCGGCGCGAGCCGGCAAGTAACCCGTAAGGGACCGGGCCGTCTGCGGCCCGGGAGGTGCTGACGCATTACGCCCCGCACCCCCGACCGACTTGCAGGCGTGCAGCTTCCGGACTACTTTTGTTCGTGTCCAGAAGCAGATCTTGATCCATCGACTCACGACATCCCAAAAGGAAGCCCGAACCATGAGAATCGTTGCCCTGCCCGCGTTGTTGCTTCTCGGGTTGTTCGCGTGCGTGGTCGATGCCGGGCCGATTGTGGACATCACGAAGACTTGTCCGGAACTGCGCTATCTGGGCCGCAATGTGACGTTCGAGATCACGGTGACCAACCGTGGCGACGGCCCGGCCCTGAACGTGGTTGTCAGTGATGCGGTCACCGGCGGCGTCCAGTTCGTGAATGCCGACAACGACGGCGTCCGCGATGGCAGCAACATTGTCTGGCACCTCGGGACGCTCGATGCCGGCAAGACGCGGGTGCTGAAGACAACCATGCGCTGCGACCAGATCGGCAAGGTCTCGAACTCGGCGACGGTGACCTATTGTGCCGAGGCGACGACCTCGTGTTCATTCGACGTCAAAGGCATCCCTGCGATTCTGCTGGAATGCGTGGACGATCCGGACCCGACCGAGGTCGGCGGCGAGCTCACGTACACGATTACCGTGCTCAACCAAGGCTCGGCCGTCGACACGAATATCGGGATCAACTGCACCCTACCGCCTGAGGAAGAATACGTCTCCTCAACCGGGCCGACCGAGGCCAAGGTGGTGGGCAAGGCGGTGACGTTTGCGCCGGTCCCGTCGCTGGCGCCGCAGGCGACGGCTGTGTTCCGTCTCAGGGTGAAAGGCTTGGCCGCAGGCGACGTGCGCTTCAAAGTTGAGCTGACCTCCGATCAGCTCACGCGCCCGGTGATGGAGACGGAGAGCACGCACATTTACTGACCGCGCCCGGATTCTCTTCCGCTGGGCCGGGAGACAGAATCCGTGGCGGTGGCGACCTCCATCCACAGCCGCAGACGCAGACACCGGTCGTGCACGAAGACCTCGGGGAGCACCGCCAAGGGCGTCGCCCCCAATGGTACTAGTGCTCGGTCGCCAGAAGTCACCCCGCAATTGCGCGCAATGGTCCGCACCTTCCCAGGCGAGACGCCAAGCCGTTGACGATGCCCCCCCCAGAAATCGCCTGTCCCCTCCGC